>Ga0136612_10000199_pt1 | contig 18400 bp, 20 predicted proteins | sample AntDryUQ224A2306_2_FD_106644 | JGI IMG/M metagenome (GOLD analysis project Ga0136612, IMG submission 106644) | Polar desert sand microbial communities from Dry Valleys, Antarctica - metaG UQ224A (23.06) | ecosystem: Environmental > Terrestrial > Soil > Desert | place: Antarctica: Dry Valley... | reverse complement strand
TCCGCGCCGGCCTCCACCATCGTCAGCGCGTCGCGTGTACCGACGACGATGAGGTCGAGGCTCGACTCCTCCTCCGTTTGCTGCAGCGTCGGGTTGACGATCAGCTCGCCCTCGATCCTGCCGATGCGAACTGCACCCACAGGGCCGAAGAACGGGAGCGGCGAGATGCTCAACGCAGCCGACGCGCCGTTGATGCACAGGATGTCGTGCGGCGTGACCATGTCCACCGACAAGGTGGTGCAGATCACCTGCACCTCGTTGCGGAAGCCCTTCGGCCACAGCGGCCGGATCGGCCGGTCGATCATCCGGGCGGTGAGCGTCGCGCGCTCGGTGGCGCGTCCTTCCCGCTTGAAGAACCCGCCCGGGATCTTCCCGGCTGCGTACATCTTCTCCTCCACGTCGATCGTCAACGGGAAGAAGTCCGCACCCTCACGCGCGTCGGGCCGGCCTTGGGCCGTCGCCAACACCATCGTGTCGCCCGAGCGGACGACGACGGCTCCGTCCGCCTGTTTGGCGAGCTTGCCCGTCTCGAACGTGATCTCCTTGCCGCCGATGTCGGCGGTCACCGAGGCCAATTGCCCCGTGGTCATACTCATCTGATCTCTGCCTCCACTCTGCTTTGCCGTGGAGAGTGGAAGTTTGGGTCAGGCCGCCCGCCAACTGCGTGCCGTGCAGACCTCGCCCAAGCTTCCACCCTCCGGGATATGAGCTCGTACCTCTCGGCTACCGCCGCAGGCCAAGCTCCTTGATGAGGGCGCGATAGCCCTCGAGGTCGTGCTTCTGCAGGTACGTCAGGAACCTGCGACGCCGGCCGACGAGCTTCAAAAGGCCCCGGCGTGAATAGTGATCCTTCGGGTGGGTGCGCAGGTGCCCGGTGAGGTCGTTGATCCGCCTCGTGAGCATCGCGATCTGCACCTCGGGGGAGCCGGTGTCGGTGCCGTTCCGGCCGTGCTGGCCGATCAGCTCCAGCTTGACTTCCTTGGTGAGGGCCATTTCTACCTCCTGGCGTTGGTGTCCCCTGAGTCCCCGCGCGGCGTGAAGGAAGGCACGGCCGGCCGAGAGCTCGGACGCAGCTAGGGTAGCAACCCGTGTTGCCTGCCGCGGTCGCAGCCGGTCACCCAGCCACGGTCGCGGCCGGGATCGAGCTCCTCGAGGACGGCGGCACCGCCGCGGATGCTGCCGTCGCCGCCTGCCTCGCCTCCTGCGTCGCCGAGACGGTGATGACGGGTCTGCTCGGTGGCGGACACGCGATCTACTGGGACGGCTCGCAGGCCGTCAACCTCGACTGCTTCGTTGCCGTCCCCACCGGCACCGGCGGGGAGTCCGTCGAGCTTGCCGTGCCCTTCGGCGAGGAGGTCGTCCACTACGCCGTCGGGCCGGGGACGTGCGGTGTGCCGGGCGTGCCACGGGGCCTCGGGGAGCTCTCTCGACGCTTCGGCCGGCTGCCGTGGGCCCGGCTGGTGGAGCCGGCGATCCGCCTCGCCAAGAGCGGCGTGCGAATGCCTCCGGCCCACGCGGCGTGTCTCGCAATGCTCGGGCCGGTCTTTACGCTCAGCGAGAGAGGGCGCGGGATCTACGCCCCGGATGGGCACCTGCTCGAGAGCGGTGACGCGCTCGCCCAGCCCGGGTTGGCGGATGCGCTCGAGCTCCTGGCGGCCGAGGGGCCGAGGAGTGCGTACTGCGGGTCGATCGCGGAGGCCCTCCTGCACGGGGTCGAGGGCGTGGCTCTCACCCGTCGCGATCTCGAGTCGTACGAGGCCCGTTGGTCGGCGCCGGTCGAGCTGGAGTACGGGGGCACGCGGTTCCTGACCCGTGGAGGCCTGGCAGGGATCGTGGAGTCACTCGCCCGGCTACGCCGCCTCGAGGGGCTGCGGCCGGACGAGCGCGTCGTCGCCTTGCTCGCGGCGCTCGACGGACCCGGGCTCGAGGGCCACACGACGAACCTGACGGTGACGGACGCCGACGGCCGAGCGTGCGTCCTCACGACTAGCCTCGGCCTCGGGACCGGTGATTTCCTGCCCGGCTACGACCTGCACCTGAACAGCATGCTCGGCGAGGTCGACCTGCACCGCGCGCCGCTCGAGACCGGCAGTCGGATGGAGAGCATGATGGCTCCGAGCATCGCGATCGGCGACGACGGGCTCGCGCTCGCGATCGGATCTGCGGGTGGCACGCGCCTACGGACTGCGCTCGTCGGTGTCGCGTCCGCGATCCTCGACGAGGGTCTCGATCCGGTGGCGGCCGTCGCGCGCCCTCGCTTCCATCCGGCCGGACGGGTCGTGAACGCCGAGCCCGGTGTCGACGACGACGGGCTCCGAAAACTCGAGACGGAGGGCTGGAAGGTGCGCCGCTGGCCAGCCGCGCATCACTACTTCGGCGGCGTGAGTGTCGTCGGGCGTGGCGGCGCGGCGGGTGACCCGCGGCGGAGCGGGCATGCCGCCCTGCTCGACTGAATCACACTTCTGCGACGTCGTGGTGACACTTCCGGTGCGGGCCTGCTGCTAGCCGCCGAGCGCTCCGTCTCTGAGACAATTCGTCTCACGACGGGCGGGTTACGACCCGCGTCTCCTCCACGTCGCGCGCGATCTGCTCCACGAGCTCCTGCTCGCTCGCGAACGTGCGCTCGTCTCGCAGGCGCTCCCAGAGCTCGACGACGAGGCGCTGTCCGTAGAGGTCGCCCTCGAAGTCCAGCAGGTACGGCTCGATCCGCCGCTCGCGCCCGCCGTAGTGCGGGTTGGTGCCCACGGACACCGCCGCGCGGTACTGCCGCCCGTCGGGCGCCCGGGCCGCGCCCGCGTAGATGCCGTACCGGGGAACGAGCAACAGCGGGTCGAGCGAGAGATTCGCGGTCGGGTACCCCAACGTGCCACCGCGCTGATCCCCCGGGACGACCGTCCCGTCCAGCTCGGGCGGGCGACCGAGCAGTCTCGCCGCCCCACGGACGTCGCCGTCGTGCAGCCGCAGCCGGATCTCCGACGAGGAGACGCCGGGCAGCAGAGGCACGGGCCGCACCTCGTACCCGAGCGATCCGAGCAGCTCGAGGTCGCCGCGCCGCTTGCGCCCGAAGCGGAAGCCCTCGCCTGCGACAACGAGATCACCCGTGCGGAGCTGCGTCGAGGCAAACTGCTCTGGTTCCTGCTGGGCGACCGCGAGCGTGAACGGCAGCACCGCGGTCTCTGTGACGCCCAGCTCCTCCAGCAGCTCCACGCGCCGCTCCACGGTCGAGATCAGCTCCACCAGGTTTCCGAGCACCCCTCGCGGATGTGGGTCGAAGGTCAGCACCCGCACCGGCAGGCCCGTCTCGATGCCCGCCTCGATGACCTTGCGGTGACCGAGGTGCATGCCGTCGAAAGTCCCGATCGCAACGACGCGGCTCATGAGGGTTCCCTAGCCATGATCGGCGAATCCGAGCATGCCGAGTGCCTGCTCGACCGGCACGATCCGCTCCTCATCGGCATCCTCGACGTGAAACGGCCCGACCTCCGTGCGCCGGAGCGTCCGGCAATGCCCCCCGAGCGCTTCGGCGATCGCGCGCACGTACGTTCCCGAGCTCACGTGCAGGTCGAGCCGGACAAGACCCTCGGCATACTCGATCGCGTCGAGTGCGTGCACCTGGGAGCGGCGGAGGGGCATCTCGACGGCGATGCCGCGACGGTGCAGCCGGTAGGCACGCTCACCACCGATCTTCACTGCGGAGGCGGCTGGAATCGGCAGCTCGATCTCACCCCGAAGGGGCGCGAGCCGGCCCTCGAGCTCGCCTGGAGCGGGCGGTTCGAACCGCTCGACGACCTCCCCCTCCCGGTCTCCGGTTGAGGTTCGTGACGTCAGGTCGACGTCAGTGAGGTAGCGCTTGTCGAGGCCGCTGAAGGATCCGGCCACCTTCGTCGCGCGCCCTGACAGCAAGAGCAACAGGCCGGTCGCGAACGGATCGAGGGTTCCGGCGTGTCCCATCCGGGTACCGGTCCTCGCCCGGATCCTGTTCACGACCGCGAACGAGGACGGCCCCTCGGGCTTGTCGACGAGGATGATCCCGCTCGGCTCGAGCCCCCGCGGCGGCACCGTGCTACGCGACCGCGACGCGCGCGGCGACGAACTCCCGGACGATGAAGTCCGTGATCTCCTCGATCGACGCGTCGCTCGAGAAACCCGCAGCTTGCCGATGACCTCCGCCGCCTGAGCGCCGCGCGATCGCCGAGACGTCGAGCTCGTCGTGCGACGCTCGCAAGGAGATCCGTCGCGCCGGGCTGCCGCCCCGCGGCGGCTCCCGGATGAGAGCGGCCATGTCGGCACCCTCCACTGCACGGAGGTAGTCGATCACGCCCTCCGAATAGGGCTCGGCTGCCCCGACCGCAGCGAAGTCGCCACGGAGCAGGTACGAGACGACGAGCCCACCCCCCTTGTAGACCTGTGCGCGCTCGAGCGCGCGGGCGAGCAGCTTGAGCTTCGCGAACTGCACCGTCTCGTACACGTCCTGGAACACCTTGTGCACGTCGGCACCGGCCTCCACGAGCTCCGCGGCCAGGCGCAGCGCCTTCGGGGTCGTGTTTGTGTACTGGAATCGGCCCGTATCGGTGACGAGCGCCACGTAGAGGGGCTCGGCGAGCTCGGGCGTCAGCTCGATGCCGACCTCGGCGAAGACGTCGCGCAGCACCTCCCCGGTCGACGACGCCTCCGCCACGACGAGGTTGACGTCGCCGAATCGCGAGTTGTCGTGGTGGTGGTCGATGTCGACGGTGAAGGGCGCGTGGTGGAGGATCGCCGGATCGGGACCCAGTCGAGTCTCGTTGGCGCAGTCCACCGCGAGCAGCACCCGCTCGGCAGCGTCCTCCGGAAGCTCGCGCCTCAACTCCTCGAGACCGAGGAAGCGGTACTCCGCCGGCAGCGGCGCGGGGCCCGCCAGGTACATGATGCTGTCCTTCCCGAGCTGGAGCAGGGCGAGGTGGCTCGCGAGCAGCGAGCCGAGCGCGTCGCCATCCGGGTTCTCGTGAGTCGTGACGAGAAAGCGCTCGTGCGTGCGGATCGCATCCGCGACCGCCTGAAGGTCAGGTGGTGTCGTCGCCCCGGGCTGCACTGTCTTGGATCACCTCTGCGTGGGTCACGTCGAGTGGGGCGAGCTCGTCGATGAGCTGGCTCATGCGCACTCCGTGCTCGATCGACGGATCGTATTCGAACGCCAGCTGCGGAGTCCGCTTCAGCCGCAACTCCCGGGACACCATCGCCTGCAGCACCCCATGGGCCGCGTCGAGCCCTGCCAGGCTGTTCCGGCGCTTCTTCTCGCTGCCGAGGACGCTCACGAAAACGCGCGCGCGACGCAGGTCCGGTGACGTGTCGACCCCGGTGATGGTCACGAAGCCGATCCGGGGATCCTTCAGCTCGACCAGGCCCTCCGAGAGCACTTGGCGCAGCGACTCGTTCACCCGCCGCATTCTCCCCGTCACCAGTCCGCCTCCGGTGCGACGATCCGCTGCTCCACGAGGGCGAGCTCCCACTCCCGCGAGGCGAGGTACCGCTCGGCGTCGGCCAGCAGCCGCTGCGCCTCGCCGTGCTCCCTGGTGACGAGTGCCGCCAGGATCCGCGCCCGCTGCCAGACGTCGTGATGGTCGACCTCGGCCACTGCTGCCCCGAACCGGTTCTGTAGCTGCGCCTTGGCCGAGCGCAGGTGGGTGCGCTTCTCCTTCAGCGAGTGCGCTTCCGGGAAGCGCAATTCAGCCGACAGGATTCCGACCCAACCCCCGCTCATCCGCGTCTCCTCATGTTGTCGTGGCTCGTCCGAGGCCGACCGCGCGCTCTACGGGACGAAGATCTTCCGCGGGTGCGAATCCGCTAACGCGGACTCGCACCTTGCGCAAGAGACTGCGCAGCAGCGGGCTCGTCGAGCGAGGTGCGCTCGATCTGGCGCGTCTCGTAAATCTCGAGCACGTCGCCCTCCTTCACGTCGTTGAAGCCGTCGAGGAGGATGCCGCACTCGAAGCCCTCGGCGACCTCGCGCGCGTCCTCCTTGAAGCGTTTGAGCTGGCCGATCGTCGTGTCGTAGACAACGGTTCCGTCGCGCACAACGCGCACCTGGCCGTTGCGCCTGACGACGCCGGTGGTGACCATGCACCCCGCAATCGTGCCGAGCCGAGACACCTTGAAGAGCGCGCGCACCTGGGCCTCGCCGATCGTCTCTTCCGTCTGGACGGCCGTCAGCATGCCGACGAGCGCCTGCTCGATGTCCTCGGTGAGCTGATAGATGACGCGGTAGGTTCGGATGTCGACGCCCTCCCGCTCCGCCAGCTGGCGCGCCTCGACGTTCGGGCGCACGTTGAAGCCGACGACGAGCGCGTTGGACGTGGCCGCGAGCATGATGTCGCCCTCCGTGATGCCGCCGACTCCCTGGTGGATGACGTTGACACGCACTTCGGGGTGCTGGATCTTCGCGAGCTCGGAGATCGCCGCTTCGACCGAACCGCCGACGTCACCCTTCAGGATCAGGTTCAGGTCCTGGATCGCGCCTTCCTGCAGCTGCGAGAAGAGGGTCTCGAGCGAGACTCCCGACTTCGAGCGCTGCGCGTGCTGCTCGGTGCGGAGTCGCTGGCCGCGGCGCTGTGCGAGCGAGCGAGCCTCCCGCTCGTTCTCGACGACGCGCGCGAGCTCACCGGCGGGCGGCGGCGTGTCGAAGCCGAGGATCTCGACGGGCGTGCCGGGTCGCGCGTCCTTGACCTTCTCGCCGCGGTAGTCGTAGAGCGCGCGCACCTTGCCGTGCGCGTCGCCGGCGACGATCGCATCGCCCACGCGTAGCGTGCCGCGCTGCACCAGCATCGTCGCGACCGGACCACGCCCGACGTCCAGCCGCGATTCGACGATCGGGCCGGATGCATCGGCGTTCGGGTTCGCCGTCAGCTCTAGCTCGGCGTCGGCAACGAGCAGAATCCGCTCGAGCAGGTCGTCGAGGTTCAGCTTCTGCCTCGCGGAGACGAGTGAGAACTGCGTCGTGCCGCCCCAGTCCTCGGGCTGGAGACCTTCGGCGGCGAGGTCGGATTTCACCCGATCCGTGTTGGCGTCGGGAAGATCGACTTTGTTCACCGCCACGACGATCGGGACGTCGGCCGCCCGGGCGTGGGAGATCGACTCCCTTGTCTGCGGCATCACCGAGTCGTCCGCCGCGACGACGAGCACCGCGATGTCCGTGACCTTGGCGCCGCGCGCACGCATTGCGGTGAACGCCTCGTGGCCGGGGGTGTCCAGGAACGTGACCTTGCGGCCTCTGACGTCGACCTGATACGCGCCGATGTGCTGCGTGATCCCACCCGCCTCGGTCTCTACGACGGCGGTCTCCCGGATCGCGTCGAGCAGCGACGTCTTGCCGTGATCGACGTGGCCCATGATCGTGACCACCGGCGGGCGTGGCGCCAGGTCTGCCTCGGCGTCCTCGAAGACCTCCGGCAGCTCCTCCTCGTCGGCGGCATGCTTGATCGTCACCTCGCGCTGGAGCTCCGCCGCGATCAGCTCCACGTCGTCGTCCGAGAGCGACTGCGTGATCTGGATCATGTTCCCGAGCCCCATCATGATCTTGATGATCTGCGCGGCGCGGACTTCGAGCGCCTGCGACAGGTCGCGGACCGTGACGCCGGAGGGAACCGTCACCGGGCCGGTCGGGACGATGACGGGCTGCGCCTCGCGCTTGGGTTGCGCGTCCCGGCGCTCGCGCGCCTGCCACTTGTTCTGCGGCCGGTTCCCGCCCTCGATCACGACTCGACGCTTCCGCCCGGGTGCTCCCTGACGCGGCCGGATCGGGCGGTTGGGTTTATTCGGTTCGTCAGCCATCAGCTCTCAATCCTAGTGTGGTTGTAGTGAGGCGCGCGAGCGCCGGATCCACGACGACGGTCTGCTTGAGCACGCGGTTGAACGCGCGCCGGGCGACCGCCCGTTCGAAGCACGCGAGCCGCCTGCAGGTGTAGACGCCTCTCCCCGGCTCCGTTCGTCCGGCGACGAGGCGTCCAGCCCGTGCGACGAAGCGCTGAAGCTCGGACTGCGGGCTCTTGGCCCCGCAACCCGCGCAGGTCCGCACCGTCTTCCGATCCAGCACTGCCTTCGGCTGGGCTTTCGGCTTGTTGGCAGCACTCATGCCTCAGTACGTTCGACCTCCTCGAGACCTTGGACACCGACCGGGCCGGCGTCCTCGAGGTCGTGGCCCGTCTCCTCGGCGGAGGGCACGACTGGCGGCTCCCCCTCGGCGGGGCTCTCCGCCTCGACGCGCTCGACGGCCTCGATCTCGGACTCGACCGCCGCAGGCGCCAGCGCCGCCGCCGCCGCGAGCTCGGCCTCCGACCCGGTGAGAGCCTGGTGAGCGGGAACCCCGCAGTACTTGGAGCCGGGTAGCGCCGTGTTCGGACAGCGCTTGCCGTTCGAGAGGACGACGCCGCAGCGGCCGGTGTACTCCTCCCCCTCGCCGCCCTCGCCCCCGAAGGCCGCCTCGGCCTCGGCGCGGGCGAACTGCTCGTCCGACTGGATGTCGACCTTCCACCCCGTGAGGCGGGCGGCGAGCCGGGCGTTCAGGCCCTCCTTCCCGATCGCGAGCGCGAGCTGGTCGTTCGGGACGACGACGATCGCGTCCTTCGTCTCGTCGTCGATGTAGACCTCACGTACACGGGCCGGCGAGAGCGCCTTCGCCACGAACCTGGCCGGCTCCTTGTTCCACGGGATGATGTCGATCTTCTCTCCACGCAGCTCCGAGACGACCATGCGCACGCGCGAGCCACGTGGGCCCACGCAGGCGCCGACGGGGTCGACCCCCTGCGCGTGCGACTCGACCGCGATCTTCGAGCGGTAGCCCGGCTCGCGGGCGACACCACGGATCTCGACGAGACCGTCGGCGATCTCGGGCACCTCGAGCTCGAAGAGCGTCTTGATCAGCTCCGGGTCGCGTCGCGACAGGATCACCTGCGGACCCTTCGTGCCCGACCGCACCTCCGTGATGACGGCCTTGATGCGCGAGCCCTGCTCGTAGCGCTCGCCGTCGACCTGCTCCGAGCGTGGCAGCAGCGCCTCCACCCGGCCGAGATCCACGAGCACGTTGTTGCGGTCGCCTGCCTGCTGCACGATCCCGGTCACGACCTCGCCCTGACGGTCGACGTACTCCTCGTACATCATCGCGCGCTCGGCCTCGCGGATCCGCTGTTGGATCACTTGCTTGGCCGTCTGCGCCGCGATCCGCCCGAAATTGCTGGGTGTGACGTCGGCCCGCTGGATCAGGTCTTCCGGTACCTGCGACCAGTCGAGGTCGAGGTCCTCCTCGGCGATGAGCGTGTGCTGGCGCTCGCCGCTCTCCTCCTCCAGCCGCTCGAGCTCGTCGATCTTCGCCTCCAGCGCCTCGTCCAGGAGACGCACCTCGAGGTTGGCGGGAATCTCGATCGAGAAGACGCGGAACTCACCCTCGTCGTCGAGCTCGACGGCCGCGTGGCGTGCGGCGCCGGGAGTCTTCTTGTAGGCGGCGAGGAGCGCGTCCTCGAGCGCGCTGACGAGCGCATCGGGCTCGATGCCCTTCTCGCGCTCGATCGTGCGCACTGCCTCGATGATCTCTTGCGACATGGGTGCCTCCGCTCTCGTTACCGGACTGCTGTCTCGATCAGGTTGCCTCGCACGATCTGGTCGTACGGAATCTCGATCTCCGCACCTGCGGCCCCGATCGTGACGGCCCGCTCGCCGGCACCCACGACCTCTCCGCGCAGGCGCTTGCTGCCTTGGGCGCGCACTACGACCTCACGACCGACGACGGCGCGGAAGTGTTCCGGCTTGCGGAGAGGGCGCTCGATTCCTGGCGAGGAGACCTCGACGCCGTAGTCGCGCAGGTAGGGGCGCAGAACGTCGGTGACGCGGCCGCACAGGGCGTGATCCACCCCTTCCGGGTGGTCGATGAAGACGGTGAAGCGGGTCGGCGAGCTCAGCTCGACCGCGAGCACCTGGACGCCCGGTAGGGCCGACTCCACTTCAGCTCCAATCTGCCGCCCCAGCGTCTTCTCCTTCTCCCATAGCGTGCTCACTTGGCTGTTACCTCACAAAAAATGGGCGCGTCGCGCCCATTTCGCCCTGCAGGTGAAAATGGTGAAGGAAGTGTAGCAGCGGGTCCGGGTCTCTAGAGCGGAGCGTAGAGATCGATGGGAACCCCATCGGGATCCCGCAGCTGCGCGTACCGCTGTCCCCAGAACGCGTCCCACGGCTCCTTCTCGCCGCCGACGCCGCCCGCCGCGACCCGCGCATAGATCTCGTCGACCTCGGCCGGGGACGCACACTCGAAGGCGAGGCCGAGTTGGTTCCCGCTCTCCCGTGTCCAGTCCGGGCGGAAGCTGCGGACGACGTCCTCGGTGTCGAGCATCAGGCGGACGCCGTTTGGCAGGAACGTGTCGACATGGCCTTCGTCCGGCGTCTCGGGAACGTCGACGCCGAGCAGTCGGTAGAAGCGGATCGACCGCGCCATGTCCGAGACGACGACTCCAACTGCGTTGAGCTCTGGCATCGGGCGGGAGCCTAGCCGGTCGACGTCGTGCACGAAAGAGACAGGCCACAGTAGGTGTTGCTGGCAGTTCTGTCGTGGGCGAGCGGATTGACCAATCCTCACAAGAGTGACGACGCTCGCCCTCATCCACGCACCCCTGTGGGACAGGGTGGCATTTGGCGCCGGTGCTCAAAGAGCCGCAGAGGATGGGCCACGAGGTGGTCGCGCCCGCCCGACCTTCCAAGCGACGAAACCGGACGCGACGTTCGATGACTACGCGGCGATCGTCCTGGAGGGCGCGCGAGGAGACGCTGGGCGACGACGTTGTCGTGGTGGGCTTCCCCCCTCGGCGGGCACACCGCAGCGCTCGTCGGTGTGTTGCGGCCAGTCCGGGAGCCCGTCCACCTGGCCGCGATGGTTCCCGAGGCCGGCGTGAGCTTGAACGACCAGGTCGCACGCGGTGACAGAGTGCTGCTGCCCGACTACGCCGCCGGCGTCGACGGCCCGGACGAGCACGGTTTCAGCAGGTGGATCGACTTCGACGTGTATTGCCGCACGGGTGCCACGACTGCCCAGAGCCTGTCGCGCGCGAGCGTTTCGAACGTAGTCGCAGCCCGTGCAACCGCCCCTACCGCTACCCCGCTACAGCCTGTGTAGCGAGGACCGCCTCTTGAACAACTCCTTCTGGCGCCTACGGTTCCCGGGCGGCTCGACACGGAGCCCGTCGAGCTTCCCCGCAGCGACTCCCCGATCGCAGCGCTGCCCGCGGAGCTGGCGCGTCTGCTCGAGGCTGGCTCATCTGCACAAGGCTCGCCCGGCGGAGCCTCCTAAGAACTTGGTTTCAGGATGACACTTCGCCGGCCGGGTGTGCTGGGTGGATGCGAGCGCAATGGGCCTCGCTTAGCTCGGCAGAGCCGCGGTCGTGCCGAACAGCGCGCCCCGACGGCTCGAGGGTTCATCTGAAACGAGTTCTAACTGTCAAAGGTCACCGGCCTCGGCTCGCCTCTGCGTCCAGCACGAGCGTCACCGGCCCGTCGTTGACGAGCTCCACGTCCATCCGAGCCCCGAAGACTCCGGACTCGACGGGCGCTCCTAGGTCGCGCAGCGCCTGACAGAACGTCTCATAGAGCGGCTCAGCGACCTCCCGCCGTGCCGCCTCGGAGAAGTCAGGCCGCGTTCCCTTCTGGCGTTTGCTGTCGGCGAGCAGCGTGAACTGGCTCACGACGAGCGCGGCGCCGCCCGTCTCGAGCAGCGAGCGGTCGAAGCTGCCGTCGGCGTCCTCGAAGACGCGCAGCCGCGCGACCTTGCCCGCCAGCCGCTCCGCCCTCTCCTCGGTGTCGTCACGAGCGATGCCGACGAGGATCAGGAGCCCGGCACCGATCTCGCTGCGCAGGTGCCCATCGACACGTACCGACGCCTGCCGGACGCGCTGCAGCACGAGCCTCAACGCCCTATGCGGCCTCGTCCGGCGGCTCGAGATCCATGATTCGGTCGGTGTACCGCTCGTCGCCCGGACGCAGCGAGCTCGCGAGCTTGTAGTGGCCGTTAGCCTCCGCGTCCCGCCCCTGCTTCTCGAGTGCTCGCCCGAGCGCGTAGTGCGCGTAGTCGTCGGTCGGGGAGAGCTCGAGGACGGTTCGGAACTCCGCCTCCGCCTCCGCCCACCGCTGGATCCGGAAGTACGCGATTCCGAGCGACTCCCTGATCGACGCCTTGTCGGGCTCCAGCCGCTTCGCCTTCTCGAGCGCCACTGTCGCCTGCGCGGCCATCCCCTGTTTCAGATGGTTGCGGCCCTGCTGGAAGAGGTCGTAGGCGTCGGTCACAGCGTCCTCAGGTAGGGGAAGTTCTCCAGCAGTACATCAGCGGGCGCAGTGAGATCGCGCGTGGGACCGATCTCGATTCCCGCGACCTCCTCTCCCGCGTCAATTGCTCCCTGAAACGCCGTTTGCAGCTCCCAGGGAGCCCGTCCTGGACGCGTCTCCAGACGGCGCGCAAGCGGCTCCGCCACCGCCCAAAGGGGCGCCCCGGTCAGCAAGTTCTCGGGGTCGTCGTCCTCGGGGTCGTCGTCGAGCATTCGCTCGACCAGCCCGTGCCGCACGCGCACCGCGTGGCGGCCGTGCGCAGGGCCTGGGCTCCTGCGAACTGCGACCGCGCCGACAGCACGAGAGGAACCGAAAGCGTCTACGAAGCGACCGATGTCACCAGGCCGGAACAGCGTGTCGGCCGCAAGGACGAGGTAGGGCGGCCTTACGTCCGCGGCGAGGACAGCATCGGTCGACCCGTCCGGCCGCGCCTGGCGCGCGAACCGGATCGGAACGCCCCACGCAGCGCCATCTCCGGCGAGCCGCTCGACCTGATCTGCGAGGTGCCCGGTCACGACCGTCACGAGCGGGCAGCCGACGCCCGCGAGCTCGCGCAGGAGGATGCCGAGCACGGGGCGACCGTCGATCGGCAGAACCGGCTTCGCGTAGCGCTCGGTGAGGGGACGCAGCCTCGTGCCGAGGCCGGCCGCCATGACGACGGCCGGAGGTGCCGACCTCGTGCTCACGTGCGCAGCGAGCGGAGAGCGACATACCCGCGCAGGCGCTGGAAGCGGCCGATGCTGCGGCGGATCGCGCGCAGCAGCGAGCGCAGCTCCCGGCGGGCCAGGGAGGCGGCCGCGCCACTCCCCGCGGGCGGGCCGTACCGGGCCTGGGCCACGGCACGCGCGAAGGGGCCGGCGTCGATGCCGAGGTGGGCGCGGACGAGCGCCTGCAGCTCCTCCGGCGTCGCGCTCGGAGCGACCTCGACGCCCTGATCGAGCAGGAACCCCGCGAGCTCGCGTCTGGCGGCGCCCGCAAGCCGTCGCGGGTCGTCGGTCAAGTAGCGCGAGCGACGCCAGACGAGCTTCGCGAGCCCGATCGCAGCTCCGGTGACGGCGACGAGCCCGAGCAGGATCCAGAGCGTGCTGATCCCCTCGTCGCGAACCGTGATCCCGCGGTTGGCCGCTCGGCGCTCCTTCAGCTCGGTCAGCCGGCCGAGCTCGCCGGCACCACCCTGGTCGAAGCCGCCGATGCCGCGCCTGAAGCCCCCGAAGGCCGCGTCACCCGGGTTGAAGCCGTTTGAGGAGGCGCTATAGTTCGCACCGAGCTCCCCGCGCCCTGGAGTCGGGTCGAACGAGAGCCAGCCGTAGCCGGGGAACCAGACCTCGACCCAGGTGTGTGCGTTGCGGTCTGTCACCGTCCAGACCCCGTTCGCGTACGACCCGCTCGTGAAGCCGGCTGCCACACGCGCGGGGATGCCGAGGAACCGGAGCATGAGCGTCATCGCGCCCGCGAACTGCTGGCAGTAGCCGCGCCTGCCGCTGTCGACGAAGTCGGCAAGCGGCGGCGCGCCGACCGCGGGCGTTGGCGGGCGTTCGTCGTACGTGAACCCGCCGGTGGTGCGCAGCCAGGTCTCGATCGCGACGACGGCGCCGTAGGGACCACGGGCTCCGGTCGCGAGCCGTTCGGCCTCCCGGTACATGCCTCTGTACGGCCACAACGGGAAGTAGCGCTCGTCGCGGAAGAGCGACCTCACGGCTGTCGCCCGACCGGGGGTTCCGAACGGAGCGACGCTCGTACGGCCGAGCTCGAGGAAGCGCAAGAGCTCGACGGGATATTCGGCGGCAAGGGTCGCCAGCTCCACAGGCTCTGGGCGCGGCGCGTAGCTATCGACCGTGTAGCGCTGGCCTCGCCGCAACGGGGACCGTCCCCGGAGCACGCTCCCGGCGAGCTGGTCGACGCGTCCGAGCTCCTTGGCTTGCACGGCGACCGGTGTGGTCGCTCCAACGAGATGCTCGTCGGAGAGGCCAACCACCTCGACCTCCTGCGTCGTCCAGTTCGTTCGGGAAGCGGCTGCGGCTGGCAGGAGCGGGTCGACCAGCAAGCGGCCGCCCGCAACCTCGGTCGCCACGACGTTGAGATCGTCGATCCAACGGTCGTCTGCAAAGCGGTCGAGCGTCGTCGCGCGCCAGTAGAGGCTGCGTTCCGGGCCGCGAATCCGCAGCACAACCGTCTCCTTCCGCGGAAAGTCGATCCCGCCGTAGTTCGCGTCCCAGACGAAGTCGACGTTCACCGGCTTGTCCGAGGAGCCGTACGGCTCCCAGCGCTGCCAGTCCAGCACTGCGTCCTTCGCGATCGCCGGCGAGGTCGAGATGCCCGTGGCCGCGAGGACGACGAGCGCGCCGGCGGCGAGCGCCGGGGTGGGACGCTCCACTCGTAAACCGGCGAGGAGCCACAACGCCGCCACGAGCAGGATCGCCCCGTAGACGACACCTCCGGAGGGCAAGAGCGTCAGTGGCCAGCCGGCGCCGGCGAGGAGGGCGAGGAGCGCGAGGATCGGCTTCCGGGACGCGACCGCCAGGGAAAGCACAACGCAGAAGCCGAAGGCGGCGATCAGGAGAATCCCTTGCATGTTCGGCTGCTCCGCCCCGTCGAAGGGGACACGAACGTCGTAGAAGCCGCTCAATCCGTCGGTGAAGCGCGACCAGAGCGGGCCGAAGAACTCGTGCGTCTCGTCGCGCGGCCTGGCCTCGAGCGGCGAGATGCCGAACGCGATCCAGAGGGCGCCGACGAGCGCCGGCGCCAGTGCGGCGAGTCGGAGGCCGAGGCGCGGCAGGAGCACCGGTGCGATCGCGAGCGCGACGGCGGCGTACACCGGCGCTCCCCCCTCGTCGAGGCGCACCCACGAGAAGGCGACCACGAGCGCTGGGAGGCTCGCAGCGAGGAGCGTCCTAAGCACGCGCGCTCCGGGCGGCCCTGGATACCGAGAGCGTGGCGGTCAGGTCGTCGCCGGCACGTACGACCGCGACCGGGATCCCCGCCGCCTGTAGCCGGAGGAGCTCCGGCTCGACTCGCGTCGGACGAGCCGCGAAGCTGGGAGCGTCCACCCACACGATCGAGACGCCGTGGTTCGCGTGCGCGCGCTGGACGAGCTTCGTTCCGAGCGCGGGCGACAGCCGCGCCGTGACGACGACGAGCTCGAGCGCCCGGGCGGCCGGGCTCTCCCGCGCGAGCAGCTCGACGACCGGCCGGAACCCGTTCGGTTCGGCCGCGGCGAGGGCCTCGAAAGCCGCCTCCCAGTCGGTCTCCAGCGAGGAGACCCGGACGCTCGTCACCTGTGCCGCGTTCAGCGTCAGGACTGCACGTCGCCCGCGCGCCGCGTGCGTACGCAGAATCGAGCCTGCGGCGCGCACCTGCGCGTCGAAGCTGCCGCCGGCGACCGCGTCGGCGTCTGCGTCGAGGAGGACCGCGATCTCGTCGCGCGGCGCGTCCTCGAGCTCCTTCACCATCAACTGGCCCCGGCGCGCGGTGGTCGGCCAGTGCACCTTGCGGAGCGACTCGCCACGCTCGTACTCACGCACGGAGTGGAGGTCGAAGCCGGCCTGCCGCTGCAGAAGCATCCGCCGGCCGTCCTGCGCGTTCACCCCGCTCTCGGAGAAGAGCCCTTCGAGCTGGACGAGCCGCGGGTAGACGACGACCGAGCCGCTACCCGGCAGCTCGACCTCGGCGCGGGCCAGCCCGAACGGATCCTCGATCGCGATCTCCGCCGCCTCGACGACGTACCGGCCACGCGGCACCCGCTCGAGCACGTAGGTGCCGCGGTAGGCGCGGCCGTCCCGCCGCAGGGACGTCCGCCGGTTTCCCAGGCGCGCCAGGCGCTCTCGAATCGACAGCCCGGGCGGCGGCACTCGTGAGGCCGGCTTCGCCTCGAGCGAGACCCAGACGTCGTCACCCTCGAGCAGGGCCCCCCGGCCGGCCCGGCGCGTCAAGCTGATCGGTCCCGCCGCGAGCCGAACCCACATGCGGGCGCCGAGCGGCGCCAGCACGAGGCCGGCGGCTGCCGGATAGAGCACCTGGGCGCCGAAGAGCCACGCCGCGGCGTACGCGAGGAGGCCGAGGAGGAGGGTGAGCTTGCCCCGACGCGTCACGGCCCTAGGAGCCTGGCGTGAAAGTCGCGTGCGGGCGGGGACGGCTGCGATGGAGCCGGGCGGCGCACTCGCTCCCCGGCCAGGCAGGCCGCCTGGCCAAGAGCGAGGGTGGCGATCCGGCGCCGTATCGCAGCCGCCAACTGGTGTGCGCAATGTTCACGACAGGCTCCTACACCGGGACGGGCGTCTGGTCGACGGCTTCCTGGACGATCTCCGCCGGCGTGAGACCCGCCGAACGCGCCTCCGGCGCCAGGATGAGCCGGTGTGCGAGCACCGGGACGGCAACGGCCTTCACGTCGTCGGGAAGGACGTAGTCACGCCCGTCGCTCAGGGCGCGAGCCTTGGAGACACGGAGCAAGGCGATCCCCGCGCGCGGGCTTGCCCCAAGCGCGAGCCGCGAGCTGGCACGCGTGTGACGCAGGACCGCGACGACGTAGCGGTGGAGGCTCTCCTCGACGAAGATCGCGCGGGCCTCCTCGATCGCACCGCTCAGGTCGGCGGCGCTGGCCACCGGTTCGAGCGACTCGAGTGGGGGCTCGGTGGTCTGCTCGGCGAGCATCTTCGCCTCCTCGGCCAGGGGCGGGTAGCCGAGCGAGAGACGCATCGTGAAGCGATCGAGCTGCGCCTCCGGCAGTGGATACGTCCCCTCGTACTCGATCGGGTTCTGTGTCGCGAGCACCATGAACGGCGGCTCGAGGCCGTAGCTCTCGCCGTCGATCGTGACCTGCGTCTCCTGCATCGCCTCGAGCAGCGCCGATTGGGTCTTCGGCGACGCACGGTTGATCTCGTCGACGAGCAGGACGTTCGCGAAGACAGGGCCGGGCCGGAATTCGAAGGCGTTCGCGCGCTGGTTGAAGACGTTGACTCCCGTCACGTCCGACGGGAGCAGGTCGGGCGTGAACTGAAGGCGGGAGAACTCGAGGTCGAGCGAGCGCGCGAGTGCCTTCGCGAGCATCGTCTTCCCGACGCCCGGGAAGTCCTCGATGATCAGATGTCCCTCGGCGACGAGGCAGATCGTGCAGAGCCGCAGCGTGTCGGCCGGGGCGTGTACGACCTGAGCGAGGTTCGCCGCCACGCGGTCGAGCACCTCCGCCGACGAAGCGGTCGCTGCGGGGTCGCGGCGGACTGCCACCCTACGAGCCCCCCTGCCGCTCCGCGAGCAGCCGCTCGACCTCGTCGAGCACCGCGGCCGCGATGACGGTCTTTGCCGCTCTCGGCACTTCCCGCTCCCCCCTGTCAGTCATCAGCACAACCTCGTTGTCGGTGGCGTCGAAACCGATGCCGGCCCTGCCGACATCGTTGTAGACGACCAGATCCAGGTGCTTGCCGGCCAGCATCGAGCGCTTGCGCTCCCGTCCCGCCTCGCCGGTCTCGGCGCCGAAGCCGACGAGCACCTGGCCGTTGCGCTCCCGCTCCCCGAGGAGCTGCAGGATGTCCGTCGTCGGCCGAAGCGTGAGGTTCCAGGGCTCAGCTCCTTTCGGGCGCTTACCGGATTCCGGCGCCTCCGGCCGGTAGTCCGCGACCGCCGCGGCCATGAGCACGACGTCCGCTTCCGCTGCGCGCGCCGCCAGCTCGCGTTCGAGGTCAGCTGCGGTAGGAGCGTCGACGACGTCGACGCCCGCCGGTGCTGACACCGCGAGATTCGCGGCGAGCAACGTCACCTTCGCTCCGCGGCGTCTCGCCTCCGCCGCGAGCGCCACGCCCATCCGGCCGGACGAACGGTTCCCCAGGTAGCGAACGGCGTCGAGCGGCTCCCTCGTCCCCCCCGCGCTCACGAGCACGTGCTTCCCGGTCATCGACCCCGGCGCCAGCGCATCCTCGACGACTGCGGCGATCTGCTCCGGCTCACTCATCCGGCCAAGGCCGGTCTCGCCCTCGGCGAGCTCGCCGAGGGCAGGTCCGACCACCCTGACGCCCCGGGCGCGGATCAGCTCCAGGTTCGCCTGCGTGGCGGGGTGCTGCCACATCCTCGTGTTCAT
>Ga0136612_10000198_pt1 | contig 18448 bp, 16 predicted proteins | sample AntDryUQ224A2306_2_FD_106644 | JGI IMG/M metagenome (GOLD analysis project Ga0136612, IMG submission 106644) | Polar desert sand microbial communities from Dry Valleys, Antarctica - metaG UQ224A (23.06) | ecosystem: Environmental > Terrestrial > Soil > Desert | place: Antarctica: Dry Valley... | reverse complement strand
GGTCGGCGACCTGAACCGGCAGCGCCACCGCACCGCGAGCCGTGCGAAGCACGACCTCGTCGCCGGCGGTGATGCCGAGCCCCGAGAGCGTGCCGGCCGACACCGCGGCGGAGACTCGGCGGGCGGTGGCAGCCAGGTACGGCTCTCCGGCCTGCATCGTGCCGTCGTCGAGCAGCAGCCGCCAGGTGTCCAGGACCGCCTCGCCGCGACCCGGCCGGACCGCGGCACCGGGGGACACTCGAGGACGTGGGGCCCGCGGGCCGTCCCAGGCTCCCAGCTCGGCCATGTCCGCCCGGGCGTCCTCGACGGTCCGGAAACCCAACGGCGTACCCATCTCCGCTGCGACTCCGGCGAGGACCCGCAGATCCGGCAGTGTCCCCGACTCGGGCAGTACGGTGCCGAACGGTCGAGGCCGGCCCTCCCAGTCGACGAACATGCCTGACCGCTCGGCAACCGCCGCGACGGGGAACACGACGTTGGCCCGCTCGGTGATGGCGGTGACGCGTTGCTCGAGGCTCACGACGAACTCGGCGGCGTCGATCCCTGCGAGGGCGCCCTGGGGGTCCGGCAGATCGGCATGGTCGACGCCGGCCACGACCAGCGCACCCAGCTCACCGTGGACAGCGGCAGCAAGGATCTGTGCCGTGCTGCGGCCAGGTCGCGCTGGCATGCTCGCGCAGCCCCACGCCGCCGCCAGGTCGGCACGGGCGCTGGCGTTGCCGACCGGGCGACCGCCCGGCAGCAGGCCGGGCAGGCACCCGGCCTCCACGGCCCCACGTTCACCCGCCCGGCGCGGCACCCAGGCCAGCTTGGCACCGGTCCGTGACGCGACCTCGGCGGCGGCACTGAACGCACCCGGCACGCCGGCGAGCCGCTCCCCCACGAGGATGACGCTGTCGGGGCCGAGGCTGACCCGGCCGGTGAGGTCGGCCAGGGCCGCCGCCTCGTCACCGGGAACGGTCGTGACGACCAGCGCGGCGAGCTTGTCCGAGCCGCGGGTGGCGTGGCTGCTGAGCGACACGATCCGGGTGTCGTGTTTGCGCATCGCCTTGCGCAGCCGCAGGAAGATGATCGGTGACTCGTCCTCGGGCTCGAAGCCGGCCAGCACGACGGTGGCAGCGCGCTCGAGGTCGGCGTAGCTGACGGCCAGCGGAGTCGCCGCGACGTGGGAGGCGAGGAACTCGGCCTCCTCCTGCGAGTGCACCCGGGCACGGAAATCGATGTCGTTGGTGCCGAGCACGACGCGGGCGAACTTCGCATAGCCGTACGCGTCCTCAGCCGTGAGCCGCCCGCCGGGCAGCACACCGACTCTGCCTTCGGCAGCTAGCAGGCCGCGACCAGCGATCGCGAACGCCGCCAGCCACGAAGCCGGGTGGAGCTGTCCCGTCTCGCCGTCACGGACCAGGGGCGTAGTGAGCCGGTCCGGCTGCCGGGAGTACGTGAACGCGAAGCGGCCCTTGTCGCAGTTCCACTCCTCGTTGACCTCGGCGTCGTCACCGGCAAGGCGGCGCATGACCTTGCCGCGCCGATGGTCGGTGCGTAGGGCGCAGCCGGACGCGCAGTGCTCACAGACGGAGGGCGTCGACATCAGGTCGAATGGTCGGGAGCGGAACCGGTACGCGGCGCTCGTGAGTGCCCCGACGGGGCAGATCTGGATCGTGTTGCCCGAGAAGTAGGACTCGAACGGTTCCTTCTGATAGATGCCGACCTGCTGCAGCACGCCTCGCTCGATCAGCGCGATGAAGGGGTCGCCGGCGATCTGCTCGGAGAACCGGGTGCACCGGGCGCACAACACACACCGTTCGCGGTCGAGCAGCACCTGGGCGGAGATGTTGACCGGCTTGGCGAACGTGCGCTTGACCTCGGTGAACCGCGACTCACCGCGCCCGTGACTGAGCGCCTGGTTCTGGAGCGGGCACTCCCCCCCCTTGTCGCAGACCGGACAGTCGAGGGGGTGGTTGATGAGCAGGAACTCCATGTTGCCCTGCTGTGCCTTGTCTGCGACCGGTGAGGTGACCTGAGTGCGCACCACCATGCCGTCGGCCACCTGAAGCGTGCAGGATGCCTGCGGCTTGGGGATCGGCCGACCGTTACCGGCATCGGGCACCTCGACCAGGCACTGGCGGCAGGCTCCGATCGGCTCCAGCAGCGGGTGGTCGCAGAAGCGGGGCACCTCGACGCCGATCTGCTCTGCGGCGCGGATCACCAAGCTGTCCTTGGCCACCATCACCTCGACGTCGTCGATGGTGACGCGGACCAGGTCGTCGCGCGGGGGCTCGGCGGGGACGACCTCACCGGGCCGGTTCGTCGTGACGGTCATGCGCGGGCTCCGGCGTGCTGGCTGGCGGCGAACAGGGTCGCAGCCTGCGGGTCGAACGGGCAGCCACCGTCGTTGATGTGGGTGAGGTACTCGTCGCGGAAGTACTCGATCGAGGAGGTGATGGGGCTCGTGGCCCCGTCACCGAGCGCGCAGAAGGACCGACCGAGGATGTTGTCGCAGAGGTCGACCAGCACGTCGAGGTCGGTCTCGGTCCCCGAACCGTCCTCGAGCCGCTGCAACGTCTGCACCAGCCACCAGGTGCCCTCACGGCACGGCGTGCACTTGCCGCAGGACTCGTGCTTGTAGAACTCGGTCCACCGCAGCACCGCCCGCACCACGCAGGTCGTCTCGTCGAAGATCTGCAGCGCCTTGGTACCGAGCATCGAGCCAGCCCCCGCGACCGCCTCGTAGTCGAGCGGAACGTCGAGGTGCTCGGCGGTCAGCAGCGGGGTCGACGACCCGCCCGGGGTCCAGAACTTCAGCTCGTGCCCGGCGCGCACGCCGCCCGCGAGGTCGAGCAGCTGGCGCAGCGTGATGCCAAGCGGCGCCTCGTACTGGCCCGGTCCCTCGACGTGGCCGGAGAGCGAGTACAGCGTCATGCCCTTGGACTTCTCGGTGCCCATCGACCCGAACCAGTCGCTGCCGTTGGCGACGATGCTGGGCACCGAGGCGATGGACTCGACGTTGTTGATCACCGTCGGGCAGGCGTACAGGCCGGCGACTGCGGGGAAGGGTGGCCGCAGCCGTGGTTGCCCGCGGCGACCCTCGAGAGAGTCCAGCAGCGCCGTCTCCTCACCGCAGATGTAGGCGCCGGCGCCGGCGTGGACGACGAGGTCGAGGGCATACCCGGAGCCGCCGATGTCAGCACCGAGGTGACCGGCCCGGTACGCCTCGGAGACCGCCTGCTGCAACCGGCGGACGACGTGCAGCACCTCACCGCGGATGTAGATGAACGCGACGCTGGCCCGGATAGCGTAGGAGAGATGATGACGCCCTCGATCAGCGTGTGCGGTGAGGCCAGCATCAGCGGGATGTCCTTGCAGGTGCCGGGCTCGGCCTCGTCGGCGTTGACGACCAGATAGTGCGGCTTGTCATCGCCCTGGGGGATGAAGCCCCACTTCATGCCGGTCGGGAAGCCGGCGCCGCCCCGGCCGCGGAGCCCGGAGTCCTTGACCACCGTGATGACGTCGTCCGGCGCCATGGTCAGCGCCTTGCGCAACGCCGAGTAGCCGCCCCGGCTCTCGTACGTCCGCAGCGTCCAGGAGCGATCGGCGTCCCAGTTGTCGGACATCACCGGGGTCAGCGTCACGTCATGCGTCATCGGGCGTCGCTCCCCTCACCGGTGCGGGTGTCGGCGCCCGACTTCGCGACCTCGACGTCGTCGCCGCCAGGGTATGCCGACTGATCCGACACCTGGCGCGGGTCGCTGTGCGTTCGGTGCGAGCCGTTACCGTCGGGCGAGGGCGCCGTCCAGCCGTGCTGCCGCGCCAGTCGCAGACCGGCCAGGGTGGCCGGACCAGCGGCCGGCCCCTCGTCAGCGCGGCCGTCGGGGAAACCGGCCAGCACCCGCTCGGCATTCCGCCACGTCACGACACGAGCCCCACGCGTCGGGTGCACCTCGCCCCCGTCCCGCAGGTCGTCGACCAGCTGGACCGCCGACTCCGGCGTCTGGTTGTCGAAGAACTCCCAGTTGACCATCACGACCGGCGCGTAGTCACAGGCGGCGTTGCACTCGACGTGCTCGAGCGTGATCGCGCCGTCCTCCGTCGTCTCGTCGTTGCCCACGTCGAGGTGGTCCTTGAGACGGTCGAAGATGGCGTCGCCGCCCATCACCGCGCACAGCGTGTTCGTGCAGACGCCGACGTGGTAGTCACCGACCGGACGCCGCTTGTACATCGTGTAGAACGTGGCCACCGCGGACACCTCGGCCGCGGTGATCTCGAGCAGCCGGGCGCAGGTCTCGATCCCGCCGGGTGTCACATGCCCGGCGACCGACTGCACGAGGTGCAGCATCGGCAGCAGCGCCGAGCGGGGGTGCGGGTAACGGGCGATGATCGCGTGCAGCTCAGGGAGCGCCTCGGCAGGGAACGCGGGGTCACCGATCAGACGGCTGGTGGTGGCTGCGATCGAGGTGTCGCCGCCCTCGTTGTCACTCGTGGACACGTTGCTCACCGGGGTGAGCGGATCCTTTTGCCCCATCAGCGGTCGACACCGCCCATCACCGGGTCGAGGCTCGCGATCGCGACGATGACGTCGGCCACCTGGCCACCCTCGCTCATGACCGAGGTGCACTGCAGGTTGACGAACGACGGGTCGCGGAAGTGTGCCCGGTACGGGCGGGTGCCGCCGTCGGAGACCAGATGGCAGGCCAGCTCACCACGAGGCGACTCGACACTGGTGTAGACCTGCCCGACGGGGACACGGAAACCCTCGGTCACCAGCTTGAAGTGGTGGATCAGCGCCTCCATCGACTCACCCATGATGTGACGGATGTGGTCGTGAGAGTTGCCCATGCCGTCGGACCCGACGGCCAGCTGCGCGGGCCAGGCGATCTTCTTGTCGCCCACCATCACCGGTGCACCCTCGAGATCGGCGAGCCGGTCGGCGCACTGCTCGACGATGCGCAGCGACTCCCACATCTCCTGCAACCGGATCCGGAAGCGCCCGTACGCGTCGCAGGTGTCCCATGTCACGACGTCGAAGTCGTAGCCGTCGTAGCCCCAGTATGGTTGCGTGCGGCGCAGGTCCCACGGGTACCCGGTGGCCCGCAGCACCGGGCCGGTCGCGCCGAGCGCCAGGCATCCGGCGAGGTCGAGATAGCCGACATCGACCAGCCGGCCTCGAAAGATCGGGTTGGCGTTGCAGAACGCCGCGTACTCCGGCAGCCGCTTGCGCATCAGCTTGACGAACTCCCGGATGTGCTCAAGCGCACCGGGTGGCATGTCCTGCGACACCCCGCCCGGCCGGATGAACGCATGGTTCATCCGGAGCCCGGTGATGAGCTCGAACAGGTCGAGCACGGACTCCCGCTCACGGAAGCCGATCGTCATGACCGTGAGGGCACCGATCTCCAGGCCTCCGGTCGCGATGGCGACCAGATGGGAGGAGATGCGGTTCAGCTCCATCAGCAGGATCCGCATCACCAGCGCCTTCTCGGGCACGTCGGCGGCGATGCCGAGCAGCTTCTCCACACCCATGACGTACGCCGCCTCGTAGTGGAACGGCGCGAGGTAGTCCATCCGGGTGCAGAACGTGACGCCCTGCGTCCAGTTGCGGTACTCCATGTTCTTCTCGATGCCGGTGTGCAGGTAGCCGACGCCGCAGCGCGCCTCGGTCACCGTCTCGCCCTCGAGCTCGAGGATCAGGCGGAGCACGCCGTGCGTCGACGGGTGCTGCGGGCCCATGTTGACGACGACCCGCTCCTCGTGGCTCTCGGCCAGCCCGACGACGACGGAGTCCCAGTCCTGCCCGGTCACGGTGAAGATCGGGCCGGCGTTGGTGGTCTGCTCGGCCGCGTAGGGGTCGGAGGTCTGCTGCTGCGTCATCAGGTGTAGGACCTCCGAAGGTCCGGCGGCTGGATGGTGGCGCCCTTGTACTCGACGGGGATGCCGCCGAGCGGGTAGTCCTTGCGCTGGGGGTGGCCGGGCCAGTCATCAGGCATCTCGATGCGGGTCAGCGACGGGTGGCCGTCGAAGATCATCCCGAAGAAGTCGTACGTCTCGCGCTCGTGCCAGTCGGCGGTCGGGTAGACGGCGACGACCGAGGGCAGGTGCGGGTCTGCGTCCGGGACGGCCACCTCGAGGCGGATCCTGCGGTTGTGCGTCATCGACACCAGGTGGTAGACGGCATGCAGCTCGCGGCCGGTCTCAGCCGGGTAGTGCACGCCCGAGACGCCGCTGCACAGCTCGAAGCGCAGCGCGGCGTCGTCGCGGAGCACCTGGGCGACCTCGAGCAGCTTCGCCCGCCGGATGTAGAACGTGATCTCGTCCCGGTCGACCACCACATGCTCGATCGGGCTCCCGTCGCCCGCAGTGTTGTGGAGGGCCGCCTCGAGGTGGTCGGCCATATCGTCGAACCAACCGCCGTACGGTCGCTGCGTCGCCGACGGCAGCACCACCGGACGGCTGAGCCCCCCGTACCCAGACGTGTCGCCAGGCCCGCGGACGCCGAACATCCCTTCGCGGACGTCGATGATCTCGAGCGCCGGCTGCTGCGGTGACACGGGCAGCGTGTTCTCCGGCCAGCGCTCGTGGGCCTTTCCGGCGAGGGCGTCAGGCGAGTCGTCGTGCGGTGTGGTGCCGACGGCGGGCTCGTCGCGCGGTTCCTCAGCAGGCGTCTCTGGTGGTTCCGCCGTCATCGCAGCAGGCCCTTCATCTCCTCCAGCGGGACGGCACGGAGCGCCGCGTCCTCCTGCTCGGCCACCTGCGTGAGCCGGGAGGAGCCGAGCTTCTCTGCCTGGACCTGGTCGTGCAGCTTGAGGATCGCGTCGATCAGCATCTCCGGCCGCGGCGGGCAGCCGGGCAGGTACATGTCCACGGGGACGACGTGGTCGACCCCCTGCACGATCGCGTAGTTGTTGAACATCCCACCTGAGCTGGCGCACACGCCCATCGCCAGAACCCACTTGGGGTTGGCCATCTGGTCGTACACCTGGCGCAGCACCGGAGCCATCTTGTTGCTGACCCGCCCGGCCACGATCATCAGGTCGGCCTGCCGCGGCGAGGCACGGAAGACCTCCATGCCGAACCGGCCGAGGTCGTAGCGCGGACCACCGGAGGTCATCATCTCGATGGCGCAGCAGGCCAGGCCGAACGTCGCAGGCCAGAACGACGCCTTGCGGAAGTATCCTGCGACGCCCTCGACGGTCGTCAGCAGCACGCCGCTGGGCAGCTTCTCCTCAAGCCCCACGGTGTCGCCCCCTGCCCTTCGGTGCCACGCTTGTCAGTCCCATTCCAGGCCGCCCCTGCGCCACACGTACGCGTAGGCGATGAAGACGGTGAGGATGAACAGGAACATCTCGAACACCCCGTACCAGGCGAGGGAGTCGAAGGCCACCGCGAACGGGAACAAGAAGATGATCTCGATGTCGAAGATGATGAAGAGCATCGCGGTGATGAAGTACTTCACCGGGAAACGGCCGCCACCGACGGGTTGCGGGGTCGGCTCGATGCCACACTCGTAGGAGTCGAGCCGGGCACGGTTGTAGCGCTTGGGGCCGGTGAATGCGCTGGCGACGATAGAGAACACCGCAAAGGCCGCGGCCAGCAGGCCGAGGGCCAGGATCGGGATGTAGAGGTCCACGCGCGCTCCCCTCTCTCCTCTTGGCGCCCGCCAGTCGTGGCCGGGTGCGTCATCCTAATAAGTCGTTGCGATGGTCACGCAGCCGGAGTCACCTTGCTGACGGCGTTGATCAGACGGTCGGTTGCGTCGCCGTCCCGCGGCTCGGTGAGGTTGGCCAGCAGCTTCAGCGTGAAGCCCATCAGCCGCTCCCGCTTGAGCCCGTGCCGGGTCGCAGCACCCATCACTGCGGGGTTCCCGATGAGACGGACGAACAACCGCCCGAGGGTGTAGTAGCCGCCGTAGCGGTCGTCGAGCGCGGCCGGATAGGACCGGAGCGCCAGCTCCTGGAGGTCCGGGGCCAGACCGGCCGCCGCTGCGATGGACTCGGCGGCCATCTCGCCCGCCTCCATGGCGTAGGCGATGCCCTCGCCGTTAAAGGGGTTGACCATGCCTCCGGAGTCACCCACCAGCAACAACCCGTCGGCGTAGTGCGGCTTGCGGTTGAAGCCCATCGGCAGCGCCGCGCCGCGCACCGGTGCGGTCCGGTGCTCCTCCCGAAAGCCCCACTCCGGCGGTGTGCTGTCCAGCCACCGACGGAGCAGCTCCTTGTAGTCGACGCTGCGGAAGGCGCTGGAGGTGTTGAGGATGCCGAGTCCGACGTTGCAGGTGCCGTCTCCGACGCCGAAGATCCAGCCGTAGCCCGGCAGCAGGTGACCCTTGCCGGGCGGCCCGTCCCAAAGCTCCAGCCACGACTCGAGCCAGTCGTCCGCGTGCCGTGGGCTGGTGTAGTAGGTGCGGACAGCCACACCCATCGGCCGGTCGTCACGCTTGACCAGTCCGAGGGAGAGCGCCAGTCGGGCGGAGTTGCCGTCGGCGGCCACCACCACCGGGGCGCGAAACGTGATCTCGTCGGCAGACTTGTGACCCGCGTCGTCCATCTGAACCGCCCGCACCCCGCACACCCGGCCGCTGCGCTCGTCGGTGACCGCTGCGGTGACCGCCGTGCGCTCGTGCAGCCTGGCACCGGCGTGCTGCGCATGGCGGGCCAGGGTCTCGTCGAAGTCGAGCCGGGTCCGGACCAGCCCGTACGACGGATAGGCGCCGAGGTCGGGCCACGGCAGCTCGAGCGTGTGGCCCCCGCCGACGATGCGCAGGCCCTGGTTCTTGATCCAGCCGGGCGCCTCGACGTCGACGCCCATGGCCAACAGCGCTCGGACCGCTCGCGGGGTCAGTCCGTCGCCGCAGACCTTCTCGCGCGGGAACGAGCTCTTCTCCAGCACCAGCACGTCGAGGCCGGCTGCGGCGAGGTAGCACGCCGTGGTCGAGCCACCCGGACCCGCGCCGACAACGATGACGTCGGCCTGTCGTGCGTCGCCGGCGGTCCCGGTCATGTGGCTCCCTCGTCCGGCCCGGCATGGCCGCACCGGAGGCGGATGTGAAATTCTTCACGAGCGTCTGCGGCCAGTGTAGGACGCGCCCTCATCCGCCGCGACCCGAGCCCCATCCCGCGCCCAACCCACCTGCGCCCACCCCGCTTTTCACGATCCGAGACTTATGACACCCGTCCCCCACACCCACCCCTTCACGATCCGAGACTTATGACGGCCTGACGCTAGGACAAGTCGTGTGCTGGGCACCCAGCCGGTTACAGCGCTGTCATAACCCGCGGATCGTCGTCGCACGGAGCGGAGCCCGCACCTGGACGGGTTAGGGGCGGACGGAGCGGTGCAGCGCGACGATCCCGGCGGACAGGTTGTGCCAGGTGACGTCGCCCCAGCCGGCAGCGGTGACCCGCGCGGCGAGCCCGGCCTGGTCCGGCCACGACTGGATCGACTCCGCGAGGTAGACGTAGGCGTCGGGGTTCGAGGTGACGCGCCTCGCCACCGCCGGCAGCGCTCGCATCAGGTACCCGGTGTAGACCCGGCGGAACGGCGGCCACGTCGGTGCGCTGAACTCGCACACGACGAGACGCCCGCCGGGTCGGGTCACCCGCAGGCTCTCCCGCAGCGCCGCATCGGGATCGGCGACGTTACGCAGCCCGAACGACATCGTGACGGCATCGAAGGTCTCGTCCGGGAACGGCAACCGGATCGCGTCGCCTCCCGTGAACGACAGCTCGGGCCGGGCGCGTTTGCCGACGGCCAACATCCCGAGCGAGAAGTCGCAGGGGACCACGAACGCGCCGGCTGCGGCGAAGGGCAAGCTGGAAGTACCGGTTCCTGCCGCCAGGTCGAGGACCCGCTCACCCGGGCGCGGGTCCACCAGCCGCCCGACCTGACGGCGCCACCGCCGGTCCTGACCGAGTGAAAGCACGTCGTTGGCGAGGTCGTAACGGCGGGCCACGGCGTCGAACATGGCCGCAACGTCCTGCGGGTGCCTGTCGAGGCGAGCACGGACCATCCCGCCACCCTGGCACGAGAGCGTGGCGCCGTACCCTGGCCGGGTGAGGACACCGGCGCCGCAGCCGCCCGAGTCGGCGCCGTTGGTGGTCCGCAGCACCCGGCTCGACGACCCGGGACCGCTGCTCGGCCTGCTCCCCCATCAGGACTCGATGGCGTGGGTGCGTCGCGCTGACGGACTTGTCGGCTGGGGGACGGCACTGCGGTACGAGGCAGCGGGTCGGGACCGGTTCGTCGACGCGCAGCGCTGGTGGCGAGGCGTCACCGGGTCGGCGGTGGTCCGAGACGAGGTCGGCGTTCCCGGGAGCGGCCTGGTCGCCTTCGGCTCGTTCGCCTTCGCCGACGAACCCGGGTCGTCGGTCGTCGTCGTCCCCGCAGTCGTCGTCGGTCACCGCAGCGGCTCCGGTGGCTCAGTGTGGTGGGTCACGACCGTCTCGGCCGGATCGCTGGCGCCACCGCCAGTCTTGTCGTCGCAACCAGTACGTCCGCCCGAGCAGGTCTCTTACAGCGACGGCGCGATGTCGGGCCCAGCCTGGGCCCATCGGGTCCGCGAGGCGGTGGCGCGGATCGGCGCGACGCCCTTGGAGAAGGTGGTACTTGCTCGCGACCTGCTGGTCAGCACCGGTCATCCGCTCGACGTGCGCTGGCCTCTGCACCGTCTGGCCCAGGCGTACCCGACCTGCTGGACGTTCTGTCTCGACGGCCTCTTCGGCGCCACCCCCGAGCTGCTCGTCCGACGGGAGCGCGGGTTGGTCACCTCGCGGGTGCTGGCCGGCACCATCCGGCGCACCGGTGACGATGCGCACGACCTGGCGCTCGCCGGTGCCCTGGCGCGGAGCAGCAAGGACCTGGAGGAACACGAGTACGCGGTGCGGTCGGTCGCGCAGGCACTCGCACCCCACTGCGCCAGCATGAACGTCCCGGAGAGCCCCTTCGTGCTGCACTTGCCCAACGTGATGCACCTCGCGACCGACGTCACCGGTGTGATCGAGCCCGGTGACGACGCGTCATCACTGGCGCTGGCCGCCTCCTTGCATCCCTCGGCCGCGGTGGGTGGCACACCCACCGACTTGGCGTTGGCCACGATCACCGAGCTCGAGGGCATGGACCGTGGCCGCTATGCCGGGCCGGTCGGGTGGATCGACGCCGCCGGTGACGGCGAATGGGGTCTCGCACTGCGGTGTGGCATCACGGAGGGTCCCCGGGTACGGCTCTTCGCCGGCTGCGGCATCGTCGCCAGCTCCGACGCTGACGCCGAGCTGGCCGAGGCCCAGGTGAAGTTCGTCCCGGTCCGCGACTCGCTCGGCGAATGAGGTACCCGCGGCTAGGTGTTCTCGGCAACCCAGCGCATCGGGTCACCGGCCCCGAGGTCGTCGCTGCCAGCAGTCGCCAGGGCGCCGACGACCAGGGTGCGCCGTGTGGCGCCGAAGGCCAGCACGTGGGCCAGCATCCCGCCGTAGGTGAAGACCTCCGGCGGGCCGGCGTTGCGCCGCCACGCGGTCGGTGCGGCACCGTACGCCCGGGCGAATGCTCGGCTGAACGCCTCGTGGGACGAGTACCCCGCGTCGACGGCGATGTCGAGGACTCCACGTCTGCTGCTGACCAGCTGGTGGGCTGCCCGCTCGAGCCGGATCCGGCGCCGGAAGGCACCTGGTGGCTCTCCCGCGGCGGCAGCGACCAACCGGTCGAAGTGGAACCGCGACAGATGAGCCCGGCGCGCGATCGCCTCAGCCGACGTGTCCGGGGCGTCGAGGCCGTCGGCCACCACGTCCACGAATTGGCTGAACGTGTCGCTCGTCGTGCTCATGGTTCGATCGTCGCCCCTGTGGCCGCTCAGCCGCTTGATCGGGCTTGCTGACCCGACAGGGCCGTGCCCACCGCGTCGCGGACCCGACCGTCGAGGTCGCGGCGGTCGGTGCGGTCGAGGCGTACCTCGACCACCTCGACGCCCTGCGGCACCCGGCTCAACGTCGAACGCAGCGACTCCACGTCGTCGACGCGGGTGTGCGCCACGCCGGCACCGGTGCAGACCGCCGCCAGGTCGGCCCGGGTCGGCGTCCCGAAGACCCGTTCGAACGACCCGCTGAAGCGCGGGTGCCCGGACTCCAGCACGGCGAAGACGCTGCCGCCGTCGTCGTTGGCGACGACGACCATCAGGTCCGGGCGCGGCTCGTCCGGCCCGATCAGCAGACCGTTGCTGTCGTGGAGGAAGGAAAGGTCCCCGACGTACCCGAACGAGCGGCTGGATGTGCGGCCCAACGCGGCACCGATCGCGGTCGAGACCGTACCGTCGATGCCGGACAACCCTCGGTTGGCGAGCACCCTGCGGCGTTCGCCGACCGTGTGCGCCACTCCCATGAGGTCGAGGTCACGGATCGGGTGGGACGAGCCGACCACCAGCAGACCGTGCGGCGGCAGCGCCTGGGAGATCGCCCTGGCCACCTCGTACGGTGTCAGCCACGGCTCGGCGTTCAGGGCGACCTCGATGGCTGTCTGCGCCAGGCTGTCCGCGTCGCACCAGTCGGCGAGCCATCCCGGGTCGTCGGTGTGCTCGACGATGGCCGCCGGGACAACCTGGCCGGCTCGGGCGCCGGGGTCTGGCCACTCGCCGGTCGGGCTCACGACGACCACCTCGACGTCGTCGCGGGCCAGCAGGCGGGAGACCGGCCGGGAAAGGGTCGGGTGCCCGTGCACCACGACCCGCTCGACCCGCTCGCCGAGCGCCGGGTGGTCCAGCAGCAACCGGTACGCAACCAGGGCGTTGGAGCCGGTCCGGGCTCCCGACGACGGCTCGGCGAGCAGCGGCCACCCGGCGCGCTCCGCCAGCAGCCGAGCCGGCGGCCCAGCACCGTCTCCGGCCACGACGACGGTGCGCGGCCCGGGAAGGATCGTCGTCGGCGGTGCGGAGGGTGGCCCGCCGACCCGGGTCCACGGCGCCTCGTGCTCACGCCCGGGCGGCCACGTGGCGGCCTCCTGGACGTCGGGCAGCAGCGGCTCCTCGAACGGGACGTTGATATGGACCGGCCCGGGGACGGAGGTGCGCGTCCCGGTGGCGGCGGCGACGGCCCGGTCCACCGTCGCGCGAACTGCTACGACCTGCCCGACATCTCGGGCAGGTGGTAGGCACTCGGCGAAGAAGCGCACCGCAGGCCCGAAGATCTTGACCTGGTCGGTCGTCTGGTTCGCGCCGCTCCCGCGCAGGTGGGTCGGGCGGTCGGCTGACAGCACCACCAATGGGACGCCGGCGTGATGCGCCTCGAGCACCGCCGGGTGCAGGTTAGCCACAGCGGTCCCCGACGTTGTGACTACCGGCACGGGGCGACGCGACGCCTTCGCCAGCCCGAGGGCGAGGAACCCGGCGCTGCGCTCGTCGATGCGCACGTGCAGGCGGATGCGTCTAGTGCTGTCGGCGTCGTGCAGCGCCAGCGCGAGCGGAGCCGACCGCGAGCCGGGGGCCAGGACGGCGTCCCGTACCCCGGCCCGTGCGAGCTCGTCGACGATGACGCGCGCCAGCTGCGTCGATGGGTTCACGAGTAGTGATCCTGCCGGAGCGCGTCCACCGCTGCGAGGCGTTCGCGCCATCGGGCGTCAACCCCGGGGCTGGCGCAGGCGGCGGCCAGACTCGCCGCATTCGGCTGTGGCCGGCGAGTCGACAGCAGCCCGTCGACCGGCACCAGCGGCTCAGCAACAACGTCCTCCCGCAGCAACCGAACGGTGGCCAGCCCGCAGGCGTACGGCAGCTCCGGCAGCGCCGCCGCAAGCGCGACACCGGCGGCGATGCCGACCGAGGTCTCCAGGGCACTGGACACGACGACCGGCAGACCGATCCGTTCGGCGATCCGGAGACACCCGCGGACGCCGCCCAGCGGCTGCACCTTGAGCACCGCGACATCCGCGGCACCCAGTGCCGCCACGCGCAGCGGATCCTCGGCACGCCGGATCGACTCGTCGGCAGCGACCGGCACGGCAACCCGGCGGCGGACGGTCGCCAGCTCTTCGACGTCTCGGCACGGCTGCTCGGCGTACTGCAACCCGCCGGCCGCCCGGTCGAGTCGCGGTATCGCCGTGACAGCGTCGTCGACCGACCAGGCGCCGTTCGCGTCGATGCGGATGCTGCCATCGGCGCCGAGTGCGTCTCGGACCGCCGACACCCGGTCCACGTCGTCCGCCAGTGACTGCCCCTGCTCGGCGACCTTGACCTTGGCGGTCCGACAACCGCTCGCCGCCACGATGTCGTAGGCGCGGTCCGGACCGACCGCAGGCACCGTGACGTTGACCGGAACCGCGTCACGGAGCGGCGCGGGCCAGGGCTCGTACGCCGCCTCGTACGCAGCCAAGAGCCAGGGCAGCGACTCATGGGTGTCGTAGTCGGCGAACGGGCTCCACTCCGCCCACCCGCAGGGCCCGCGCAGCAGCATCCCCTCACGGACACTGATCCCGCGAAAGCGCACCCGCATGCCCACCGCGTACGTGCGCCACTGCACTCGCGCACCCTACGCGCCGCCTCCTCGACCAGCGATACGCGCGGCGGCCAGCGCGGCGAGGGCGGCGCGGTCCACCTTTCCCCCGGGCCGCAGGGGCAGCTCCTCGAGGCGTACGACGTCGCGGGGGGCCCAGGTGCGGGGAAGGGTCTGGGCGCATGCCCTTCGAACGGTTGCCAGTGACGGGACCGGCCGGCCGGGTGGCACCACCACGCAGGCCACGACGCGCGAACCCCACTCCGGGTCGTCGATGCCGACGGCAACGGCGTCGACGACCTCGGGCAGCCCCAGCAGCGTCGCCGTGACGGCCGGCAGCGAGACGTTGACGCCGCCGCTGATGACGACGTCATCGACCCGCCCCAACACCACGAGCCGTCCGTCGCCGGCCAATGTTCCGAGGTCACCGGTGAGCAGCCATCCGTCCCGCAGTGTCTGCGCGGTCAGGGCGGGGTCGCCGGCGTAGCCGTCGAACAGCACCGGACCGGCCAGCTCGATCCGGCCGGTCGCGCCGATGCGCACCTCGATCCCGTCGAGCGGGTAACCGTCGTACACGCAACCCCCGCAGGTCTCGGTGAGCCCGTACGTCCGCACCACCGGCACCTGCGCGTCGGTGCACAGGTTCAGCAGGTCCGGGCGAACGGCTGCGCCGCCCACGAGCACGGCCTCGAAGCGTCGCAACAGCTCGAGCTCGCCTGCAACAGCCAACCGGTGCAGCTGCGTCGGCACCAGCGCGGTGTAGCAGCGCCCTCCGCCCAACGCCGCCACGGCGGCCGCGAACGAGCCGTGCTCGGCGGCGACCACCGGCGTGGTCTCGGCGACCAGCGAGCGGACCAGGACCTGCAGCCCGGCGACGAAGGTGGCAGGCAGATCGAGCAGCCACTGCCCGGGCCCACCGAGGCGGGTCTGCGTGGCCTCCGCGGAGGCTGCCAGGGCAGGTCGGGAGATCATGACGTCCTTGGGCGCCGCCGTGCTCCCCGAGGTGCGGACCACCACCGGCCCATCGGGTGCCTCCCACCAGTGGGTCAGCGCCGCTTGCACCGCGCGGGGGTCCCCACGAACCGGGCGCAGCCCCGGGTACGACGTCACGGCGCAAGGTTAGAGACTGCTCGGCATGGCCGGAGTCCGTGCATGGGTTGCGGGTGCCCGACCTCGCACCCTGCCGGCCGCCGTGTCTCCGGTGCTCGTCGGGAGCGGAGCCGCTGCCGCAGCCGACGGCTTCGAGCTGGCCCCGGCACTGCTCGCGCTGGTCGTCGCAGTCTCGCTGCAGGTCGGTGCCAACTACGCCAACGACTACTCGGACGGTGTCCGGGGCACCGACGCCGGCCGCGTCGGCCCGCTGCGGCTGGTCGGCTCGGGCGTCGCGACGCCGACCGCTGTCCGGACGGCTGCGGTGGTGACTCTCGGGATCGGAGCCGTTGCGGGCATCGGACTGGCCTCGATCTCGAGCTGGTGGCTGGTGGCCGTGGGCGCAGCCGCGCTGGCCGCAGCGTGGACCTACACCGGAGGGCCGCGCCCGTACGGGTACCGGGCGCTCGGGGAGGTGGCCGTGTTCGTGTTCTTCGGCCTGGTCGCCGTGCTCGGAACGACGTACGCACAGCTCGACACGGTCACCGCGGTAAGCGTCGCCGGCGCCATCGGTATCGGCGCGCTGGCCTGCGCGATCCTGGTCGCCAACAACCTGCGCGACATCCCCACCGACGCCGCGTCGGGCAAGCGGACGCTTGCCGTCGTGCTGGGCGACCGGCCGACCCGGGCGCTGTACGTCACGCTGGTCGCCGTCGCGACCGGCTCTTTGATCTGGCTCGCGTACCTGGCGCCACAGTCACTTCTGGGGGCTGTGTTCCTGCTGCCCGCCGCCCGCGGAGTCGACGCGGTCGTCCGTGGCGCCTCCGGCCGCGCTCTGGTCACGGTGCTGCACGACGCCGGTCTCGCCGAGCTGGTCTACGCGGTCGGCGTCACCGCCGGACTGGTGCTGCACGGCTGAGACCACCGCTCAGTCATCGGTGTCCTCCTTGGTGCGCGCCGCCTCGAGCCGGCTGCTCATCCGCTCGGCCCGGGCGGCGATGTCACGCGCGAGCGCGTCCCGCAGGCCGCGCAGTAGCACCAGCGACGCCAGCGCCGAGACGACCAGGGCCACCAGGACCATCCACAGCAGGTTCGCGGTGGTCCTGGCCCAGAACAGCTGACCAACGGCCCACAGCACGCCGAAGGCGCCCAGGAACAGCCCGAGCCGGGCCAGCGTGTACGCGACGAAGCTCCTCATGGCGGCGTCAGCCGCGGAGTACGGCAGCGAACACCGCCGGCTCCACGTTTCCGCCGGAGACCACTGCCACCGTGCGCCCCCACCTGCGGGAGTCGGGGTGTTCGAGGGCGGCCGCGGTCGCCACGGCACCGCTCGCCTCGGCAACCAGGCGTGCCTGCACCATCAGGTGGCGCATCGCGGCTGCGATGGCGGACTCGCTCACGGTCACGACATCGTCGACCAGCGCCGTGATGTGCGCCCAGTTGAGATCACCGACCGCGGTGCCGCGCAGGCCGTCGGCGCTGGTGCGCCAGGTCAGGTCATCCGACCAGGTCATCCGGCGGCCCGCAGCGAAGCCTTCTGCAAGGTCGCCGGCGAGCTCCGGTTCCACGCCGACCACACGGGTCCGTGGCGAGCTGGCCTTGACCGCCACTGCGATACCGGAGATGAGGCCGCCGCCCCCCACGGGGACGAGGACGGTCTCGACATCGGGCAGCTCAGCCACGATCTCGAGACCGACCGTCCCCTGGCCGGCGATCACCGCAGCCGAGTCGAAGGGCGGCACCTCTACCGCGCCCGTGCGGGCGGCGATGTCGGCGCAGGCGCTGACCCGCTCGCGGGCCGGCACGAGCACGACGTCGCCCCCCCACCGCCGGGTGGCGGCCATCTTCACCGGGCTGGCCCCTTCGGGCATCACCACCGTGCACGCGATGCCGGCCGCGGCGGCGGCCGACGCAAGCGCCTGGCCGTGGTTGCCAGAGGAGTGCGTCACGACGCCTCGCGCCCGCTCGGCTGGCTCGAGCGAGAGCACCGCATTGGTGGCACCCCGCAGCTTGAAGGCACCGGTCGGCTGCAACGACTCCGCCTTGACCCACAACTGGGACTCGCCGTCGGAACCGACCGGCAGCAGTGGCGTCCGCAGGCACACCAGCGCGATTCGTTCCGCGGCCGCCTCGACGTCGGCGAGAGCCACCAGGGCGGGGCCGACGGCCGTCTTCGTCATGACATCACCCTGCCACGCTGTGCGGTGCCACCTATTGTGGGTGGTGTGGGTAAAGCGTTGATCGTTCTCGTGGTCGTCGTTGCACTGGTCTACACGGTCTTCTGGCTGCGCGCGGGCCGGCCCCGGCCGCGTCGTCGCCCCAAACCTCCGACCCGGCCGACCGTCGGCCCCGACGACGACCCGGACTTCCTGCGGGGCCTGAAGCCGCCACCCCGTCGCGAGACCGACGACGACCCCGCGGGCGGCTGAGACGCGCCGTCAGACGCCGGCGTACGAGTGCAGCCCGGACCCGAACAGGTTGATGCCGACGAAGTTGAACAGGAATGTCGCAAACCCGACGAGCGCCACGATAGCCGCGGCCCGGCCGCGCCACCCAGCGGTCGCCCGGGCGTGCAGGTAGCTGGCGTACACGACCCAGGTGATGAAGGCCCAGACCTCCTTGGGGTCCCAGCCCCAGTAGCGCCCCCACGCGTACTGCGCCCAGATGGGACCGGCTATCAGCGCGGCGAAGGTCCAGATCGGGAATGCGAAGGCGTGCACCCGGTAGGCCACCTTGTCGATGGCGGCCGCGCTGGGCAGCCGAGCCAGATAGCCCGTGCTCGCACCGTCGCGCGCCTCGGCGCGTGCCTTCACCAGGTAGACCGCCGAGGCTGCGGCGCCGACGGCGAACGCGCCGCCGGCGATGGCCGCGGCCGAGACGTGGAGCACCAGCCAGTACGAGTG
>Ga0136612_10000197_pt1 | contig 18475 bp, 14 predicted proteins | sample AntDryUQ224A2306_2_FD_106644 | JGI IMG/M metagenome (GOLD analysis project Ga0136612, IMG submission 106644) | Polar desert sand microbial communities from Dry Valleys, Antarctica - metaG UQ224A (23.06) | ecosystem: Environmental > Terrestrial > Soil > Desert | place: Antarctica: Dry Valley... | reverse complement strand
CAGGCGGAAGATTCCGGCGCTTCGATCAGGACGCGATGAGCAACAGCGTGAGAACCGTCAGGTAGCTGGCGCCGACATACGCGGCCACCACTACCGTCCGACCTGACAGTGGCATTCGATGCCACGCGGCCGCGGGACGCACACAGCACGCGGCAAGACGCCCGAGCACGAGTTCAACGGCCACAACCGATTCACAGCAAATCCGGTTCCAGATATACCTGCCCGGCTTCTGTGAGAAACGCCTCGATCGGCAGAAAAAGGTGCTCCGCAGCGCGACCAAAGCAGGCAAGAAAGCGCTCATCAATGGAAACGCGCGATACATCCCATTGGCAGCGGATCAGCGTCCGTCGGTGTCTCGAGTACGTGTATTTCCTACAAGTGGTCCCTGTACTTCAAGACACTTTTTCGCGTCCCCACAGGGCGTTCCGCAATCTCGTCCATAATTTCAGCCGTTTTCATCTGGACCACCAATTGCGGTCCGGCTCTCAATGCGTGAGTCGACCCGGCCACAGCCGGATGAAGTGATGACCCAATCGACCCCCCCTGCCAGGCAGGGCGGAGGCGCCATGCACTCCGACGCGTACTTCCAGTATTCCGGCCCGGTCCCGCGCTTCGCGTTCGGTGTGCTGGTCGCCGCGCTCGCCACCTGGGTCGCGGTGCTCCTGCGGTCTCCTGCCACCGTTTTTGCCATGGCGCCGTTCGGTCTTGGAGTGGCGCTTGCCGTCTGGCTGGGTGGCTTCGGGCCGGGCCTCGTCGCCGCGGTCCTGTCGGTGGTCGCGAGCGACTTCTTCATCGTGGAGCCCGGGTCGCTCCTCTCCCTCGGGAGGCCTGCCGAAGCGGCTGCGTGGTTTGCGCACGGCTTTGCGTGGGTCGGATTCTGCCTGATGGCGGGGCGCGTTCACCGATCTGCCGCCGACGCGCACACGCGCCGGGTACGAGCGGAGCGGACCGCCGCGCATGCCGACCGCCTCGCCGAGCTCACTGCGGCGCTTGCGCAGGCGCGCACGTCATCCGGCGTGATCGACGCCGCCCTTCAGGAGCCGCTGCACGCATTGAAAGGGGACGCGGGTTTCCTGTGCCTGGTCGCCGCGGAGAGCGGAACGATGGAAATTGCGCGGGCTGTGGGATATCAGCCGAAGGAGCAGGAGGCCCGCGCGGAGGTCGACGGAGGGTTGAAGAGTCCAGCAGCCGACGCGATGGGCTGCGGGGCGCCGGTGATCCTGGCCTCTCCGGACGCGTATGCCCGCGAGTACCCCGCCGGCGCGTCCGCCGGCACGCCTTCGTCGTTTTCGGCGCTCGCCGCGGTCCCGATCATCCTCGGAAGCCGGGTGATCGCGGTAGTGCAACTCGAGTTCCGGGAACCGCGTGAATGGAGCGCTGACGACCGCGAGTACCTGCTGGCGCTGAGCGGCCGGGCCGCGCAGGCGCTCGACCGCACGTTTCAGCTCGAGGCGGCGCTTCGCGCCCGCGCGGAAGCCGAAGCGCTTCAGGCACGCGCCGACCGGGAGCTGGCCGCACGACAGAAAGTGGAGTTGGCGCTGCGCTCGAGCGAGACCCGCTTCCGCGCGCTGGCGGCGCGCACGGAACGCCTGCACGGCCTCGCCTCTGCGCTGTCGGAAGCTGTCACTATCGACGCTGTGGCGAGAGCCGTCGTGCACCACGGCAGCAAGGTTCTTGGCGCCACCAATGGCGAGATCTGGCGGCTCGTCGACGACGGGTCGCAGTTCGAAACGCTGTTCTCGGACCTGCCGCAGCCCGATCCTCCGCACGCACAGAACGTCATCGATGCCGAGGCGGGCCTGTGCGCCACGCACGCGATCACCACGCACAAGCCCGTCTTCGTGGCTTCGTTCGATGAGTGGCAGGAGCGCTACAGCACCTCTGCCGCCCGCGCTGCTGATGGCGGATATGTATCGTCGGCAACGCTGCCTCTGATCGTCGACGGCGCGCCCGCGGGCGTGCTCGCGTTCTACTTCACGGCCCCAGTCAATTTCGAGGAGGAGTACCAGGTGCTCCTCATCTCCGTGGCGCAACATTGCGCGCAAGCGCTCGAGCGGGCCCGGTTGTACGAAGCGGCGCAGCAGGCCCGCGCCGCGGCTGAAACCGCCAACCGCCTCAAGGACGAGTTCATCTCGATTGTCTCCCATGAGCTGCGCACTCCGCTCAGTGCGATGCTCGGCTGGGCGTCGATGCTCGAGAAGGGCACGCTCGATGCGCCGACGGCAGAACGGGCCGTGCGCTCGATTCGCGACAACGCAACCCGCCAGGTGCGGCTGGTGGACGAACTGCTCGATCTGTCGCGCTTGACGTCCGGCCGGCTCACGCTCGTGACCGAGGACGTCGACCTCCGCTCGCTGCTCCACGGGGTCGTCGATGCCATCATCCCCGCCGCGGCTGCCGCGGGACTCGAGCTCGACGTCGACGCCATTCCTCCGGTGATGCTGCGGGGAGACCCCCGGCGGCTCGAGCAGGTGTTCTTCAACCTGCTTGGGAATGCGCTGAAGTTCACTTCCCGCGGGGGGCGGATCGGGCTGAGGGTCAACGTATTCGACGACAGCGCGGAGGTGCGCGTGTGCGATACCGGAGCCGGAATCGATCCGGGGTTCCTGCCGTACATGTTCGACCGGTTTCGCCAGGGAGACAGCACACCCGAGCGTCGCTACAGCGGAATCGGCTTGGGTTTGGCGATTGCCAAGGAACTGGTGGAAGCCCACAAGGGTCGCATCGCCGCGGAGAGCCCGGGTGTAGGACGCGGGTCGACGTTCGTGGTGACGTTACCCATCGCGCCGCGTCGGGCCGACGAGCAACTGCCGAGGGTGGATCCGCCCTTACTCGCGCGTGACAGCACGGTCCACTGACGCTCCCGGCCGAAGCGCCTCAGGTCGGTTCCGGCGCCACGAGTTGCCGGAGGGTTGCGAGGACCACGTCCGGAGTCGCTGGTTTGGACAGGAACGCGTCACAGGCGGCGGCGCGCTGCCTGTCCTCCGGAAACGCGCACGCCGAAATGACGATGACGGGTACCGCCGGGCCCGGCAGGGTCTTGATTCGCCGCAACAACTCGAACCCGTCGAGAAACGGCATCTGGAGGTCCAGGAGCACGATGGCGGGCCGATGGACCGCGATATCCGCCATGGCCCCGCGCGAATCGGCCAGAGCGGTGACGTCGTAGCCGAACCCCCTGAGGTATTCGGCGTACGCCTCCCGGCTGTCCCCATCGTCGTCGATGAGCAGACATCGCTGCATCCCCTCCGAATCTGCAAGACACGCCCCGGCCACCAGGGGCCGTAAGTCGTTGTGCAGGAGGTATTCATGGGCCTGGGCCGCGTAAATTCGGGGGGGTGGCGTCGATCGCTGGACACTTTCTCGTGGCCGGCCGAGGCGCCTGAGGCCCCACGGCGCCGGCCCTTTGCGACCGCTGGGGATGCCTTCTGGTCGTGAACGTTGCGGGTAGAGGAAGGAACGACTCTGCACTATCATTGGCCTGGCGGATTCCCCGGACTGGATTACGGATTGCCGCCCTGTGATCAGCCAACATGAGTATTCCAACCGAACCTATTGGAAGCCTGCCCCGGCCGCCGGAGCTCATCGCCGCGGTGGAGCATGGCGGCAGCGACAATCCGGGTCTGGAACCGCTCTACGACGCCGCGATCGAGGACACCATCCGGCGATTCGAAGCCACCGGTTCTCCAGTCGTGACCGACGGTGAGCAGCGGAAGTACCACAACTTCTGGACGTACTCCGTTCACGGGCTGCCGAACACGGCGCCTGACGGCTTTCGGATCCCTTTCGCGGCGGGGCATACCCGGCGCATGCCGCGCCTCACCGCCGGCCCATTCCGTTACAGGCGGTACGCGGACGGTTTTCTCGACGTCGCGAAACGCTATGCCACGCTGCCGCTGAAACAGGCCGTGATCTCCCCCTCGGCTTTGAGCCTGATGTACCCGGCCGACGGTATTCCCGGGTACTCGAGGGAGCAATTCATCGATGATCTGCTCGCCGAGCATGAGAAGGAGATACGGCGGTGTTTCGAGAAAGGGGCGTACAAAGTCCAGATCGACTTCACGGAAGGGCGCCTGGCGATGAAGGTGGATCCGTCCGGGGAGCTGCTTCACAGCTTCATCGATCTGAACAATCTCGCGCTATCGAAATTTTCGGACGAGGAGCGTCAGCGCATCGGCGTGCATACGTGTCCAGGTGGTGACCGTGATTCGACGCACAGCGCCGATGTGGACTATGCCGAACTCCTTCCGAGCCTGTTCCAGTTGAAGGTCGGAAGCTTCTACATGGCACTGGCGGGAGAGCGCGACCGGACGCACGTCCTCAAAATCATCCGCCAGCATCTCAAGCCAGGCCAGCGTGTGTTCGTGGGTGTTGTCGCCCCGATCGACCCTCGCGTCGAGACGCCCGAGGAGGTTCGGGACCGGGTGCTGGAGGCGGCCGAATACCTCCCGGTTGAACAACTCGGCACCACCGACGATTGCGGGTTCTCGCCGTTTTCGGACGACACCTCGACTTCGCGGGACACGGCCTTTGAAAAGATCCGCGTCCGCGTTGCCGGCACGGCGCTCGCCGGAGAGGCGCTCGGAGTGCGCTGAATGCAGACCCCCGACGACGAGGAGAGACTGCTCCGGTCCGTGGCCCTGCAGAACGCGAGCACCATTCGCGTCGTGCGGCAGCGCGCCGAAGAGGAGCTTCTCCGGACCCGGGAGGCGCTGCGCCAGAACCAGGAGCGCCTGCACGCCGCGCTGACGGCCGCCGGCACCGGCACCTTCCGCTGGAACATGCAGACGAATGAGGTGGACTGGGACGGAAACCTCGATCGACTGTTCGGTCTCGAAACGCCGCAGACCCGTCAATCGCTGGAGACCTTCGTGGCCGCCGTTCATCCCGACGATCGGCCGCGCGTCATCGCCGGCTGCGAGCGGAGCGCGCTCGACGGCTCCGACTTCGACATGGAGTTCCGCGTCGTCTGGCCCGACGGCAGCGTCCATTGGGTGGCCGACAGAGCAAAGGCGTTCCCGGACGAACATGGCAGGCCCCTCTATATGACAGGGGCATGCGCTGACATCACGGCGCGGAAGCGGGCGGAGGACGCGCTTCGTGACAGTGAAGCCCGCCATCGGCGGCTCGCGGCGGCGCTGCAGGAGGAGACGCGCGTCCTCGAACTGCTCAACGAAACGGGCAAGGCGCTCGCCTCGACGCTCGATCTGCAGGCGCTCGTGCAGGCCGTCACCGACGCGGCGACGGATCTCAGTGGCGCGCAGTTCGGCGCATTCTTCTACACCACCGCTGGTGAAGGAGGCGACGTCCTCACGTTGTACACCTTGTCCGGGGCCCCGCGTGAGGCCTTCGAAAAGTTCGGACACCCGCGCGCCACGGCGCTCTTCGGTCCGACCTTCCGCGGCGAAGCCCCTATTCGCGTCGACGACGTCCTGGAGGATCCGCGGTACGGGACCATGGCGCCCCATCACGGAATGCCGAAGGGGCATCTGCCCGTACGCAGCTACCTGGCGGTCCCCGTACGATCGCGATCCGGAGCGGTCGTTGGCGGCCTGTTTTTCGGCCACCCGGAACCCGGGGTGTTCAGCGATCGCACGGAGCGCGTGATCGTCGGCGTGGCCGCGCAGGCGGGTATCGCGATCGACAACGCGCAGCTGTACGAAGCGGCGCAGAAGGCCGCCGATGAACGGATGGTCCTGCTCGAGAGCGAACGCGCCGCGCGCACGGCCGCCGAACGATTGAGCGAGGTGAAAGACGAGTTTCTCGCGACGCTTTCTCATGAGCTTCGAACGCCGCTCAACGCCATCCTCGGATGGGCGCAGGTGCTCAGAAGCAGCCCGAAGGACAAGGACGATCTGCTGAAGGGTCTCGAAACGATCGAGCGGAACGCGCGCGTCCAGACGCAGCTCATCGAGGATCTGCTCGACATGAGCCGCATCACGTCAGGGAAGCTGCGGCTCGATATTCAATCGGTGCAGCCGGCAGCGTTCATCGAGGCGGCCATCGAAACCGTCCATCCGGCGGCGTCAGCGAAAGGGATCATGCTCGAAGCGATTCTGGATCCTGCCGCCGGTTCCATTCAGGGGGACCCGGGCCGCCTCCAGCAGGTCGTCTGGAACCTGCTTGCGAACGCGATCAAGTTCACTCCGCAGGACGGCCGGGTGCAGGTGGTCCTCGAGCGCGTCAACTCGCATATCGACGTCATCGTCGCCGACACGGGGGTGGGTATCCGACCAGAATTCCTCCCGCACCTGTTCGAGCGCTTCCGCCAGGGCGACGCCTCCACGACGAGGGCATACGGGGGGCTGGGGCTCGGACTCTCGATCGTCAAGAGCCTCGTGGAACTGCACGGCGGGACGGTCGAGGTCAAGAGTCCGGGAGAAGGCAGGGGGACGACCGTCACGGTCAGCCTCCCCGTCGCGGTGTCGCACCGCGCCGCCGGCGCCCGGACTGGGACGCACCCCGAAGGTCCGAAGGGGCCGGCGGGCACAGGGTCGATCGCGGAGCTGACCGGCCTCATCGTGCTCGTCGTCGACGATCAACCAGACGCGCGGGATCTCGTGCGGCGAATCCTGGAGGATTGTGGCGCGGAGGTGTTCGCCGCCGCCACGGCGGCTGACGCACTCTTGCTCGTGCAGGCGCGGAAGCCACACGTCATGGTCACCGATGTGGGCATGCCCGAGGGTGATGGATACGACCTGCTACGTCGCGTCAGGGCGCTCGGTGCCGAGCGGGGAGGCCGGGTTGCCGCCATCGCCCTCACGGCGTTCGCGCGCTCGGAGGACCGAACGCGGGCGCTGCGGGCCGGCTTCGCGGTTCACGTCGCGAAGCCTGTGAATCCGGCGGAGCTCGTGGCGACTGTCGCGAGCGTTGCGGGGCGAGTCGACCAGCAATCCTGAGGACGACTGCTCGAACGTCCCCTACTTCCGGGGAAGGAACTCCACCGCCACCGCCTGTTGAGCCTTTCCGACGGTCTTCCAGGTCAAAAAGACAGGATCCCCGGGCGCTCGACCTCCGCACGTCATCGGGCCTTTGAAGTCGGGGGTATGCGCGATGTATTCGACGGCGTCGAGCCGGGGCGCCTGGAATTTCGCAACGCGATCCTTCAGCTTCAGTACGAACGTGACTGGCCGACGGTCCGGACACTCCACGCGCTGGAGGGAGCCTTCCACGCGCTGCTCCCCGGGCTTGACCTCGCGATACGCGGGCTGTGCGACGGCCGAGGCGCCGGGCGTCACTCGTCGAGGGCCCGGCGGGCTGGATGGGGCCTGAAGGAACGTCGCGAATAGAAACAGGAGACACGTCATCATGCGAATTACCCGATCGTTCCGGCGTCAGGGGACGCTGCCGCTCAGCAGGACGGCCACGGCGGCGAGGGCAAGCGCGATCAGGAACAGCACGAGCAGCACCAGCCTGACGAGACATCCCACGACCGGAATCGACACACGCGGTGCTGGTGCTGCTGGCTCCGCCCACGGGACGTGTCTTTCCTCGTGGCGTTCCCGCTTCGTTACTTCAGCGAGCAGGTCGGCCAGCGAAGGAGCAGCCGGCGCGTCTTCCGGGCCCGGAACGCGCGTCGGCGGTCGCCTGCGGCGCGGAACGGCAGGCTCGCCGCGGCGCGGCAGCGACGATCGGGACGTGCGGTGCCGGGGTTCGGCTCCGGGCCCCTCCGGCGCGTCGATCGGTGGCCGCTTCGCTGGCTTTGGCGGGGCCTCTCCGAACCTGGCACCGCACTCATGGCACGCGGGTGCGTCGAGCCACAATCCCGGGGTGTGATTGTCGCAAAAATACCGGACCACCCCTTCGAAACAGGCCTCGCACTCGCCGGGGTGGCTCTGCGTCGTTCCGCACGTCGGGCACCGCAGGACGACGGCGCTCATGCGCCGCTCTGCCCGGTGAGCCCGGGCGGCTGTTCGTCGGGAGTCTCCTCGGAATAACAGCCGCGAACGTGCTGCTCCGGTACGTGCAGCCTGTACACCTGTGGCAGCGATCCACGAATCCACCGGGCGACGGTGGGAACGCGGACGAAGGGTCCGAACAATTCTCGCGCGAGCCGCCGGGAGAGCGCCACCGTCGTCAGCACGGGTGTGGCGGCGTACGCGGGATAGATCTCGTAACGCTCGTCCACGTGATCGTGGCCGCGGATCATGTGTGTGACAGGTCTGCCGAGCGTCGTGCTCAAAGCGCAGAACGCCGCGAAGTCCTCGTATCCGAACTGGCTGCCGCGGGACGTTCTGTTTGGAAGCTTCCTTCTCGCCCGCGGGTGGGCGCGGGCCCACACGAAATCCGTGAGGCACCGGGGCTCGTTCCAGTCCTTCGCCTGGGCCAGATGCTCGTGCAGATCCGACAGAGGAAAGCCGCCATGAGCCGCGAGCAGCCCGTCGGGAAAAAACAATGCGCGTGGAGCGCGGGCCACGAGCCTCACGGCCAGCTTTCCGGCCCGCCCGATCCATTCGTGCGCAAGATTCTCGTTCAGGTAGTCGGCAAAGTCCGAGGGCGACACGGTGGCGGTGAAGCGGGCGCCGTTGTATCCGAGCGCCTCGTCATGATTTCCCGCGAGGAGACACACCGACGGGGTGCGGTCGAGAACCAGCTCGAACACCCGGAGCAGCGTTTCCAGACCGTAGCCGCCATCGTCGAAGAGGTCCCCGAGGAGCACGATCCGTGCAGGCTCGCCGTTCCCGGAGTCGGACTCACGGGCCACCAGCGCGAGCGCGGCCTCGAGGGCCAGGAGATCTCCGTGAAGGTCGCCGATGAACCAGAGAGGCTCGTCCGAGACCATCCCCAGGTTCAGTACACGATCGGTGGTGCTGTCCCGCCAGTCATCGAACAGCAGTTGGGCGCCGTTCTCGGAATCCAGCAGGGCCTCGAGCCGCTCGACGGTTGCGCGCATCCGGGCACGCAGCGCGCCAGGTCGCAGCGACGCCGCGATCCGATCCCAGTCCAGATCGTGGACGTCGACCGCCGGCAGTACAGGCGGCGGCGGTGGTGCGGGGTCGGATTCTACGGCATGCTCCTGCGCCGCGACAGCCTCGGGGTGCATGTCCTCGCTCGGCGGCGCAGAATCCCCGGTTCGTTCCTCAGCTCGCACGAGCAGTCAGAGGGAGCTTGCTGATTCCCTTGGCGCTGCGACCGGCCGCGAGCACGTCGCCATCGCTCAAGGCCCGAGGCGCCGTGAGTGGAGCGCCGTTGACCAGCGTCTCGTTTACCGTTCCCGCCGCCGGTACGACGATCCATTGGCCATCGGGACGCCGCTCGATCGTGCACTGCCGGTCGTCCCAGTACTCCGCATCGGCGCCAAAGCGGCGCAACACCGCCTTCCCCATCTCCGTGCGTATGCCGATCTGCAGTGACTCGCCACCCGACGCCACGAGCCGGATTTTGTCCGACACGATCTTTTGTCCCCCGATCGCCGGCTTTCCGCCGGGGCCAGGCACCGGAACTCCTGCCGCCGCCGCGCGAGGGCGGACTCCAGTCGATGCAGGCGTCTCTGCGGATTTCGGCGCGCGGCCGCTGAGGGCCGCCCGGATTGCGGGGGCGGTCGGCCGTGCCGTCGGGTCCGGAGACAGACACCGGTAGAGCATCTCGCTGACCTCGGCGTTGTCGGCCGGTCCAGGCATCACGCCGAGCAGCGCAGGCGGTTTGAGGGCGTACGCTCGCGCGCGCCTCGCGTACTCCGCCTGATCCTCTTCCCAGTACGGATGCACTCCGGCGAGCAACTCGTGCAGGATCAGTCCGCACGTGAAGATGTCGGACGCGAGAATTGGAATGGACCCGCGGGTCATGTGCTCGATCGACCTGTAGTTGTCGGTGCCCACGTAGCCCTGATATCCATGCCACGGAGCTTTACGGTCCGTCAGCACCGAAAAATCAGTGTCGATGAGCTTCAGCTGGTAGCCGGATCCAAGAGTCGAATCCTTGATGAGGAAGGCGTTTGCCGGCTTGAGATCCGCGTGAATGATCTTCGACTCGTGCAGGGCGGCGATTCCCGCCATGAACACTTTCGCCCAGGTGACGTGCCTCGCCCAGACGGCAGGATCCCGTGCGGGCGCCACCTTCGTTCGCCGGTGGGTCTCCCGCTCCTCGTCCAGCATCTCGTCCAGTCCCCGGCCGTTGACCACCAGCTGGTAGACGGCGAAGTAGGTGTGGCCACCCCAGGTCTCTTCGAAGGCGTCGATCAGCCGCACCGCATAGTGCGCAGCCTTTCCGCTGTCGATTCTCCGCGCGAGCTCCTGCTGGTACTCGACGAACGGCCGGTACCAGACGACCGCCGGGGACGGCGACTTGTACTGCTTGAGAAAGACCCCGACACCGCCCGGAGCTTCGGCGCCATATGAAATCGCCATCATTCCTGGACCGAAGACCTTCGTGACGCGGTATCCGCGTATGGTGTCGCCGACCTTCAGCTTCTTCGCCATCGCGCGCCCAGGGCTCCCGCCGTCTCAGAGCGCTACGGTCTCGGCGGAGCGTGACACGCTGGCCGCGAGCTGCTTCAGCGTCGTCCGGAAGTTTGCCGGATCCGCCGTGAACTTCTGGAGAGCCTGCTGAGCGTTGAGCCCTTCGTACTCCACCACTTCCCACTCGCTCTTGTCGATCTGGCTGAGCCTGTCGTACCCCTCGAAGTTCGGCGCGAACAGACTGAGAATGATGCGGTTGGCCATGACGACGTTGGCGACGTCCTGCAGCGCCCCGCCTTTTGCCTCGGGGATGCTCATGGTCTCCTTGAACGATGCGTCGGTGAACACGACGACGACGCGAGCGGCGTCGCTCCGGTACCGCCACTTGTTCGGGTCTTCGGATTGGGCCCCCTTGGGAGACGCTTCCATAGTGGCGACCTTGTAGAGCGCGTCGAGAAGCGATTCCGGTTCGTCGCCACCCCCCTGTGCCCGAAGCGCGGCGAGCTGCGCCTTCAGGGCGGCCGTGTCACGAACGAAGGGCTGATCCTCCAGCCACTCCAGCCCTTCCGCGTGGGCGGGGTCGATGTCGCGGTATCCCACGACCTTTCCGCGCCAGTCGCGGACCGGGGCAGCATTGTTCGCGTCGCCCGAGCTCAGCGAGTCGACGAACGCTTCGATGTTCTTGCGGAGCGCATCGATGATCGGCGCCATGCTGCCGCTCACATCGATCAGGAACACGACGTCGGCGACCCCCTTCGTTTTTGCGCGGGCCTGTGGAGCCGCGGCAGGGGCAGCCGGCGCGGCTTGCCCTACCGACGCAAGGGCGGGATCGGGCACCGGCGTGGCTGTGCCACCTTCGGCGCTCGCTGGAGGAGGAGCGCCTGCTCCATCAGCTACCGGCATGCCCGCTGGTGCTTCACTCGACGAGGGTTCCGTAGCAGGTGCCGGGGTGGTGTCGGTGTCTTCTGTGGCCATCGTTGCTCCGCGCAAATTCGTGGGTGGACGCGCGCAGTCATATGCACACGCGTTGCCACGCGCGCGATCCGTCGCGGCCGCAGGCCGTCGTGGTCGATCGCGTATTGGCACTGCGCGGGCAGATTGCGAAACGGCCGAGCTTGTGGCATCGTAGCGCCATGGGAAGCCGCCCCTCGACCGAGCCGCAACGGTATCTCTCCTGTCCGAAGTGCAACGCCGTCGCCGCAAAGGCAGAGACGCTGGGCCGCGCGATTGTCTACATGCGCTGCGGCGGATGCGGGGAGACCTGGACCATCGCCGAACGCCGGAAGATCTCGCGCGAGAATACCCGCGCGGCGCGGTTCCGCTGACCATTCCGACCAATCAGTCAGGTACTCGACCCCCGAGGCTCAGCGCGGCTGCGGTCTGACGACCTTGGGTGCCTTTGGTGCGAACCGGTCGCCGAAGTAATCGCCGGCAAACCAGCGCGCGCGCGTATCCGCGTCCGCCAGTTCGCGGATGACGCGGAAGTTGAGCTCCGCGAATTTTGCGGCGGCACTCCAGACAATCGGCTGCGAGAGATCGTCGGAAGGCTGATGGTAGCTGCGGGCGAAGTACCCGGCCCATGCCGCCTCGCCACCGTTGGCCATGCCGGTCGCCAGCATCACGGCGGGCACGCCCTTCTTTACCAGGGCGTAGTGGTCGGAGCGGACGAAGATCGCCTGTCCCGGCATCGGGTCTGGCGAGACGTCCACACCCATGCCTGCCGCCGTTTTGCGGATTGCGGCCTCCAGGGTTGTATGCGGCCCGCCGAACGCCACGACATCGGTGAACGGGTACAGCAGGATCGGCATGTCGAGGTTGATGGCGGCCGCCATGCGCTCGACCGGGACCGGCGGATAGTTGGCAAAATATTCGGCGCCGAGCAGCCCCTTCTCCTCCGCGGTGTGCGCGACGATCAGGATGGAGCGCCGCGGCCGCTCGGACGCGTTCGAGAACGCGCGCGCCACCTCGATCAGCGCGGCGATGCCGGCGCCATTGTCCAGCGCGCCGTTGTTGATGCGATCGCCAGCCGCTTCGGCCTTGATCCCGATGTGGTCGGCGTGGCCCATCAGGAGGACGTACTCCTCCTTGAGTGCAGGATCGGAGCCTTCGATCAGTCCCACCACCTCCGGGCTTGAAAAGCGGCGCACCGTCGTCGTCGCGCGTATTTCGGCCGTCGACTTCAGGGCGAACCCCCGTGGCCTGGTGCCCATCCTGTCCGCTTCGTCCAGGAGCTCTTCGAGCGTGTGAGCCGCGCCATCGAAGAGCGCGCCGGCGGCTCGGGGATCGATCGTTGCCGACATTCTGAGGCCGTAGCCCGGATCGAAGGGGGTGCCGTCCTTGCGCACCCAGGTGGCGAGCGGCCCGGCGTTGAGTTCAACGCGCCTCTCCCAGGGAACTGCGCGGGTGCTGAGACGGGTCGGGACGAAGACAATTGCTGCCGCGCCATGCTCGCCAGCCACCCGGGCCTGCTCGCTCTGCAGATGCGCCCCGACTTCGCTGTCCATGCCGGTGGGGGAGCCTCGCAGCACCACGACGATCTTGCCGCGAACGTCCAGGCCCGCGTAGTCGTCGTATCCGACAGCGGCGTCCTTCATGCCGTAGCCGGCAAACACCAGGGGCGCCGTCACTGCCGCGGGGCCGCCGTCGAGCGGCCCGCGGATCACGACCGCGCCGCCCTGATCCATCACCTGCGTACCGCCTGGCATCTTTACGGTGAACGTCGGCTTCGGACCGGTCTGGGCCGCCTCGAGGAGATCCACGGCCTGGAAGTAGGTGCCATCAGAGCCCGCCGGCTTCACACCAAGCAGCGCGAACTGGCTGGCGATGTACCGGGCGGCTATTTCGTGCCCCCGCATGCCGGCTTCGCGTCCCTCGAGGAGATCGTCCGCCAGGAACGACACATGCGCCCTGATGCGGTCGGCGCTGAAATCCGGTTCGGCCCGCGCCACGGACCCGGCGGTCGCGCCGGCGAAAAGGGCCGCGCCAAGGATGGTGGTTCTGGTCATGAATGTTCGGCCCGCCTGGCGGTCGTGGAGGTGGGTGGAAAGGTAGCATGGCTATTGCCAAATGGCCGAGCTTGTGTCACTCTCCGCTCACCATGGACCCTTCCTTCTCCGGCGCGTTGCCTCGGCGCGGGGTCGAACACTCCGCCCCGGGGCCTGCGGGTGTGCACTGTCCGGAATGCGGCGCCACGTCCCCGACCGTGGCCGCCCTCAGCCTGCATTTCGTCTCGCTGCACTGCACCAACTGCGGCGAGGTGTGGCTGGTCCGGGAGCGCCGACCGTTGCTCATGGACAAAAAGTTGTCCGACTGAGCTGCCCCCTTCTTTCGGTCTACGCGCCCCGGGGATTGGATTGCCGCAAGAAGTTCGTTTGAGTCGCGGTGCCGGCCAGATTGCGTTGAGAAAGAAGGCCGGCGAGGGAAGTGAAGACAGCGTAAAATCGCCAGGACGAGCTTGATTGCTGCTGCGCTCAGCAGTATCATTCCACTCTCGACTCCACTACATGTTTCCTTGAAGGAGCACCGTGACTCTGCGCAAAGACGCCGGTCGCCTCCTCGATCCCGGGCGCACCCCTCGATAGTGACGAGACGCCATGACGCCTGAACCCTTGGCGGCGACCGTGTTTGACGCCGAGGTGTGGCGTCCGGCGCTGGAAACGTACGGCGCCGTGACGCACTCGACGGTCGTGCTGTACGACGCGGACGGGCGGATGGTCAGCGCTCCGATGCCGTCGACGCCGCTGTTCGCGCTCTTCCAGGAGCACGACTACGACCCAGGCGTCCTCTCCGACTGTGCTCGCCGGTGTCTGGCGCAAGCCGACGATCGCGCCCCGGTCGTCGTCGCGCCATCGAACGGTCTGGCGGTGGTCGGGACATCGCTCCTGCTCGAAGGACGAATCGTCGGCGCTGCGGTGGCCGGCTACGCGATCGTCGAGTTCTGTCAATCGGCGACTATTGAACGGCTTGCACGGCAGGCGGGGGTGCCGTTCCGGCGCCTGTGGGACCTGGCGCGACAGCAGCAGCCTGTTCCTGAGCGCCGGCTCGTGCTCCAAGGCGAATTGCTGCGTGTGCTCGGAGATACGCTGCTTCGGGAGAACCATCGCACGCGCCAGTACGAAGCCGCGGCGGAGGCATTGACCGCCACCGCCGCCGCCAAGGACGAGTTCATGGCCGTGCTCTCGCACGAGTTGCGGACTCCGCTCACGCCGATTCTCGGATGGACCCGCATTTTGACCCGGGACCCTACACCGGAGCAGGTCGTCCGCGCGGCGCAGATCATCGAACGGAATGCGCGCCTGCAGATTCGGCTGGTGGACGACCTCCTCGACCTCAATCGGGTCACCCGGGGCAAATTGTCGCTCGACCTCAAAGTCCACTCCCTGAGCGATGCCGTCCGCGCCGCGCTGGATGCGATCGCTGGCGCCGCCGAGCAGAAGGAACTGGATGTCCAGTTCATCGATGCGAGCGAGCCGCTCTGCGTCAAAGGCGACGGCGATCGGTTGCAGCAGATTTTCAGGAACGTGCTGCTGAACGCCATAAAGTTCACTCCAGCCCGTGGGATCGTCGCCGTCACGCTCACGCGCGAGGGCGATCAGGCCGCGCTGCACGTTTGCGACACGGGGGAGGGAATTGCGCCGGAATTTCTGCCATTCGTGTTCGAAATGTTCCGCCAGCAGGAAGTGGGCACCCGCCGAAAATACGCGGGCCTCGGTATCGGTCTCGCACTGGTCAAGCGATTGATGGAGGCTCACGGGGGGAGCATCAGCGTCGCCAGCGCAGGCACCGGCCGCCGCACCGACGTGACGCTGCGGCTTCCTCTCGTTCCAGAATTCGAGGACGCGGCCCAGCCGGTTGCGAGCAGGCGTCTGCCCGACCTGAGCGGTGTTCGCATCCTGGTGGTGGAAGACACGGACGACTCGCTCGAAGCCATAAGCCTGACGCTCGAACGCCTGGGCGCCCATGTCCTCCCCGCGCGGAACGGAGTCGAGGCATTGGGCGTCGTGGCCGCTCGTCCTGTCGACCTCGTTCTCTGCGACCTGCGAATGCCGCGCATGGACGGCTTCGAGTTCCTGCGCGAGCTCCACCAGATGCAGGGACGCCAGCATGTCCCCGTGATTGCCGTGTCAGGCCTGTCCGGCGCCGCCGACCATCAACGCACGGAAGCGGCCGGTTTCGAGGGGCATGTCGACAAGCCCTTCGACGACGAACATCTGCTGGCTGCCGTGGGCGCCGCCATCGTGCGCCGCCCGAAGGGATAACACCCGACCTCGCGGTAGAATGCCCGGCCAGAGATGTGCGACGTGTGTGGTGCGCACGCGCCGGCTGAAGGTGATGAATCTCTACATGGTGCGCCACGGCCAGACGGCTGCCAGCCGGGACAACCGGTTCAGCGGCAGCTCCGACCCTCCTCTCACCCCGGCGGGCGAAGCGATGGCCCGGTCGTTCGCCAGAGCCTACGCGTCCCTGCAGTGGGAGGCCATCTATACGAGCCCCATGCTGCGCACGCGTCAGACCTCCGCCCCCCTGTGCGAGCTCACAGGCATGCAGGCGACGGTTGAAGACGGGTTGAAAGAGATCAGCTACGGCGAGTGGGAAGGGCTCGAGCAGGCCGACGTCAAGTCGCGATGGCCCGAGGCCTTCGAATACTGGGCGGCTGATGTCGCGAGTCGAGGCACGCCTGGAGGGGAAACGGCCTTCCACGTGGCCGCCCGTGCGATGGGGGTGATCGAGAGGATCCGATCCCGCCACGACGCCGGCAACGTGCTGATCGTCTCGCACAAGGCGACCTTGCGGGTGATCACCTGTGCGCTGCTCGGTCTGGACGTCCGGCTGTTCAGAGACCGCATCGCGCAACCGGTCGCCGCCGTGACGATGTTCGTCGTCACGAACAAGACGGCGCAACTGACCATCTTCGGGGATCGCTCACACCTCTCGGAGGAGCTCAGGAATCAGGAGGGGACCTGACCGGGGAGATCGCGATTCAATACAGACCGGCCGCCATGTCCTTGTACACCTTCTCGACGTTGGCACCGACTGACCCCGCGAAGCGCCCGTCCATGCCCGCCGCGTACTTCGGCTCGAGCGCCGCCGCCGCCGAACGCCTCGCCTGCTCGAGCGTCTCGCCTCGTCCGCGCGCGCGCCGGACTTCCTCGATCAGATCGGCGAGGTAGTTCCGGAAGAAGCGGAGATGCGCCTTCGGCTTCACCGGGCCGTGCCCCCCGATGATCTGATCGAAGTCGAGCTTGTCGAGCGCGTCGAGCGTCGCCACCCACTCCTGCGGAAACGAGTCGCCCATGAAGGGCATCCACCCGTGCAGGAGATCGCCGGTGGCCACCACTCGCTGTTTGGGCAGGTACGCCACCACGTCGCCGCTCGTGTGCCCCCGCCCGAGGAACAGCAGCACGATGTCGCGGTCCGGGCGATGGAGGATCAGCGACCTGTCGAAGGTGAGATCCGGGAGGACGAGCTCGAGGCTCCGGATCTCAGCGAGGTACTCCTCCTGCTGGCGCAGGTCCTCCCCGAGCGCCGCTGCCGTTGCCGCGACTTGCTCGACAGCGATGCGCTGTTTCAGCGCGTCGACCTGGCGCGGGCCGCTTTCGATCTGCTCCTTGACCCGCTGCATTCCGAGCGTGAGGAGATTCTCGCGGGTGGCCTCGGACGCCACGATCGCGACCTGCTTCGGGAAAGCCACCGGGTACGCGTGGTTCCCCTGTGCGTGGTCCCAGTGGAAGTGCGAGTTCACCGCGTACCGGACGGGCTTGTCGGTGACCGCCTTTATCTGGTGAATGAGGGCCCGTGCACTCGAGGGGCGGGAGTGGGTGTCCAGGACGAGCACGCCATCGTCGTACACCACGACCGCGGCGTTGCAGTTGATGGGCGTGCGCGGCTGCGCGAGGGCCGCATAGACACCGTCGGCCACTTTCTGAAGGTCGAAGAGGTCCTGCGCCCTCGCGGCCGAGCCGTGGAGCACGAGCGTCGCCGCCAGGATGAAGCCGGCCATAGTTCTGGTCACAAGGTCCCTCCCGGGGGGGCCGTCAGCCCGCTCCGTCTCTGACTACCGCCGCGACCCCCCTCGCCACTCCTCAGGTCAGACCTATCGTCGCCCCCGGAAGGCGAATCCTCCTCCACCGAGCAGCAGCACCACAAGAACGATGATGATCAGCGTGTTTGTATCCATGCGTGGACTATACGCCAGGTCAAGGGCAGCGGCGGACAAAGCTGGCCTCCGGTGCGACAATTGGCCCAGAGCAGTTGACCTCCCCTGACACGCCTGTGCGGTAGAATGGCGACATTCCTCGCCTCCCTCAAAGCGTCGAACGCGTCTCGCTGCGCCCCCCGCTGAAATGGGCTGGCGGCAAGCGGTGGCAGGTGCCGTTCCTGCGTCCTCTCTGGGAATCGCATTCGCATCGGCGCCTGGTCGAGCCCTTCTGTGGCGGCCTCGCCGTCGCGCTGGGCCTCGCTCCTGAAACCGCCCTCCTGAATGACGCGAATCCTCATGTCGTTCATTTCTACCGATGGCTCCAGCGCGGGCTCCGGGTCGATGTGCCGATGGAGAATGATGAAGCGTTGTTCTACGCGCATCGTGATCGCTTCAATCAACTACTGCGTGACGGGAAGGCCGACACCGCCGAGGCGGCCGGGCTCTTCTACTACCTGAATCGGACCGGGTTCAACGGTCTGTGCCGATTCAATCGTCTGGGTGAGTTCAACGTCCCGTTCGGAAAGTACGCACGGATTGGCTACACGCGGGATTTTTCCGCGTACCGCGACGTGATCGCCGGCTGGAACTTCACCAACGGAGACATCGAGGCCGTGCGGCTGAAACGCACGGATTTCGTGTACGCGGATCCGCCGTACGACGTGGAGTTCACCGCATATTCAAAGGGCGGGTTCTCGTGGGCCGATCAGGAGCGCACGGCCGTGTGGCTGGCGGCGCACGCCGGCCCCGTAATCCTGGTGAATCAGGCGACCGCGCGCGTCGAATCCCTCTACCGGAAGCTGGGATACACAATGAAGTTCTTGAAGGCGCCTCGCCGGATCAGCTGCACGGGCGATCGGACACCGGCGCGTGAAATTCT
>Ga0136612_10000196_pt1 | contig 18483 bp, 17 predicted proteins | sample AntDryUQ224A2306_2_FD_106644 | JGI IMG/M metagenome (GOLD analysis project Ga0136612, IMG submission 106644) | Polar desert sand microbial communities from Dry Valleys, Antarctica - metaG UQ224A (23.06) | ecosystem: Environmental > Terrestrial > Soil > Desert | place: Antarctica: Dry Valley... | reverse complement strand
GGCGACGACGCCGAGCTGCTCGAGCGGCTCGACGCCGAGGGTGACGAGACACCGGCCGACGTCTTCATGACGGTGGACGCCGGCGGCCTGTGGAACGCCGCCGAGCGCGGCGAGCTCGCCGCGGTGCGCTCGCCCACCCTCGACAAGGCCGTCCCCAAGGACCTGCGCGACCCTGACGGTCGCTGGTTCGGACTGGCGATGCGTGCTCGGACAGTGACGTACAACCCCGACACCGTCGATCCGTCCGAGCTCGACACCACCGATACCTACGCCGCCCTGGCCGACCCGAAGTGGCAGGGCCGGCTGTGCATGCGTGACTCGACCGCCTCGTACACCCAGTCCCTCGTCGCCAGCCTGATTGACCTGTACGGGCGTGACAGGACGCTCGAGATCGTGCAGGGGTGGGTGGACAACGACGTCGAGATCATGAGCAACGACATCTTGCTGCTCGAAGCCATCGACGCCGGCGTGTGCGACGTGGGGATCAACAACCACTACTACCTGGCGCGCGAGCTCGAGGCCGACCCTGACCTCAACGTCGAGCTGTTCTGGGCCAGCCAGGACGGCGCCGGCACCCACGTCAACATCTCCGGCGCCGGTGTCGTGGCGTCGTCCGACGCCCCCGCAGAAGCCCAGCAGCTCATCGAGTGGTTGGCGACGACCGGGCAGAGCGACTTCGTCGACGCCAACCACGAGTACCCGGTCAACCGCGACACCGAGCCAGAGCCAGTGATCGCCGGATTCGGAAAGTTCGAGCGGATGCCGCTGAACGCCGAGGCGTACGGTGACCTGAATGCGGACGCGGTCGACCTGTTGGCCGAGGCCGGCTACCAGTGAGCCGACCCGCCGTCCTGGTCCGCGAGCGAGCGTCCGCGGTACGACCCGCGCCGGCGGCGTACTCAGGGCGACCCTGGTGGTCGCTGCTCACGGTGGGCATCGCGGTACTGGTCGCCACACCGGTGGTTGCTGTCGTGATCGACGCGGTGAGACAGGCGGCGTCGCCGGACCTGCCGCGCGGCCTGGGGGCGATGGTGCTCACCACGCTGTTGCTGATGGTCGGCGTCGGTGTCGGCACGCTGGTGATCGGCGGTGGACTCGCGTGGCTGGTCACCGCCTACCGGTTCCCGCTGCGCGACGCCCTCGCCTGGCTGCTGGTGCTCCCGCTGGCGATGCCGGCGTACATCCTGGGGTTCGTGTTCCTGTCGGCCTTCGACGTCTCCGGGCCGGTCCAGCAGATGCTGCGCGCGGTGTTCGGCACCGACGTTTGGATCCCGGACGTGGCCTCGCTGCCCGGCGCGATCCTCGTCATGTCACTGACGCTGTACCCGTACGTGTACCTGCTGACCCGGGCCGCGCTCGTCGAGCAGGCACCGGGGACGTACGATGCCGCACGAACCCTCGGCGCGAGCAGGTCGCGCGTCCTGTGGCGCGTGCTGCTGCCGCTCGCCCGCCCGTCGTTGGCGGCGGCCCTCGCCCTGGTGATGATGGAGACGCTGACCGACTTCGCGACCGTGCAGTACTTCAACGTGCGGACGGTGTCCGTCGGGGTGTACCTCGTCTGGAAGGGCAGCTTCGACTTCGGCTCGGCCACCCAGCTGTCAGCTCTCGTGCTGTTGTTCGCCGTTGCCGTCCTCGCCGGTGAGCGGTTGCTGCGCGGCCGGGCGCGCTACCACCAGCGCCCCGGCCGTGGCCATGGCCTGCAGCCCGAGCGGCTGAGCGGTTGGCGTGCCGCAGGCGCGACCGCTGTGTGCATGGCCGTGCTCGGCGCCGGGTTCGCCGTGCCTGTCCTGCAGCTCCTGTTCTGGGCCGTCGGCGACGCGATCGCAGATCCGGCGAGTCTGTGGGACCCGCGATTCGCCGACTACCTCACCAACAGTGTCGTGGTGGCACTGGTCACCGCCGCCGTCTGCGTGCTGCTGTCGCTGATGATGGGCCACGGTCTTCGGCTCGGTGGGGGCTGGTTCGTCCGCGCGGCGGCCCAGCTCACCACGTTCGGGTACGCCGTCCCCGGCGCCGTCGTCGGCATCGGCGTGTTGCTCGCCTTCGTCGCGCTCGACCGGACCTTGGAGGCACTCGGCGTCGCCGGCGGCACTGGCCTGCTCGTCACCGGTTCGGTCGTCGGCATCCTCTACGCCTACGTCGTGCGGTTCCTGGCGCCGGCGTACCAGGCCGTCGACGCCAGCTTCGCCAAGGTCTCCCCGACGATGACGATGTCGGCGATGAGCCTCGGAGCCAAGCCGCGCCGGATCCTCCGCCAGGTGCATGTGCCGCTCGTGCGGCCAGGCGTGGCGGTAGCCCTGGTGCTGGTGATGATCGACGCGATCAAGGAGCTTCCGATAGTCCTGCTGCTTCGACCCTTCGGTTTCACTACGGTGTCGGTGTGGGTCTACGAGCTGGCGTCGGAGAACTTCTGGGAGAAGGCGGCTCTGCCGGCGCTGTTGATCGTCGCGGTGGCCACTGTTCCGGTGTTCTTCCTCTTCCGCCACGTCCGGCTGATCGACACCGCGCACGAAGTCGGCTGACGTGGCAGCGGCTGACCTGATGACGCAGGTCCCCCCTTCACCGCCGGGATCGACCAGACCGGCGCTGGTCCTGAAGGACGTCACCAAGAGGTACGGCGGTGTGGTGGCTGCGTGCGCCCTGCGGCTCGAAGCAGAACCTGGCGAGCTGCTCACCCTGATCGGCCCGTCGGGATGTGGCAAGTCCACCACCCTGCGGCTGGTCGCCGGCTTGGAGCGTCCCGACGAGGGGACCATCTGCATCGCCGACGAGGTCGTCGCCGACCGCCGTCACTGGCAGCCACCGGAGCGTCGCCGCGTCGGTCTGGTGTTCCGGGACCATGCGCTGTTCCCGCACCTCACGGTCGCCAAGAACATCGCCTTCGGCCTCGACAAGCTGCCACGCGCGGAGCGCAGCCGCCGCGTCGGGGAGGTTCTGGACATGGTGCGGCTGGGACACCTCGCCTCGCGCTACCCGCACGAGCTGTCTGGCGGCGAGCAGCAACGCGTCGCCCTCGCCCGCGCCCTCGCGCCCAAGCCGGCCGTCGTACTCCTGGACGAGCCGTTCTCCAACCTCGACGACAACCTGCGCACGAAGGTCCGCGCGGACACCGTTGCAGTGCTCCGCGAGGCCGGCACGACAGCGATGCTCGTCACCCACGACCAGACCGAGGCGCTCACCGTGGGGGACCGAGTCGTCGTGATGCGCGACGGCGAGATCGAGCAGGCGGACACCCCCGAACGCGTCTTCGAGTCTCCGGCCACCCGCTTCGTCGCCTCCTTCATGGGTGAGGCGGACTTCCTGCCTGCCCGCGTACGCAACGCGCTGCTCACCTGCGAGATCGGCGTTGTCTCGACAGTGCCCGGCTGGACCACCGGCTGGGACGTCGACGTCGTCCTGCGTCCGCACGAGGTGGCGCTCGCGGTCGACCCCGACTCAGCGGCGCGGGTGGTCGCGGTCGAGTATCACGGGGCGTTCGTCCTGCACACGGTGGTGCTCGGGTCGGGCAGCACGCTGCGGTCCTGGCAGCCGCACGCCGTACGCCACCCGATCGGCACGCCGGTCACGGTCTCGGTCGTCCCGGGGATCACGCCTACCCTGCTGATCGGCGACACCGCCGTCACCGCTCCGCCGCTCTGAACGGCTCAGACGGCTTGGGTGTGCGTGTCGGTCGCCGACTGCGCATTGTCGGGGGTCGCGCTCGTGCTCGAGCCGTCCAGCAATGAGCGCACCTCGGACTCGCGGAATCGACGATGGCCACCGAGGGTCCGGATCGAGCTGAGCTTGCCTGCCTGCGCCCAGCGGGTCACGGTCTTGGGGTCCACGCGGAACAGCACGGCGACCTCTGCAGGTGTCAGGAGCCGTTCGGCGGCGTTGTCATGCGAGCGAGCACTCATGTTCGGATTGTGGCACCCCGATCCAAGCCGCCGCAGCCTATTCACAACATTGGTGGACAGCCATGGGGCGGGGGCTAGGCTGGCAATACGGTTCCGCACCACCCCCGCGGTGCCGCCCACGAGGAAGGCACTACTGTGACCGACCCTGACGTCACCACCCTCGCGCCCGGGAGCTCCCCGTTCGGCCACGGGCACGAACAGGTCGTCTTCTGCCACGATCCAGACTCCGGCCTCAAGGCCATCGTGGCCATCTACTCCACCGCACTCGGTCCCGCTCTCGGGGGCACCCGCTTCTACCCGTACGCGACCGAGCAGGCCGCGATCGAGGACGTGCTCAACCTGTCGACCACCATGGCGTACAAGGCCGCGATCGCCGGTCTGGACCTCGGCGGCGGCAAGGCTGTCATCATCGGCGACCCCCGCCGAGACAAGACCGAGCCCCTCCTGCGCGCCTACGGCCGGTTCGTGCAGTCCCTCGGCGGGCGTTACCTCACCGCCTGCGACGTCGGGACCTACTCCGCCGACATGGACGTCATCGCCCGTGAGTGCGACTACGTCACCGGACGTACCACCGTGCACGGTGGTGCCGGTGACTCCTCGGTGCTGACCGCGTACGGCGTCTACCAAGGCATGCGCGCGTCGGCGCAGCACGTATGGGGCGGGCCCTCGCTGACCGGACGGACTGTTGGCGTCGCCGGTGTCGGCAAGGTGGGGCGGCACCTCGTTGGACACCTCGTCGACGAGGGCGCGCAGGTCGTCGTCACCGACGTCGATCCCGACGCGATCGAGATCGTGCGCGGCCTCTACCCCGGTGTGGACATCGCGACCTCCACTGACGCCCTGGTGGGCTACGCACTCGACGTGTACGCACCGTGTGCGCTCGGCGGGGCGCTCAGCGATGAGGTGTCGGAGACGCTGTCCGCCGCGTTCGTGTGTGGTGCAGCCAACAACCAGCTTGCGCACGCCGGCATCGAGAAGTCGTTGACCGAGCGTGGCATCGTGTACGCGCCCGACTACTGCGTCAACGCCGGCGGGCTGATCCAGGTCGCCGACGAGCTCGAAGGGTTCTCCTTCGACCGCGCCAAGGCGCGCGCCACGATGATCTACGACACCACTCTGGACGTGCTGGACCGGGCCGCGGCCGAGTCGGTGGCACCGTCGGTGGCAGCCAACAGGCTGGCCGAGCAACGCATGCGTGAGGTCACGCGACTGCGGTCGATGTGGCTGCCGCGCTCAGCGGGCCGATGAACCTTCGCCGTAGTCGGCGTAGTCAGGGCTCGGATCGCTGGAGTCCTCATCAGAGGCAGCTGGGGAGACGTCGGACGGCTCGCCGTGAAGTTCGCGCTGCAGCTGGCTGAAATCGGTCTCCAGCGTGCGGTACTTCAGGTCACGAGCGACCTTGGTCTGCTTGGCTTTTGCACGGCCGCGCCCCATAGGCTCAGCCCCCTCGCACAGTCTCGTAATGTCAGTAGGTCGTAAGGCAAGGCTACCTGGGACGGCCAAGGAAACGCACATTGACTCGCGCACCGAGACGATGGCTGCCACGGTCCGAACCGATCAGGCGTGATCGCCGCACATGAGGACGTCTCCGGGAGCATCTGCTGTCGCGGCGACCACCTCGCCACACACCCACGCGGACACGCCGTGGTCGCCCAACAGGCTGATCGCGTGGCTCGCGTCGGCCGGCGCCACCACCGCGAGCATGCCGACTCCCATGTTGAGCGTCTGCTCCATCACGTCCCGTGAGACACCACCGACAGCAGCCACCAACGCGAAGATCGGCGCGGGTGACCAGGTTGCGCGGTCGACCCGCACGGTGACCGTGGGTGGGAGGACGCGGGCGAGGTTGGCCGCCAGGCCGCCGCCGGTGACGTGCGACATCGCGTGCGTCTGGGTTGCCGCGGCAAGGGCGAGACAGGGTCTGGCGTACAGCCGGGTCGGGGTCAGGAGTTCATCGCCGAGCGCTCCGCCGAGCTCGGGCACCTCGCGGTCGAGCTCCCACCCGGCGCTGTCGAAGACGTGGCGCACCAGCGAGAAGCCGTTGGCGTGCAGTCCAGACGAAGCCATGGCGATCACGATGTCACCGGCCTGGACCCGGTGCGCGCCGAGGAGGCACTCCGCCTCCACGACACCGGTGGTCGAACCGGCCACGTCGTACGCCTCGGGCGCAAGCAGGCCCGGGTGCTCGGCTGTCTCACCACCGAGGAGCGCGCAGCCGGTCTCGGCACAGGCCTGCGCGATGCCCTTGACGATGTCGGCGACCCGTTCGGGGACGACGGAGCCACAGGCGATGTAGTCGGTGAGGAACAGCGGCTCCGCACCGCACACGACGAGGTCGTCGACGAGCATGCCGACGAGGTCGAACCCGATGGTGTCGTGAACACCCATGCGCTGGGCGATGGCGACCTTGGTGCCGACGCCATCGGCCGATGTCGCGAGAAGCGGGCGTTCGTACTTCTTGAGCGCGGAGATGTCGAACAAGCCCGCGAACCCGCCGATGCTGCCGACCACCTCGGGACGGCGCGCCTTGTCGACCCACTCACGCATCAGCTCGACAGCCCGGTCGCCGGCCGATATCGACACCCCGGCGCCCTCGTACGTCGTCATCGTGCGGGCGCACCAGCGGCGTAGTCGGGGGCGACGGGCTCGAGGAGGTCTGCGACGACGGACTCCTCACCGGCGAGCGGCACCGGGTAGATCCCGTCGAAGCACGCCCTGCACAGGTTGTCCTTGGGTACGTCGGTGGCCGCGATCAGAGCTTCGAGGGAGACGTACGCGAGGGTGTCGGCGCCGATCGAGCGACGGATCTCCTCGACCGAGATGCCGTTGGCGATCAGCTCGGCGGGGCTGCTGAAGTCGATCCCGTAGAAGCACGGCCACTTGATCGGCGGGCTGGAGATGCGCACGTGCACCTGCGCGGCACCGGCCTCGCGCAGCATCCGTACGAGCGCCCGTTGGGTGTTGCCGCGCACTATCGAGTCGTCCACGACCACCAGCCGCTTGCCGTCGATCACGTCACGCAGCGGATTGAGCTTGAGCCGGATGCCGAGCTGGCGGATGGTCTGGCTCGGCTGGATGAAGGTACGTCCGACGTAGGCGTTCTTGACCAGCCCGTGCCCGAACGCAATGCCGCTCTGCTCGGCGTATCCGATCGCAGCGGGCGTGCCGGACTCCGGGACCGGGATGACGAGATCCGCCTCGACCGGGTCTTGGCGGGCGAGCTGCCGGCCGATCTCGGCGCGTACCGAGAACACCCGGCGGTCGGAGATACGGGTGTCGGGACGGGCGAGGTAGACGAACTCGAAGAGGCAACCCTTGGGGACCGGCTCGGCGAAACGTTCGGTGCGCAACCCGTGCTCGTCCACCGCGACGAACTCACCAGGCTCGATCTCGCGGATGTAGGAAGCACCGACGATGTCCAGGGCCGCGGTCTCACTGGCGATCACCCAGCCACGCTCGAGGCGCCCGAGCACCAGTGGACGGATCCCCTGGGGGTCGCGGGCGGCGTACAACGTGCCCTGATCCATGAACACCATCGAGAACGCGCCCCGCAACCGCGGCAGCACCTTGAGCGCCGCCTCCTCCACCGAGCGGTCGGGGTACGACGCGAGCAGCGAGGCCATCACCGCGGTGTCGCTTGTCGCGATCTCGGTGATGCGTCCGCCGAGGTCGAGCTGGCCGGACTCGGCACGCCGGGAGTCCAGGAGCTCCACGAGCTCAGCGGTGTTGGTGAGATTTCCGTTGTGGGCAAGCGCGACCGACCCGGCAGCGCTGGACCGGAAGGTGGGTTGGGCGTTCTGCCACACACTCGCGCCGGTGGTGGAGTAGCGCGTGTGCCCGATCGCGAGGCCACCCTGCAGGGACTCCAGCGTTGGTTCGTCGAAGACCTGGCTGACCAGCCCCATGTCCTTGTAGACCAGGATCTGGGTGCCGTTGCTGACCGCGATGCCGGCTGACTCCTGACCGCGGTGCTGCAGCGCGTACAGCCCGTAGTAGGTCAGCTTGGCGACCTCGTCACCGGGCGCCCAGACGCCGAAGACACCGCACGCGTCCTGCGGTCCGCGGTCGTGGGGGTCGAGGTCGTGGTTGAGTCGACCATCTCCGCGAGGCACGGCATCAGTGTAGGGCACCGACTTCTGCCGACCCCGCAGCAATCGGGGGACCCTCCGACTGACCGTGACGGCTCCGATCGCGGGACCGAAACCTGCGGATCGAGGGGCCGAAACCTGCGGATCGAGGTTAATCCTTGGGTGGCTTGGCCTTCGGCGTCTTGGTCGGAGTCGTGATCTCGCCGGTCGCGGTCTCGGTCGGCTCGGTCTTCGTCGTCTTGGGAGTCTTCGTCGTCTTGGGAGTCTTCGAGGTCTCGGGAGTCTTCGAGGTCTCGGGAGTCTTCGTGGTCTTCGTCGTCTTCGTCGTCTCGGTCGTCTGTGTCTCGGTCGGCTCGGTCTCGGTCTCGGTCGTCTCCGTCTTCTTCTTCTTGTCGTCGCCGGACCTGTTGTCCGTGGGGGACGTGTTCGTGTCGGTCGGGACGTCCGACGGGTCGTCACCGGAGTTGAGCTGCAACGCGAGCAACGCGCCGAGCAGCCCCAGCACCGCCACCGCGACTGCGGCGACGAGGAGGGTCCTGCCGCGCCTGCCGCGTTCGTCCGGTTGTGGTGTGCTCGTCGGCTCGCTGCCGGTCGGCGCGGGTGGCTGAGCGGCACCACCGCTGTGAGCTCCGGCGACCGTCGGGTCCATCGCCGCGGCGGCCGCGCCGCCGGCTGCTGCGGCGCCGATCAGGCCGGCCCCGGCCGCTCCTGCCCCCGCCGCGCCGATCGGGCGCGTCTCGCTCGCATCCGGCGGCATCGTCAAACTCGGCGTACGGCCGGCCGCCAGGTCGCGGAACGCAGCTGCCGCGGCCACGGCGGTGGGCCGGTCGGCAGGATTGCGGGCGGTCATCGCCCCGATGACTCCCACCCAGCTCGGGCCGAGGCTGTCAGGGATGACCGGTGGACGATTGAGACGGGCGGAGAGGGTCTCGATCTGGGTGCCGGGGAACGGATGTTCGCCGGTGCGGCACTCCAGCATCACCAGGCCCAGCGAATAGATGTCGGTGGGACGACCGATCTCCTCACCGCCGGCCTGCTCTGGGCTGAGGTAGCGCGCCGTACCGACAAGGAGACCGGTCGACGTCATCCTCGTCGCGTCCACCAGGCGTGCGATGCCGAAGTCGGTGAGCTTGACCTGGGGCCGGTCGCCCTCGATGAGCATGACGTTCGACGGCTTGAGGTCGCGATGCAGCACTCCGGCGGCGTGGACCGCGGCGAGTGCATCACACAGCTGGGCGCCGACCTCAGCAGCCGCCTCAGGAGCGATCGGACCGCGAGCGATGGCGTCGGACAAGGTGATGCCCTGCAACAGCTCCATCACCAGGAACGGAGGAGTGGCGTCGGACTGCACGTCGAAGACGGTGACGAGCCCTGGGTGATCCAGGCGGGCACCGATCTGGGCCTCGGCCGCCTGTCGTTCCACGTTCTCGTGCGTCGCACCCGCACCGGTGAGGACCTTGACGGCCACGTCGCGGGCGAGCGCTTCGTCCTGGGCGCGATGGACCGTTGCCATTCCGCCCCGGCCGATCACGGGCCCGACCCGGTAACGGCCCGCGAGCAGGCTGCCCTCGGCGAGGTCGTCCGAGCCGTTCATCGTTGGCCCCGCGCTGTGTCGGTGGTGTCGGCGAGGTTGCTCAGCAGCAACGCCTCGGCCAGGCACACCCTGGCGAACTCCGCCAGGTGCAGACCCTCGTTGATACCGTGCGCGCGGGTGTCTGGATCCTCGACACCGGTGACGACGATGGCCGCGTCGGGGAAGATCTTGGCGAACTCCGCAATGAACGGGATCGACCCGCCTACACCGATGTCGACCGGCTCGGTGCCGTCCCACGCCTCGCGAAAGGCCGACCGGGCCGCGTCGTACGCCGGTCCGCGAGCGTCGATGGCGTACGCGCTCCCGAGCTCCCCGCGTTCGATGTGTATCTCCGCCCCCCAAGGCACGTGCGCCTGCAGGTGCGTGACCAACGCGTCGAGGCTGGCTGCGGCGTCGCTGCCAGGTGCGATACGCATGCTGATCTTCGCGCGGGCGCTGGGAACGAGGGTGTTGGATGCTCCGCCTGCGGCCGGGGCGTCGATGCCGATGACCGCGATCGCGGGCTTGCCCCAGAGTCGGTGCACGACAGGGCCGCTGCCGATCGCGTGGACACCGGGCAACAGGCCGGAATCCGTGCGGAGCCGGTCGTCGGGATAGTCCAGGTCCGCGACCTCGCAGGTGTGCAGACCCTCGACGGCGACGTTGCCGTCCTCGTCGTGCAGGGTGGCCACCAGCCGGCACAGGGCCGTGAGCGCGTCGGGTGCGACGCCACCCCACATCCCCGAGTGCACGGCGTGGGACAGGGTGCGTACCTCGACCTCGCAGTCGACGAGGCCGCGCAGGGAGACGGTCAGGGCGGGTACGCCCACGTCCCAGTTGGTCGAGTCCGCGATGACGATCACGTCGGCGGAGAGTCGGTCCCGGTACTTGTGCAGCAACGAGACCAAGGTGGGCGAACCCGACTCCTCCTCGCCCTCGACGAACACCGTGACACCCACCGGCGGGTTGCCGTCGTGGGCGCGGTAGGCCGCGAGGTGCGCCGCGATGCCGGCCTTGTCGTCGGCGGCGCCCCGCCCGTACAGCCGCTCACCCCGCTCGGTGGCCTGGAACGGCGGTGAGTCCCATGCGTCGTGGTCGCCCTCGGGCTGGACGTCGTGGTGGGCGTACAGCAGGACGGTGGGCGCGCCGGCGGGGGCCCGGTGGTGCCCGATGACGGCTGGCCCGCCGCCGGCGGAGACGATCTCGACGTCGATGAACCCGGCGTCGGTGAGGAGGGAAGCAACCGCCTCGGCGCTGCGGCGGACCGCATCGTGGCGGTCCGGGTCCGCCCACACCGACTCGATCCGCACCAGGTCCTCGAGGTCGGCGCGTACGCCTGGCAGCGCAGCTGAGACGGCTGCGGCCAGCGAGGTACCCATGCTCCGAACCTTACGGGTCGTGGCGGCGGTGGTGCCCACCCGACCGGGCGATCGTCAGCCCACCGGCAGCCACTGTGACAGGTCCGACCGCTCGCCCGAGGCGTGGATCCGCCCCTGCGCCGCGGCGTCGGACCAGGTGACGGCTCCGCGGGCGAGGGCGATCCAGGTCTGGGCGTCGAGCTCGACGACCGCCGGCGGAGTGCCCCTGGTGTGGCGGGCGCCGGCAACGACCTGCACGGCGGCGTAGGGCGGTACCCGCACCTCGACGCTGTGGCCAGGCGCTTTGGCGGCGAGCAACGCCAACAGGTGCTTGGTGGCCGCACGAAGGTCCTGGCTCTGCGGTTCGCCGGCGTCGATGCGTGCGCAGACGGCCTCGTACTCCCGCTGCGGCAGCGGCACCAGGCGTACAGGCACGGGACCAGGGTAAGGCTGCAGCGGCGAGGTCAGCCGTGCGCTCTGTCCCACGTCTGGCGGACATCGGGGAGCACGGTGCTGGCCTGTGCGTAACCAGCCCGCGCGGAGGCGGCCCTGGCTGCGGGGTCGAGGACGTTCTTGCCGATCGCCGCGACCGCCGCCTGGTCCGGTGAGACCACGATCGCGTCGACGCCGATCCGTTCGGCTTGCCGGCCAGGTGAGGCGATCGGTCCGAACCCACGCGGCAGCGGTGCGAGCACCACGACACTCTCCAGACCTGCAGCGATGTCGACGTTGGCGCCAGAGCGCACTCCTCCGTCGATGTGTGGGCGGCCGGCGATGTCGACCGGAGGGTAGACGCCGGGCACCGCACAGCTCGCGGCTACCGCAGTGACCAGGTCGACGCCGCTGCTGGGGTCGAGCACGGTAAACCCACCCGTCATCGCATCGACGGCCGTGACCCGAAGATCGCGTGCCGGCCAGGTGTGTACGGGTAGCCGCGAACAGATCACCTCCAAGCGGGCTGCCAACGTCGGCGTCCTGCCTGCCCTGGTGCGCTTGAGCGCGAACGCCCCGACCGACCGACCGAACGCCTCGACGTCCCCGCGGGCACGAAGCATCGCCACTGCCAGTCCGGCGAGAACCCACGGGCCGGCTCTGGCGGCCTGCTCGGTCGATGGCGGCTCCAGCTGCCGGTCGTACAGCTCGCGCAACGGCGTGCTGCCGGTGACCTGGGCACCGACGACCGAGCCGGCCGACGTACCGACGACAAGGTCGGCATCGGTGAGGTCGAGGCCGGCATCGGCGAGGCCGGTGAGCAGGCCGAGCTCCCAGGCGATGCCGGTTATCCCGCCACCGCCGAGCACGAGAGCGGTTCGTCCGGGGAGCTCGGGGGTCACCGGATCAGTATGCCTGGGCGTGGCTTCACGGAATTGTCGGTGGCCGGACCGACTATGGGAGCAGAAGTATCGAGATGGAGGCAACACGATGGCGCTTGAGCTGCTGGTGTGCATGATCTGCGGTGACGAGAAGGACTTCGAGCGGCCGCCTTGCGAGGACGGGCACGACGAGGACTGCCCTGACCTCGTCTGCGTCGAGTGCGGCTGGGCTATTTCCTGGACGTTGCCGCACGACAACAGCACGGCCGCCTCCCTCCGCGAGGCCGGCTGACCTGGCCGCTCGTAGGTGAAATTGTGGCGGTGCCGCCGAAGCGACTCCGTACCAGGAGAACCTGGTACAGATGTGGCGCGCGGGGTCAGCAGCGCGGTCAGCGCCCGAAGGCGGCGGGCAGCGTCGAGCTCCACGCGGTCTTGAGGACGGCAACCGGCACGCCGAACTCTCCCTCGACCTCCACGACCTCACCACCGGTCGTACCGATGTGGTGCAGGGGTACGCCGTGGGCGCCCGCGGCCGCTGTGAAGGCATCGACCTCTCCCGGGGCGACGGCGACGAGCGCGCGTGCGGCGGTCTCGCTGAACAGGTCCACAAAGGGATCGGCGAGGCGCACCCTCGCTCCGACTCCGTGGCGCATCGACGCCTCGGCCAACGCCATCGCGAGGCCGCCGTCGGACAGGTCGTGCGCGGCGGCGACGAGGCCGCCACGGGCGGCATGGATCATCAGTGTCGCCAGCGCCTGCTCGGCGGCCAGGTCGACGCGCGGCGGCATCCCACCGAGGTGGTCATGGGCGGACTGCACCCAGGCCGAGCCGTCGAGCTCGTCGCGGGTGTCGCCGAGCACGTACAACCGGTCGCCCGCACGGCCGAAGCCTGATCGGGTCCGCTGGGCGACGTCGTCGATCACGCCGAGCACGCCGACCACCGGCGTCGGCAGGATCGCGGTCGCGCCGGTCTGGTTGTACAACGACACGTTGCCGCCGGTGACCGGGATGCCCAGCGCCTTGCAGCCGTCGTAGAGGCCGGCCGTGGCCCGCTCCAGCTGCCACATCACCGCCGGGTCCTCGGGCGAGCCGAAGTTGAGGCAGTCGGTGACGGCGACCGGCAGTGCTCCGGTGACCGCGACGTTGCGGTAGGACTCGACGAGCGCGAGCTGCGCGCCAACGTAGGGGTCGAGCTTGGCGAAGCGGCCGTTGCAGTCGATGGACACAGCGACGCCGAGCCCGGAGTCGGCGTCGACTCGGATGACCCCGGCGTCCTCGGGCTGCGCCAGCACCGTGTTGCCCTGGACGTAGCGGTCGTACTGGTCGGTGACCCACGACTTGTCGGCCTGGTTGGGCGATGCCACGAGCACGAGCATCGCGTCGCGCAGCTCCTCGCCGTTCGCCGGGCGCCTGAGCGAGTCGGAGGTGTCGGCCTGCAGCGTGTCCTGCCACGTTGGGCGGGCGTACGGCCGCTCGTACACCGGGCCGTCGTGTGCGACCGAGCGCGGAGGTACGTCGACCACGGTCTCACCGTGCCAGTCGATCACCAGGTGATCACCGGCGGTGACCTCGCCGATCGCGGTGGCCTCGACGTCCCACTTGGCGCAGACGGCCATGAACGCCGCGAGGCACTGTGGCTCAACGACCGCCATCATGCGCTCCTGTGACTCGCTCATCAGGATCTCTTCGGGCGAGAGGCTCGAGTCCCGCAGCGGGACCGTGTCGAGCTCGATGTGCATGCCACCGTCGCCAGCGCTGGCCAGCTCGCTCGTGGCACACGACAACCCTGCCCCGCCGAGGTCCTGGATCCCGGCGACCAGGTCTGCGGCGAACAGCTCGAGGGTGCACTCGATCAGCAGCTTCTCCATGAACGGGTCGCCGACCTGGACGCTCGGCCGTCGCGCCGGTCCGGTCGCCTCGAACGTCTCCGACGCCAGCACAGAGACGCCGCCGATGCCGTCACCGCCGGTACGCGCGCCGTACAGCACGACCTTGTTGCCCGCGCCGCTGGCGTGGGCGGTGTGGAGCTGTTCGTGTCGGAGCACACCGACGCACAGCGCGTTGACCAGCGGGTTGCCGAGGTAGGTCTCGTCGAAAACGACTTCACCACCGATATTGGGCAGGCCGAGGCAGTTGCCGTACCCGCCGACACCGGCGACGACTCCCGGCAGCACCCGCGCCGTGTCCGGTGCGCCGAGCGGGCCGAAGCGCAGCGAATCCAGCACCGCGACCGGGCGGGCGCCCATGGCGAGGATGTCGCGCACGATCCCGCCGACACCGGTGGCCGCACCTTGGTAGGGCTCGACGTAGCTGGGGTGGTTGTGCGACTCGACCTTGAATGTCACGGCGTAGCCCTGGCCGATGTCGATCACGCCGGCGTTCTCGCCGATGCCGGCAAGGGTCTTGCCGAGGGGTGTCTCCTGCGGCAGGTCGCCGAACTTGCGCAGGAGCACCTTGCTGGACTTGTACGAGCAGTGCTCGCTCCACATCACCGAGTACATCGCGAGCTCAGCACCGGTCGGGCGGCGCTGAAGGATCTCGCGGATGCGGGCGTATTCGTCGGCCTCGAGCCCGAGATCGGCCCACGGCTGCTCACGGTCGCCGGTGGCGGCAGCGTGCTCGACGGTGTCCAGGTGGCGCTGCGCGTGGGCTACGGTCACGGGCACGAGCCTATCGGCCGCACCTGCCTGACCTCGCTCACCTTGCGCCATCTGAGGTGAGCGGTGAAGGTGGATGTCATGGTTCTCAGCACGCCCCACGCGCCCGCCTCTGGCCGGACCTGGCTCACCGCTGGCGACTGCGACCTCGAGTCCTTCCGCCGGCTGGTCGAGCGCAGCACCGACCCGGACTCCTACCCGTACGCCTCGGCGATCGAGCAGAACGTCCTCATCTACGACGGGGAGGCGCTCGCCTCAGTGACCACCGATCCGGTGCAAAGACGCGAGGTCCAGGCCGAGCTGGTCGCCGCATTGACCGAGGGGCCGGGCGTCGTGGTGTTCAAGGGTGCGTTCGCCGACACCGACGTCGTCGACCGGGCGACCGACGTCTTCGCGGCCATCATCGGCGAGCAGCATACCGCCGGCATCGCCGGTGGGGACCACTTCGGCAAGCCCGGCGCCAACGACCGCGTGTGGAACGCCGCCGAGAAGCTCGCGCTGCGCGCACCGCGCGTGTTCGTCGACTACTACGCCAACGACGTCATTGCTCTCGTCACGCAGGCGTGGCTCGGCCCGGCGTACCAGGTCACCTCGCAGGTCAACGTCGTCAACCCCGGCGGGGCGGCCCAGACCGCGCACCGCGACTACCACCTGGGCTTCATGAGTGATGAGCAGGCGTCGCACTACCCCGCACACGTGCACCGGCTCTCCCCTGCGCTGACACTGCAGGGCGCGGTCGCACACAGCGACATGCCCCTGGAGAGCGGACCCACGCTGTACCTGCCGTACTCCCACACGTACGAGCCGGGCTATCTCGCGTACCGTCGGCCCGAGCTCGGCGACTACTTCGCCGAGCATCGGGTGCAGCTGCCGCTCACCAAGGGCGACGCCGCGTTCTTCAACCCCGCGGTGTTCCATGGCGCTGGCCACAACCGCTCGGCCGACGTCAAGCGGATGGCCAACCTGCTGCAGATGTCGTCGGCCTTCGGACGCGCCATGGAGTCGGTGGACCGCACCACGATGTCTGCGGCCATCTACCCAGAGCTGGTCGCGGCGAGGAGTGCGGGTCTCAGCCCGCAGGCGGTGCACAACGTCGTCGCGGCCTCGGCCGAGGGGTACGCGTTCCCGACCAACCTCGATCGGGATCAGCCCGTGGACGGCCTGGCGCCGAGGAGCCAGGCCGAGATCGTTGTCCAGGCGCTCGCCGACGACTGGCCCGCGGAGGCGCTGGTACGCGAGCTGGCGGCGTTGGCGATCCGGCGGCAGTCCGACTGATGGTGCTGCAGGACGGCAGACTCCTGGAGGACAAGGTCGTCCTCGTCAGTGGCGGCACCAAGGGACTCGGCGCCGCCATCGCCCGCGCCGCGGTACGCGAGGGTGCGGCCGTCGTCGTCACCGGGCGCAGCGCTGACGCCGGCGAACGGGTGGCGGCGCAGCTTCGCGCCGCCGGCGGACAGGCGGCGTACGTGCGTTGCGACGTCGCCGACCCCGAGCAGGCGGGAGCGGCCGTGGCTCGAACCGTTGCGGAGCTCGGTGACCTGCACTGCCTGGTCAACGCCGCCGGCCTGACCAGCCGCGGCTCGCTGCTGGACACCACACCGCAGCTGTTCGACGAGCACATGGCGGTCAACCTGCGCGGCCCGTTCTTCACCATGCAGGCCGCCGTCCGGCACCTGCGCAGCCAGGGCATTGGCGGTTCGATCGTCAACATCTCCTCGGTTGCCGAGCTCGGCGGGCAGCCGTACCTCGCCCCGTACGTCGCGAGCAAGGCTGGTCTGGCAGCGTTGACGCGCAACGCCGCACACGCGCACCGCTGGGACAGGATCCGGATCAACGCCCTTGACATCGGCTGGACCGACACCGAAGGCGAGGACGACACCCAACGCCGCTTCCACGGCGCCGGCGACGACTGGCGCGAGCAGGCCGCCCGGACGCTGCCGATGGGCAAGCTGGGACAGCCCGATGAGATCGCGGACTTCGTCGTGTTCCTGCTGTCCCCGCGCAGCGGGGTCGTCACCGGATCGGTCATCGACTGGGACCAGGCCGTCCCAGGCGCCCACGACTGACCCCGTCGACCGTTCGTGCGCGCTACGCTTCGATCCTCCGACGTCGGGAGCTACTGATGAGCGGCGAGACTGGGAGTGCGCGAGCGCGTGACTCCGACCGCGACCGGGTGGTCATGCAGATCGAGGCCGCGTTCTCGGCCGAGCGGATCTCGGATCCGGACCGCCAGCTTCGCGTCGCTCAGGCCGAGGCCGCGCGAACCCTTGCCGACCTCGACCCCGCGTCTACGCAGTAGACAAGTACGAGTCGGGCTACACCCGCTACACCATGACCGGTCAGGTGGTCATGCGCTACCCCATCCGCGGATAGAACAGGTGACGGGCAGGCACCGGCGGTAGGTGTCCGGGCCGGATCATCGGCGGCTAGAGTCAGGCTGGTGGCCGTCGTCCTGTCGCTCCTGTGCGCCCTCGCGTACGGCGTCTCGGACTTCCTCGGCGGCGCGTTCTCCCGGCTGGCCTCGGCGTGGCAGGTCGCCGTCGTCGGTCAGTCCTCCTCAGCGTTCTTCGCCCTCCTCGGGGGACTGTGGCTCGGTGGCGACGCCGTGCGCGCGGACTGGCTCTGGGCAGCACTCGCAGGTGTCGGCGGCGGGTTCGGTGCGGCGTTCCTGTACCGCGGACTGGCGGCCGGCAAGATGAGTGTGATCGCGCCGATCTCCGCCGTGGGTTCGGCGCTTGTCCCGGTCGTCATCGGCTTCGCGCTCGGGGACCGACCGAGCGTTCTCGCCTGGGCGGGCATCCTGTGCGCGTTCCCCGCGATCTATCTTGTCTCCCGGCTGAGCGACGACCCTGCCGACGCCGCACGCTCCAGCGGCACCATGGACGGCGTGCTCGCCGGCATCGGGTTCGGGATGCTGTTCGTGGTGCTCGGACAGGTACGTCCCGAAGCCGGCATGCTGCCGCTAGCCCTCACCCAGGCCGTGTCGGTGGTCGCGGTCGTGCTGACCGCGACCGCCCTCGGCGCCCGCTGGTGGCCCGGGCGCAGCCGCGCCTGGTACGCCGCGGCGCTCGGTCCGCTCGGCGCGATAGCCACCGGCGCCTTCTTGTACGCCACCCACTACGGCCTGTTGGCCGTCGTGTCGGTGATCGCCTCGTTGTACCCCGCCACCACCGTCCTCCTGGCAGCCGTGGTGCTGCGCGAGACGATCCACCGGGTGCAGGGCGTCGGGCTGGCTTTGGCCGCCGCGGCCGTGGCGTTGGTCGCGGCCGGTTGAGCGACCTCTCCGCGCCGCAACGCACGACTCAGCTGACGCAGGCCAACAACCTCCCACCGCTCGTGTCGCAGCCCGCGGAAACACTTCGGAAACGGGGCTGTGGACATCTCGATGGACCACACACCACCACCGCAAAAACCGCACCCGGCACATCAGTAGCCGAACGCCACCTCCAACGCCTCATCGGCACCCACACCAGCACCCGAACCACCGGACACCTGCGCCAATAGCGGGCGACAGCGAACGCACTTCGCCCTCGCATGTGACCCCCTGGCGAGTTAACGTCTACCCATGAGCGACGTGGAGCTGAATCCCGATCCGGCC
>Ga0136612_10000195_pt1 | contig 18498 bp, 14 predicted proteins | sample AntDryUQ224A2306_2_FD_106644 | JGI IMG/M metagenome (GOLD analysis project Ga0136612, IMG submission 106644) | Polar desert sand microbial communities from Dry Valleys, Antarctica - metaG UQ224A (23.06) | ecosystem: Environmental > Terrestrial > Soil > Desert | place: Antarctica: Dry Valley... | reverse complement strand
CCATGGGCCGACGCCGACGCGGACGTCTGCGAGGCGATCGACTTCCTGGAGTTCTATGCCCGCGGCGCACTGGAACTCGACGCCGGATCGGAGCTGCTGCAGGCGCCGGGCGAGCGCAACGAGTTGCACTACGTTCCACGCGGTGTCTGCGCGGTGATCGCGCCGTGGAACTTCCCCCTGGCGATCCCGATGGGGATGGCGGCAGCCGCGCTGGCGACCGGCAACAGCGTCGTGCTCAAGCCCGCCGAGCAGGCGCCCGGCTGCGGGTTGCGCGTCGTGGAGGCGCTGCGCGCGGGCGGCGTCCCGGCCGACGCGATCGCGCTGCTGCCCGGCGAAGGCGACGCCGGCGCCGCGCTGGCCGAGCATCCCGACGTCGCGACGATCGCGTTCACCGGCTCGGGCGGGGTTGGCCTGGCGCTGCTGCGCACGGCCGCACAGCTCGGCTCCGGCGCGCGTCAGCTCAAGCGCGTCGTCGCCGAGATGGGCGGCAAGAACTGCGTGATCGTCGATTCCGACGCCGACCTCGACGAGGCGGTCCCCGCGATCGTCGCGTCGGCCTTCGGCTACGCCGGGCAGAAGTGCTCGGCGGCCGCTCGCGTGCTCGTCCACGAATCGATCCACGACGTGCTCGTGCAGCGGCTGGCGGGCGCGGTGCAAGGCCTGCAGGTCGGTCCCGCCGAGGACTTCGCCACCGACGTCCCGCCGCTGATCGAGCGCGCCGCGCGACCGCGTGCGCCGCTACGGCGAGCTGGCGGCGCGCGAGGGCGCGCTAGCGGGCGTCGCGCGCGACGTGCCGCAGGACGGCTGGTACTGCGCGCCGGTCGTGGCGACCGGCCTGCCGCCCGAGTCGGAGCTGTTGCGCGACGAGGTCTTCGGACCGCTGCTCGCCGTCGAGTCCGTGCGCGACGTCGCCGACGCCTGCGACCGCGTCGACGCGCTGCCGGTCGCCCTCACCGGCGGGCTGTTCTCGCGCAACCCGCGCACGGTCGACCGTGTCATCGCCCGCACGCCGGTCGGCAACCTCTACATCAACCGCGCGATCACGGGCGCGATGGTGGGCCGCCAGCCGTTCGGCGGCAACCGGCTGTCGGGAACCGGGACGAAGGCGGGTGGCCACGATTACCTGCTGCATTTCGTGGAGCCGCGCGTCGTAACCGAGAACACGGTCCGCCACGGCCTCGTCGTGTGAGGCTCAGAGACCGGCTGACCGCCAGAGCCCCGGTCCGCCGAACAGGCTAGATTGGGGCGCGATGCGCGTGCTCGAGATCGCACCTGAGCTGCCGCTCTGACATGGCCCTGCTTCGCGGCCAGCGACAGTCCCTGCAGGAGCGCGCCGATGCTGTGCCGTTCTGGTGGCACTCGATCGATCTCGGCCACGGTGTCGTGACCGCCGGCCAAATGAGTCTGGCCGAGCACCGGAACAATTTCGAGGCCTTGGCCCTACCGGATCTGACCGGCAAGTCGGTGCTCGACATCGGCGGCTGGGACGGGTTCTTCGCGTTCGAGGCGGAGCGGCGTGGCGCGGCACGGGTCGGCGTCGTCGACCACTACATGTGGTCGCTGGACATCCCCGGGGTGATGGCGTACTGGAGCCAGTGCATGGCCGCGGGCGACACGCCAAAGCCCTACCACGAGACGGAGTTCTGGCAGCCCGACACCCTTCCCGGTAAGCGCGGGTTCGACGTCGCCCGCGAGGCCCTCGACAGCCGCGTCGAGGAGTTCGTCGTCGACTTCATGAGCTGCGATCTCGATCTGCTCGGATCGTGGGACGTGGTTCTCTACTTGGGCGTCCTCTACCACATGGAGGACCCGCTGCGCGCCCTGCGACGCCTCGCCGGCGTCACGGGAGAGCTTGCGGTCGTGGAGACCGAGGCGGTGGTCATACCCGGTCTCGAGCACGACGCGCTTTGGCGCTTCTTCCCGGGTGCAGAGCTCAACGGTGACGTGTCCAACTGGTGGGCACCGAACGCGAACGCGCTGCTGGGTGCCCTGCGCGCGGCGGGCTTCGCATCGGCGGTGCAGGTATCGGGATCTTCAGAGGGGCTTGCGGACGCACCCGGTGGCCCGCACCAATGTCGCCTGGCGGTGCAGGCGCGCCATGACGCGGCCATCGGCGAGGCCTCGAAAGCAGCGGCCCCTTAGCGGGCCACCACCACGCCGCGGTCACCGCGCACGTACTGGGGGGCATGATGCGGCGCCGCTTCGAGATGCCGCACGTCGCCGAATCCCGCCACCCGCGCAAGCATCTCGAGCGCCGCGCGGTTGGGAACCAGGCTCATAACCCCGGTAACAGATGCGAGGGGGTTGACATCTGCATCGGTCTCGACGACGGCCGCGAAGCTGGCATCGGTCTCGACGAAGGCGTCCGGGCTCCCGGCCCCGTAGACGATCGGCTCGTTCTGACGGGTGAGCTGGCTTTCGATCGCGCACAGAGAGCGCGTCAGCGCCCGTGCCCGGCGCAGTGCTCCGGCGGGATCCTCGAGGTGATAGACCAGCCCGAGCACGAGCACGACGTCGAAGGTTCCGAGCTCGTCCGGACGCACGTCGAAGACGTCGGCACGGCGAAAGCTCAGCCGCTCGGGCTCGATGCCGTAGTGGTCTCGCACGAGCTCCGCGCGCCGGATGTTCTGCTCGCGGACGTCGACTCCGACCACCCGGCGCGCGCCCCACTCCAGAAGCCGGTGCGAGAACCAACCCTCGCAACAGGCCAGATCGAGCGCCGTGGCGTCCGGGCCGGCCTGCTCGAAGGCCTCCCGTACCGGACCTTCGATCATCTCCGCGCGGGTGCTGTGCACCCAGGGAAGGTTCGGGCCGAGCAGTGGCACGGTCACCCCGTCGTCAAACTCCCACGGGTACATCCAGGGTATGCCCTCCAGCTCACGCTCGAGCGCCTCGCGGGCCCTTGCTCGTCGAGCGCCGGCACCTGGCTTCTTGAAGAACTTGGCCATCCGAAGCGACTAGGCAGGCGTCTGGGCCCCGACGCGGACGGCCTGATCGCTCGCGAGAGCTCCTTTCGCGAGATCGGGCCGCGGCGAGGCAAGCAACCAGGCGTGCGGGACACCGAACCGATCCCTTGTCCGGCGGATCAGCTCGAGCGGGAGCCCTCGCAATGATCGCCGCGCCATCTGCGCCCGCGTCTGCGCCGGTATCGGCTCGGTGGCACGTCCCTCCCCGTAGTGCAGAAGGTACGGACCGCCGGTCGCCAACACCTCGTATCCGGCGGCCTCGGCAAGCACCCGAAGGGCGGCGGGGTTCGGGATCCACCAGGCCAGCTGCTCGGCCTTCGCGAGTCCGGCGGCCGGCCACCTGGGGCACAGCAGCGTCAGGGGAAGCGAGACCACGTCGTTCACGAGGAGCTCGCCGCGGAGCACGGAGCGCAAGGCGGTCAGCGCGCGAACCGGGTCGCGGAGATGAACGAGCAGGCTCCCCAGGAAGATGAAGTCGAACTCGCCGTGGACCTCTGGGTTGAGGTCATACACGGAGCCCGCCACCCACTCGACGCTCGACCCGAGAGCCTCGCGCGCCAGCTTGAACCGCGGAACCACCTCCATCTCTCCTTGATGGGGCGGCCCGTAGGCGGGTGGCCAGTCCGCCAGCGACCACTCGCCAAGATCCATGGCGATCACCTCGCTCGCGCCCCGTCGCTCCATCTCGAACGCCCAGAAGCCCTCGGCGGTCCCCATGTCCAGGCAGCGCTTTCCGCTCAACGAGGCCGGCAGGCCGACCTGCGCCAGCGCTCGGGGCATGTCAAAGACCCCCGGTGTCCTGATCGGGCCGGGCAGCTCGATCGTGTGGTACCAGAAGTCGTGGCTGGCAAGCTCGGTGGCGAGGTCGCTTCTCACGGCGCGGCCACTATAGATCAGCGGCTGTCAGCCGGCTGAGTAGGACCGCCAGTCACGGATAGTGTGCCCAGGATGCACTTGCGGAGTCCTTCGTCGGCGCGGAGCTCATCGCGACGACCCGCCGACGCTCTGCGCTCGGCTCTTCGGCGGCTGCGCGTCGGCGCCCTCTTTCGGACGCCGCCGACGATGCTCGAGGAGATGGCGGCGGCGATCGCCGCCGGTCGGACGGTCATGTGGTGCGACTGGCCGATTTTCGACGGGGAGGCATGCGCCGACGAATACCTTCACGTTTACGGCTGGGCGTACTGCGGGTCGGGCCTCGAGGAGGTCAGCGTGATGGCCGCAGGGCGCCCCTTTGAGGCGAGAACCGATCTTCCGCGACCCGACGTGGACGGGACTCTGCCCGGCTTCGAAGGAAATGTCTCCGGCTTCCTGGCGGTCCTCGACACGCGGGGGTGGCCTCCTGGGTCGCACGACGTGACCGTCCGGGCTCGGGGTCGCGGAGGCGGCGATGTAGCGCGGTCCGGAACCGTGCATGTAGGCCCCGACCTTCCCTACCGCGCCTGGCTGCGGCGCGCGGCGCGGGAAGAGGCCCACGAAGCGCAGCCGCCGAGCGCCGGCAGTGTCGCGCCCGCGCTGGCCGTCCACCTCCTGGAAGCGCACGACGCGCTCGGGAGCGCCCAAGCCTCGCTCGCCCGCCAGACGTACTCGAACTGGCACCCCGCCACCGGGTCGCTCGGCGACACCTTGCTCGCCGTGGCCGGCGGCGTCGGACCCGCAGTCCTGGTCGAGGATCGCGGCACGCTGGCCCCCCGAGCCCTCGCTCGGCTTGCCGCCGCGATGGGGGCCCGATCGGCGCCGGATCTCGTCTACGCAGACGAGGACGCGGTGATGGGAGACGGCGAGCGCGGGGACGCGTCATTCAAGCCGGGCTGGTCGCCGGAGCTACTGCTCAGCGCCGACTACGTCGGGCCGCTGGTGGCGATCGGACCGCGCGCCGCCAGCGCAGTGCTCGCCGCCGAGTCGCAGCACCCACGGACGATCTACGAAACGCTGCTGCGAGCGGTGGATGCTCCACTGAACGTCGTGCGCGTGCCCGAGACGTTGTTCACCTCCGATCGCCCCCGCGCTCCCGCCGACGACGCGCACGTGCGGGAGGCGATAGAGCTGCTCGCCGCACGGCGCGGGCGAAGCGCGCAGCTCGTCGCGCTGGGGCGCCGCGGCGCGCGGGATGTGCGCTGGGAGCTCGGCACGGAGCCGCTGGTCTCCGTCGTGATCCCCAGCGGCTCGGACGAGCTGCTGGCGAGGTGCCTGCTGTCATTGCGAGAGCTCACTACCTATCGGCGCCTCGAGGTGGTCATCGTCGACTCGACGGCCGGCGGGCTCTCCTGCGTCGAGGAGCTGCTTGACGAAGTCCCCCATCGCCTTGTGCCCTATACCGGCCGCTTCAGCTTCTCACTTGCGATCAACATCGGGGCCGCGGCGGCCTCCGGCGAGTACCTGGTGCTGCTCAACGACGACACGGAGGTGCGCTCTTCGGACTGGATCGAGCGAATGCTCGAGCACGCCCTCACGCCCGGCGTGGGAGTCGTCGGTTGCAAGCTTCTCTACCCAGGCGGGACGGTCCAGCACGGCGGCGTCGTGATCGCGCCGGGCGGCCTGGGCGCCGGACACATCAACGTCGGTTTTCCCGCCGACGCCCCGGGATACCGCGGAATGCTCGACACGCCCCACAACTGCAGCGCAGTGACCGGAGCTTGCATGATGGTGAGCAGCCAGCTGTACGCGCAGCTGGACGGTTTCGATGAGGGGTTCGACTCGGAGTACAGCGACATCGACCTGTGCCTGCGGGCGATCGAGCGGGGCTTGCGGGTCGTGTGGACGCCGCGAGCCGTCCTCACGCATCACGAGCGATCGTCGCTTCCGATGGTGATCAATCCCCGTGACCAGGAGCGGTTCCGCCAGCGCTGGGGCTCGCGCTACCGCAGCGGCGACCCCTTCTACCACCCTGCGTTCTTGCCCCTGTCGTATGAGCTTCCGCGCGCTGGGCAGTCCGGCTCGGGATAGCATCTGGCGCGATGGGCCCGTCCAGCCAAGGCATGACCGACAGCGAAATCGAGGAGACGTTCGAGTCACCACCACGGTCGCTCGACGGGCTCGCGAAGGCCATCTCGCAAGGCCGCACCGCGATGGTGTACGAGAGCCCGCCGCTCGATGGAAGCGCGAGAGCCGCCGGCTTCCTCGACATCCGGGGTTGGGCGTACTCTCGCGCTGGGCTCGACGGCGTCTCCGTGTATCTGGACGGACTGCGCTACCAGGCCAGGCTCAGCGTCTCGCGGCCCGACCTGAACGGCCTCGTGTTCGGCGCCGACCTGACGAGGTCTGGCTTCGACCTGACGATCGAGCTCGACGCCGATCAGGTCGGCCGGCTAGCCGTGACCGTTGTCGCGCGCGGCGCGGATGGACACGCCGTCGGCGTGCGCGGGGTGGTCGAGTGCCGTCCCGAGCCGGAGCAGCCCGTGGCGACCGGCGGGCGCCAGAACGGCGCCGAGCCGTCGGGCGAGACTTCGGAGGGAAGCCTGCTGGGAGCCGAGCACGATGCCCGCTACGGGTGGGCGGCCGGCCTCGTCCGTGACCGCGAGGTGCTGGACGTCGGCTGCGGGCTGGGTCACGGGACGGCCGCGCTCGCAGCAGCCGGCGCGACACGAGCCGTCGGCATGGACATCAGCGACGACGCTGTGCGCGCCGCCCGCGAGCGATTTGGCGACATCGCGGAGTTCGTCGTGGGCGACCTCGTTGAGCCGGCCTTCGACGAAAACTCGTTCGACGTGGTGGCCTGCTTCGAGACGATCGCGCAGGTCGGCGATCCGGAACGAGCGCTCAACGAGCTTCGGCGGATCCTCCGGCCGGAGGGTGTCCTGCTGATCTCGGCGCCGAATGCCGCCTTCCACCGGGCGCGAGCCATCGAGATGCACGAGCACCGACCGGATGACATCGCCGAGTCGCTGCGGCGACGCTTCAGCGAGGTCCGGCTCTACCACCAGCAGAGCCACGTCGTCTCGCTGGTCGGCGACGATGCCTCCTTCGACGAGCCGGCCCGCGAGCAGGATGTCATCGCTCGCGTTCATGAGCTGGCTGGTGGTCGCCTCGGCGAGAAGCACTACATCGTCGCGGCTGCGAGCGACGCCGAGCTTCCGGGCATGGACACCATGGTGTCGATCGGTGCCCCGCTCGAGAACCGGTCGTGGCACGACCTCGTGGGGTCCCTACAGGAGCGCGTGCTGATCGCGGAGGCGGAGGCCGCGGCCAGCGCTGCTGACGCCCGTGCCGCCCGGGGGCACAGCGCACGAAGGCTGCTGCAGATCCAGCGAGCCGAGGCTGGACGGCGGGAGGTCGCGGCACTCGAGGGTTCTCTGTCCTGGCGGATCACCCGGCCGCTGCGACTGGCCCCGCGGATGCTGGGACCTGCTCGGCGCCCGCTGCGCTGGGCCCGGCACGCGCTGGGAGTTGCCCGGCGCTCCCTGCGACGCCGGCGATGAGCTACCGCGGCCCGCTCCTGAGACGCTCGCGGAACGGACGGCCCAGACCCGCTAGGCGCAGCCAGGCGCGCCTCGCCGCGAGGGACGCGCGACCGCGTTGCCGATCGCGGGCACGGAGCAGCACGATGTCGTGACCGGAGAGCAGAGCGTGGTGACCGGGTTGGTTCGCCTGCTGCTCGACGATGTCCACGATGTCGAACCAGCGCGCCCAATGTCCGCGGATGTAGCTGGTGCGATGAAACGACGTGTGGTAGTAGTCGGGAAAGAAGGATCCCCAGTCATCCCCCCTCCAATACAGGAAGCCGCGGCGGGCGAGCAGCGCCGCCATCCGCTCCATGTCGGGCTCCTCTGCCATCGGTCCGTGGCGGATCACGTCCCACTTGGATCGCCCGTGGACGGTCGCGATGACCAATCCCCCAGGCCGGGTCAGGCGCAGCAACTCCTCCAGCCAGGCGTCCTGGTAGTCCTCGTCCAGGTGCGTGAAGACGCTGAAGACGATGACGAGGTCAAAGCTGTCCGCAGGCAGCGGGAGCGGGGGCAGCCCGCCCGCGACGGCGGTCTCTGCGAACGGCAGCTCCCTGCGGACCCAGGCAATCGCCTCCTCGTCCTGATCCACGCCGCAGAGGCGGGCCTGCGGCGCCATCGCGCGCAGCTGGCGCAAGAAGCGGCCCGGCCCGCATCCGAAGTCGAGGATGTCGCCGCACTCCGTGAGACCACGACCGTGGTCGCGCAGCACACGATCGAGCTGCTCGAGCTCGAGGCGCCCTCCCACCTCGAAGCGTCCGGGGCTGTCGCTGCCGACCACGCGAAACATGAGGTCGGCGGGCGGCATGGGCAATTCCGAGCGGGGCCGCGCTCGCGCCTGCGCGCCGAGTGCGCGCAGCGCCGCTCTCCCGTCCGGGCTGAGGGTGTCGAGCCCGAGGTCGAGGGCCAGCAGGCCCCAACCTTCGCGCTCGGCTCTATCCAGCAGGTCGGGGAGGTCCGACCAGTGACAGACCGTGTCGAGCTTGGCCGCGACCATGACTTCGGCCCGTCCCTGCTCGAGCTCGTGCATGGCTTGGGCGTAACCGTTCGGTTCATCCCGTCCGTCTGGACCGAGAGCATCGATGAGCACTTCGGAGAGCTCCCAGCCTCGCTTACGGCAGGCGTCGGCAATCGCCTCCCGCTGAACGTCCAGCCCCGCGCCCGGCAGGATGACACCCAACCGCTCTGCGACGGCGGCCGGAACCCCATGGGCGCGATCCTCCTGGGGTGCACAGGCGTACCCGACCGCTCGCATGCGCCGCAAGTCTAGGTCACCAATCGAAGCTGAGTATCCCTGGTTGCGGCTGCATGAAGCTCCAGTGGCGGGGATTGGGCTCACGTCGCTCCGCAATGCAGCCGTACCAGAACCAATCGTCGTTGGGAAGGCTGTCGCCGATCTCCTCGTGTGTGATCGCAAAGCCCTCGCCCGTCAATACGCTGCGCAGAAAGGAGGGGGTCATCCCCCAGATCCAGTGGGAGTGGTTGACGTCCTCGACTGAAAACGCGTGAACCTCGGCCGGATCGTCCGCACCGCCGGGCGCCAGCTCGCGTATTTGGGAGTTGCCGGGCAAATAGATGAGGCTATTGGACGTCTCGCGCTCCCGCAGCATCGGCTGAACGATGCAGATCGCGCGCTCTGTCTTATCGAGTACCAGGTGGATCGTGCTCAGAAGGGGAGGCTGATGGAGCAGCACGTCGAACGCAACGGAGATCTCGAAGCGCTCGCGTATGGAGCTCATGAAGAACGGGTCGGCGAAGTCTCCCTTACGGAAGTCGAGCACCGGAAACGCCCGCCTGTTGTCGAGCCAGCCGCCGGTCTCGAGCGTATCCACCACCACCACGCGTTCGCAGCCTGACTCCGCGCACCTCCGCGCGTAGGCGCCCTCGACGCGGTAGATGTCGCCGAAGACCGCCGCGCTCGTGGCGGGGAGGGCAAGGTCGAGAATGCGCAGCTTGAGCTCAGTTTCGGGTTTTAGGCTTCGCAGGTCCCCCGCGCTCGGCTTCGGCTCCCGGCGCGGTCTGCCCTTCCTGAGCGGGCCGCTTTTCCTCACTCGCTCGCGCACGAAGGCCACACTAGCTATCGCGCGTCAGTGGCAGCGCGCTCAAGCACCCTGAGCCAGCCGTTCACGCAGCGCTGCCACGTGAAACCCTCGGCGCGAAGCCGCCCATCCGCCGCGAGCCGCGCCGACAGCTCGGCGTCCGAGAGGATCCGAGCGAGCGCCTGCTCGATCGCCTCCGTGGTGGGCGGCACGATCAGACCACCGGCGTCGACCACCTCTGGCAGCGAGCCGCGATCGGACACGATCACCGGCGCCCCGCACGCCATCGCCTCGAGCGCGGTGAGGCCGAAGCCCTCGGAGAAGCTCGGCTGGCAGACTGCATCGGCACCGGCCATCAGCGCGGCGAGCTCGGCGTCCTCACCGGCCGGGATCGACACGATGCGCCCCGGTGCGCCAGGGAGCTCGGCCTCGGCTCTGCGGCGCAGCTCGCTCGAGTCGTCGCGGTCCAGGGCGTCCGCTGTCGCGAGCACGAGCAGATGCCGGAACCCGCGCTTCGCCAGGCGCGCCACGGCGTGCCGTACGGTAGCCAGGTTCTTTCGCGGGTGCATGGTCCCGACGAACAGCACGTAGCGCGGGTCCTTCGCGCCAGTGACTTGCGCCACCCGCGAGCGGCCCCCGGTGACGCCGGGTCTGAACACCGCGAGGTCGACCCCGTAGGGCACGTTGTGAACGCGGTCCTCGCGCATTCCGTACGCGTCGAGCACCTGGCTTCGGCTCCACTCCGACGGCGTCAGGACGTGGGTCGCGTGGAGTACCCCCGCGAGCGTGCTCGCGGCGAACAGCCGGGCGAAGTCGGGGTCGAGGAAGCGTCGCAGCTCACGCGTCGTCCAGCCCACCTCGTGGATTACAGCAACCACCGGCTCGTCCACGTTCAGGGCGCCGCCATGCCCGTCGGTCAGCCAGACGTCCGCCTTCACGCGCGCGAATGAGTAGGGGTGCCCGTCGACGAGCTCGAGCGCAACGCGGTCGGACAAGCCCGCGAGCATCCGGCGCCACACCCGCCCGTGACCCGTCTTCGGCGGCAGTCGCGCGAGGTTCCCAGGGACGGCTACGCGCAGGCGTGATGGACCGCCACGGCGGCGGCGTCGGCTCGGCATCGTCGCGCTGGAGCTCTCCAAGGCCGGAACTCTATGCGCTAGTTTCCCTGCGGTGGCGTCAGGCGATCACCCGTTGGCGACTGACGTCCTGCCGGCAAACGCCGCGAGAGCTTCAGCCCAGACGCGACTCTCCGAGGAGCGGTTCGTGCCGGAAACCATGCGAGGGCTCATCCGGGCCGAGCACGAGGGGCGCTACAGATGGGCGGCGGGCGCGGTGAACGGCAAGGAGGTGCTCGACGCGGGCTGCGGCGTGGGTTATGGCGCCGAGATGCTGGCCGCGGCGGGCGCCTCGCGCGTCGTCGGCGTCGATATCGCGCCCAAGGCGATCGAGGACGCGCTGCGTCGCGCGGACTCGATCGGGGAGTTCCTCGTCGCCGGCCTGGAGCAGCTCCCGTTCGCGCCGCGCTCATTCGACGCCGTCGTGTGCTTCGAGGTCATCGAGCACCTCCGCGGAGGCGAGCTCGTGCTCGACGAGCTGCGGCGCGTCCTGCGTCCCGAGGGCGTGCTGATCGTGTCGTCTCCAAACCGCGACGTCTACCTGCCGGGGAACCCACACCACGTCCACGAGTACACGCCGAGCGAGCTGCACGCCGCCCTGACGAAGCGCTTTCGGCACGTCGCGCTCTACCGCCAGCATCAGTGGATCGCCTCGCTGATGACGGACGACGCCGGTCTGCAGGCGCGAAGCTCGGGCGTCGAGGTCGCTGCAAGCGTGCGCAAGGTCGCGGGGATCGCGCCCGGCGAGGAGGTCTACACGCTCGCAGTCGCCGGCGACGGTCCGTTGCCCGTCATGCCAGCGATCGCCATACTGACCGACGCGATCGACCTGAGGTGGTGGCACGACAAGGTGACTGCGTTGCAGCATGAGCTGAACGCTCTGCAGGGATCGGCGAGCTGGCGGATCACCGCGCCCCTGCGGTCTGCCAAGCGCCGATCCGCGAGCTGGCGGGTCAGCTCGCGCCTCCGGTCCGCCAAGCGGCGACTGTCCGAGCTGAGCGCGCCCGACGCCACGTGAGCTCGCGGCTGAAGCGCCGCTTCGGGGACCTCGCGATCTATCGCAGGCTGTTCGCGGACGTGCGCCCGGAGCGGCTGCGCATCGCGGGGACGGTCGGCTTCAGCCTGCTGGCCACCCCCTTGATGCTGCTGACGCCCTTCCCGATCAAGCTGGCCGTGGACAACGTCATCGACGACCGTCCGGTCTCGGGCTTGCTCGAGACCGTGCTTCCGTCCACGGTCACCGAGTCAGACACCGGAGTGCTGACCACGGCCGCGATCCTGCTCCTGCTGATCTGGTCGCTTGCCCAGCTGCAGGTCTTCGGCGGCCGCGTGCTGCAGGCCTACACCGGCGAGCGGGTCATGCTGGGCTACCGCACGAAGCTGTTTCGCCACATCCAGCAGCTGTCGCTCGCCTATCACGACGCGGGGGGCCCGGCCGACTCGGTGTACCGCATTCACAACGACGCGATGTCGGTGCGCTACCTGGCGGTCGACGCCCTGGTAAAGCTCTCGACCGGCGCCGTCACGCTCGCGGGGATGCTCGTCGTGACAGCGCTGATCGACTGGCAACTGAGCCTGCTCGCGATCATCATCGTCCCCGTTCTATCGCTGCTTCTGATGGTCAACCGCAAGCGCCTGCGCGCTCGAGCCCTCGAGGTCAAGGAGCTCGAGAGCAGCGCTCTGTCCGTGGTCCAAGAGGTGCTGGGTGCGCTGCGCGTGGTGAAGGCGTTCGGGCAGGAAGACCGCGAGCACGAACGCTTCACCGGATGTGCGAAGGACGGGATGCGAGCGCGGATCCGCTACGAGATCGCGTCAGGCGTCCTGGGGCTCGGGATCGGTCTGGCGCTCGCAGCCGGTGTGGCGGCGTTCCTGTTCGTCGGCGTCCGTCATGTCCAATCCGGAGTGATCACCCTGGGAGAGCTGATCCTGCTGCTCAGCTATCTGGGGCAGCTCTATGAGCCCCTGCGGAGCATCAGCGAGCTGGCCGGCATGCTGCAGACCCATCTGGCGAGCGCCGAGCGGGTGTACCGGCTGCTTGACGAGGTCCCGGATGTCCGTGAGCGTCCGGACGCCCGCAGGATCGGGCGCGCTCACGGAACGGTGGTGTTCGACGACGTGTCGTTCGGATACGGCGACCGCGAAGAGGTGCTTCATGGCGTCTCCTTTGCGCTCGACCGTGGGACCAAGCTTGGCATCGCCGGGACCACCGGCGCAGGCAAGACCACGCTGGTCAGCCTCCTTCTGCGCTTCTATGATCCGACGACCGGGCGGATCCTGCTGGACGGCATCGACCTGCGCGACTACCGGCTCGAGGATCTGCGCAGGCAGATGTCGGTCGTGCTCCAGGAGCCCGTCCTCTTCTCCACCAGCATCGCGGCGAACATCGCCTACGCCAACCCCGGGGCCAGCGCAGCCGAGCTTCAGGTCGCAGCGCGAGCCGCCAACGCGCACGACTTCATCCAGGCGCTGCCCCACGGCTACGAAACGAACGTGGGCGAGCGTGGGATGCACCTGTCCGGCGGTGAGCGCCAGCGGATCTCGCTCGCCCGGGCGTTCTTGAGAGACGCGCCGCTGCTTGTCCTCGACGAGCCCACCAGCTCGGTGGACCCCGGAACCGAGGGCGAGATCATGGAAGCGCTCGACCGGCTGACGAGCAACCGCACGACGATCATGATCGCCCACCGTCCGAGCACGCTCGAGCATTGCACCGCGCAGCTCAGGATCGAGGACGGCCGCATCGTCCATTCAACGCTCGACGGCGGAGGGCAGGCCGGAGCGCTCGGTCGGTCCTCCGAGTCCGTGCATCAGCGCGGGATGGCGTCGCCGTAGCAGCGTCCTCATCTCCGAATCGTCGATGTTGGTCATCGTCGTGAGCGTGGAGTCCTGGCTCTGGTGGTAGCGGCCCAGAACCTGCGCAACGAAGGCGCCGTGGCCGCCTCGCTCCGCCACGCGGCACCAGAGGTCGTAGTCCTCCCACCCGTGAAGCCGCACGTCGTCGGTATAGCCACCGAGCTCGAGCAGCTCCCTGCGGCGCATGAGCGCCATCGCGTCGATGTAGTTCGCCTCCCGTAGGCGGTCGGGCTCCCACGGAAGCGCGGACCCGAGCCCAGTGGGGACGCCGTCGCGCAGCACCTGGAGCATCGAGTATGCAAAGAGCGCGTCGCGGTCGCGCTCGAGCGCGCTGACGAGGCGGCGCAGAGCGGAGGGATAGATCTCGTTGTCGGCGTCCAGCGCGAAGACGAACTCGCCTCGTGCCCGCTCGACGAGGGCGTTGCGAGCGGCTCCGATGCCGCGGTTGACCGGATGCTGCACCAGCAGACCCGGCAGGAAGGGGTGCGCCTCGAAGAAGCGCGTCACCGAATCCGCGGAACCGTCGCTCGACGCGTCGTCGAGCACCACGACCTCGAGCTCTGGGTAGTCAGCCGCGACCACGCTCTGCAACGCCCGCACAACTTCGGCACCGTGGTTGTGGACCGGGGTGATGACCGAGACTCGGACGGCCGCCCGCCGGTAGGCGGGCGTGCGCGCGATCGTACGCAGCTCGTCCGGATCCTCGCCGCGCGCCATGAGTTGCTGGCTGCGCAGCGTCCGCTTCGTATCGAGGTCGGCCAGGGCCAGGCGCTTCATCGCGACGATCTGCTTGACCGCGAGCTCCTTGATGAAGTCCGACCTGGCAAAGGCGGCCTGCACCCATGGGTCGCGGCGTACCCGCGCCTTGAGCATTGCCTCGACTTGAGTCCGCGGTCTCGCCGGCGCTCGGGACTGCGCAGGCGATGACCCGTTGAGCGAGAGCAGGCGTCGCGCCGACGGCCGGGCAGCCGCCCGGCGCACCTGCTCGGCGAGGGCGATCAGCCGCTGTGCCGATGGCCGCATCGATAGCTCCGAGCGCACGAACTCGTACGCGCCGAGCCGGATCGCTCGCAGGCGCTCGGCGTCCTCGAGCAGGCCGCAGGCGAGGAGGGCCACGTTGTCCGCGCCGGCGCTGATGTAGTGCTCGCCCGCCACGAGCGGGGAGCTGTCGGCGGAGTGCTCGGAGACGACCACGCAGCCGTTGGCGATCGCCTCGAGCGCCCGAACCCACTCGAAGTACGGCTTGTCCTGTCGGTGGAGGTTCAGGATCGTCTTCGCCGAGCACAGGCAGCGCCACTTCTCGTCGGTGAGCAGATAGTCCGGACGCCTGTGCGTCTTCGGTGCCTCCGGCGGAACCAGCAGCTGGGTCTCATACGGCCATAGCACTTCCGCATAGGCCGCCAGCAGCCGGTCTCGGCGCTCGCTGGCAGAGCCCATGTACAGGACGTCGATGGGCCGGTCGACACCCTCGTCGCCTTCCCAGCGATCCCAGTAGTCGGTGTAGCCGAGGCGGAAGTACTCCGTAGCCAGGCCAAGCCGGCGCAGCTCCCGTGCCGAGCTGCGCTGGATGTCCATAGCGGCCGCCGTACGCGCGGCATGCCGGCGGCTGAGCTCGAACCACGTCGTGCCGGGCTGCTCGACGCAGAACGAGATCGTCCGAGCGAGCTGGCCGCGCGTGGGGTGTCCGGCAGGCGGGGCCAGGAGGAAGTACTCGTGCGGGACGATGACGTAGACGGTCGAGTCCTCGACGTGGGCGGTCGCGTCCCGAGGCGGCGTGAACGTGTCCATGACCACGCTCGCATCGACGCCTTCGCCTCGAACCGAATGGGCGACCGCCGACAGAAGCTCGTTCATGAAGTGGTTGCCACCGCTCGCGCCGACGAAGCAGAGCGTGGTCGCAGCGCCCACGGCAGCTACCTTCGGGCGAACGTCTTGGCGGCACTCCGCAGAACGGTCCGTCCGAGCGCGCGGATCGCGGCCTCGCGGCCTGGGCTGTCCTCGCCCGGGGGATGCTCCTGCTCCTCCGCTGCGAGCGATCGCGCCAGGGCCTGCTCGGCGTCGATCAGCCTGCGGGCGATGAGCTCGCGCTCGGCCGACAGATGGCGCTCGCGCTCGCGAGCCTGCTCGACCTGTCGCAGTGCCTCATCGGTCTCGCGGCGCGCCCGCTCGACCCGGTCCTCCCACGTGCGAGCCTCGAGGGGATCGGCGAGCGCCACGACGTCTGCCAGCGCCGGCGCCTGGCGCTTGCCGGCAACCGCGAGCGCCATCGGCGCCTGGCCAGGATCCAGCGGGGCGATCGAGCGCACCGCGAGCGTCGCCTGATGATCTGCAAGAGCGTCGCCGGCGAGGATCGCCGAGGCGAGCCGAGTGTGCTGGCGGTGCAGCGCGACCGTGGCAAAGCGGCTCGCGAGCTCGCGCTCGAGCCCGTCGGGAAGGGGCGAGCCGAGGAGCACGATGCCGTCCTCGCGAAGGACCCGGTGAAGCTCGTCCAGCAGCTCCGAGCGCTGCTCGAATCGATCGATCGCATCGAAGTAGACAGCGATGTCGAATGAGGCGGGCGCAAATGGCAGCGCGTCGAGCCGGCCGAACACGAACCCGGCTACGTCTCCCGCGCGGCGCACGGCCTCGGACTGAGCGTCCTGCGACAACGTGACGCCTGTCACGCGCTTCGCGCCGGCATCCGCGAGGATCCTTGCTCCCTGCCCCACGCCGCAGCCGGCGTCGAGGACCTCCTTGCCACCCACGGCCTGCGCCGCCCAGCAGTAGCGGGCCACGCCCTCGGCCTCGATCAGGCCGACGAACGGAGAGTCCGGGTCGAACCGCGCAGCCGCGGCTATCGAATCGCCGGACATGGCACGCAAGGGTACCGGCCGGGCCGGATGGGGGGCCGAGCCGAATGAGCGAGCAAGTCTAAGATCGGCGGCTTGAACCCTGGACCGGCCCAGACGCCGCTGACCGCTTCGGTACCGCTGTTCATCCCTGTTATGCACGGGATCAGAGGAGTCGCGCTGCTGCTGGTGCTGTTTCACCACCTCGGGGGTGCGGCGATGTGGGTACCCGGCCACGACGTCCCTCGGGCACTCTACGAGTCCGCCGGCCACGCCGTGGACGTCCTGTTCTTCACCACGGGATTCCTGCTCTTCCTGCCGATGGTGCTCAGGGGCGCCTTCGGAAGCCTCCGCAGCTTTGCCATCCGCCGCTTCACGCGGATGGGTCCTCCGTGTTACGTCTGCATCCTGTTGATCCTCGTGCTGTTCCCGCTTCTCTCCGACGCGGCCGTGGCGCGCATATCCGATCGCGGGCTCGAGGACATCCTGATCCACGTCACCTTCCTGCAACGGGAGCTCTCGCCCGAAAACCAAGGGTTTGTCGTCAACTCCCCGCTGTGGTCGCTGTCGGTTGACGCCGCCTTCTACCTCCTGCTTCCGTTGATCGCCACGACGTACTTGCGCCATCCGCTAATCGGTCTCGCCGTCATGGTCATGGCGTCGGCAACCTGGCGAGCCGTGTTCATCCAGCCTGACGTGGTCGACCCCGTCCAGGCGGACATGCTCCGATTCCTGGTTCAGCCGCCGCTGTTCTTGGCCGACTTCGCCAGCGGAATGACCGCAGCCTGGGCGTTCGTCCGACTCAGGGAGAGAGGCTGGGCCCTGGTTCATCCCCGCCTGACGGTGGCGGCGGCGCTCGGCGCGCTCGCCGTGCTGCTGGTGCTCGCCTATATCGGAGGCTCGAACCTCCCGTACCATCTCGGCGTCTTCCAAGACCCCGGCGCCGTGCGCATGCTCCTGCCGCTGGCGCTGCTCGTCTTCGTGGTCGCAGCGTCACTCGCACCAGCCTGGGCGCAACGGCCGCTCGCCAACCGCCCCCTGTCGTGGTTCGCGGAGATCAGCTACTCGGTCTACCTCTACCACTATCCGATCATCTTCCTCGGCATCTTCACGCTCGGCATCAGCCGGGACGGCAACTTTCCGTGGCTGTGGACAGCCGTGGTGCTTCCGGCGACGATCGCGATCGGCGCGCTCTCCTACTTCCTCGTCGAGCTCCCGTCACGTAACTTCGGACGGCGAGTTTCCAAACGCTTTGCCCGGGAGGAGCGAACGAGGCCGGCAAGCCCCGCACCCGAGTCTGCACTCGCGTTGGGGGACTCCAATCGGGTCTGACGGCGGCGACCGCGCTCACGGCGTAGGCGCCGCCGGTAGGGGTCGCGCCGGCCAAGCCCGGCGCGCAGCCCGCGAACCGCGAGCAGCCGCTGCAGCAAGCGATCGTGCGCGTTGAGCGGCCGCAGCCGCGCGGCGCGGTGGAGCTCGGCGCGCGCCGCGCGGTAGGAGCGCTCGCGCACGAGCCCGCGCGCGAGCGCGACCCGATCGGCGGCCTCGACGCGGCAGCGCAGCGGCTCGTCGACGAGCCCGGCGTGCATGGCGTGCACGTGCAGCCCCTCGTTTGCCAGGCCGGCAATGTCAGCCGAAAGCGCACCCGGCCTGCGGCGGTAGCGCACGACCGCGGCCGGCTGCATGACGAACGCGTGGCCGGCGCTCAGCAGACGCAGCCACAGATCCCAGTCCGCGACCCGGGCCAGCGGGGAGTCCAGGCCGCCGGCGGCAATCAGCGCTTCGCGGCGCAGGAGCACGCTTGACACGCACAGCGGGTTGCGCTCGTACACGAGCGGCAGCAGCGCGTCCGCGGCATGGGGGCCCGCGGGAAGCTCGTCCCACTGCTCGCCGGTCGGACGCCCGTCGAGGCCCACGATGTGGGCGTGGCCGAAGCACGCGACCGCCTCCGGGTTCGCCTGCAGTGCGCCGAGCTGCGCGGCGTGCTTGCCGGGCTCCCACGCGTCGTCGTCGTCGCACAGCGCGACGAGCTCGGTCGACAGCTGGGCCAGGCCCGTCGCGCGCGCCGCCGCCAGGCCGCGGCACTGCGGATGGCGCACCACCTTGCAGTGTGGCGCGTGCTCGTCGAGCAGCAGCACTGGCTCGGGGGAGCCGTCGTCGACGACGACGACCTCCTCGGGGCGCGGGTGCTGGCCAAGGATCGCGTCGAGTGTCTCGGCGAGCAGCGGCGCCCAACCGTGGACTGGGATGATTACGCCGGT
>Ga0136612_10000194_pt1 | contig 18499 bp, 19 predicted proteins | sample AntDryUQ224A2306_2_FD_106644 | JGI IMG/M metagenome (GOLD analysis project Ga0136612, IMG submission 106644) | Polar desert sand microbial communities from Dry Valleys, Antarctica - metaG UQ224A (23.06) | ecosystem: Environmental > Terrestrial > Soil > Desert | place: Antarctica: Dry Valley... | reverse complement strand
GTACTATCGCGGCATCGCGCGAAAGCTCGCCGAGGCGCACGGCCGGGAGAAGGCGGCGACGGAATAGTCGCTCATGCGCCGAGTCGCCGTGGGGCGCTCGTCGTCAGGAAATCAGTCGTCCGCTCGCCAGTTTGCTGCGGACGTCGGACCGCGCGAGCTCGGCCAAGCAACGCACCACGTCGCGCGCGATCGTGAGTCGGCCGCACGCGAAAACCCGCAGCCATCGCGCGCTGCCGTACAGCTCTTCTGACAACTTCGGCAGGTTGATCGCGCCCTCCCATCCCGCCGCGGTGAGCCGACGCACGCTGCCGTCGCGTCGCAGCACGGGAATGTCGAGGCCGAGCATCTGGGTCTTCGTGGGATAGTCGAGCAGAATCTCACCGGGTGCGAGCCCCAGCTCGCGCGCGAGCTGATCCTCCACCGCCACCACGAGCGCGCGATCCTCCGCGATCCACTCACCGGCTCCTACGGGCAGCTCGGCGGCGGGGCATTCGAAGACGCGCTTGTAAAGCCGGCGCTCGCGGAGCCGGGCGAGGAGTGGCGTCGGCGCTCGGGCATCGAGCTCGTGCAGCAATCCCTCGTCCGTGAATGCGGCGAGCGTCTCCGCACTCAGCGAGCCGGCGCGCAGGGCGCCGTCGACGAGGCGCTTGTACATCGCCGTCGCACTGCGCACCGCATGGTGCCAGTAGACGTTGCGGTACATCTGGTACTTGGCGAACAGCAGCGATTCGAGGGCGGACAGGCCCTTCTCCGAGATGCCGACGGTGGGGCGTCCGCTGTCCGGATCGTCCACCAGCACGAGTGAGTTCAACAGGCGGTCGACGTCGATGTCGCCATAGTTGACGCCGCACATGAAGGCGTCGCGCTTGAGATACTCTATCTTGTCGAGGTCGAGCGATCCGGAGATGAGGCCCTGCAGCGCGCTCTCGCTCGTGCCGCGCACGAGCGCCATGATGCGCTCGGGTGCATCGGAACCCAGCTCGGCGCGCAGGACATCGGCCACCGCGCCGGTGGTGACGAGTGGCCGCGCGACCTCCTCATGATGCAGGGCGCCGATCTCCTCGAGCGCGTGCGAGAACGGATAGTGCCCGATGTCATGGAGCAGCGCCGCGTATCGCACGATGGGCGCAGACGCGCGCAGGGTGTCCTGTACGCCATCGCGTGCTTCCAGCATCGCGAGGGCGCGACCGGCGAGGTGATACGCGCCGAGGGCGTGCTCGAACCGGCTGTGGCTCGCGCCGGGATAGACGAGATAGGCGAGCCCAAGCTGCCGCACGTAGCGCAACCGCTGGAATGCCGCCGTGTCGACCAGCCGCATCGCCACCGGATCGACGCGGATGTTGTTCCAGAGCGGATCGCGGATGATCTCGAAGGACACCCAGGTTCCTCGTACGGGAAGATTCGTAACCCTGTGAACGGTTCACGGTTCACGGTTCACGGTTCACGGTTCACGGTTCACGGGCAGTTCACCCCTGCGGTCCCGCCTCGCGAATCTTCGTCGCCACGCCGCCGAACTTCTCGAAGTTCTTGCGGAACATTTCCGCCAGCTTCTTCGCCTGCGTATCGTACGCGCCCGAATCGCTCCAGGTCCCGCGCGGGTCGAGAATCTCCGAGGGCACGTGGGGAACCGACTGCGGCACCGCGAGGCCGAACACCGGATCGGTCCGCGTCTTCACCCCGTCCAGCGCGCCGCTCAGCGCCCCCTGAACCATCGCCCGGGTGTGGACCAGCTTCATGCGCTTGCCCACGCCGAACGCTCCGCCGCTCCAGCCGGTGTTCACAAGCCACACCTGTGCGTGATGCTGATCGATCAGATCCCCCAGCAGCTCGGCATACCTGGTCGGATGCCACACGAGGAACACCCCGCCGAAGCAGGACGAGAAGGTGGCCTGTGGCTCCGTGACGCCACGCTCCGTGCCGGCCACCTTGGCCGTGTAGCCGGACAGGAAGTAGTACATCGCCTGCTCGCGCGACAGTCTGGCGATGGGCGGCAGCACACCGAAGGCATCCGCGGTGAGAAAGATGATGTTCTTGGGATGGCCTCCGCGGCCGTTCGCGACGTGATTCGGGATGTAGTGCAGCGGGTACGATGCGCGCGTGTTCTCGGTGATGCTCTGATCCTCGAACTTCACCGTGCGACGGTCAGCGTCCAGCACGACGTTCTCGAGAATCGTCCCGAACATCTGGGTGGTGCGATAGATGTCCGGCTCGCCCTCGGCCGACAGGTTGATCACCTTGGCGTAGCACCCGCCTTCGTAGTTGAACACGCCGTTCGCCGACCATCCGTGTTCGTCGTCGCCGATCAGCGAGCGCTGCGGGTCGGCGCTCAGCGTCGTCTTGCCCGTGCCCGAGAGACCGAAGAAGAGTGCCGTATCACCCGCCGGCCCGATGTTCGCCGAGCAGTGCATGGAGAGCAGGCCCTGCTTCGGCATGTAGTAGTTCATCACTGTGAACATCGCCTTCTTCAGCTCACCCGCGTACCGCGTACCGCCGATCAGGATCATGCGCTGCGCGAGATCGAGCACGATGAACGTGCCCGTGCGCGTGCCGTGCCGTGCCGGGTCCGCCTGGAACTCCGGGGCGTGCAATACCGTGAACGTGGGCGCGAACGACCCGAGTTCGCTCGGCTCGGGGCGAATGAACATGTTGCGGACGAATGCCATGTGCCACGCGTTCGGCGACACATATCGCACGGCGAGCCGATACTGCGCGTCGGCGCCACAGTAGAGGTCCTGCACGAACAGCTCGTCGCGACCGTTCAGGTACGACTGCACGTCGCTCCGCAGCGCCTCGAAATGCGCAGGGCTGATCGGCTGATTGACCTTGCCCCAGTCGACGTCGCCCTCGCTTCCGGCTTCCCGCACGAGAAACTTGTCGTTCGGCGACCGGCCCGTGTGCGGTGCCGTGACGGCGACGAATGGTCCCATGTCCGCGAGCTGCCCTTCGTTGCGGCGAATCGCGTGCTGGATGAGCACGGGCGCCACGAGATTCCAGTGCACCTCACCAGTGGGCGCGAGTCCCTGTCCATCGAGTCGTCCGCGCTGAATCGTGTCGCCCTGCGGCCTGGTCTGTGTAGCCATCGCTGTCTGACCTCTGGTGATGTGCGGACGCGCCCTGGCGCGTCCGGATTAGAGTTTCGAGAAGATCGTCGGCGCCGGGACCGCAGCGGTGAACGCGGGCTCGCCCGCATGTCCGCGCTCCTGCGCATCGACGACGGCGACGGCGGCCATGTTCACGATGTCCTGCACGTCGGCGCCGCGCTCCAGCACATGGACGGGCCGGCGCATGCCCACCAGGATGGGACCGATGGCCGTCGCGCCGCCGAGGTGGTGCATCAGCTTGTAGGCGATGTTGCCCGCGCTCAGGTTCGGAAAGATCAGGACATTCGCCTGCTCCTTCAGCGAGCTGAATGGATAGTCGCGCTTCAGCATCTCCGGATCGAGCGCGGCATCCGCCTGCATCTCGCCGTCCACGACCAGCGTGGGATCGCGCTGCTTCAGCAGCTGCGTCGCTCTCGCCATCTTCTCCGCGTCGGGATGCTTGACAGAGCCGAAGTTGGAGAACGAAAGCATGGCGATCCGCGGCACGATCCCCATCGTCCGGCTGATGCGGCTCGCCGCATAGGCGATCTGGGCGAGCTCCTCCGCCGTGGGATTGATGTTGACGGTGGTATCGGCGCAGAACACGACGTGACGCTCGGTGACGAGCATGTACATGCCGCTCACGAGCTTCGCGCTCGGGTGCGATCCGATCACCTGCAGCGCCGGCCGGATCGTCTCGGGATAGTGCATCGTCACTCCGGACAGCAGCGCATCGGCGTCGCCCCGCGCGACCATGCACGAGCCGAAGTAGTTGCCATTGAACAGTTGGCGACGCGCCTCGTCGAGTGACAGGCCTTTTCGCTGCCGGAGCTGCCACATGAAGTGCGCGTAGTCCTCGCGACGTTCCGACGTCGCGGGATCCTCGATCACGATGTCGGTAAGCGGAATGCGGTGCAGCTCGGCAAGTCGCTCGATCTTGCCGCGATCGCCGAGCAGGATGGGGTGCGCGATGCCGTCGTCGACGAGGATGGACGCCGCACGCATGATCTTGGGTTCCTCACCCTCGGGGAACACGATGCGCCTGGGCGCGCGCTGGGCACGATTGATCAGCCCGCGCACGATGCCGCGTGCCCGGCCGAGCCGGGTCTCCAGCCGGTCGCGGTACCCCTCCAGATCGATGAACTCGCGCGCCACGCCGCTGGCTACCGCCGCCCACGCCACCGCCGGCGCCACCCACAGCAGTACGCGCGGATCGAACGGAAAGGGAATGAGATAGTCCGGACCGAAGTGCACGTTGCGCAGTCCGTAGAGTGCCGCCACCGAATCGGGCACATCCTGCTTCGCCAGCGTCGCGAGCGCCCGCGTCGCCGCCATTTTCATCTCCTCGTTGATCTCCGTCGCGCGCACGTCGAGTGCCCCACGGAAGATGAACGGAAAGCCGAGGACGTTGTTGACCTGATTGGGATAATCGCTGCGCCCGGTCGCGACGATCGCATCGCTCCGGACGGCGCGCACCTCTTCGGGCGTGATCTCCGGCACCGGATTCGCGAGCGCGAAGATGATCGGACGCGGGGCCATCTGCGCCACCATCTCGCGCGTCACCGCGCCGGCCGCCGACAACCCGACGAAGACGTCGGCGCCGACCAGCGCATCTCCCACGTCACGCGCGCTCGTCTTGCGGACGAAGCGCGCCTTGTACGGGTCCAGCGGGCCCCCCTCGGTGCGTCCCTCGTGGATGACGCCAGCCCGGTCGCACATCGTGATGTGATCGCGCTGCACGCCAAGGCGCACATAGTGCTCGGCGGTGCTGATGGCCGCCGCGCCCGCGCCGGAGAAGACGACGCGCACCGTTCCGATGTCCTTGCCCGATATCTCGAGCGCGTTGAGCAGCGCCGCGCCGGAGATGATCGCCGTCCCATGCTGGTCGTCGTGAAACACCGGAATGCCCATCGTGCGACGCAGCGTCTCCTCGATGTAGAAGCACTCCGGCGCCTTGATGTCCTCCAGGTTGATTCCGCCGACCGTCGGCTCGAGCAACTGGCAGAACTTGATGACATCATCCGGATTCTCCGAACCCACCTCGAGATCGAAGACGTCGATGTCCGAGAACTGCTTGAAGAGATTGGCCTTGCCCTCCATGACCGGCTTGCCGGCGAGCGCACCGATGTTGCCAAGTCCGAGCACGGCCGTGCCGTTCGTCACCACCGCCACCAGGTTTCCCTTCGCCGTATACTTGTACACGTCCTCCGGGTTGTCCTTGATGGCCAGGCAGGGTTCGGCGACGCCGGGCGAGTAGGCGAGCGCGAGATCCCGCTGGTTGTTGAGCGGCTTCGTCGGGACGACGGCGATCTTGCCGGGTCGTCCACGGGCGTGATACTCGAGGGCGTCTTCGCGTTTCGTCATGGGCAGTGGGGAAAGGTAGCCACGCGTCCCGCGAAGGTGGACCCCGGAAATGGCGCGTCCATGCCGCTGGCCGGGCCCGTCGATCGAGGCCAGCCAGCGCAGGACGTCAGCCTGCTAGAACAGCAGCCGATACACGAGTGCCACGTTGCGGCCGGGATTGAACGCGAAGTTCTTGATGCGACTGGACGCTTCGCGATACTGAACGTCGAAGAGGTTGTCGCCGCGCAGGGTGAGGGAATTGAGCCGGCCCGCAGCGGTGAAGGTGTAACCGACGCTCACGTTCACGAGGTCGTACGCACCGGTCGCCACTGCAGCCGGATCGTCGGTTGCCGCGGCAGTCGGCACCGAATTCTGCGCGAAGGCGTGCCGGTATTCCGCATCGAGCGTGACGGTCTTGCCATCGTAGCGCGCCAACGCGCCGGCGCGGGCGGGCGGCATGTACGGCAGGGCGCCTCCATCGACGAAACGCCCGCGCAGCGCATCGCCCACCACGCCGAGCACGGTGCGGGGGCGCACCTCTACCTCGACGCGCCCTTCGACGCCGCGAATGGTGGCGTCGGCCTGCGAGAAGCGATTGAGCGGCACGATCACCGGACCGTCAGCTTCCAGAAGAATGGTGTCCCCCACGATGGTGGGGGCGATGAAATTATCGATGCGGTTGACGTATCCGGACAATTGTGCCGTGACGCGCTCCCTCCCCGCTCGCAGCACCGCGTCGAACCCCTGATTCGTTTCCGACACGAGCGACGGATTGCCGATGTCGAATGTGCCGGCGGCGGCATGGAATGCGTTCGAGAACAGCTCCTCCACGGTCGGCGCGCGGAAGGCTCGTGCGGCGCTGATCCCCAGCGAGACTCCTTCGGCGAACGGAACGCTCAGGCCGATCGACCCCGACGCGTTGTTGAAGGTGAGCGACCGGCCCACACCGAACTTCGGGTCGCCCGCCCTCGACGTGATCCGGTAGAGGTCGTATCTCGCCCCGACCTGGAGGCTCGGGGAGCGCGAGTGCTCATCCCGTGTCGCCGTGAGCGGCACTTCCTCGTAGAGGAAAACGCCGGCGCCCGTGCTGTTCGCCGCCGGCGTGAGCGCTTCCTCTCCAGTTGCCGAGTACTGGCGAAATGTGCCCGACGCGCCGAGGGCCCCGCTCACACGGCCGAACTGCGTGCGTCCCAGTCCGTCGAGTGTCTGCGTGCGGAGCTTGAAGCTCGTCCCGATCTCTCCCGAACTCTCGACCTCGTCATGTCCGTACCACTGTGCCGTCCCATTCAGTCGAAGCGAGGTGAAGAGACTGGGTGGACTCGTCAGTTCGCCCTGCGCGCTGACCTCGTGCCGCTGCCCTTCGATGTGCACGCCTTCGTCATCGGCGGATGGCAAGCCGTAGTCGAAGCGATAGCCGCGATAGAGCATTCCTGCACTCGCGGCCGAGCCGACGTATCCGAGACCGCCTACGCCAGACAGGTTATTGAAGTGCGAATTGGGCAAGGTGAGTCCCTCTCCCATGCGCAAGTCGCCGCCACGGCGCGCCTGCCCGCGCGCGACGATCGCGAGCGACGGCGTGAGCGGCACCGTGATGCCGACCGCCGTCGCTGCACCCGGCGTCGCCGACTCCGTCGATGCGTTGACGTACCCGTCGACATGCTCCGGAATGGAGGTCGGCAGGTCGTTGGAGATGACGTTGACGACGCCTCCAAGCGCGTTGTTCCCGTACAACAGCGACGCCGGTCCACGCACGACTTCAATGCGCTGCGCCGTCAACGGATCGATCGACACGGAGTGGTCGGAGGAAGTGGACGACAGATCGCCCGCGCGCTGACCGTCCTGCAATACCAGGATGCGCTCGCCAGTGAGACCGCGGATGACCGGGGACGACGCGGCGGGACCGTTGTAGCGCACCGAAATGCCCGGTTCATTCGACAGGGTCTGCGCGACGGTGCCGCTGAGATTACGCGACAGCTGTGCCGCCGAGAGCTCGGTCGTCGACTGCGCCACGTCGCGCGGATCGGTGCCGATTGGGGTAGCGGTGACCTGGACGGCGCTGAGCTGCGTGATCGACGTTGCTCGCGCCATCGTGATGCGGACGATGATGTCGGAGTCGCCCGTTCCCACGACGATGTCGGCATGCCCCGGACGGTATCCGAGCTGGATCGCCGTGAGATGATATCCGCCCGCCGGAAGTCCGATGAAGTTGAAGCGGCCGGAGTCGTTGGTGACCGCGGTCCGGTTGAGGCGGTTCACCACCACCTGCACTTCGGCGATCGGACGGCCGACGCTATCGACGACGACGCCGCGCACGGTCGGGGTGCGTCGCGGGTCCGACGACGCGTCAATCGGCGCGTTCGCCGCCAGTCCGTCGACGGCGGCGGCGAGAAGAAGAACCGCCGCGAGGGTCAGCATGTGGCGAATGCTGGCTGCTGCAGGAATGGACATGATCGCTCATGGAGGTCGTGGCGCGGTCTCCTGCGTCACGAGATTATGCATGCTCGTCGAACAGGCCGGCGGCCGCTCGAGAAGGGATGCGATTGGTCGTGCCGGTGCGCCGAAGCCCCTACGGGGCGTCGCGCAGTTTTCGGTCAGCCGCGGACGCGGAAACCCGAGCGGCTCACGACGTCGCTGGAGGAGCGCGCGGCCGAAAGTCTCCGCCATCGCTCCCATCGGCAGTGCCAGTGCGGACGACGAGCGTCCCGGGTGCGGCGGTGCGACGCGGCGCCGACACGAGCGGCTGTGCATCGGCGCGCGCGAAACTCGCGCACGTGGCCTGGCACAGCGCGCACTCTGCCGGGTGGATGCGCGCGCATCCGCCGCTCGTCCGGCTCTCGACGTGCGCGGTGACGACCCCTCGCGCCGCGGACTCCCGCTCGATCGTCGCATCCGCCAACGCCGCGACACCGGGCAGCGCGATCTGCACGGCGGACAGGACGAGGATCAGCCAGCGCGATGCGATGGAGCGACGGGTCACGAACTCCTGCGCGGTGATGTCGAGGCGAGCGAGGCAAGCGCCGAAATACCCCTGTAGCATAAGGGGTTCTGGGGCGATGGGCCAGCAGCTCGCGTTGCATCGTGGCGGGGCGTGCAACGCGGCGCTACGATTCGCCATGCGACGCCCGCTGCTCCACCTCCCCGCCGGCGCGGTCGGCGTGCACTCGTGCTGACGCGATGACGCGACGCGTGGCCGTGATCGGGGCCGGTGCGGCCGGCACGATGGCCGCGATCTTCGCCGCCGAGTCAGGCGCGGACGTCCTGCTGCTCGAACGGACTCGAGACGGCGGCCGGAAGATCCTCATCAGTGGCGGCGGTCGCTGCAACGTCCTGCCGTCAGCGGTGGTCGAGTCCCGCTTCGTGACCGATTCGTCACCCAACACCCTTCGCAAGATCGTTCGCGGCTGGCCACTCGGCGAGCAGGTCAGATTCTTCGAGCAGGAACTCGGTATCCCGCTCGTGGAGGAATCGGATTCGGCGAAGCTGTTTCCCGCGTCGCATCGAGCGCGCGACGTCCGCGACGGTCTGTTGGCGTACGCCGCCGCACGCGGCGTGGCGCTGCGCATGGACACGACGGTCACCGACATTCAACCAGTCGCGAGCGCGTGGCGTATACAGCTCGCCGCCGCGGCAGCGCTCGACGTCGACGCGGTGATCGTGGCGACCGGCGGGCTGAGCGTACCGAACACGGGAAGCGACGGCACCGGACTCCGCGTGCTGGAGCGCCTGGGCCACACGATGCACCCGACCTACGCGGCACTCACGCCGCTCACCGCCGAACCTGCGCCGTTCGCCGCGCTTTCCGGCGTCTCGCTTCCCGTCACCCTGACGGCGCGTTCCGACGCGCGCGAGGCCACCGCGTCCGGTGGATTCCTCTTCACGCATCACGGCTACAGCGGCCCCTCTGTGCTCGACGTCTCGCACGTCGCCGTGCGAGCGCGAGCCGACGCGTCATCGGCGCGGGTTTCCGTTCGCTGGACCGCGCTCGGCGACGACGACGTGGAATCGGCCCTCCGTCCGCACGGCGCGCGGACGGTGCTGGGCGCGGTGCGATCGCTCGTGCCTGACCGGCTCGCAGGCCGGCTCCTCGAGCAGGCGAGCATCGACCCGACGCGTTCGCTCGCCGAGCTGCCACGTGTAGAGCGACGGCGGCTGCTGGACGTGCTGCTGCGTGGCGCACTCCCCTGGACCGGAGACGAGGGGTATCGCAAGGCGGAAGTGACCGGCGGCGGAGTCAGTCTGTCGGAGATCGATGCTCGCACGATGGAAAGCCGCCGGCACCCCGGCCTGTTCCTGTGCGGCGAGGTGCTCGATGCATTCGGGCCGATCGGGGGGTACAATTTCCTCTGGGCGTGGGCCACCGGCCGGGCCGCCGGCCGCGGCGCGGCGCCGCGCTGACACGCTCGCCGATTCCCGACCCAAGGAGGAATATCGTGGATGCAGCAATGGTCACGACGGCGTTCGAGCTCACGGGCTACCGTCTCCTGCGCAGTCTCGGCGTCGTTCGCGGCGTGACCGTGCGGTCGCGCTCCCTGGTCGGCACGCTCCACGCGACGCTGCAGACCATTCGCGGAGGCAATATCTCCATCCTCACGGAGCTCTGCGAGAACTCGCGCGCCGAAGCGTTCGCCTTCATGATGCGTCACGCGAGCGACCTCGGCGCGAATGCGATCATCGCGGTGCGGTACGACGCGACCGACATCATGACGGGCGTGACCGAGGTGCTCTGCTACGGCACGGCCGTGACGGTGGAACGCACGTGATGACGCCCGCGCACCTGCTGCTGCTGCTCGGCCTCTGGTCCGTCGATGCGCGCCAGACTCCCTCCGCGAGTCGCCAGCTCGTCGTCGTGACGACGCCGGCATGGGATTCGGTGAACGGCACGCTCACGCGCTTTTCGCGGACGGGCCCCACGTCACCATGGGTCGCGGAGGGACCGGCCGTCCCGATCGTCGTGGGTCAGACCGGACTTGCCTGGGGCGATCCGGGAGCCGGCACGCGACGCGATCCACACAAGCGCGAGGGCGACGGCAAGGCGCCGGCCGGACGCTTTCCGCTCGGCTCGGTGTTCGGCTTCGGCGAATCCGCGTCCATCGCCGGATTGCGCATGCCGTACCGGCCGCTCGGAGACGGCACCGAATGCGTGGACGACATCGCGTCGGCGCACTACAACCGCGTCGTCGAACGCGACGAGGTACGTCGTGTGGACTGGACGAGCGCGGAGCGAATGCGGTCGATCGACCTGTATCGGCTCGGCATCATGGTCGACTACAACACGCGCCCGGTACGTCGTGGCCGAGGGTCCTGCATTTTCCTGCACATCTGGCGTGCACCGGGATCTCCGACGTCGGGCTGTACGGCGATGCCCGCCGCCGACCTGGAGACCATTGCGCGCTGGCTCGATGCGTCGCGCCGCCCGGTGCTCGTGCAACTCCCTGCGGCCGAATACACGAGATTGCGTCGGCGGTGGTCGCTGCCGTGACGCACGGCATGCTCAGCCTCGAGAGTCCACGCTGGGAATCGCTCACCCAGTCGTATGGCACTGCAGAGGACGTCCCGCGACTGCTCGAGGCACTGGCCTGCATCGGAAGCACGGAAGCGCGCGCGGAGGTGTGGTTCGCACTCTGGCGTACGCTGCACCGACCGCAGGAGGCGTACTCCGCATCATACGCCGCGGCGCCGCATCTGCTCACGATCGGGCGGTCGCTCTCGACACGCGAATGCGCCGAGGCCGTGCACCTGGTCACGCGAATCGAAGTGAGCAGGCGCGAGCCAGCGTCGGCATCGATGCCCGTCGATCTGGTGGCGGCATACGGAGAAGCGGTGGACAGCCTGCCCGAAATCGTGGCGTCGATGCACGTCGAGCCGTGGACGGCCGAAATGGCACAGATCCTTGCCGCCGCGCTCCTGGCCGGGAAGCGTCAGCCGGAGCTCGCGCGTGACGTCCTCGAGCTCGGTCATCGGGCGGTCTGCCCCACCTGCGGAACCGATTATACGCCGGGGGCGCCTCGCGACTGACGTGGCGAAGCGCGGCGCGCGTCACTCACATCTCGAACTCGCTGGCGAAGGCGACGGCGAACTGAAAGGTCTTCGCTTTCGTCCTGCTCTCCATGGCGTCGGCGACGCGCTCGAGGCGCTTGGGGATGCCGAGGATCTTCTCCTGCGCCTTCTTGCCGATCTCATCGAGCCCGACGAGCGTCTCGATCGTCCAGAAGCGGATCTGTTCCTCGACGATCGTGAGGTAGTCGCGCGGCCCGTAGATGCCGGCGCGCCGGATGACGTCGGCCATCTCCCGGAAGTGCGGCATGCTCACGCCCGGCATGTCGATGGAGGGCATGATCTCCGCCGCCGACGCCAGCGCCGTGTTCGGGTCGCGGGCCAGCACTTCCTTGAAGATCGTGCGATAGAACGTGTAGTGCCGCGCCTCTTCCTTCGCGACGTTCGACAGCACCGTGCCGATGGTCGGCTCGTACTTGCCCGCAAGCTTGCCCGTGTTGGCGTGGCTCACCTGCGTGGCGCGCTCCTGCAGCGTCGTGTAGACGAACACGCGATAGGGATCCTTGTCCCATGCCGGTTCGAATCCGGCCTTGAGATACTCGAACTGCATCCGCTCGAGCACCGGGTTATCGAGGATCCGCGTGTCGTGCATGTAGTCGTGAAGCACGGCACCATGCCGGTCTTCTTCGGCCGTCCAGAGGTTCGTCCACTTGGCCCAGAAGGTGTCGCCACCGAGGTAGGTGGCGAGGAGGCGGTGGAAGTGTGGCAGTCCTTCTTCGGTGAGAAGGTTCAGCGCCAGGGCGACGCGGGAGGGCAGATTGATGCCTGACGACCGCGCGCGGAGTTCCCGGAGGTGATGGTCGGGATCGGTATCCGGCGCCGGTGCCAGGAGCTCGCTCGGGAACCATAGCACCCGTTTCGCTTCATGCGTGATCATGAGCTGATGCACGACCTCTTCGAGGTCAGCGAGAACTTCGACTTTGGCGAGCGTTTCCGACTCGGGAGGTGTCATGCGTGCAATTTGGCGGATGCGGCCGGGGTAGTCTAGGCGGCGATCCGGACGGCCGGATCGAATCGTCACGGCGTCTCCTCGCAAGGCCCGAACCGTTCGGGATCGAATCGTGACGAGCGTGCGATTTCGGCCTCGAATCGTGGTGGCATCACGCAGGGGCACGCGGTCGACCTTTACAGCGTCTGGGGGACGAGGCACGTTCCGGAATCGCACGACCGACCGCCCACCGGCAAGGAGTCGATCATGGACGACCACTACCGAGACACGCAGCCGGACGGCGCACTGGTGCCACCGCCGCCCTTGCCGCCACTCGCACTGGCGACGTCGGCGCCCCTGCCGCCCAGACGACCGAGCGCAGACGCGATGCGGTCCCGACGTTCGAGATTCACTCAGGTGCTCGATTCGGCGCTGAATGCGCTCGACGATGTGGCCGACAGGATCGCCGCCGCAGTGGGACTGCGTTGAGCGTGGCGCGTGTTGGAGGTGCACTTCCGCTGTCCGTGCTCCTGCTCGGCCTGACGGTCGCGGGCACCCAGCGCGCCAAGGTCCCGTTGCTGCAGTACCTATCCGTCGGGTCGCACCGGATCCCGTTCGAGTCACCGGACGGATCGGCCGCACGGTTTCGATTCATCGATCAGGCGCTCGGACTGGCACGCCGCCCCTCGGCCGCCGTGGATGGGCGTGCCATGAGTTCATGCTACCGCCCGATTGCCGAGCCAGTAGTGGGGCCGATGACATTGCTCTTCGAATCAGACGAGATGGGACATCCCGAGTGGCTGACCGAGTTCGAGCTCATCCCCGCCGGTACACGCCCGGAAGTTGAACGCGGGTGCCAGCGGATCAACGTCGCGTCGACCGCGATCGTGACGGATCGCGGCATTCGCCTGGGTCTCACGCGAGCCGCAGTGCTGCGCCTGCTCGGCCCTCCCGAGCGCGATCATGACGGAGTGGCCGAATTCGAGCAGTTGAGCGAACGGGTCGTTCGTACCGGCGGGAGCGTAGACCGGTATGATCTCTTCTCGGCGCTGACGGTCACGTTTCGCGACGGGCGGGTGGTCGCCTTCAGCGGCGCCGTCGGCGACACGGATTGAGCGCCGAATGCCGGAGCGGCTCAGGCCTTCGTCGCTGTGTGGCACCGTGAGCTCCGTCGAGTGGGTGTCGATCGCCAGGTACGCTACCGGATTCGAGGCCGACCTTGCCGTGGCGCGGCTCGAATCCGATGGAATTCTCGCGATCGCGCGCTCGAACGACATCACCGGCATCTTCGGTCCGGGATTCGGCGGAGCGACCTCCCGCGGCGTCGACGTCCTCGTGCCGTCGGATGCGCTGGATGCCGCGCGGGCACTACTTGATCCCGCTACGTGACGTCGTGGCGCTGACGGCGACGATCTATCACTTCGACATTCAGCTGGCGGATGTGGATCGCGGCGTGTACGAGCCGCTCGCCTTTCGCGTTGCGTGCCAGCCGTCGGAAACCGACGAGTACCTCATGTCACGCGTGCTGGCGTACTGCCTCGAGTACGCGGAAGGTATCGGATTCTCGAAGGGCATCGCGGAGCCTGACGTGCCAGCACTGTTCGTTCGTGATCTCACGGGCGCACTGACCGTATGGATCGACGTCGGCGCTCCCGACGCGGCGCGACTGCACAAGGCGAGCAAGGCAGCGCCCCGCGTCGTCCTCTACACGCATCGGGAGCCTCGGCACGTGCTGCAGGCGCTCACGGGTGAGCGCATCCATCGTGCGGCCGACCTCGAGCTGAACGCCATCGATCGTGTGCTGATCGACGGTCTCGTTGCACGACTGGAGCGCCGGAACAGTTGGGAGTTGTCGGTGACCGAGCGCCACGTGTACGTCGCGGTGGGCGGTGTGACGGTCGACGGCGACGTGACTCGTTTCGTGGTGCCCTGACTCCGTTCGCCCGTTCGCCCTCGCGCCTTACCCCGTCAGCCGGTCGCGTACCCGCGCAGGCGCTCGAGCATCCGCGTATCCGTCGCCGTCGCATCGTCCAGCTTCGGCGTCTCGATCACTTTCGGCACGCGGGCGAGCCGCTCGTCCGTCATGATGCGCCGGAACGGAACTTCTCCGAGCGAACCTTCGGCAATGAGTTCGTGACGATCCTTGCGTGACGCGAACGGCGTCTTCGAATCGTTCAGGTGCAGCACGCGGAGCCGATCGAGACCCATCGCATCGGAGAGCCGAGTGATCACCCCATCGTAGTCGCGCACGAGATCGTAGCCTGCGGAGTAGACGTGACAGCTGTCGAGGCAGATGCCGACACGCGACCGGTGGGCCGGATCGACGCGATCGATGATCGCCGCGAGCTCCTCGAAGGTGGCCCCGAGGGCCGTGCCTGCCCCCGCCGGGGTCTCGAGGCACAGCACGGTGGCGCCGGGATTTTCCGAGAGCGCTTCCTCAATCGCGCTGGCGTTGCGCGCGAGGCCGGTGTCTCGGTCGTCCATGAAGTTGCCGGGGTGCGACACCAGGAAGTCCAGGCCGAGCGCGTGGCAGCGTCGCAGCTCGGCGCCGAACGCGGCAATGGAGCGTGCGCGCAGGACGTGATCGGGACTCGCGAGATTGATCAGGTAGGAGTCGTGCGCCATCGAGGCGGCGACGCTGGTGGCGGCGAGGCGGTCGCGGAACGACGAGCACTCATCGCCCTCGCAGTCACGCTCCGCCCATCGGTTCGCCATCTTCGTGAAGAGCTGCATGGTGGTCGCTCCGATCGCCGCCGCACGAGGGGGCGCGTCGGGCACGCCGCCGGCCGCGCTCACATGGGCGCCCAGCAGCAGCGGGATGACCGTTTTCCCATTTGCGCCCATCGGCACGTCGGCATCGAGCGGCGTCACGTGGCGAGGTCCGGCGTTCGCCCGCGATGGAGGCGGCCGCAGCGCGGGCAGTGGATGTCACCCGATTCCGCCAGCGCATAGTCGTACGCACGTCCGCACTGACATTCCGGTTCGAGTGCCTCGTGCCCGCACCCGATGCAGAACGCATCGGCCGCGTCGTAGGCGCGAAAGCGTCCGCAGACGGCGCACCGCTTCGTGATCGTGTCCATCACCTCGCTCCGCGAAGCCAGTGCTCGGGATCGACTGCGCGCCCCTTGGGCCGCATCTCGAAGTGCAGGTGCGGAGAGAGCTCGGGATCCGATATGCCCACCGTGCCCACGACGTCACCCTTCTTCACGCCTGCGCCCGCGCGCAGCGCAGCGCCCTGAAGCGAGGCATAGATGGAATAATCTCCTTCACCGTGCTGGATGATCACCGTGAGCCCGTAGGTGCCGAGCTGCCCCACGCTGACGACCTGCCCCGGTGCGACCGCTTTCACCGGCGTCCCGATCGCTGCGGCGATGCCCATGCCGTTCCACCGTGTCGTGGTGTTGTTCGGATTGATCACGCGGCCGAATCGGTAGAGCAGGGTGCCATTGACCGGCCAATCGAGTCGACCGGCATCCCCGATCTTGAGGGTGCTGGTGGCGCGCGGAGCATTGGGCCGCGCGGCCACGGTTCGAACCCGCTGCGCTTCGATCGTCGCGAGTACGCTGCCGAGTCGCGCTTCCGATGCACGGATCTGCGCCAGCCGGTCCTGAATCTGCTGGCTGCTTCGCTTTGCCTGACGCAGACTGGTCGAGCGCACCCGCTCGAGACTCGCCAGGCGTTCCTCCTCGCGCAACTTGTCGCCACGGTTCTCGGCGACGGCATCGCGCAGCTTGACGAGCTCGGTCCGCTGTCGGCCGATGTCGTCGCGCAGCGTTTCCAGCCGCTTCACGAGCGAGCGATCATGGACGGCGATCTCATGTAGGTACTTGTAGCGCGCGACCAGCTCTCCGAACGACCGGGCGGTGAGCATCGCCTCCGCCGGATAGAGGGGTCCGCGCTTGTAGATCTCCACCAGGCGTCGCTGCAGGGTGGTGCGCCGCTGCGATAGCTCCGATTCCGCGCTCGTCATGCGGTCGGTCGTTTCCTGCACGACGCCATTGATGGAGGTCATCTGACGATCCAGCGCGGCCAGCATCCGCTCGGTCGCCGTGCGCTGGCGGTCGAGATTTACCAGTTCCTCGGCCAGGTCGTGCACGTTCCCTTGCAGGTTCGCCATCCGACGCTCGAGATCGGCACGCTCGCGCCGGATCCGCTCGAGCTCATCTCGCTGCGCCCGGATGCGAGACTCCGCACCCTGCGCTGGCAGCGACGCGGACACGCCGGAGCAGAGCAGGAGGCTGACGACGAGCGGCAACGCCCGCGCTAGACGCTGCGTAGATGCCTCCCGACCGAGACAGCGCTGCCGACCAGCCCGATCATCGCGCCGAAGAGGAGCCCGAGTGCGGCGAGTCGCTGATCGAAGAACACCGTCTCGATGATGTAGCGATCGATCAGTAGCCGGGCGAGCCACGTCAACAGCAGCGCGAGGAGTCCGCCCATCACGCCCTTGGCGAAGCCCTCGAGCAGAAATGGACGGCGAATGTAGGAATCGGTCGCGCCGACGAGTCGCATGATGGAGATTTCGCGCGCCCGGGCGAGCACGGCCATCCGGATGGTCGCGCCGATGATGATCATCGAGACCGACGCGAAGGCCAGGCCGAGCACGAGGCCGGCGATCCCGGCGATGTTGCGCAGGCGATAGAGCTTCTGGATCCATTCTTCGCCGTAGCGGATGTCGTCGACGAACGCGTACGTGTTGACGCGGGCGGCAACGCTGCGGACGGTGGCAGGACTCCGGAATCCGGGCTTGAGGCGCACGTCGATGGATGCGGGAAGGACGGCGCCCTCGAACACGTCGCGAAACTCGCCAAGCTCGCGACGCGCCCGTGCGAGGGCCTCGCCCTGGGTCACCGTGCGCGCCGAGAGCACTTCGGGAAACGTCGCGATGTCGGCTGTCGCGACGGCGATCGTCTCGGTGGGGGTCCCCTCCGCAATGAATGCGCGTACCTCGACGCGGTCTTCGAGGCGATCGAGCGCCTCCCGGATGTTGAGCGCCACGAGTCCGAACAGTCCGAAGGCGAAGAGCGAAAAGGCGATCGTCGTCACGCTCAGCGCGCTGAGCAGCGGGGCGCGACGAAATGTCACGAGGGCGTCACGCAGCGATCGCATCAGAGTTCGCGCGCCACGCGCGGCTGGTTGGCCGAGTCGAACACGATCCCGCCCCGGTTCATCTCGATCGTCCGGAACTCCTGACGCCGGATCAGCTCGAGATTGTGCGTGGCCATCATGACCGCCGTACCCGCCGCATTGATCTCCCGCAGGAGCTGGAAGATGCCGCGCGTGGCGCGGTCGTCGAGATTGCCGGTGGGCTCGTCGGCGATGAGCACGAACGGATCGTTCACGAGGGCACGGGCGATGGCCACCCGCTGCTGCTCGCCGCCCGAGAGCTCCCTCGGATATGCGGTACCCTTCGAGGCGAGCCCCACCTGCGTCAGGACGCGGGCCACCTTGGGCCCGATCGTCGCCTTCGCCGCGCCGGTGACCTCCAGCGCGAAGGCGACGTTCTGTTCCGCCGTGCGATTCTCCAGCAGCCGGAAATCCTGGAAAACGATCCCCAGCTTGCGTCGCAGGCGCGCGACATCTCCCGGCGTCGCATCGAGCGAGCTCGTTCCGCTCACACGAACCTCGCCAGCGGTGGGCCGTTCCTCGAGATACACCATGCGCAGCAGCGTCGTCTTGCCCGCACCGCTCGCGCCGGTGAGAAAGACGAACTCACCCTTGCCCACGTGCAGCGTGATGTCCTGAACCGCGGTGCCGGTGCGCGCGTAGCTCTTCGTGACGTTGAAGAAGCGGATCATGCCTTGTGCATGAGAGACCCGTCGTCGATCGCGTCCTCGCCATCGAGAATCTCCCAGCTCGAGCGCGCGGTGACGGTATCGATGACGGCCTTGAGCAAACCGATAAGAATGGGTCCGATGAGAATGCCCGCCAGTCCGAACGTGTACACGCCGGTAATGAGCGCGACGAACATCCAGTAGAAGTTGAGGACCCGTGACCGTTCGGCGGCGATCTTCGGCCGAAGGTACATGGAGATGAATCCGGTGTTCACCACCGTGCCGATCGCGACCATCGCGATCGCCGGTCCCACCGCATC
>Ga0136612_10000193_pt1 | contig 18534 bp, 18 predicted proteins | sample AntDryUQ224A2306_2_FD_106644 | JGI IMG/M metagenome (GOLD analysis project Ga0136612, IMG submission 106644) | Polar desert sand microbial communities from Dry Valleys, Antarctica - metaG UQ224A (23.06) | ecosystem: Environmental > Terrestrial > Soil > Desert | place: Antarctica: Dry Valley... | reverse complement strand
GTACAGCACCTACAGCCACGTCCAGAGCGTGCCTGCCGCCGGGCTACCGCGCGGCGGTCGGCTTCCAGCTGTCTCCTAATCTCGAAGCACGGGACGACCGCGATAGTGCAACACCAGGGTGACGGCCGAGATCAGCGGCTCCTCGTGGAGCACGGCCGGGTGTCGAGCTGAGGGAGCAGGATGAGCACGTTCGTGTCCAGCAGTCCCTCGGGGTGCGCGTGGACATCCCTCACAGCGTTGGGTCGAGGACCTGGTTCACGTCCGCCCGCAGACGGGCCGGGTCGAGGTGCGGAAGGGCCCGCCAGCGCGTGAGCAGGATCGTGCTCTTGACGGCTCTTCGGCCGAGCGGCCTGAGCTCGGCCACCGGCTTGCCTGCCCGGGTCACCGTGAGGTGCTCGCCGCCGGCCACCCGGTCGACGACATCACCTCCATGATTCCGGAGATCCCGGATGCTGACCTCGGCCATCACAGAATCGTATCCCGCGTGAGACACCTTGACTCAGGAGTCTGCGCTGGCATTTCGAGGCACCGCCGACCGGGCTCGCGTGTCGACATGGGAACTCGGCGCACACGCAGTAGTCGACAATCCGCGCTTGGGATCGAACACCTCCCCGGACATCGTGCGCGCTCTTACCGGGGCCGCACACCGGTCGGTCGCCGCTAGACTGCTCGGCCGTGGCAGGCGAGCGCATACGGCTGGAGGTGCAGGAGCGCGCGGTCAGCGGCTCGGCGGCGTCTCGGCGGCTGCGCAAGCAGGGCATGATCCCCGGCGTCCTCTACGGGCGCGGCCAGACGCCGCGACCCTTCGCCGTCCGTGAGCGCGAGCTGCGCCGGGTGCTGAGCGGCTCGGCGGGCCTGCACGCGATCCTCGACGTCGTGCTCGAGGGTCAGAAGACGGCGCACCCCTCGATCCTCAAGGATCACCAGGAGGATCCGTTGCGCGGCCACCTCTCCCACATCGACCTGCAGGAGGTGCGGCTCGACCAGCCGATCCAGGCGCAGGTCGTGGTCAACCTCGTGGGCGAGGCAGCCGGCACGAAGGAGGGCGGCGTGCTCTCGCAGGTCACGCGCGAGGTTACGGTCGAGGCGCTGCCGATGGAGATCCCCGAGCACATCGACCTCGACGTGAGCGACATGCACATCGGGGACACGCTGCGTCTGGTCGACCTGAAGGTGGAGGGGAACGTCACGTACCTGGACGACCCTGAGGAGACCGTGCTCGCGACAGTCACCCTGCCGACGCCCGAGGTGGAGGAGGAGGTTGACGAGGAGCAGCTCGAGGAGGGCTCCGATGCGCCCGCCGATCCGGACGCCGACGCCGCGGGCGACCCCGGCACCTCGCCCGGGTAGTCCGTGCGCCTGCGCCGTCGAGGCGAGGTGGCCTCGACGCTCGACCTGCTCGTCGCGGGTCTCGGCAACCCCGGACGGGAGTACGAGCACACGCGCCACAACGTCGGCTTCATGGTCGCCGACGAGCTTGCGCGCCGCCACGGCGGCTCGTTCCGCTCCAAGTTCTCCGGGCGGCTCGCCGAGGTGCGGCTCGACCGCCTGCGCCTGGCGCTGCTGAAGCCCGAGACCTACATGAACGAGTCCGGACGTTCGGTGGGCGCCGCCGCCCGCTTCTTCGGCGTCGAGCCGGACGGGCTGCTCGTCGTCCATGACGACGTCGACCTCGAGCCGGGCCGGCTGCAGGCGCGCCTGGGCGGCGGGCTCGCGGGGCACAACGGGTTGCGCTCAATCACCCAGCACGTCGGCTCCCAGGAGTTCCTACGGCTGCGTATCGGCGTCGGCCGCCCCGAGCGGGGAGACCGCCGGCCGGTGGCCGACTTCGTTCTCTGCGAATTCGAGTCCGATGTGGACGTCGGGGCCATGCTCGCGCGCGCGGCGGACGCCGTCGAGACCCTGGCGAGCGAGGGTCTCGAGGCAACGCAGGCGCGCTTTCACGAGTCCAGGCCGCCCCCGCAGGCCGCACCCTAGACTGCTGGTCGCGGAACCCGGTGTTCTGCCCATCGCCATGGACCGCCCAACCCTGTTCCCCCTCGTCCGCGAGCTCGTCGAGAACGAACGCCTGCAAGCGTTCGCCGGTGCGCTGCCGGCGCGCGCGCGGGTGTCGGAGTCGGCGCTGCCGCTTGTCGTCGCGGCCCTGCACGAGCACCTTGGCCGAGCGCTCGTCCTGCTCGCGCCCGAGGACGCCGACGCCCGCGACGCCGCCGAAGCGGCAGGGTGGCTCGTCGGCGAGGAGCGGGTCGCGCTCCTGCCGAGCCGCGGCGTGCACTGGGGCTCGGGCCTCGAGCCGCCGCCGCACCTCGTCGGCGAACGTGCGCGGGCGCTCGAGGTGCTCGCGCGCGGCGGGCTCGTATGCGCCTCGGCGGCCGCGCTCGTCGAGGGAATGCCGCCCGCGCGGCACCGGCCACGGCCCATCGAGCTCACGGTCGGCGAGGAGATCGGGCTCGACCTCCTCGGCGAGCACCTCGCGCTCGCGGGCTATGCCCGGGTAGAGCGTGTCGACGAGCGCGGCCAGTTCGCCGTGCGCGGCGGGCTCGTCGACATCTTCCCGACCACCGGCCGACAGCCGCTGCGCGTCGAGTTCTTCGGGGACGAGATCGAGGCTGTGCGCGCCTTCTCGCCCTTCACCCAGCGCGCGCTGCACCCGCTCTCGACAACGGTCGTCTATCCCGCGGTGGAGCGGCGCCTCGACCTCGTGGAGCCGACGCTGCGCGACGAGGACGAGGCTCCGCGGATCCCGCGCGACCTGGAGCCGGTCATCCCCAGGGGCCCCGACCTCGTCTGGCAGCCCGACGAGGTGCGCCAGCTCTGGCGCGAGGAGGGTCTCGACGAGCTGTCGCTGAAGGGCGCCGCCGAGCTCGACCCGTTCCCGCGCGGCCAGCCGTTCGCCTTCGAGGCGCAGCAGCCGGCACTCGCCGCACGCGGCCTGGCAGAGGCCGAGAACGAGCTCGGCGGTCTCGTGCGCGCGGGCCTGCGCGTGATCGTGGCCTTCCCGCACCGCGGCGAGGCCCTGCGCACGCAGAACCTGCTCAGGCGCGTGCACGCGAACCTGCTCGAGCAGGGGGAGGAGCTGCCGCGCGAGGCCGGGCTCCAGTTTGCGGTCGCACCCCTGCGCCGAGGGTTCGTCTGGCGCGATCTCGGGCTCGCCCTCCTGCCCGACGCGCAGGTCTTCCGCAAGCGCCGGCGCGAGTCGTCCCGCCTGCCGATCGGCGGCCGCGCGCTCTCCTCCTTCTCGGATCTGCGCACGGGGGACTACGTCGTCCACGAGGATCACGGCGTCGGCAAGCTGCTGGGCTTCCAGACGAAGGAGGTGGCGGGCGTGACGCGCGACTACCTCCTGCTCGGATTCCGTGGCGACGACCGGCTCTTCGTCCCGCACGAGCAGCTCGGCCGGGTCTCGCGCTACATCGGCGCCGACGCGAAGGCGCCCGCGCTGTCGAAGCTCGGCGGCAAGGCCTGGCAGCTGCTGAAGACGCGGGCGCGGGCGTCCGTGCGCGAGCTCGCCGGCGAGCTGCTCGCGCTCTACGCGCAGCGCCAGAGCGCGAACGGGACGGTCTACGACGTCGCCCATGAGTGGCTGGAGCGGCTCGAGACGAGCTTCCCCTACCGGGAGACCGAGGATCAGGCACGCGCGATCGAGGCGGTCAAGGAGGATCTCGAGGCACCCCGCCCGATGGACAGACTCGTCTGCGGCGACGTCGGTTTCGGCAAGACGGAGGTTGCGGTGCGCGCCGCCTTCGCCGTCGCCGTGAACGGCAAGCAGACGCTCCTGCTGGCGCCGACCACCATCCTGGCCGAGCAGCACTGGCACACTTTCCGCGAGCGCTACCGCGACTTCCCGGTGCGCGTCGAGATGGTGTCGCGCTTCCGCAAGCCGGCCGAGACGAAGGCCGTCCTGCGCGACTTCGCCGCGGGCAAGGTCGACGTCCTCGTGGGAACGCATCGCGTGCTCTCGCGCGATGTCATCCCGAAGGAGCTCGGTCTCGTCATCCTCGACGAGGAGCAGCGCTTCGGGGTTGCGCAGAAAGAGCTCCTGCGCTCCTTGCGGCTCGAGGTCGACGTGCTCGCGCTCTCGGCGACGCCGATCCCGCGCACGCTGCACATGTCGCTCTCCGGCCTACGCGACATCTCGGTGATCGAGACGCCGCCCGAGGGTCGCCGGCCCATCCGCACGACGGTCGGGGAGTACGACGAGGAGCTGATCAGGACGGCGCTCGAGCGAGAGCACGCACGGGGCGGGCAGGCCTTCTACCTCCACAACCGCGTGGAGACGATCGAGGAGGCGGCCGCGAAGCTCGGGCAGCTCTGCCCCGGCCTGCGTTTCATCGTTGCACACGGCAAGATGCGCGAGCGGCAGCTCGAGGAGCAGATGCACGCCTTCCTGCGCGGCGACGCCGACGTACTTGTCTCGACCACGATCATCGAGTCGGGCCTCGACATCCCCCAGGCCAACACCCTCATCGTGGAGCGGGCGGACGCTCTCGGGCTCGCGCAGCTCTACCAGATCCGTGGGCGCGTCGGCCGCTCCGACCGGGTGGCGCACGCGTACCTCCTGTACCCGGACGCGGCGGAGCTGTCACCGGAGGCGCGGGCACGGCTCGCCACGCTGGCCGACCACACGGAGCTCGGCGCAGGTTTCGCAATCGCCATGCGCGACCTCGAGATCCGGGGCGCCGGCGACCTCCTGGGCGCCGAGCAGTCGGGACACGTGGCAGCGCTCGGCTTCGAGCTCTACGTCGAGCTGCTGGCGGAGGCCGTCGCCGAGCTCTCCGGGCAGCGGCGCACGGCCGCGCGGCCTGTGCGCGTCGATGCGCGCGTCGACGCCTACGTGCCGGCGGCCTACATCGGCTCGGAGGCGCTCAAGATCGACCTTCACCGGCGTCTCGCGCTCTCGGAGAGCGAGGACGAGCTGCGCGAGCTGCGGGCGGCCACCGAGGACCGCTTCGGCCCGATCCCCGAGCCGGTCGAGAGCCTGTTCGGGATCCAGGAAGCGAAGCTGAAACTGGCCGAGGCGGGCGCCGACTACCTCGTCTTCCGCGGCGGGCGGGCCACCGTGGGGCCGCTCGTGCTCGGATCCGTGGAGCTCCGGGCGCTTCGAGGTCAGGTCGAGACGGCCGTCTACACGACCGCCAAACGTGAGATCTCGCTGCGGGTGGCGGAGGGCTCGGCTCCGGCCGGGGAGCACCGTGGAATCGGCGGAGCGCTGCGGCTCGTCGATGCTATACTCGAGGCGCGCCGGGCAGCGTAGGGCGGTTTGCTGTGGCGCCGACGACTTCATCTCGTATGACACGCATTCGACTTCTGACACTCATCGCGGTCGTGCTCGCGCTTGGCGCGACCGGCTGCGCGGGCGGGAGTGGCGACGACGAGTCGGTACCGAGCAGTGCTGTCGCGGTGGTAGCCGGCAAGGAAGTGCCGAAGTCGCAGTTCGACGACCTCGTGGCCCAGGCGAAGGCGAGCTACAAGTCCCAGAAGCGCCCGTTCCCGAAGGTCGGGACGACCGAGTTCAACGCGGTCAAGAACCAGGCGCTCCAGTTCCTCGTGCAGCGCGAGCAGTTCGAGCAGAAGGCGGGGGAGCTCGACGTCGAGGTGACCGACGCCGACGTCGACAAGCGCCTCGCGCGCCTGAAGAAGCAGTATTTCGCCGGCAACCAGAAGCGCTACCTCGATCAGCTCAAGCAGCAGGGCCTGACCGAGCAGCAGGTGAAGCGCGACGTCCGTGCCCAGCTCGTCCAGGAGGGCATCTACAACAAGGTCACGAAGGACGTGAAGGTGACCGATGTCGACATCGCGGCGTACTACGCGAAGAACCAGCAGCAGTACAAGACCCCCGAGTCGCGCGACGTCCGGCACATCCTCGTGAAGGGCAAGGTGCAGGCCGACAAGCTCTACGGCCGCCTCAAGGGTGGCGAGAACTTCGAGAAGCTCGCGAAGCAGTTCTCGCAGGATCCCGGCTCCAAGGCGCAGGGCGGCAAGCTCACGATCACGCGCGGCCAGACGGTGCCACCGTTCGACAAGACCGCCTTCAAGCTCGCGAAGAACACGCTCTCCCAGCCCGTCAAGACGCAGTACGGCTACCACCTGATCGAGCCGCTCTCGGCGGTCAAGGGCGCAAAGACGACGCCGCTGAAAGCTGTCAAGGCGACGATCAGTCAGCAGCTCGTGAACACGAAGAAGAGTGAGCGGATGACGAAGTGGGTCGAGGAGTCCCGCAAGGAGTTCGCGAAAGAGACGCGCTACCAGGTCGGCTTCACACCGCCGCCGACGGTCACCACCGGCACCACCGGCACCACCGCGACCACCGGGTGATCGTCTTGCGCCGGCGACCGGCGTGCCACACACGTGGCTGACGAGCTCGTCTCGGCGCTCCTCGACCTTCAGCTCCTGACAGAGCGGTTGCGGCGCGAGTGCCCGTGGGATCGCGAGCAGACGGCGCGCACGATCGTCCCCCACACCGTCGAGGAGGCCTACGAGGTCGCCGATGCGGCGCTCGCCGGCCCGCCCGAGAGGTTGCTCGACGAGCTCGGCGACCTGCTCTTCCAGGTGTACTTCCTCGCGCTCCTGCTCGAGGAGCGAGGCGAGGGCGACCTGGCCCGGGTGGCACGCGGCGTGCACGAGAAGCTCGTCCGCCGGCACCCGCACGTCTTCGGCGAGGCCGAGGCGACGACCGCGGGCCGCGTGCGGGAGACGTGGGAGCGGGTGAAGACCGAGCAGGAGGGCCGCAGCGGCGTCTTCCACGACGTGCCGCCCTCCCTGCCGGCGCTGCTCCTGGCGCGGAAGGTGCAGCGGCGGGCGGCCGCGGTCGGCTACGACTATCGCGAGCCGTCCGAGCCCCTCGCCCACCTGCGGGCCGAGCTCGAGGAGCTCGAGGACGAGCTGCGGCGCACCGGGCCCCCGGGGACCGAGGTCGAGCCCGACGAGGCGGTGGCCGACGAGCTCGGCGACGTCCTCTTCGCTGCTGTCAACCTCGCGCGCAAGCTGAACGTCGACCCTGAGCTGGCCCTGCGTGGGGCGGCTGCCAAGTTCGTCTCCCGGGTCGAGCGGGCAGAGACGATCGCGGCCGGGCAGAACGAGCGCTGGACGGACCTCGGGCTCCCCGAGCAGGATCGCTACTACGACGAGGCAAAGGAGCAGCTGCGATGACGAGCCGTATCGAGCATGTCCAGGCGCGCCAGATTCTCGACTCGCGGGGGAACCCGACGATCGAGGTGGAGGTCGAGCTCGAGTCGGGCGCCGCCGGGCGGGCCGCAGTCCCCTCGGGCGCATCGACGGGTGCCTTCGAGGCGGTCGAGCTGCGCGACGGCGACGAGTCGGCCTGGCTCGGCAAGGGCGTGCTGCAGGCGGTCGAGAACGTGAACGACGAGATCGGGACCGAGCTCCTCGGCCACGACGCGCAGGATCAGCGAGCGCTCGACGCCACGCTGATCGAGCTCGACGGGACTCCGAACAAGGGCCGTCTCGGGGCGAACGCCATCCTCGGCGTCTCGCTTGCCGCGGCACGCGCTGCCGCCTCGCACGCCGACGTGCCGCTCTACCGCTGGATCGGCGGCGCGAACGCACACGTGCTGCCCGTGCCGATGCTGAACGTCATCAACGGCGGCGCACACGCGCAGAACTCGCTGGATCTGCAGGAGTTCATGGTCGTCCCGGCCGGTGCCGAGAGCTTCGCCGAGGCGCTGCGCATCGGCGCGGAGGTCTTCCACGCGCTGCGGGCCGTCCTGCACGAGCGCGGACTCGCGACGGGGGTCGGCGACGAGGGTGGCTTCGCGCCCGACCTGCCATCGAGCGAGGCGGCGATCGAGGCGATCCTCGAGGCGGCCGAGCGCGCGGGTCACCGTGACCGCGTTGCCATCGCGCTCGATCCGGCGGCGAGCGAGATCTTCCGCGACGGACGCTATGTCCTCAGCGGGGAGGGGCGCGAGCTCGACACCGACGGCATGCTCGACCTCTACGGCGACCTCGCCGCGCGCTACCCGCTCGTCTCCGTCGAGGACGGGCTCGCCGAGGAGGAGTGGGACGGCTGGCGCGCGCTGACCGAACGGCTCGGCGGGAGCATCCAGCTCGTCGGCGACGATCTCTTCGTGACGAACGTGGAGCGTCTGCGGCGCGGCATCGAGAGCGGCGCGGGCAACGCCATCCTCGTCAAGGTGAACCAGATCGGCACACTGACCGAGACGCTCGAGGCGATAGCGCTCGCGCGCTCGCACGGCTACGCGGCGGTCATCTCGCATCGTTCGGGTGAGACGGAGGACACGACCATCGCTGACCTCGCCGTCGCCACGAACGCCGGGCAGATCAAGACGGGCGCCCCCTCGCGCACCGATCGGGTGGCGAAGTACAACCAGCTGCTGCGGATCGAGGAGGAACTCGGCGCGGGTGCCGTCTACCCCGGCTGGGACGCCTTCCCGCGCGCAGGGAGAACGTAGGCCCTCAGGCCTCCGATCACGAACTCCAACTTCGGCACCGAGTCGGACTGCACGGAGGCGAAAGCGTTACGCTCGACCCCGCCGCGATGCGGTGGCTCTGGGGTCACTACCTGCGCCGCGCGCGGCCTGCGTGGGCTGCCGCCGGCGACGGTGATCACCGACGAGAGCGTCCCGCTGCGGAGCGAGGGTGAGGCGTACGCGCGGCGACTCGAGGGCCTGTCCGGAAGGTGATCACGGTGGATTACACGCGACACGTGGGCCAAGCAAGGACGCAGGGCTCGTCGATACGGGGTATACCGACGAGCCCGAGGACGTGGCCTCGCGCCGCAGGGCGCCTGTCAGGCACCCTGGCTCAGTATTTTGGACAGGCCCTTAAGACCGAGGGCGTGCCGACGACGCTGACGCGCTACGACGCCACGATGCACGAGTTCTTCGGCCTGGGCGCGGTCATCCCAAAGGGCAAGCAGGGCGTCGCGCGGGCCGCGGCCGGCCTGCGGGGAGCGCGCGCCCGAGGCTGAGGCGTCCCGGGGAGGGCGGCCGCTACCGTTAGGGGCGTGGCGGCCGCCGTCCCGCGTAGAACCAAGATCGTCGCGACGATCGGGCCCGCGACAGGCGACGCCGACCGCATCGCCGCGCTCGTCTGGGCCGGCATGGACGCGGCGCGGCTCAACTTCTCGCACGGAACGCAGGCCGAGCACGAGCAGCGCGCGGGCTTCGTGCGCGCCGCGCAGCGCGAGGCGGGCCGCCCGCTCGCGCTCATCGCCGACCTCCAGGGGCCGAAGCTGCGCATCGGGGAGCTGCGCGCCCCGGTCACGCTCATGCCGCAGGACGAGGTGTTCGTCACAGGCGAGGAGGTAGCGCTCGACGGCGAGCTGCCCCTCAGCCCGTCGGTCGTCGGCGAGGTGCTCAAGGTGGGCCATGACGTTCTCATCGACGACGGCCTCGTGCGCCTGCGCGTGCAGGAGGTCGAGGGTCGTAGGGCGCGCTGCCTCGTCATCGTCGGCGGAGTCGTGAGCACGCACAAGGGCGTCAACTTGCCGGGCGTGCCGCTGCCGATCCCGTCTCTCACCAGCAAGGACCGCTCGGATCTCGCATTCGCGCTCGAGCTCGGCGTCGACTTCGTCGCACTCTCCTTCGTGCGCTCCGCCGCCGATGTGCGCGAGCTGCGATCCCTGATCCAGGAGTCCGGCTCGAGCGCCCAGGTGATCGCCAAGATCGAGAAGGCCGAGGCCGTGGGCGCCCTTGACGAGATCCTCGTCGAGACCGACGCCGTCATGGTCGCGCGCGGCGACCTGGGCGTGGAGATCGGGCCCGCGGAGGTGCCGCTGCTCCAGAAGCGCCTGATCGAACGCTCCCTGCGGAGGGGGGTGCCGGTGATCACCGCCACGCAGATGCTCGAGTCGATGATCCACCAGGCCGAGCCGACGCGGGCCGAGGCGAGCGACATCGCGAACGCCGTCCTCGACGGCACCTCGGCGCTCATGCTTTCGGCCGAGACGGCGATCGGGTTGTATCCGCTGCAGTCGATCGAAACGATGGATCGTATTGCCCGCGCCGTCGAGCCGAGTCTCGGCTACCGGCACCAGATCCCGGAGGCGAGCGAGGATCCGAGCATCGGCCGGGCGATGTCCAACGCCGCGTGCGACCTGGCGGAGGCCCTCAGCGCGAGCGCCATACTCGTTCCCACCTCGACGGGCCGCACTGCTTCCGCTGTCGCGCGCCTTCGTCCCCGGCGACCGATCGTCGGGCTTACCCACAACCGGACGGCTCTCCACCAGATGGCGCTGGAGTGGGGGGTGACGCCGCTCGAGGTCGCCGAGTTCGCGGACGTTCAGGACCTCTGGCAGGCATCGCTCGCCGCCGCCCGCGGGAGTGGCCTCGTCGCCCCTGGCGACCGTGTCGTGATCACGGCGGGAACCACCGTCAACACGCCGGGAACGACGAACGTGATCAAGGTCGACGTCGCGTAGACGATCGATCGGAAAGGCGTCGATCAATCGTCAGGGGCTTGCAGGACCGTGGCGAGGCCGGGCGAAGGTGAGGCGGCTGTGGTCGCCGCCCGCCTGCGCCGCCCGTCGAGGCGCACCCTCCGGATGCTGCTGCTTGCAGGGGCACTCGTCTTGCTCGGCTTCCTCTACCAGGCCCCGCTACGCGCCTACCTGGAGACGCGCGAACGGGTCGGAGAGCGGAGCGCCGAGGTGCGTGCCCTGCGGATCGAGCGGCGCTCGCTCGAGCGGCGGCTGGCCTTCCAGACGAGCGACGAGGCGCTCGTGGCAGAGGCCAGGCGGCTCGGGTACGTGAAGCCGGGAGAGCGGCTCTTCATCGTCAAGGGCATCCCGGGCTGGCGCCGCGCGCGGGCGCGACCCCGCTAGCCACCCGTTCGTGGTCGATGATCGAGACGCCGTCGAGCGCCAGCTCGGGCGCCCGCCCCGCGCGTTCCGCCGCGTGGCCGTGCGCTGCCCGTGGGGACTTCCGGCCGTCACCGAGCAGGAGCCCTACGACATGCACGGAGAGCCCTTCCCGACCACCTACTACCTGACGTGCCGCTACCTGGTGGCGGCCGTCGCCCGCCTCGAGGCCGCCGGGGGCGTCGAGCGCTGGGGGGAAGCGGTCGCCGGCGATTCGGTGCTGGCGCGGTCGGTCGAGCAGGCGGCGGATGAGCAGCGAGCCTTGCGTCAAGAGCTCGCGCAGGGGCGAGCGGGCCGCGACGGCGGTGCCTCGCTCGCACTTGGCGTCGGCGGCGCCCGACGGCTCGACCGGCTCAAGTGCCTCCACGCCCACGCCGCCTTCGCGCTCGCCCGTCCGGGGTACGAGCTCGGCGAGCGGGTGCTCGGCGAAGTCGTGCCCCCGTGGCCGCCCGCCTGCTGTAGCGCTCCGAGCTAGCATCGAAGCCCGTGTCGCTCGGCCTCGAGACTGCCCAGCAGGAATGGACCGAGAGCCATCGTCGCCTCGAGGGCGAAGCTCGTGACCCGGCCCGCTACGAGGCGCTGATGCAGGGCTTCGAGGCCATCACGGCCGAGCTCAGACGGCGCGTCGGTCACACCTTCACGCTCGCCGAGCTTGCGGCGGCGTACGGGGACGCTGAGCGCTGGAGCCGTGACGCGGTGGCGGCCTCCGGGGCGCCTGCCGGGTGGGCGCGATCGCTCGCGCTCGTGGAGGGGGCCGCCTTCCACGCGTACGCGCGCGGGGCCGTCGACTACGCGCCGTGAGGCAGGAGCACGCGAGGCAGCGTCGCCGGCGCGGCCGCCGTCGGGGCGCGACGGTTCTGCGCGTCCTGCTCGGCCTGCTCCTCGCCGGCATCCTCTTCGCGCTCGGTGTCGGCCTCGGCAGGGCGCTCGAGCAGAACCCGCGGCCGATCGGCGAGCGAACCTCCGTCAGGACGCTGCGCCCCGTGCCGCTCACGGCCGAGCCGGTCACGGTGACCGTCACCGTGACCGCTCCGGACTCGTAGAGGCGCCCCGTCGGAAGCACGCGGGCGCTCCGAGGGCTCGGTACCTCGACTACACTGCGCCGATGGCGGAGCCGGCGCGCCAAGTCCTATCGAGCGACGAGCTGGAACCCGTCGATCCGTTCGCGGTCGAGCGAGCGTATCGGCTCGAGCGGGCGAAGCGCCGGGCTCGCGTCGAGCGCCGGCGCGCAAGTCGTCTTGCCGGGCTCCGCTTCTTCGTGGCGCTGCTCGTGCTGCTTGCGCTCAGCGTTTTCCTCAGCGTCACGGTCTGGCACCAGGTGCAGCGCCTCTTCGGTCTGTAGACGGCTGATCGGAGACCGCGATCCCCCGTCGACTCCGACGGGCAGATCCAGCTGCTTCTCCGCCAAACCGCGTAACCCGTTGACGCGGGCGGCGGTCGAAAGTCGCCGGGAACCGGTCCTTCACTGCTGCAACTGCTTCCGCGCCCGCCGCAGGGCATGCCCTTTCGGCGGAGAGGCGGCCCGACTCGAGAGCGGTTGTGCTCGTTGATCAGGTTCTCGGATCAACCATCATGGCGCCTGTCCCGGGCGCGTATGCCCATACTGACCCTGTGCAGACGGAGTCGCCATTGCCGCCGCCCGAGCCGAGGAGCTCCCTGCGCGCCGCCGTCCCTGTCGGCATCGCGCCGCGGCGCGGCGCCGGCCTGTGGGCGGTCGGCGAGCGGCTCACCTGGATCGCCGGGCTCGTCCTTGCCGTGTCTGCCTTCACGGGCTGGTACGCGGGCTCGGGTGACGGCCTCAGCCTCAGCGTGATCGGCTGGCATACGGGGACGCTCGGCAAGCTCGTCTTCTTCGCCGGTCTCGCACTGCTCGCGATCGTCGCGCTGCGCGAGGCGGGCATCGACCTGCCGGCGACGGTGCCGGAGAGTCTTGTCGTGATCGCGCTCGGGTCGCTCGCGACCGTTTTCATCCTCATCCAGCTCATCTCGGTGCCGGATCGCTTCCTGCCCGCGAACGGCCGCGGCATCGGCATCTGGATCAGCCTCGTGTCGGCGCTGGCGGTCATCGTGGGGGGGCTGCTGCAGGCGAGCGAGGAGCTCTGAGCCGGGTCGAGGCGGCCGACCGGGTTCTTGCGGGCGGACGCCGCTCCTCTCTTGCCTCGGCGCTCGCCGAGCTCACCGCGGCGACACGCGCGCTCGGTGACTCCTCCAGTCTGGGCGAGGGTCTCCACGCCATCGCCGGTGCCGCGGCTCGGGCCGTCGCCGCCGACCTCGTGGTCGTGCGAGTGCTCGAGCCCGACGGCCGGTGGCTCCTGACCCGCGCGGTCTCGAGCGGATCGGAGGCTTTGACCGCTCAGCTGCGGGGATCGCGTCTGCCCGTCGAGGAGATCCCCGACGGCGAGCTCGACGAGTCGGATCGGCTCCCCGACGTCGTGCGAGCGAGCGCCGAGCGGGTGGGCGCCGCCGCCATCGTGCTCGTGCCAGTCGTCTCACGCGGGCGCCCGGTGGCGACGCTCGAGCTCATGCGGTCGGGCGCGGCCTTCGACAGTGGTGAGCGCCGCTTCGTGCGGTTGGCCGCCTACCAGGTGGCCGCCGCCGTGCAGGCCTTCGGGCCGAGGGATGCCGAAGCCGCGGCGGCCGAGCGGCAGGCCATGCTCGACCTGGCAGGCGACGCGCTCGCAGCCGGCGCCGACCACGCGCGGATGGATGCCGAGGTCGTTCGCCTGGTCGGGCGCCTCGACGGCGTTACGAGCACGCTGCTCTGGAAGCGGACGGACGACGGAGAGGTCGCGCAGGTTGCCTCCGCCGGGCCCGAAGTGGTGGATGCCGAGTCGCTGCGCGAGCTTGCGCGCAGGGCGATCGATGACGGCGTGCTGGGGCACGGGCTCGCGCTCGCGGCGAGCGACGCGCCCCTGGCGGTCGTGACCGTGCCACTCGGACTGCCGGCACAGTGGGCGCTCCAGCTCCTCCTTGCCTCCGGCGCCGAGCCGCCGCCCGAGACGATCGAACGGTTCGCCGTGCTCGCCGCTCGAGCAGGGCACGCGCTGGCGGCGAGCGAGCGCTCGCGCTTGCAGCGGGACGAGCTCCAGCGCACGCGGGCGCTGCTCGCAGTAGTCGCACAGGTGAACTCCGAGCTGTCGCTGCTGCACGCGATCGAGACGGTCGTGGAGCGGGTCTCCGAGATTGTCGGCGGTGCTCGGGTGGGTGTCTACCTGCGTGACGAGGGCCACCTCGCTCCCGCCGCCGGCAGCAACACGGCCGAGTCCGAGACACCCCTGGCGGAGCGCTTGCTCGGCCTTGCGCTTGGCCCCTTCCGTGGCCGGGGCATGCTCGCGGTGACCCACACTCCCGGCGACCCGCGCCTCCGCGGCCTGGGTAACCGCTTGGCCGCCGCGGGGATCCACGCCGCTGTCGCCGTGCCGCTCCTTCTGCCCGACGAGGTCGTCGGACTGCTCGCGGTCTTCCTGCCGGACGGCCGGCTTCTGACCGAGAACGAGTCGACGTTCCTGACGGCGCTCGCGGGCCAGCTCGCCGTCTCCGTCCAGAACGCACGCCTGCACGAGCAGGCGACGACGCTCGGCTCCGAGCTCGAAGGTGTGCTCAGGCTCGAGCGGCAGGCGGCGCGTCAGCTGCGTGCGCTCTACGAGATCTCCCGTTCCTTCGCCCAGAGCCTCTCGCTGGACGCGACGCTCGCCGCCGTGGCGCGCACGCTCGTGGAGCTCCTCGAGGTCGACGCCGCGCTCATCCGCATGCCCGACGAGCGCGGGGAGAGTCTCGTACCCACGGCGCTCAGTACGGCCGACGCCAGCGCGGAGGAGGCCATCCGCTCGCTGCTCGTGCAGCCGCAACCGCTCGACCGGCTGCCCGGTCGGCGGCTGCTGCGGGCCGGCAAGCCGCTCGTCCTCGATTCGCGCACGGCCGCGCACACGGGCGCGGCGCACCAGGCGCTCGTGCCCTTCCTCGAGAAGGGCGCCACCGCTGTCGTGCTGCCGATCGCGACGCCCGCGGAGCTGCTCGGAACGCTGACCCTGCTCTCTCTCGACCGGGAGCGACCGATCCTCGACGAGACGGTCGAGATCGCCTCGTCGGTCGCCCGCCAGGCGGCGCTGGCGCTCGACAACGCGCGTTTGCTGCAGCAGCAGCGGCAGTTTGCCGAGACGATGCAGCGCTCGCTGCTGCCCCGCTCGCAACCGGAGCTCGAGGGCCTCGAGCTGGGAGACGTGTACGAGTCGTCGGCGGACGTCGAGGTCGGCGGGGACGTCTACGACTACCTCACGCTCGAGGACGGGCGGCTGGCCGTCGTGCTCGGAGACGTGACCGGGCACGGCATCGACGCCGCCGCGGACATGGCGATGGCGAAGTTCGTCTTCCGCTCACTCGCGCGCGAGCATCCGGACCCGGGCGATTTCCTCGCCGCCGCAAACGAGGTCGTCTGCGGCGAGATCGAGCCCGGCAAGTTCATCACCATGCTCTACCTCATCGTCAGCGTCGACCGCGGGTCGATCGCCTGCGCGAGCGCCGGCCACCCGGCGCCCAGACTGCTGCTGGCCGACGGCACCGTCAGCCCGCTCGAGGCGCGCGGACTCGCGCTCGGGATCGAGACCGACCAGCACTACGAGGAGCTGCACGAGCCGTTCCCGCCCGGGGCGAGCGTCGTCCTCTTCACCGACGGGCTGATCGAGGCGCGCCGTGACGGAGACCTCTTCGGTCTCGAGCGGCTCGACCACGGGCTCGCCGAGCGACGGGCGCTGCCGCCGCGAGAGCTCGCCCGCTCCACGCTCGCCGACTGCCGCGCCTTCAGCGGCGGAGAGCTCGGCGACGACTGCGCGATCGTCGTGATCAAGCGGGTCGACACTCCCGCGTGACGACGATCGAGGCACGGGCGCCCGCTGTCGCCCGGGATCGCTCCACGACGGCGCTCTCGGCGCTCGTCTTCGGCGCTGGCATCGGCACGCTGGCGACGGAGATCTGCGCTTCGCGTCTGCTCGCTCCCTATTACGGCTCCTCCACGATCGTGTGGGCGAACCTGATCGGCCTCGTGCTCGCCTCGCTCGCGGTGGGCTACTGGCTGGGCGGACGGCTCGCCGACCGGCGGCCGAGCCCGCGCCTGCTCGGCGCCATCGTGCTCGCCGCGGCGCTGCTCGTGGCGACGATCCCCTTCGTCGCCGGGCCCTTCCTCGACCTCACTGCGGACGGTCTCGACGAGGTGTCGGCGGGCGCCGTGATCGGCTCCTTCTTCGCCACGCTCCTGCTCTTCGCGCCACCCGTAGTGCTGCTCGGCATGGTCTCGCCCTTCGCCATCCGGCTCGCCCTCGACGACGTCGGCTCGGCCGGTGCAGTGGCCGGGCGCCTGTACGCACTCTCGACGGCCGGCAGCCTCCTCGGCACCTTCCTCTCCGCGCTCGTCACGATTCCACTCGTGGGGACACAGCGGACGCTGCTCGGCTGCGCCGTCCTTCTGGCCCTCGCCGGCTCCTTCGTGCTCGACCGGCGCTGGCTCCTGCTCGGCGCCGCGCTCGCGGCGCTCCTGCTCGTGCCGCCGGGCGCCGTCAAGGCGGCTCCGGGCCTTCTGCTCGAGACGGAGTCGCGCCTTCAGTTCGTCCAGGTGCGGGAGCGGGACGGCGCACGGCGCCTCTACCTGAACGAGGGCATCGCCGTGCACTCGCTGTGGCGGGCGGACACTGTGCTTACGGGTGGGGTATGGGACGCCTTCCTCGCGGTTCCGGCGCTACTCGAGCGCCCGCCCGAGCGGGTCGCGATCCTCGGCAACGCGGGCGGCACGATCGCGCGTGCCTTCGGCGTCTTCTACCCCCGTGCCCAGATCGACGGTGTCGAGATCGATCCCGCGGTGTCGGAGGCAGGCCGAGAGCTGCTCGGTCTCGGCGACAATCCGCGGCTGCGGGTACACGATGCCGACGCACGCCCCTTTCTGCGCCGCAGCGCGCGCCTCTACGACCTCATCGTCGTCGACGCCTACCACCAGCCCTACGTGCCGTTCTACCTCGCCACCCGTGAGTTCTTCCGGCTGGCCCGCGAGCGGCTGCGGCCCGGCGGGATGATCGCCCTCAACGTGGCGACGGTGCCCGGCGACCGGCGCCTCGCCCGGGAGCTTGCGGGGACGCTCGCGGCCGAGCTCGGCGAGGTGCGCACATGGCAGGCGCTGCGCTTCAATCAGGTCGTGCTCGGCTTCCGGGACGGGGCACACGCCGTCCGCTCCACGCGCGATCCGCGCCTGACCGAGCTGACGGCACTCATGGAGAGGGACCTGAGCGGGCCGGTGGCGCCGTCCGAGCGTCCCTGGACGGACGACCGCGCGCCCGTCGAGTGGATCACCGACCGCATGATCGTCACGTTCGCCGCACGTGGAGGCGAGCTCGATGAGGTGCTCCTGCCGACGGCGCCTTGATGGAGCTCTTGCGCCGACCCGGCCGGCCACCCATGCGTGTCGGCCATCGAGGTGCGGCCGCGCGGGCGCCCGAGAACACCCTCGCGGGCTTCGACCGGGCGCTCGAGCTGGGGGTCGACGCCATCGAGTTCGACGTACTCCCGCTCGCGGACGGGACGCTCGTGCTCGCGCACTCCGACGACCTCGCCGAGCTCACCCACGGCGCCGCGGAGGGCCGAGTCGGGACGCGGACGCTGAGCGAGTTGCGCGCGCTCGCTCCTCAGCTCCCGACCTTCGACGAGGCGCTGGCGCACCTGGCCCGTGAGGCGCCCCGAACCGTGCTCCAGGTCGACGTCAAGTGGATCGGCTACGAGGCGGAGGTCGTCGCGGCGCTGCGCCGCCACGGTGTCGTCGAGCGCACCTTCGTCAGCTCCTTCTACCCCGATAGCCTGCGCACGATCGGCAGGCTCGAGCCGGCGCTGCCGCTCGGGCTCACCTACCCGCTCGATCGCCGCGGTCTGTCGCGCCGGCGCGTGCTCGCGCCCGCGGTGCTGGGGATCCTCGCCGTTCTGCGCCGCACGCTGCCGTACCGGCTCATGCCCAAGCTCGACGAGGTGGGGGCGTCGGTGACCACGCTGCACTGGCTCGTCGTCTCGCGGGCCGTCGTCGAGCGCTGCCACGAAGCCGGCGTCGCGGTCTTCGCCTGGACCGTGAACGACCCGGGGGCGGCCGAGCGCCTCGCGCGCCAGGGCGTCGACGGTGTGATCACGGACGATCCCTGCATCTTTCACGGTACTGTGGAGGCGTGAAACGCGCTGGTCTTGCGGCACTTCTCGTCCTCTGCGCGCTCGCTGGGTCGGCGGCCGCGGTCGTGCTCGCCGATCCGAGTGTCGCCGCCATCTTCCAGACGGGGAGCACGAGCGGCACGACGGTAACCTCGACCTCTGGTACGACGACCACGGGCACGACGGGCACGATCACCGGCACCGTGCAGACGGCCACGACCACGACCACTGCGCCGCGGACGACGACGACCGCGCCCCGCACCACTACGGCGCCCCGCACCACTACGGCGCCCCGCACCACTACGGCGCCGCGCACGACGACCGCGGCGCGCACGACGACGAGGCCGCGCACGACGACGGCCGCCAAGCCGAAGCCGAAGCCGAAGAAGATCACCATGGCGCGCAGGGTTTCGATCGCGGGCGTGCGCGTCGGCGGCATGACGCCGGCAGTCGCGCGCGAGCTCGTGCGCCTGTCCTTCGCCACGCCCGTCGTGCTCACCTATCGCGGCCGCACGATGCAGCGC
>Ga0136612_10000192_pt1 | contig 18544 bp, 19 predicted proteins | sample AntDryUQ224A2306_2_FD_106644 | JGI IMG/M metagenome (GOLD analysis project Ga0136612, IMG submission 106644) | Polar desert sand microbial communities from Dry Valleys, Antarctica - metaG UQ224A (23.06) | ecosystem: Environmental > Terrestrial > Soil > Desert | place: Antarctica: Dry Valley... | reverse complement strand
GCGCAGACACGTTACGAAAGTAGACGACGCGATCGGCGCCGGGTTAGGCCCCTCAGAAGACGGGAGTCTCGCGCCAGACGCCCCAGACCTCGCGGAGCGCGTCGCACATCTCCCCCATGGTGACGTTGGCACGCGCGGCCTCCACGATCACGGGCATGAGGTTGACGCCCTCGCGCGCGGCCTCCTGCCGCAGCCGTGCGAGCGCCGCTTCGACAGGGCCGGAGTCGCGCCGGGCGCGAAGAGCCTGCACCCTGTCGATCTGCTTCTGCTCGAGCGACGGGTCGATGTGGAGGATGTCCAGCGGCACCTCCTCCTCCAGCACGTGGCGGTTGACTCCCACGATCACGCGCTCGCCGCGCTCGACCTCGGTCTGGTACCGGAAGGACGCATCGGCGATCTCGCGCTGGAAGAAGTTCTCCTTGATCGCCGCCACGACCCCACCAAGCTCACGGATGCGCCTGAAGTAGTCATAGGCCTCGGCCTCGAGCCGGTTCGTCAACTCCTCGACGTAGTAGGAGCCGCCGAGAGGGTCGATCGTGTTGACGACGCCGGTCTCGTGCGCGATCACCTGCTGGGTGCGCAGAGCGAGCCGGACGGCGTCCTCGGTGGGCAGCGCGAGTGCCTCGTCGAAGGAGTTCGTGTGCAGCGACTGGGTGCCGCCGAGCACCGCCGCCATGGCCTCCAGGGCAGTTCGCACGACGTTCACCAGCGGCTGCTGCGCGGTCAGCGAGACCCCCGCCGTCTGGGCGTGGAAGCGCATCAGCCACGAGCGGGGGTTGCGGGCGCCGTAGCGCTCACGCAGCTCACGCGCCCAGATCCGGCGCGCGGCGCGGTACTTGGCGATCTCCTCGAAGAAGTCGAGGTGCGCGTTGAAGAAGAACGACAGGCGCGGCGCGAAGTCGTCGACGTCGAGGCCGCGCTCCATGCACGCCTCCACGTAGGCAAAGCCGTCGGCCAGGGTGAATGCCAGCTCCTGCGGCGCGTTCGAGCCCGCCTCGCGGATGTGGTAGCCAGAGATCGAGACCGGGTGGAACTGGGGCAGCTCGCGCGTGCAGTACTCGATCATGTCGACCACGAGCCGCATGGAGGGTTCGGGCGGGAAGATCCACTCCTTCTGGGCGATGTACTCCTTGAGGATGTCCGTCTGGATCGTCCCGCGCAGGTGCTCGGGCGAGACGCCCTGCTTCTCCCCTACGCAGATGTAGAAGGCGAGCACCATGGCGGCCGGCGCGTTGATCGTCATCGAGGTCGAGACCTCGGCGAGCGGGATGCCCGCGAAGAGCATCTCCATGTCGTCGAGCGAGTCGATCGCCACGCCCTCGCGGCCGACCTCGCCGAGCGAACGCGGATGGTCGGAGTCGAGGCCCATCAGGGAGGGCATGTCGAACGCCGTCGATAGCCCGGTCTGCCCGTGCTCGAGCAGGTAGCGGAAGCGCTCGTTCGTCTCCTCGGCGGTGCCGAAGCCGGCGAACTGCCGCATCGTCCACAGCTTGCCCCGATACATGGACGGGTAGACACCGCGCGTGAAGGGGTAGACGCCCGGATAGCCCAGGTCGCGCTCGTAGTCGACGGTGCTCGTGTCGGGCGTCGAGAGCGGCTCGTTCTCGAGCCCAGAGATGGTGGAGAAGAGCTCTCCCTGGCGCTCGGGCCTCGCGTCGTACAGCTCCTGGCGCCAGGCCTCGGTTCCGTCGAGCGAAGCGCGTGGGTCCTCGGTCGTTGCCACCGCATCCATCCTACGGACAGATCTCGCCCGGTCGGGGATTGCCCGCACCCGTCGCAGTCCTACGTTCAGAGCACCGCGCCAGCCCTGCGGCGAAAGCGGCCGGCGTCGCGGAGGTCCTTCCACCCCGGGCGCACGACGGGCAGCCGGGCATCCAGCTCGTGGCGCCGTGGCAGCTGAAGTGGGTCGGTCTGAGTGGAAAGCGGTCGCGTACGCAGCAGGAGGAGCAAAGGACGGCGAGCAGCGCGGCACGCTCCCCTTACGGCCCGGGCTGCTCGGGGAGGTCCCTCCCTACGCGGCTGCCGCGGTGGCGCGCTGCGGCAGGAGCGGGCGCAGGAACTGCCCCGTGAAGCTCCGCTCGACCTCGGCTACCTGCTCCGGGGTGCCCACCGCGACGATCTCGCCGCCCGCCTCGCCGCCCTCCGGGCCGAGGTCGATCACCCAGTCGGCCTGCTTGATGACGTCGAGGTTGTGCTCGATCACGAGCACCGTGTTGCCCGTGTCGACGAGCCGCTGAAGCACCTCGAGCAGCTTCTCGATATCAGCGAAGTGCAGCCCCGTCGTGGGCTCGTCGAGGATGTACAGCGTCTTGCCGGTGGCGACCTTCGAGAGCTCGGAGGCCAGCTTGACACGCTGCGCCTCGCCGCCGGAGAGTGTCGTCGCCGGCTGCCCGAGCTTGATGTAGTCGAGCCCGACGTCGTGCAGCGTCTGCAGGCGTCGCCGCAGCTTCGGGATCCGGGCGAAGAAGCGCAGAGCCTCCTCGACCGACATCTCGAGCACGTCGGCGATCGACTTGCCCTTGAAGCGCACCTCGAGCGTCTCGCGGTTGTACCGCCTGCCCTGACACGTCTCGCAGGGGACGTAGACATCGGGCAGGAAGTGCATCTCGATCTTGATCGTCCCGTCGCCCTTGCAGGTCTCGCAGCGGCCTCCGCGCACGTTGAACGAGAAACGACCCGGCCGGTAGCCGCGCACCTTCGCCTCGGGGGTGAGCGAGTAGAGCTCGCGCACGTGCGTGAAGAGATCGGTGTAGGTGGCCGGGTTCGAGCGCGGCGTGCGGCCGATCGGGCTCTGGTCGATGTCGATCACCTTGTCGTAGCACTCGATGCCCTCGCAGCTCGCATGGTCGCCGGGCCGCACACGCTGCCGGTTGAGCCGATTGGCGAGCGCCTTGTAGACGATCTCGTTGACGAGCGTCGACTTGCCCGAGCCGGACACGCCCGTGACACAGACGAACTTGCCCACGGGGAACTCCACGTCGATGTCCTTGAGGTTGTGCATGGTGGCGCCGCGCACCGTGAAGGAGCCGTGGTCGGCGCTCCGCCGCTCGGGGATCGCGATGGCGCGCTCGCCCGAGAGGAACTGGCCCGTCAGGGAGCCCGGCGTGTGCTGCACCTGGAGCGCCGGCCCCTCGGCGACGACGTGACCACCGTGCTCGCCCGCGCCCGGGCCCATGTCGACGAGCCAGTCTGCGGCGCGCATCATGCCCTCGTCGTGCTCGACGACGATCACCGTGTTGCCGAGGGCGCGCAGCCGCTCGAGCGTGCCGATCAGGCGGTCGTTGTCGCGCTGGTGGAGACCGATCGAGGGCTCGTCGAGGATGTAGAGCACACCCACGAGCTGCGAGCCGATCTGCGTCGCGAGCCGCAGCCGCTGTGCCTCGCCGCCCGAGAGCGTCTTCGCGGCGCGGTCGAGCTGAAGGTAGCCGACGCCGACGTTGTCGAGAAACGTCAGCCGCTCGCGGATCTCCTTGACGATGCGCGCGCCGATCAGCCCCTCGGTCGTCGTCAGGGCCAGCGAGTCGACGAAGCGGAGCGCGGCAGTGACGGAGAGGCACGTGAGCTCGTGGATGTTGAGGCCGCCGACCGTGACTGCGAGCACCTCCGGCTTCAGCCGCGCGCCGTTGCACACGGGGCAGGGACGGAAGCTCATGTACTCCTCGATGCGCTCCCGCTGCTGTGCCGAGTCGGTCTCCCGGTACCGGCGCTCGAGGTTCGCGACGATGCCCTCGAAGGCCATCGTGTACGAGCGCCGTCGCCCCATCTGGTTGCGGTAGCTGATGTAGAGGCGCTCGCCCCTGGTGCCCCGCAGGAAGAGGTCTCGCTGCTCGTCGGTGAGATCACGCCAGGGCGTCTCGGGGTCGATCTCGTAGCGCTCGACGATCGCCTGGATGACTGCCTCGTAGAAGTTCCCTGACCACGGTGCGAGCGCTCCCTCCCCCACCGGGACGCCGGGATCGGGGACGAGCAGGTCGGGATCGATCTCCTGCTGCGCGCCGAGGCCGGTGCAGCGCGGACAGGCGCCGTGCGGTGAGTTGAACGAGAAGATGCGCGGCTGCAGCTCGGCGAGCGAGACGCCGTGCTCAGGGCAGGCGAACTTCTCGGAGAAGGTCAGCGGCTCTCCCCCGATCACGTCGATGACGACGAGCCCGTCGGCGACCGCGGCCGCGGTCTCGACCGACTGCGAGAGTCGCGTGCGGCCATCGGGCTTCAGCACGAGCCGGTCGACGACGACCTCGATCGTGTGCTTGAACTTCTTGTCGAGCTCGATCGGCTCCTCGAGCAGGAGGGGCTCGCCGTCGACCTTCACGCGCGTGAAGCCCTCGCCGCGCAGCTCCTCGAGGACGTCCCGAAACTCTCCCTTGCGATCACGCACGACCGGGGCGTTGACCGTAAAGCGCGTGCCCTCGGGCAGCCGCAGAACCTGATCGACGATCTGCTCGATGCTCTGGCCGGCGATCAGGCGGCCGCAGACGGGGCAGTGCGGACGTCCGACGCGCGCGTACAGCAGGCGCAGGTAGTCGTAGATCTCGGTCACCGTGCCGACGGTCGAGCGCGGGTTGCGTGAGGTCGTCTTCTGGTCGATCGAGATCGCAGGGGAGAGCCCGTCGATCGAGTCGACGTCGGGCTTCTCCATCATCTGCAGGAACTGGCGCGCGTAGGCCGAGAGCGACTCGACGTAGCGCCGCTGCCCCTCGGCGTAGATCGTGTCGAAGGCGAGCGAGGACTTCCCCGAGCCGGACAGCCCGGTGATACAGATGAGCGCGTTCCGCGGCAGGCGGACTGTGACGTCCTTCAGGTTGTGCTCGCGGGCGCCGTGGACGACGAGCTCGTCGGCAGCCATGCGACGGAAGTGTAGCTCGGTCGTCGGACGGAACACCTGTTCGAGTCCGCTTCGACTTGACAGCGTCGCGACACTTCTTGCGGAACTCGCACGGAAGATGAATCCACTCGCCCTGCAGAACGTTCGCGCCCTCGCATCCGCCGTGGTTGCCTTTGCCGCGAGTTGCGACGGTGCCGACAAGCCCCTCCTCCTCGACGAGCGCGCGGGCACCTTCCGGGGCGTGGGGCTCGGCTCGTCCACCACCGACGTTCGGCGTGAGTTCGGGAAGCCGGGCAAGGGCGAGGGCTTCTTTCCGCTCGAAGACGACGTGCGGGGTCCCTACGCCTTCCCGATCCCCGGTGGCGGGCAGCCCTTCGTCCTCCGCTACGAGCACGTTGCGTTCGCTCTCACCGGCGACCGCGTCTTCGGCTTCATCGTCAGCGATCGACGCGCCGTAACGAGGCGCGGCGTGGGCGTCGGCGACCGGCTCAACGATGCGAGGGAGGCCTATCCCAACCTGACCTGCCAGGCGTACGCAGGCGAGGCGATCATCGGTGACAACCCCACGTACACGCTCTGTCGCAGTGAGCTGGGACGTGGCCGCATCCTGTCGTTCGAGGAGGATCGGATCCGCAGCATCACGCTGCTCGACCTCTCCAGGTAGCGGGCCGCTATGCGGCCAGGTGCTCGACGAGCCCAAGGACGCGCCGCGGCTCGGCGACGTAGGCGATCTCGAGCTCGCCGGCGGTGAGCGTCCCGTAGCCGAGCACCCGGCCGGCGAGGCTCTGGTCGATGCCGACACGATCGACGCGCGCGTGACGCACCGCCGAGGCGCGCCGCCGCAGCGTGCCCTCGACGACGTACAGCTTGTCGCGCGTAACGACGAGATGCGTCCGCTCCCATTCCCACACCGCCTTCAGCGCTACAGCCGCCGCCACCGCGAGGGCAAGGGCGCCCGGCACCGAGAACGGCCAGCCTCGCAGGACGAGGTAGGCGCCCGGAGCGGCGAGCGCGAAGGCGCGCGCGAGCGGCCGCATCAGCACGATCCCGTGCTGGCGGGCGTGCAGGTACACCTGGTCGTGCGCATGCGCGAGCACCCTCGCGCCTTCGCGGGGGCGGTGCGCTCTCCTGCCGCGCTGTTTGATCCGCCGCTCCTTGCGGAAGACTGTGTCGGTGGGTGAGACGGCACGCCGGGCTTTCACCGCTGCCGTCGTCATCGGCGGCGTCGTCGTCGTCGCTCTCGCGCTCTGGAAGCTGCGCATCCTGCTTGCGCTCATCTTCTTCGCCTTCATCATCGCGGCCGCGATGCGACCGGGTATCGAGGCGCTGCGACGCCGCGGCGTGCCGCGGGGTTTCGGCATCGCCCTGCACTACCTCGGCCTGTTCGGCCTCGTCGGCCTCGGGCTCTGGCAGCTCGTCCCCCGCGCGACCACGCAGATCAGCAATGCGCTCGAGGATCTCCCGACTTCGAGCTCGGAGCTCGAGGCCGAGGCAGAGGGCTCGACCGGCATCCGTAGACAGATCCTGGAGGGCCTTCAGCAGCGACTCGAGGACGTGCCGTCCGGCGGCGAGCTCTTCGAGCAAGGGCTCGAGGTCGGGCTGATCGGCTTCGAGATCGCGATCGGCATCTTCTTCGTGCTCGCGACAGCGGCCTACTGGATCTTCGAGCGCGACCGGGCGGTCGACCTCGTCGCCTCGCTCATGCCGCGGCCGCGGCGCAAGGTGATGCGCGACACATGGACGCTCATCGACCTCAAGCTCGGGGCGTACGTGCGCGGACAGCTGATCCTGATCGTCCTCGTCGGGACGATCCTCTCGATCGCCTTCTGGGCGATCGGCCTCCCCTACTGGATCCTCCTCGGCGCCTTCGCCGGCGTCGTCGAGATCATCCCGGTGATCGGGCCCATCACCGCGGGCGCCGTCGCCATCGGCGCGGGGCTGACCGTCTCGTGGCAGGTAGCGCTCGGAGCCGGCCTTGCCGTGCTGATCGTGCGCCTGATCGAGGACTACCTGATCATCCCCCGCGTGCTCGGCGAGGCGGTCGGCCTCTCGCCGCTCCTCGTCCTCTTCTCCGTCACGGGAGTGGCGCTCCTGTTCGGCGAGTTCGCCGTGCTACTCGCCATTCCGATCGCGGCCGTCCTCTCGACACTCGTGGACGTGATCGTGCGCGGCAAGGATCCGTCCGACCAGGACGTGCCGGCCGTGATCTTCTCGGCGAAGGAGGGCGAAACGTGACGTGGGGGGAAACGTGCCGTTTCCCCCCACGGGCCCCCCTTCGCTGCAGAGCGCTCGTTCGATCTGCGGCGTGGCCTCCCGCCCGGGCAAGCCGGGCTCCGGCCATGAACGCCTGCTCGACGGCGAGCACCCGAAGCGCACGTCCAGAGCGTGCCTGCCGCCGGCTTCGCGCGGCGGTCGGCTTCCAGCTGCCTCTGATCTCTGAGCCCAGGACACGCAAGCTGCGCTTGCGTGTCAACCGCGATAGTGCAACCACGGGCTCAGGTCTTCAGATCGAAACGCCTGCCTACGCGCTGCGCTCGAGCAGCTCGCCGAAGAGCGCGACGATCTCGGCGACCGGCAGCTCGAGCGTCGAGGCTCCGATCGAAAGCTCGACCATGTGGATCGCGGGCATCGGCGTGTCGGCGAAGTGCCCACCGAGCCAGACACCGCGCTCCTCGGCGATGTCGAGCGCCGCCTCCCGCAGCCGCTCGCCGTCGCGGCGCAGGTAGAGGTGCATGAAGGGTGTCTGCGGCGGATCCGGCACGACGTCCAGGTCGTCGAGCGCCGCGAGGCCCGCGGCGAGCTCCCGCGCCCTCGCCAGGTACTCGTCCATTCGCGGCAGCACCTCGTCCAGCCCGCGCTCCGCGGCCAGCACGTACGGCCAGACCGAGAACACCCGCCCGCCGTGACGGGTCCGCCACACCCGCGCCTCGTCGATCACGTGCGCCGATCCGGCCAGTAGGCAGCCGCCGGGCGCGCCGAGATCCTTGTAGAGCGAGACGTAGACGGTGTCGAACAGCGCGGCGATCTCGCGGAGGCCGCGGCCGTAGTAGGGCGGGCAGAGCCACAGCCGCGCACCGTCGAGATGCAGAGCCACATCCCGGCCTCGCGCCCATTCGGTCTGCGAGACGAGCTCGTCCCACTCCGGTAACCGGCCGCCGAGCTCGCGTTGCGGCAGCTCGAGCAGGAGCACCGCGACCGGCTCAGCGATCGCCTCGAGATCCTCGCGCGTGAGCAGCCGACCGAGAGCACCGACGAGCAGTCCCCGCAATCCGTGCAGCTCCTCGTAGCCCTTCTCCTCGTGGTGCTCGAGGTGACACCGAGGATGAAAGGCAACCGTGCGCACGTGCGCGCGGTCGGCCCAGATCCGCAACGCGATCTGCTGTGCCATCGTCCCGGTCGGGAAGAAGAGCGCAGCCTCTTTTCCGAGCAGCTCGGCGACCCTGCGCTCGAGCCGCTCGACGAGTTCACCCTCCCCGTAGCGGTCGAACGGAGCGTGCGCGGAGACCCGTTCTGCCAGCTGGCCGAGCACGCTGCTCGGGTCGCGCGTCTGGCCCGCGAAACCGGGGACGGAGGCGCGGCACGACGCAGCGATGGCGTCGGCGTCGCGCACCGCGGGGCTGGTGCCTAGGCCTTGCGCCAGCGACCGAACACGAGGCCGCCGAGGGTGAAGCCGAGACCGAAGGTGCCGACAGCGAAGGCGCCGATCGCGAAGGCCCGGCGCCACGCGGAGAGACGCTGCCAGCGGCCGAGCGCCTCCTGCTCCTCGGTCGTCAGGGGCTCGCCGCGTCGCTGCTTGCGGAGAGCGCCGCCGGCCCGGACTCCGAGGTAGAGGTCGTCGAAGATCTCGGTCGACTCGTCGGCCACCATACGAAGTGTAGCCTGCTTCGCCGGTGCCAACCCGAGTCCTGCACCTGTCGGATCTCCACACCGGCACAAGGGAGGAACCGGCGGTCGAGGCCGCCCTCGTCCAACTGATCGAGAGCGTTGAGCCGGAGCTCATCGTCGCAAGCGGCGATCTCACTCATCGTGGCCGGCGCGAGCAGCACGAGCGAGCCGCGCGCTTCCTGCGCAGTTTCGGCCTGCCGCTGCTCGCCATCCCGGGGAACCATGACATTCCGTACACCTTCCCGGCACGATTCACGACCACCTTCGCCGAGTTCGAGCGGGAGTGGCAGACGACGCAGCCCGTCTACCGCTCGCCCGAGCTGCTGATCGTCGGGCTCAACTCGGTGCGCGCGTGGCGGCACCAGTCGGGCGGTCTGCGGCAGGAGCAGCTGGACTGGGCGCGCGAGCAGCTGCTCGAGGCGCCGGAGGGCGCTCTCCGCATCGTCACCCTCCATCACCACCTGCTGGGCGCCCCCTGGCGCTCGAGCAAGAAGCCCGTCGCCCACCGCAACCACGTCCTGGCCTCGCTCGTCGATGCCGGTGCCGAGCTCGTGCTCGCGGGCCACATCCACCAGGCCGCGGTCAGCGAGCGCCGCGAATTCGAGCTGGCGACCGCAGGCGGCGAGCGCGGCGTCACCGTCTCGATCGCGCCTGGTCTGGGCCAGCCGCGGCCGCACCGCCGCGGCGAGGCTCGCGGCCTGCATGTCTACGAGGCGGGTCGGCGGTCGATCGGCATCCAGACCTACGTCTGGCGCGTCGACGGCTGGGCGCTGACAGCCCAGCGCCGCTTTCCTCGAGGGAGCGAGCCGCTCGCCTTCGAGGAAACGTAGACGAGTGATCGGAGGAGCGTCGATCGATCGTCTGTCCCGCCGGGACGGTTGAGCTCCTTCTCTCCGCCGTTACCTGCATCCCCGCTGCGCGGGTGGCGGAAGGAACGTCACGGCTTCCGATCAACCATCTTCGCGCCTGGCCCAGTGATGGGCCGGCGCTGCACGAAGCGCCGGTACCCGATGACGAGCAGCGTGGCGGCGATCACCGAGCCGACGAAGGCGCCGAGCTCCGCCCCCACGCCGAAGCCGATGCCGCCGCCCAGCACTGAGCCGGCGATGCCGAAGAGCATCGTCTGCCACCAGCGCATGGGGTCCGGCCCGGGCACGGCGAAGCGCGCGAGCGCTCCGATGACGAGGCCCGAGACGAGAATGCCGACGATCGTGCCGAGCCCCATATACAAGGGAGCGTAGCCGGTGTACGGTGAGACCTGTCCGAAGCGACCGGGGGGTTCTTGGGGTGCGGAGAGGGTCGATTATTGCGGCTGCGTGCATCCTGGCTGCGCTCGGCGCGGGCCGCGCCGGCGCTGAGCCGGGCGCCTTCGTCGGGGTGGCCGAGGACGGCCTCAAGTACAGAACTGCCGAGTCCGCAGCGGTTGCGCGTGACCTCGGGCTGAAGTCCTTTCGCATCACGCTCGGCTGGGAGCCCGGTCAGACCGAGCTCGCCGTGCGCGACAGCATCGAGCTCGACCGCGCTGTCATCGGCGCCGGCGCCATGCGGGTCGTGCTCGCGGTCTACGCAGACCGGGCTGTCGAGGCGCCCGTGGACGAGGCCGGGCGGGAGGCGTACTGCACCTACGTCCGCAACGTCCTCGGCCGCTACCCGCAGATCAATGACATCGTGATCTGGAACGAGCCGAACCTCACGTACTTCTGGAGGCCCCAGTACAACCCGGACGGCTCGAGCGCATCCCCCGTGGCCTACGAGGCGCTGCTTGCACGGTGCTGGGACGTGCTGCACGAGGCCCGTCCCGGTGTCAACGTGATCGGGCCGGCCACCTCGCCGTGGGGAGACGACCACCCGTTCGCCACGAGCCACATCTCGCACTCGCCCTCCACCTTCATCCGCACGATGGGGATCGCATACCGGGCGAGCAAGCGCGTACGGCCGCTCTTCGACACGGTCGGCCACCACACGCACCCGCTGTTTCCGACGGATCGTCCCTGGCGCGTCCACGCCGATTCCCGCTTCGTGATGCTCGGCGACTGGGAGAAGCTGATGTCCGCGCTCCATGCCGCGTTCTGGGAAACGCCCCAGCGCATCCCCGGCCAGGGCGTCCCCATCTGGTACCTCGAGGTCGGGTTCGAGACGGCAATCGACGAGGACAAGCGCCACCTCTACACGGGTGCGGAGAACTCCGGCAGCGCGCTCCCCGACTATGCCGGCGGCGAGCCCGATACCCCGGCGCCCGCGCAGGAGTCTCGCGCACCCGACCAGCACACGCAGATCCTCGACGCGGTTCGCCTGGCCGCCTGCCAGCCCTACGTCGGTGCGTACTTCGGCTTCCTCCTGCGCGACCAGGAGGATCTGAGCACCTGGCAGTCGGGCGTGCAGTGGGCCGACGGCACGAAAAAGGACTCCTACGGCGCGTTCGCCGCGGTGACGGCCGAGGTGAACGAGGGCCGCGTCGATTGCAGCAAGCTCAAGGGCGGCGTGCCGCCCGGGTACAACGTCAGTCGCCCCCCGACGCCGGAGCGGGCGAAGTCGGCAGGTACGGGGGCGGCGGCGACTCGCACGGCAGGCGCGGGTGGCGGCACTTCCTCGGCCGCGGACAAGCGCGGGACGCGCATCGCGTACACGGGCTCAACCGCCGGGGTCTTCGGGTTCGTGAAGCTCTCCGCCAGGCTCGGCGCCAGCGGCTCGGACGATCGGCTCGCCGGCCGCCGCTTGACCTTCCAGGCGCGTGGCAAGCGTCTGGCGGCGACGACGGATACGAGCGGCACCGCGAGCGCTCGCATGACCCTCCCACTCCAGCCCGGGAGGACTCCCGTCGAGATCGCGTTCGCGGGGGACGAGGCGCACCACCCCGCCGCGGGTGAGGCGGCCGTGACGGTGACGAACTCGTGGGCGGCGGTGAAGGCCTCGGGCCGGACGCGTGGGCTCCGTGACGGCAGCTTCGAGCTCGCGGTCGATCCGCGCAGGCGCACCGGGATACTGCGGTTCCGCGGTGGCGGGATTCGCCTGCGGACGCGCGCGCTAACGGCGTTCGGTGTCGCTCCCGATGGACGCTCCGCCTGGCTCGCGGGCGTCGGTGCCCGTGGGGAGCGCATCGTCGCCTACCTCGAGGACAACAGCACGACCTTCCGCTATGACGTCTTTCGGCTCTGGGTCGACCGCCGTCCCGTCACCGCGAGCGGCCGGATCCTGCGCGGCGACGGCGTCCGCATCACGCGCTCGCGCTAGACGTCACACGAGGTAGCGACGCGGAGGGCGTGGCAGACCTCGCGCATTCGCTCCGGCCCGAGCTCGCAGATCCGCTCGACGAACGCGTCCTTGCGCACGACGCGAAGGTTGTCGAGCGCCAGCACGCACTCCTCCAGCATGCCGTCCTGGCGATCGAGCGCTACCTCCGTCGGAATGCCACGCACGCTTCTCGTCACCGGGACACCGATCACGCTGGTCAGCAGAGGGATAGCGGTGTCGCGGGTGACGATGAGATGCGGCCGCCGCCCCGCCCCCGGGGCTTCGACCCACCAGATCTCTCCCCGCCTCACCAGGGCTCATCGGCGACCGACTCGTACGTCGAGGCGCGCGCCATCGCCTCTTCCTCAGGCGTCGGAGGGATCCGCGTGTAGCCCTCGACGATCGCCTCGTCGATCCTTCGTTCCTCCTCTTCCACGAGCATGCGGTCAAGGGCAGCCCTGAGCGCGGCTGCTCGAGTCCGGTAGACGCCACGCGCGACAACCTCGTCAACGCGCTCGAGGCGCTCCTCTGACAGCCGCAACGTAATCATCTTTGACATACGATGAGTATAGCGACGTCGGATGGCTCAGGCGGGAGCCTGCGCGAAGGCCACCACCTCGCGCCGGAGCTCCTTGATCTCGTCGCGCAGCTTCGCCGCGTACTCGAAGCGGAGCTCTTCGGCGGCGGCGAACATCTCCTCCTCGAGCGTGACCACGAGCCGCTCGAGCTCGCCCCGATCCATGCCCTCCACCTCCCGCCGCCCGCGCCTGCGGCGGCCGGGCACGGTCGGCGACTCGAGCGAGAGGAACTCGGCGATGTCGGACACGCCCTTCACGATCGACTCGGGTGTGATCCCGTGCTCCTCGTTGTAGGCGAGCTGGAAGGCGCGCCGGCGCTCGGTCTCGTCGACCGCGCCCTTGATCGCCTCGGTCAGCTTGTCCGCGTAGAGGAGCACCTTGCCGTTCACGTTGCGCGCCGCGCGCCCGATCGTCTGCACGAGCGCGGTCTTGCCGCGCAGGAAGCCCTCCTTGTCGGCGTCGAGCACGGCCACGAGCGACACCTCGGGCAGATCGAGACCCTCCCGCAGGAGATTCACGCCCACGAGCACGTCGTACTCGCCCAGGCGCAGCTCCCGGATGATCTGAATGCGCTCGAGGGTGTCGATCTCGGAGTGCAGGTAGCGGGTCTTCACGCCCGACTCGAGCAGGTAGTCGGTGAGGTCCTCGGACATCTTCTTCGTCAGCGTCGTGATGAGCACGCGCTCGCCGGCCGCCTCGCGCTGACGGATCTCGTTCAGGAGATCGTCGATCTGGTTCTTCGTCGCGCGCAGCTCGACCGCGGGATCGACGATGCCGGTCGGGCGGATGAGCTGCTCGGCCACAACGTTCGAGTGCCGGTTCTCGAACGGTCCGGGCGTCGCCGAGACGAAGACGAGCTGCGGCACCCTGCCGAGGAACTCGTCGAAGCGGAGCGGCCGGTTGTCGAGTGCCGAGGGCAGCCGAAAGCCGTGGTCGACGAGCGTCTGCTTGCGCGAGCGGTCACCCTCGTACATGCCGCCGATCTGCGGGATCGTCTGGTGCGACTCGTCCACGAAGACTACGAAGTCGGAGGGGAAGTAGTCGAGCAGCGTGTGCGGCGCCGAGCCCGGCGGACGCCCGTCGAGGATGCGCGAGTAGTTCTCGATGCCGTTGCAGAACCCGAGCTCCCGCATCATCTCGAGGTCGTACTCCGTGCGCTGGCGGATGCGGTGGCCCTCGAGCATGCGTCCCTCCGACTCGAAGAGCCGCACCTGCTCCTCGAGCTCGTGGCGGATCCCGTCGACTGCGCGCTCGATCGTCGGCTTCGAGGTCACGTACTGCGTGGCCGGGAAGATGGTCAGGTCGTCCAGGCGCGCGTAGACCTCGCCCGTGAGCGGGTCGAAATGCGTGATCTGCTCGACCTCGTCGCCGAAGAAGGAGATGCGGTAGGCCGACTCCGAATGGGCGGGCTGGATCTCGACCACGTCGCCCCGGACGCGGAACTTGCCGCGCCCGAGCACGGTGTCGTTGCGGGCGTACTGGATGTCGATCAGCTTGCGCAGCATGAGGTCGCGATCGTGCTCCTCGCCCACGGTCAGGAAGACGACGCGCTTCTCGTACTCCTCGGGCGAGCCGAGGCCGTAGATGCAGGAGACCGAGGCGACGATGACCACGTCGCGGCGCGAGAGGAGCGACGAGGTGGCGGCGTGGCGCAGCCGGTCGATGTCGTCGTTGCGGGACGAATCCTTCTCGATGTAGAGGTCGGCCTGGGGCACGTACGCCTCGGGCTGGTAGTAGTCGTAGTAGGAGACGAAGTACTCGACGGCGTTCTCGGGGAAGAACTCGCGGAACTCGTTGCAGAGCTGCGCGGCGAGCGTCTTGTTGTGGGCGATGATGAGCGCCGGACGCTGCACCTGCTCGATGATCCACGCCATCGTCGCGGTCTTGCCCGTGCCCGTGGCGCCGAGCAGCGTCTGGTAGCGCTCCCCGGCGGAGACGCTGCGCGAGAGCTCCTCGATCGCCCGCGGCTGGTCGCCCAGGGGCGAGTACGCGGTCGTGGTCTTCAGCTCGGCCATGTCCCTCAGGGTACCGAGCCGGTCGCACTCCTAGAATCGGTGGGGATGCCCCTGCGCCACGTCGTCGTCCTTGCCCTCGCGACCGGTCTGCTCGCTCCCGCGGCGGCGTACGCCTGCGCCTGCTGCGCCGACGACGGCCACTGGTCCGAGCGTTCCGCGCCTCTGAGTGGGATCGAGCGTGACGAGCTCGCCCGCGTGCGGCTCAGGCCCGCCGCGCGCACGTTCGTCTCGCCCGCCGGGCTCGTGGGCGTGCTCGGCATCGCTCCTCCCTCACTCACCTACGCCGTGTCGGCAACCACGAGCCGCCTCCGCTGGAGCCTACGCCTACGCGACGCGCGCGGCCGGGTCGGCACGCTCGTCCTCGCCCTTCCGCGCACCGCGACGCTCCTCACCGCCGACGTGCGGGACGGCAGGCGGGCAGGGGCCGGCGGCCCGCTCCTCTACAAGGAGTGGCGGCTGGCCGGCCGCGTGACGGGAACGGGCATCTTCGCCGCGGGTCTGACCGGCGGGCCGAGGTTCCGGCTCATCCTCCAGGGCCGTGGAGTGCTCTGCACCGCGGCCGAGAACTTTGCACACTGGACGCTCCAGGTCACCGGTCCGCGCTCACACTTCTCGCTCTTCGGCTCCCTGCGCCCGCCCGCTCCGGCGTGATGTGTGCCGACGGAAAGAGCGAGGGACAACGGTTCACCATGGCGGCTCCCGAGCGTCCCCCCTATGGCAGCTACGCGATCCTCGTCGCGACCTACTCGGGCGGTCTGGCTACCGCCGGCCTGGTGGGAACGCTCCTGCAGCGAAGCCCCTACACGAGCACTCCGCTCAACTTCGCCGTGCTCGCGGCTGCGAACTTCAAGGTTTCGCGCTCGATCGCGCGCGACAAGGTGACGAGCTTCGCGCGCGAGCCGTTCGTCGAGGGCAAGGCCTACGACGGCGATGACGAGAAGCCCTTGCAGACGGGCGACATGAAGCAGGCAGTCGGCGAGCTCGTCACCTGCACGCGCTGCATCGGCACCTGGACAGCGGCGGGCCTGACGGCGGCCCAAATCGTCGCCCCGCGCTTCGGGCGCATACTCACGTGGTCGCTGGCGGCATCGGCGGCAACCGACTTCCTGCTGGCCGGCTTCTCGGCGCTGACGAGCAAGGCGAATCAGCTCGAGGACGAAACCGACTCGTAGTCGTCACAGTTTCGTAACGGGGTCAGACCCCTTCGGCGGGTGCGGTCGTCGCGAGCCCCGAGCGCCGCAGCACGACTGCCGCGAAGAAGAGCGCCGCGGTCATCTGCCCGCCCGCGACGAGCAGGAAGACCGGCCGCGCGCCCCAGGCCTCGAGCAGCGGGCCGACCGCGAGAAGTCCCGCCGGCCCGGCCAGCAGCGCGAAGGTGAGTACTGCGGTCGTCACCTTGGCGCGGATCGCCTCGGGCGTGCGCATCGTGATCAGGCCGATCATGGGCGCATTGATCAGCGGACCGAAGATCGACGAGAAGACGAGGACGGCGACAACGCCCGCCGCCGGCACGTCGAGTCCGAGGATTCAGATGGGAGCATGAGCGCCAGGAGTGACACGGTTGCGAGGCGCAGCGGCTCGAAGCGGGGCACGAGCCTCACGGCTGCGACGCTCCCGATCACCGCGCCCGCGCCGAAGGCCGCGAAGAAGGCACCGGCAACGCGCGAGCTGCCCCCGTACTCCTGGTAGGCGAGCACGGGCAGCGACGCCGCGAGCATCTGTCCGAAGGCGTTCAGGACGAGGGAGGTCGCGGCTAGGGGCGCGAGCAGGCGGTCGCGCAGGATGAAGCGTGCGCCGGCGAGGACGCCCCGGCCGCCGTCCGACGCTGGCAGCGGCGGCCTGCGACGGGTGAAGAGCGCCAGCGTCAACCCTGACAAGAGGAACGTCGCCGCATCCACATAGAGCACGCTCGTCGGCCGGCGTCTGCGCACCGACGAGGAGTTCCGCCGCCGGCGCTTCGACGCCGGCAGCGAGATCCGTGAGCGCCTGAGCGCCTGGATCGCCGCGGCACAGGTAGACGGGCACTTGCGCGACGACGTCTCGGTCGAGACGATGGGCGAGCTGCTCGGAGTGCTGATCGACGGGTTGCCATCCGTTCGGCCGTTGGCCTGCCGCTGCCGGACGCCGACGCGCTGATCGCTCTCATCATCGTGATCATCCGAGCGCCTGCGGATACGCCCGCGCGTAGATCCTCCGGTTCTCGAGCACCTCGTCGACGTAGCGCCTCGTCTCGCTGAAGCGAATCTCGCCCCCTTCGGCCAGCCAGCGGTCGACGGTCGTCTGGCCCGCGTTGTAGGCAGCGAGCGCCTTTCGCTCGCTGCCGTCGTACTTGTCGAGCAGGTGGCGCAGGTACCACGAGCCGTAGCGGACGTTGATCTCCGGGTCGTAGAGATCCTCCACCCGGAAACGGGTGCCACCTGTGCGGACGGCGATGCCCGCCGCGGTCGTCGGCAGGAGCTGCATCAGCCCGAGGGCGCCCGACTCGGACTCCGCGCGCCGGCGAAAGCGGCTCTCCTGGTAGATCACCGCGGCCAGGAGGGCAGGGTCGAGCCGGTAGTTGCGGGCGTGTCCCTGCACGATCTCCTGGTACCGAAGGGGATAGATCAGTCGCGCGTAGGGGGCGGGCTTCGTCATGTGCAGGATGGCGAACGCGCCGCCGGCCGCAGCGAGCAGGACGAGGACGAACGCAAGCCGCTTCATGGTCGTCGCGAAAGCTCGTGCACGACCGTCGCTACGAACTCGTCGAGCTCATCCAGTGACCCGTCGTTCACGTAGGCGAAGTCGGCCCGCTGCACCTTCTCCTCGTCGGGGAGGAGGCGTGTCTGGCGCCCGTCGTCCGCGACGCTCGTGCGCGCCGCGCGCTGTTCCGCGGGCGCCGTCACGACGACGACCGCGTCGAAGCGCAGCTCGCCGCCGGCCTCGTACAGGAGCGGCACCTCCGTGACGCAGAGCCTGGGCGGATCGTGTCCCGCGGCGAGTTGCTCGCGCCACAGGAGGTACTCGCGCGTCACACGCGGATGCAGGAGCTCCTCGAGCCAGGCAAGCTCCGCCCGGTCGGTGAAGACGACCGCAGCTACGCGGGAGCGGTCGATCTCGTCGTCTTCGCCGACGATGCCCTCGCCGAGACGCTCCACTAGGGCATTCCGTACCTCCTCGTCATCGCGCAGGAGTCGGTGCACGATCTCATCGCTCGAGACTGTGGCCGCTCCGTGACGTGCGAAAGCCCCGAGGGCCTCGCTCTTGCCGGCGCCGATGCCGCCTGTGATCGCGACCGCGAGCGGCCGCGTGAGGTCAGAAGCCGCCGCTGCGCTCGTCGTCGCGAGGCTCGGGCTCAACCGGCTCGGTCGGCGTCGCGCCGAGCGCCACTGCCGAGTCCTCGGCCGCCACCTCGAGCGGATCGGCCTCGTCGCCGAGCTCGGCTGCCTCCTCGACTTCTGCGACAGGCTGCTCAGCTTCGGCGACAGGCTGCTCAGCTTCTGCGACAGGCTGCTCGGCTTCTGCGACAGGCTCGGCCTCGGCGATCGGCTCGGCCGTCTCGGGCGGCGCCTCGTCCGCCTCGGCCTCGATCTCGAGAGCCGCCGGCGAGGACTCGGTGAAGACCTCCTCGGAGAGATCGAGCTGCGGCGTCAGGTGCACCGACTCGGCGCCGTCGGCGCGCGGACGCGGCTGGGCTCCCTCGTCGACGCGCTTCAGGGAGAGCGACAGGCGCCGGCGGTCGGCGTCGACCTCGAGGATGACCACGTTCACGGCCTGGCCCTGGGCGACGACCTCGCGCGGGTTCTCGACGTGGTGCTGCGCCAGCTCGGAGATGTGCACCAGGCCCTCCACGCCGGGCAGGATCTCGACGAAGGCGCCGAAGGTGACGACCTTCGTCACGCGACCCTCGACGACGTCGCCCACGTTGTAGTTCTCGAGCACCTGCTGCCAGGGATCGGACTGCGTCTGCTTGAGCCCGAGCGAGATCCGCTGGCGGTCGCGGTCGATATCGAGCACCTTGACCCGCACCGCCTGGC
>Ga0136612_10000191_pt1 | contig 18553 bp, 16 predicted proteins | sample AntDryUQ224A2306_2_FD_106644 | JGI IMG/M metagenome (GOLD analysis project Ga0136612, IMG submission 106644) | Polar desert sand microbial communities from Dry Valleys, Antarctica - metaG UQ224A (23.06) | ecosystem: Environmental > Terrestrial > Soil > Desert | place: Antarctica: Dry Valley... | reverse complement strand
GTGGCTGCCCGAGTGCGCCCACGCGCCGTGGCTTGACCCGCTGCTCGACGACGCGGGTGTCCGCGCGACCTGCGTCGACCTGACCGACGTGCTGGGGCGCGGCGCGGCGGCCCAGCTGCGGCCGCTGCGCGGCGAGCACGGCCCGACGCTCCTGCCGATAGACCGGGCGACGATGGAGCTGGTGTGGAGCGACGCCGGCTATCCCGCGCACGGGAGCTACCGCGACTATCACCGCCACACCATCCACCACCACCGGCCGTGGGCGATCGACGGGTCCCTCTATGACCGGGAGGCGGCGGCGGCGCTGGCCCGGGAGCACGCGCGGGAGTTCGTGGCGGCGGTGATCGGCCGTCTGGACGCCGCCGCCGCCGAGCTGGGGCGCCCCGGGCTCTGCGTCTGCCCCCTGGACACCGAGCTGCTGGGCCACTGGTGGCACGAGGGCCTCACGTGGCTGGAGGCCGTGCTCGACGAGGCCGCGGCGCAGGGCCTCGAGCTCGCGGCGCTCGACGAGGCGCTGACCCGCCACGAGCCCGCTCCGCTGCCGTCTGACGAGCTGCCGGTGACTACGTGGGGAACCCCCCGCGACCTGCGCACGTGGGACGGCCCGGCGGTCGCCGACTTCGCGTGGCGCGCGCGGGCGGCCGAGCTGCGGACGCTGGGCGGCGGCGGGCGCGGGTGGGCCCGGAGTCCCCGCGCCCTACGCGAGCTGTTGGCCCTGCAGTCCTCCGACTGGGCCTTCATGGTCTCGCGCGGGCTGGCGGGGGATTACCCGCGCGAGCGCGCCACCGGCCACGCCGCGGCTCTCGACGCGGCCCTGGCGGGGGAGGCGGTCGCCGCCGAGCCCGCGCTGCGCCATCTCGCCCCGGACCTGGGGGCGGCGTGATCGCCCGCGCGCGTCTCACGCCCGCCGCCACGGCCTTCAACGCCCGCCACCACGCGCCCCACGGCCGCCTCGGACACGTGCCCCGGCGGCGCTGGTCCCGGGTCGGTCCGGTGGCCCGCTGGCTCGGTCCCTTCGCCTGGCAGCCCAACAGCACGACGCGCAGCGCCGAGTACCCCTTCGCCCACGGGCAGATCGCCGCGCTGGGAAGGCCCGTGCGGACAGTCGACGTCGGCGCTGGGCTGTCGGGTCTCCAGTTCGTCCTGGCCGCCGAGGGGCACGCGGTGACCACGGTCGACCCCGCCGCGGCCGGGCGGACCCAGTGGCCGCTGGACTGCGCCGTGCACGCGCGCCTGTGCCGTCACCTGCGGGCGCCCGTCTCGCTGGTCGGGGCGACACTGGCCGAGGCCGCGCTCCCCGACGATAGCGCCGACGTCCTGCTGTGCATCTCGACGCTCGAGCATCTGGACCCCGGCGAGGTCGAGGCGTTCGCCGATCAGGTCAGGCGGGTGCTGGCGCCGGACGGCATCGCGATCCTCACGGTCGACCTGTTCCTGGACCTCGCGCCCTTCACCGGCGTGCCCGCCAACGCGACGGGGCGCAACGTGGACATCCGCGCCCTGCTGGAGCGCGCCGGGCTGTCGCTCGTGGCCGGCGAGCCCGCCGAGCTCTGCGGGTTCGGCGAGTTCGACCCGGGCGCGATCCGCGCTCGGCGGAGCGAGTTCCTCGAGGCCCGCCACGCCCCGGTCCTCGCCCAGTGCCTGGTGGCGGCGCCGGAGCCATAGACTCCCGGCCGGCCGTGGCCGAGCGAGTTCTCATCCTCTCCTGGGAGTACCCGCCGCTCATCGAGGGCGGCCTGGCGCGCCATGTCCGCAAGCTGGCCGAGCAGCTCGTCGCCCAGGGGACGGAGGTCCACGTCCTGTCGCGCGGGGACGAATCGATGGCGCCCGACGAGGAGATCGAGGGCGTCTGCGTCCACCGGGTCCGCGAGCCCCAGCGCCCGCGGGAGCTCGGGGAGTTCGTCGCGTGGGTCGAGCACATGAACGCGGACATGCTCGCGGCGGGCGTCGAGCTCGGCGACCGCCTCGACTTCGACCTCGTGCACGGCCACGACTGGCTCGTCGCCGTCGCGGGCGACCACCTCGCCAACCGCTTTCGCTGCCCGCTCGTCGTCACGATCCACGCGACGGAGTACGGGCGCCATCAGGGGTGGGTGGCCGATCACCCGCAGTCCCACATCCACCGGATCGAGCGCTGGATGGCCAACCGCGCCGATCGCGTGATCACCTGCTCGCACTACATGCGCGGCCACGTGGCCGACATCTACGGCCTCGAGGAGTCCCAGATCACCGTGATCCCCAACGGGATCGATCCGCTCGACCTTCAGCCCGTCGACGACCTCGACCACCTCCGCGCCCAGTTCGCGGCCCCGGACGAGCGGCTGATCCTGCTCATCGGCCGGCTCGTCTACGAGAAGGGCTTCCAGCTCGCGCTGGAGGCGCTGCCGGGCCTGATCGAGCGGCTGGGAAACGTGCGCTACCTCGTCGCGGGCTCGGGCACCCACGAGGCCGAGCTGCGGGCCCAGGCCACCGCCCTGGGGATCGACGACCACGGCACGTTCATGGGGTGGATCGGCGACGACGTGCTGCATTCGCTCTACCGGATCGCCGACCTGTGCGTGGTCCCCTCGCTCTACGAGCCGTTCGGGCTCGTGGCGCTCGAGGCGATGGCCTCGGGCTGCCCGTGCATCGTCGCCGACACCGGCGGCCTGCGCGAGATCGTGCCCGACGACGACCGCGTCGGGCTGCGCTTCAACGGCGGCGACCCCGAGCACCTCGCCGTGATGGTCGAGCGCCTGCTCACCGACGACACGCTGCGCGAGCGGCTCGTCATGGAGGCCTCCGAGCACGTCCTGCGCTTCGACTGGGCCGACGTGGCCCGCCAGACCGCCGAGGTCTACTCAGAGCTCGGCCGCAACATAAAGGGTCTGACCCTTTAGGCGCATTGCAGCGAACATAAAGTGGGTCTGACCCCGTTTACGTTGGCGGTCTAGCCGGCTTCGCGCTGGGCTGAGGCCAGGCGCTCGGCGGCCTGTGCGCTGGCGCGCTCGAGCTCTCGCAGCCGCGTCGGGCTGGTCTCGCGCGCCCCGTAGGACTTGGCGCGGTAGAGCTCGGCCCGTTCGCGGTGGTAGCGCGCCTGCGCGCGCAGCTCCTCGAGTCGCGTCGAGGCAGGTGACATCGCTACTGGTCGAAGGCCCTGCGGCGCTCGGACTTCGCGCGCTCCTGGGCCTGGCGCTTGGCCTTGGCTGCCTTGCTGACCTTCGCGTTGCGCTTCTCCATCTCGCTGCGCGCAGCGTCGTGCGCCGCCTTCGTGCGATCGGAGCTGCGCCGGGCGCGGGAGTCCGGATCCTGAGGTGCCGTCATTACGTCCTCGTCACTCGCCCTCAGGGTGCATGAGCGCCGGCGGATGAGAGAAGCGAGAGCATCCGGCGACGCGCGCGTCTCACCCATTCTACGGGGCAGACCTAGTCGGAGGCCGTCTCCGCGCCCTGGGGCACCTCGATCTCGCGCTTGAGGATCTTGCCGGTCGGCCCCTTGGGCAGCTCGTCGACGAACCAGATCGTGCGCGGATACTTGTAGGCGGCGACCTGCTCCTTGACGTAGGCCCGCAGGTCGTCCTCGGAGACCTCCTCGCCGGCCTTCAGCGTCACCGCCGCCCCGACCTCCTCGCCGAGGGAGTCGTGGGGCACGCCGACCACGGCGGCCTCGGCCACCGCGGGGTGCTCGTAGAGCACCTCCTCGATCTCGCGCGGGTAGACGTTGTAGCCGCCGCGGATGATCAGGTCCTTCTTGCGGTCGACGATGAAGAAGTAGCCGTCCTCGTCGATCTTCGCCATGTCGCCGGTGTGAAACCACCCGTCCTTGATGGCCTCCGCGGTCGCCTCGGCGCGGTTCCAGTAGCCCTTCATGACGTTGTGGCCACGGATGACGATCTCCCCCACCTCGCCCTGGTCGACGTCTGAGCCGTCGTCGTCGACCACCTTCATCTCGACGCCCTCGATGGGGGTGCCGATGGAGCCGGGCTTGCGCTCCCGGTCGGGATGGTTGAACGAAGCGACCGGCGAGGTCTCGCTGAGTCCGTAGCCCTCGAGCACCTGGCAGCCGAAGGCCTCCTCGAAGGCCTTCATGACCTCCACGGGCATCGCCGAGCCGCCCGACGCGCAGACCTTCAGGGTCGAGGTGTCGGCGTCCTGCCTGCTGTCGTCGTGGAGCATCGCGTTGTACATCGTCGGGACGCCCTCGAAGACCGAGACCTCGTCGCGCGCGATGATCTCCAGCGCCTTGGCCGGGTCGAAGCGCGGGATGAGGGTCAGCGTGCCGCCCGTCCGGATGCACGCGTTGAGCCCGCACGTCTGGCCAAAGGAGTGAAAGAGCGGCAGCGCTCCCAGGATCACCGCGGTCTCGTCGAGGCCGAAGAGCTCGCAGGCCGCCTCCACGTTGCGCGCGAGGTTGTCGTGGGTGAGCTCGGCGCCCTTCGGCTGCCCGGTCGTTCCCGACGTGTAGAGGATGACCGCCGTGTCCTCGCCGGAGCGCTCGGCAAGCTCGGTCACCGCCTCGGCGCTGCCGACGAGCTCCTCGAACTCACCCGGGGCGACGAGGATCAGCTCCGTCCCGGCCTCCTTGGCCCCCGCTTCGGCCGCCTCGGCGAAATCGTGCCAGGCGAACAGCAGCTTGCATTCGGGGTCAGAGCAGTAGAAGGCGACCTCGCGCCCCTTGAGCAGGACGTTCATCGGGACCACCACGGCGCCGGCGCGCAGCGCGCCGTAGTAGACGACCGCGAAGTAGGGGACGTTGGGCAGCATGATCCCGACGCGATCGCCGGGCTGCACGCCGCGCTCGCGCAGCAGGCCGGCGACGTGCGCCGTGGCCCCGTCGAGCTGGGCGTAGGTGACCGCGGCGTCGTCGAGCTTGAGCGCGACGCGGTCGCCGTGGCGCTCGGCAGTGGTCGTCAGGTTCTCGGCCAGGTTGGCGCTCATCGGACGTCTCCTCGTCGTGGGGCTTGAGGGAAGTCCTACCCGATCAGCGCCAGCGCAGCCGCGCGGGCGGCTCGCGCATTCGGATGACCCGGGCCGGAATGCCGCCGACGACCGCGTTGGCCGCGACGTCCTTGGTGACCACCGCGCTCGTCCCGACGATCGCGTTGTCGCCGATCGTCACGCCGCGCAGGATGCACGCGCCGTAACCCAGCCACACGTTGTGGCCGACCCGCACGTCGCGCTTGTAGATCCCCTGCAGCCGGATCGGGCGCTCGACCTCGACAACCCCGTGGTCGAAGTCGATGAGCATCACGCGGTCGGCGACCACGCACTCGCGGCCGATGGAGACGTGCTGGAAGGCGGAGATCGTGCATTCCTGGCCGACGACGCTCTTGGCGCCGATGCAGATCTCGCCCTCGTGGGCACGCAGCTTGCACCCGTGGCCCAGCCACGACCAGCGGCCCAACACGATCCGCCCGCCGCGCCCGATCTCCAGCTGCACGCCCGGGCCGACGAAGGCGAGCCCGTCGGTCACCAGCCGCCCGCGCCAGCGCAGCTTCAGCCACGCGAGCCGCAGCGCGAGCCGGGCGTACTTCGCGTTGAGCATCCCGTGGGCGCGCAGGAAGCGAAGGAGGGTGAGCGCGCCGCCGCCGCGCGGCGGGGGCTCACCGCGCACGGCGGCGGGTACGGCGTCGATCTCGGGCGGCGCGGCGACGGGCTCCACGCGCGCAATCGTAGATCGAGCCCGGCTGCGATGATCTCGCGCCGCATGGCCGACCCCTCGCTCGCCCAGCGCCTGCTCGACGGTGACCGCCGCGCCCTGGCCCGCGCGATCACGCTGGTCGAGAACGACGACCCGGCCGGCTGGGAGCTCGTCCGCGAGGTCTACCCACGCACGGGCAACGCGGCCGTGGCCGGGTTCACGGGGCCCCCCGGCGTGGGCAAGTCGACGCTGATCGGTGCGCTGACCAAGCTCCGCCGGGACGCCGGCCGTGACGTCGCGGTGCTCTCCATCGACCCGAGCTCGCCCTTCACCCAGGGCGCGCTGCTGGGCGACCGCATCCGCCTGGCCGACCACTTCCTCGATCCCGGCGTGTTCATCCGCTCGATGGCCAACCGCGGCGCGCTGGGCGGGCTCTCGGAGGCCGCGCTCCAGGCGGCGCTGCTGATGGACGCCGCCGGCGTCGACGACGTCTTCCTCGAGACCGTCGGGGTGGGGCAGGCCGAGGTCGACATCATCGATCACGCCGACACGGTGGTGCTCGTCCTCCAGCCCGGCTCGGGCGACTCGATCCAGGCGCTCAAGGCCGGCATCATGGAGATCCCCGACGTGATCGTGGTCAACAAGGCCGAGCACCCGCTGACCGACACGATGATCCGTGAGATCCGCGGAGTGCTCGCGCTCGGGCCCCAGGAGGGCTGGGTCGCACCGATCCTGCGTACCGAGGCGGCTCGCGGCACCGGGATCGACGAGCTCGTCACGGCGCTCAGCGAGCACCGCGAGCACATCGAGGCCGAGGGCACGCTGCTCGAGCGCCGCCGGCGCAACCTGCTCAACGAGGTGCTCGCGCTGGCGACCCACCGGATGCGCAGGCGTCTCGAGGACTCGGTGCGAGAGGACCCCGACGTGCAGAGGCTGCTCGACGAGGTCGTCGCGCGCCGCCTGGACCCGGCGAGCGCCGCGGGCTCGATTCTCGAGGCGCAGGCCCAGGCCCGGACCCAAGGCTAGGGCGCCGCCGCCGGCTCACCGGGCGGCCGGCGCGAGCGCAGCCACTCCCAGGCGACCAGGCCGGCCAGCGCGAGCAGCGCGAGGGCGCTGACGGCGTCTGACCACGCGGTCATGGCGCCGAAGTCGGGCAGCAGGCGCTCGAGCGGGCCCCAGGGGGCGGGGGTCGAGGGCGTCACCCACTCCGCGTCCCCGAAGCGCAGCGCGGCGAGCAGCCACACGCTCCCGGCGAGGGTGAGAGCCGCCAGCGCGGCGCCGAGGCGCGGCACGTGGCGCAGGCCCCAGGCCGCCAGCGCGCCGGCCAGGGGGAGCACGGCGGCGAACTGCCGGCCGGGGAACCACGGCCCGAACAGCGTCGGGGCCAGCAGCGCGGCGACTACGGCCTGGGCGCCGAGCACCGCGAGCAGGAGCCCGGCCGCGGCCTCCACGTCGGCCTGGTCGGGCACGGCGGCGGCGAGCCGGTCGCGCCGGGAGCGCCACAGCAGCCACGCGCTGACGCCGGCCAGGGCGAGGAACGGCGCCCAGCGCAGCAGGCCCACGTCGCGGTCGAACCAGAGGCCCGCGAGGCGGGTCGCCCGGTCGAGGTAGTCCCCGGCGTCGCCGGCGCCCGTCGGCGGGACGGGCGCGGCGTCGGCGGCAAAGGGCGTCAGCCCGCCGAACAGCGTGCCGTTGAGCGTGATGTAGGTCACGACGGACGTGAAGGCGACCTCGCAGGCCACGAGCGCGGCCAGCCCGCGCCCGCGCCGGACCAGCCAGGCCACCGTCGCGGCGCCCACCACGAGCCCCGCGGGGACGAACTTCAGCGACACCCAGGGGAGCAGGGCGAGCAGCAGGCCCGTCAGCGCGGCCGTGCGCAGTCGCGGGCGCTCGCGGGCCCGCAGCGCCAGCAGGCAGGCGCCCGCCAGCAGCACGGCCGCGGCGGGCTCGGGCGAGATCGCCGTGGCCGAGGCCAGCGCGGGGGGCGACAGGGCGACGACGAGCGGTGCGACCGTCGCCCACGGCTCGGGTACCAGGCGCCGCGCGAGCACGATGGCGAGCACGAAGGCCAGCGCGGCCAGCGCGGCGAGGGTCAGCTCGGCGCCGCGCGGGCCGCCGACCGCATAGCCGGGCGCGGCGAGCAGCGCGACCCCCACGCCGTGGGGCTCGTTGCGGCGGCCGTCGGTGAGCCGGCCGGCCGGGCGCAGCGTGCCGTCATAGAAGGGGCGCCAGGCCTGCGTGCGATACTCGTCGGCGAGGTCCACGTCGCCGTCGGAGACGACCGACTCGACCGACAGCAGCACATGGGCCTCACCGGGCCCGTAGTCACCCGCCGGTCCGGCGTCGATCCCGAGCGTCGCGGCGTAGACCGCGAAGAGCGCCAGCCACAGCAGCGCGCCTCGCCGCCGGCTCATGCGCCGGTCTAGGCCCCCAGCGCCCGCGCGATGACCATCTGCTGCACCTCGTCGGTGCCCTCGCCGATGGTGAGGATCTTCGCGTCGCGGTAGAAGCGGCACACCGGGTACTCCTCGATGTAGCCGTAGCCGCCGTGGATCTGCACCGCCTCCTCGGTGGCGCGCACGGCGAGGCGACCGGTCTTGAGCTTGGCCTGGGCGGCGGTGAGGGTGAAGTTCTTGCCCTGGTCCTTCTCCCACGCCGCCCGGTAGGTGAGCAGCCGCGCCGCCTCGATCTCGGTCGAGAGGTCGGCCAGCTTGGCCTGGATGGCCTGGAAGCGCGAGATCGGCTGGCCGAAGGCGCGGCGCTCCTTCGCGTAGGACAGCGCTTCGTCAAGGGCGCCCTGGGCGAGCCCGACGCCCATCGCGGCGACTCCGATGCGCCCGATGTCCAGCACGTGGAGGAACTGCTTGAAGCCGGCGCCGCGCGGGCCCAGCAGATTGCCCTCGGGCACGCGGCAGTCCGTGAACGTGAGCGGCCGGGTGTCCGACGCGTTCCAGCCCATCTTGCGGTAGGGCTCGCCCTGCTCGTAGCCGGGGGTGCCGTTCTCGACGAGGAGGTTGGAGATCTCCTTGGCACCGTCACCGTCGCCATTGCCGGCGCCGGTGACCGCGGTGATCGCTACCACGCCCGAGATGTCGGTCCCCGCGTTGGTGATGAACTGCTTGGCGCCGTCGATGGCCCACTCGCCGCCGTCGAGCTTGGCGCGCGTCTTCACGTTGCCGGCGTCCGACCCCGCCTCGGGCTCGGTGAGCCCGAAGGCGCCGAGCTTCTCACCGGCGCAGAGCTGGGGCAGCCATTCGCGCTTCTGCTCCTCGGACCCGAACAGGTAGATCGGCTGGGTGCCAAGCGAGGTGTGCGCGCACAGCGTGATGGCGACCGACGAGTCGATGCGCGTGAGCTCCTCGACGGCGATCGCGTAGGCCAGCGAGTCGCCGCCGCCCCCGCCGTACTCCTCGGGGAACGGGATGCCCATGAGGCCCAGCCCGCCGAGCTTGCGCACGATCTCGTAGGGAAAGGCCTTCGTGCGGTCGAGCTCCTCGGCGACCGGCGCCACCTCGTTGCGGGCGAAGTCGCGCACGGTCTGCTGGATCAGGCGGTGGTCGTCGGAGAGGTCGAAGTCCATGCCGGCCATTCTCACACGGCGCGGGGCGTGCGGCTTCGCGCTTTCGTGACGAAGGCGGGGTCCCGTGCGGCACGGGCGCGCCTAGCCTGGCGCCATGGGCTCACAGCGCGGTACGGCGACGGTGGAATGGACCGCGCTGCTGCTGCTCGTGGCCGCGACGTTCTCGGTGATCTTCGCCGCCGGGCTGGCCGTCGACGCACCCTGGTTCGGCCGAACGATCCGCTGTGCGCTGCTGGCCGGTTGCCACGGCGAGGAGGCCGAGCTCGAGGCGGCCTACGGCGCGGAGGCGGCGGCGATCGTGCGCGCCTACGCGCCCGGGATCGTCTACGAGCGGGGGACCCTCACCCTGCCGGTCGACTTCCGGACGTGCCGGCGCCACGACTGCTCTGACGCGCCCGCGGCGCGGGGCGAGCACGTCGGAGTCTCCCGGGCCGGGCGACGGGCGACCGTGTTCACCCACGTGGTGGACCGGCGGGCCTCCGGCGGCGATCTCTTCGTCCAGTACTGGCTCTACTACCCCGACTCGACCTACAACGGCGCGGCCCGCCGCGTCAGCACCACCCCGCTGATCCGCGACACGCCGCTGGGGGCCGTCGCCGGGAAGGTCGCGGGTCGCCATGACGACGACTGGGAGAGCTACCAGCTGCGCATCACGCCCCGCGACGAGCTCTACGCGCGGGCCTCGGCTCACCACGGCTATGCCGGCGGGCGGCGCTGGCCCAACCTAAACGAGGTGCCCGGTGCCATTCCGGTTCCGCGCTCGGGCGGCTGGACGCGCGCGACGGGCTGGACACGGGTCTCGCGCGGCAGCCACGCGGGCCACGTCGTCGGCGGCCCGGGCCCCGAGCGCCGTACGGAGGCCGACGGCCTGGAACTCGTTCCCATCGAGGGGCTGTCGGCCGCGGACCGCGCCCGGGGCTTTGCGGTGCCCCCGCCGTGGGAGAAGCCCGTCTACTCCGAGCCTGGGCGCAAGGACACCTGAGGGGCTCAACCGGCGCGGCGCGCGAGGGCCACGAGGAGGTGCACTCCGAAGCCCGACCCGCCCTCGGCGGCGTAGGGCCGGCCGGTGTTCCAGGCGGTGCCCGCGATGTCGACGTGCGCCCAGGGCAGATCGTCGGTGAACCGGCGCAGGAACTCCGCGGCGGTGATGGAGGAGGCCTTGCGCGCCTCGGTGGTGTTGACGACGTCCGCGTAGCGGCCCTTGATCATCTCGGCGTACTCGGCGTGCAGCGGCAGGCGCCACACCAGCTCGCCGCTCGCGCGGCCGGCCTCCTCGAGGGCCGCGGCCCACTCGTCGTCGGCGGAGAACAGGCCGGCGTGCGTGGATCCCAGGGCCACGACGATCGCGCCGGTCAGCGTCGCGAGGTCCACGAGGCGCTCGGCACCCTGGGCGATCGCGTGGGCGAGGCAGTCGGCGAGGACGAGGCGGCCTTCGGCGTCGGTGTTGTTTACCTCGATCGTCGTCCCGTTCATCGCGGTGACGATGTCGCCCGGCTTGACCGCGTGGCCGCTGGGCATGTTCTCCGTCGCGCCGATCACGGCCACGACCCGGACGGGCAGCTCCAGCCGGGCGATCGCGCCCATCGCCTCGAGCACGGCGGCGCCGCCCGACATGTCGAACTTCATCTCCTCCATCTTGGCCGAGGGCTTGATGGAGATGCCGCCCGTGTCGAACGTGACTGCCTTGCCGACCCAGCCGAGTCTCGGGCCGGTCGCTTCCGGGCCCTCGTAGCGCAGCGTGATCAGCGCGGGCTCGGCATCCGAGCCCTGGGCGACGGCCGCAAAGGCGCCCATGCCGTGCGCGACGATCTCCTCGCGGCCGCCGATCTCGGCCTCGAGGCCGTCGAGCTCGCCGGCCAGCGCCCGCGCCCGCTCGGCCAGCGCGGTCGGGGTCATGTCGTTGGATGGCGTGTTCTGGAGGTCGCGGGCGGCGTTCTGGGCCTCGGCGACCACCACGCCGATCCGCACCGCCTCACCGACCTCGCCGGGGTGGCTGAGGACGAGGCGCGAGACGGTGGTGTCGGGATCATCCTCGTCGGCCTGGCGGTAGCGGTCGAAGCGATAGGCCGCGAGCAGCGTGCCCTCCACGAGGCCGGCCGCGACGGCGTCATCGTCCGCGGGCACCAGCCAGCACAGCGCGCGGGTGCCCAGCTCAGCGGCGCGCTGAAGCGCGGTGGCCGCGGCGACGCGCGCGGCTTCGGCGTCGAAGTCCTCGCGCGCGCCGAGGCCCACGACCAGCCAGCGGGTCCCGTCGGCGTGCGTGTGGGTGACCTTCCGCGGCGCCGCCTTGGCCTCACCGGCATCGACGAGCGCCTGCAGCGGCCCGCCCGCCGCGTCGCCGGCGATCGGCTCGCCGGCGAACAGGCCCACGGCGATCGTGTCGGCGCCGGTCTCGGCGGGCGCGCGCGTGGTGGCCTTGACCTCCATCGGGGGCCGGACGATACCCGCCGGTAATCTTCGCCCCAGCCGCCCTCTCCGCCCCCGAACCTGGAGCGCTCTGACCCGATGCCCAAGACCGTGATCCTGTCCGCCGCCCGCACGCCCGTCGACAAGCTCGGCGGAGGCCTCGCCAAGCTCGACGCCACCGAGCTCGGCGGCAGGGCGATCGCCGCCGCCCTCGAGCGCGCCGACGTCGAGCCCGAGCAGGTGGAGCACGTCGTGATGGGCCAGGTCCTCCAGGCCGGCCAGGGGCAGATCCCCTCGCGCCAGGCCCAGATCCACGCCGGGATTCCCAAGGAGGTCTCCTCCGAGACGATCAACAAGGTCTGTGCCTCGGGCATCCGCGCCGCGGGGCTGCTGGACGCCTCGATCCGCGCGGGCGACCTCGAGGTCGGCGTCGCCGGGGGCATGGAGTCGATGTCCAACGCGCCCTACCTGCTGCGCGACGCCCGCTTCGGGATGCGCATGGGCCACAGCGAGACCACCGACTCCATGATCCACGACGGTCTCACCAACCCCTTCAGCGGCAAGCACATGGCCGAGGAGGCCTCCGAGGTCGCCGACGAGCTCGAGCTGACCCGCGCCGACATGGACCGCTGGGCGCTGCGCTCCCACGAGCTGGCGGTCAAGGCGACCGACGAGGGCCGCCTGCCCGAGGAGATCGTCCCGGTCACGATCTCCTCCAAGAAGGGCGACACGGTCGTCGAGATCGACGAGGGTCCGCGGCGCGACTCGAGCCTGGAGACCCTGGCCAAGCTCCCGCCGATCTTCAAGAAGGACGGCTCGCACACCGCGGGCAACTCGCCCGGGGTCAACGACGGCGGCGGCGCGCTGGTGCTCGCCTCCGACGAGTGGGCCGCCGAGAACGGCAAGGAGATCCTGGCCACGATCCGCGCCCAGGCCCAGGTCGCCGACGACTTCCCCTACCTGGCCCGCACCCCGGCGCTGGCCGCCGAGAAGGCGCTCGCCAAGGCCGGGCTGACGGCCCAGGACATCGACGTGTGGGAGATCAACGAGGCCTTCGCGTCGGTGACGCTCAACTCGATCCGGATGCTCGGCATCGAGGAGGACCGGGTCAACGTCAACGGCGGCGCCGTGGCGCTCGGGCATCCCATCGGCGCCTCCGGGGCGCGCATCCTGGGGTCGCTCGTGCTCGAGCTGCGCCGGCGCGGCGGTGGCCTGGGCTGCGCGGCGATCTGCTCGGGCGGCGGGCAGGGCGATGCCGTGATCGTCGAGGTGGCCGGCTGATCCCGGAGGCGACCGGCGGCGCCGGCGCCGCCTTCTTCGACCTGGACCGGACGCTGATGGCCGGGTCGAGCGCGTTCCAGTTCGCGCGCGCCTCCTACAAGCACGGGCTGGCCACGCGCCGCCAGCTCGCCGCCGATGCGTGGGCGAACGTCCGCTTCCGCCTGGAGGGATCGACCGACGCCGGGACCGATCTCCTGCGCGAGCGGGTGATGAACGCTCTGCGCGACGTGCGCGTGCGCGACGTGGAACGGCTCGGGGCCGACGTGCTCGCGGGAGTGCTGCCCCGGCTGTACCCGCAGATGCTCGAGGTCGCCTACGCCCACCAGGACGCCGGGCGCCCGATCCACATCTGCACGGCCGCATCGCAGGAGGTGGCCGAGTTGCTCGCCGGGGTGCTGGTCTTCGACGGCGCGATCGGGACGCGCTCGGAGATCATCGACGGCACCTACACGGGCCGGATCGACGGGCCCTTCACTTACCGCGAGGGCAAGGCGCAGGCCGTGCGCGAGCTGGCCGCGCGCGACGGCTTCGACCTCGCGGAGTCCTGGGCCTACTCCGACTCGGAGTCAGACCTCCCGTTCCTGCGCGCCGTGGGCCACCCCGTCGCCGTGAACCCCGACACCGAGTTGGCGCGGGTGGCCGCGCAGGAGGGGTGGGAGGTCATGCGCTTCGAGTCGCTGGGCCGCCGCCTGAAGGTGGCCGGGGCGCTCGTGGTGGCCACTGCCGTCGGCGGCCTGGGCCGCGAGCTGGTCGCGCGCCGCGCGCGGCCCCAGCCGCGCGTGCGGCGCCCCGCGATCCCGGCGCGGCGATGAGCCTCTCCGAGCTGTCAGACACCCAGCGCGACACCCGCGAGCTCGCGCGGCGCTTTGCCGACGAGGTGGTCGCGCCCGGCGCCGCGCAGTGGGACCGCGACCACCAGTTTCCGGCCGAGATCTTCAAGCAGCTCGGCGAGCTCGGGCTGATGGGCGTCTGTGTCCCCGAGGACCACGGCGGTGCGGGCTCCGACCACCTCTCCTACGTCCTCGTCCTCGAGGAGCTCTCGCGCGCCGACGCCGGCGTGGGGGTGACCGTCGCCGTGCACACCGGAGCCGGGACGCTGCCGCTGCTGGCCCATGGGTCGCCCGAGCAGGCCGCGCGGCTGGTCCCGCCGCTGGCCCAGGGGCTCGAGCTCGCCGCCTTCGCGCTCACCGAGGCTGAGTCCGGCTCCGACGCCGGCGCGCTGCGCACCCGTGCCGACGCCGAGGGGCGGATCACGGGGGCCAAGCAGTGGATCACCAACGGCTCCCACGCCCACGTCTTCCTCGTCTTCGCGCGCGATCCCGACGAGCGCGTCAGCGCCTACGTCGTGCGCCGCGGCGCGGCCGGGTTCCGGCCCGTCCGCGAGGAGGACAAGCTCGGCCTGAACTCCTCGAGCACGGCCGACCTCGTCTTCGAGGAGAGCCCCGGCGAGGCGCTCGGCGCCCCCGGGGCGGGGATGCGGGTCGCCCTGGCCACGCTGGACGGCGGGCGAATCGGAATCGCCGCGCAGGCGGTCGGCATCGCCCAGGCCGCGCTGGAGCTCGCCACGGGCTACGCGCGCGAGCGCCAGGCGTTCGGGCGGGCGATCGGCGGCTTCCAGGCCATCGCGCACAAGCTCGCCGACATGCAGACCGAGATCGAGGCCGCCCGCGCGCTCACCTGGCGCGCGGCGCGCCTGAAGGACGCGGGTCGCCCGCACACCGTGGAGGGCGCCCAGGCCAAGCTGTTCGCCTCGGCGGTCGCCCGCCGGCAGACCGGCGAGGCGATCCAGGTCCTCGGCGGCTACGGCTACACGAAGGAGTTCCCCGCCGAGCGCTACTACCGCGACGCGAAGGTGACCGAGATCTACGAGGGCACGAGCGAGATCCAGCGGCTCGTGATCGCCCGCGCGCTGCTGGGCGAGGCCGCGCGCGACTGAGCCTCGAGCGGGCACGACTACCCGGTCGTGCGCCTGCGCGGATCGTAGCCACCCGGCCCGTAGACTCCCGCCGAGCATGGCGACCGAAGAGCATCCGCTGACGACGGTCGAGCGCTGGGAGCGCGAGAAGCTCGGCGCGACCCCCGAGCGCGACTCGACCTTCACGACGATCTCGGGAGAGCCCATCGCGCCGCTCTACACCGAGCGCGACCTCCCCGCCGACGCCGAGGCCGCCATCGGCCTGCCCGGCGAGGCGCCCTACACCCGTGGCGTCTATCCGTCGATGTACCGCGGGCGGCTGTGGACGATGCGCCAGTTCGCCGGCTTCGGGACCGCCGAGGAGACCAACGAGCGGTTCCGCTACCTCCTCGACCACGGGCAGACCGGCCTGTCCACCGCCTTTGACATGCCCAGCCTCATGGGCCACGACTCAGACCACGGCCGTTCGCTGGGCGAGGTCGGCCGCGAGGGGGTCGCCGTGGACACCGTCGAGGACATGACGACGCTCTTCGACGGGATCGCGCTCGACGAGGTCTCGGTCTCCATGACGATCAACGCGCCCGCGCCGATCATGCTCGCCTTCTACGTCGTCGCCGCCGAGCGGCAGGGCATCGGGCCCGAGCGCCTGGCGGGGACGATCCAGACCGACATCCTCAAGGAGTACATCGCCCAGAAGGAGTGGTGCTTTCCGATCGAGCCGGCGATGCGCCTCGTCGGCGACCTCGTCGAATGGTGCTCACCGAACATGCCGCGCTGGCACCCGATCTCCATCTCGGGCTACCACATCCGCGAGGCCGGCTCGACCGCGTCCCAGGAGCTCGCGTTCACCCTCAAGGACGGGCTGACCTACGTAGAGCAGGCCGTGGCGCGCGGCCTGGACGTCGACGACTTCGCCCCGCGCCTCTCCTTCTTCTTCAACGCCCAGATCGACCTCTTCGAGGAGGTCGCCAAGTACCGCGCCGCCCGGCGCATCTGGGCACGCGAGCTGCGTGAGACCTTCGGCGCCCGCGACGAGCGCTCGTACCTCATGCGCTTCCACACGCAGACGGCGGGGGTCTCGCTCACCGCCCAGCAGCCGCTCAACAACATCGTCCGCACGACGATCGAGGCGCTGGCCGGCGTCCTCGGCGGCACCCAGTCGCTGCACACCAACTCCTACGACGAGGCGCTCGCGCTGCCCACCGAGGAGGCCGTGCGCGTCGCCCTGCGAACCCAGCAGATCATCGCCCACGAGTCCGGCGTGGCGAACACGATCGATCCGCTCGGCGGCGCGTACTTCGTCGAGGCGCTCACCGATGAGATGGAGCGCCAGGCCTACGCCTACTTCGCCAAGATCGACGAGCTGGGGGGCATGGTCGAGGCGGTGAAGCGCAACTACCCCCAGCGCGAGATCGCCGATGCCGCCTTCCGCTACCAGCAGGAGGTCGACCGCGGCGAGCGGATCGTCGTCGGTGTGAACGGCTTCGTCGAAGCCGACGAGGTCCCCATGGAGATCCACCGGATCGACGCGGCGCTGGAGCAAAAGCAGGTCGACCGCCTCCAGGCGGTGCGCGGCCGCCGTGACTCCTCGGCGGTGGAGGGCGCCCTGGACGCGCTCAAGGCCACCGCCGCCCGCGAGGACGCAAACCTCATGCCCGGCCTGCTGGATGCCGCGCGCGCGTCGGCCTCGGAGGGCGAGATCGTCGAGGCCCTCCAGTCGGTGTTCGGGACCTACACGGAGTCGCCTGTTTTCTGACTACACTGCTGCGCATGGGTAAGAGGGTCTCGCCGGCACGGGTCGCCGGCATCGTGGTGATCGTCGCGCTGGCGCTGCTGGCGCTGCCGTCCTTCGCCTCCGCCCACGCCGAGCGCCCCTCCTACTTCCCGAACTTCGACGCCGTCGCCAAGAAGTACTTCGCCGCCTTCGGCAACGTGCCCGGCTACCGCAACCGCGGCCCGGCGCTCGTCGTCTGCAAGCGCGACTCCCTGGCGCGCATTCGCGCGCTGCCGTCGCGGACGCGCCGGCAGCGCGCGATCAAGGCGCGCAACCTCATCTACCTGCGCCTCTGCCGCTTCCGCCACATCCAGAGCGCCGTCAAGGCGGCCTCGAGCAACATGCGCATCCTCGTGCTGCCCGGCATCTACCGCGAGGAGCCCTCGCGCGGCGAGCCCAACCCGGACCCAGCGTGCGCGAGCAACATGACCGCGGACGCGAAGGGCGGCGGCCGGGTGCCAGCCTACGAGTACCACGTCAACTGCCCCAACTCGCAGAATCTCATCTCGGTCACCGGCGACGGGCCCGACGCCGACCGGCGCTGTGACACGCGCTGCAACCTGCAGATTTCCGGCACCGCCTACCGCGACAGCGTCCTGATCACGTCCGAGCGCTCCAAGCTCAACGTGATCCGCGCCGACCGCGCCGATGGGATCTACCTCTCGAACTTCACGATCGAGTACTCGGACTTCAACAACATCTACGTGCTCGAGACCAACGGCTTCCACATCAACCAGGTCGAGTCGCGCTACTCGCGGGAGTACGGCGTCCTGTCCTTCGCCTCCGACAACGGCCTCTACGAGAACATCGAGGCCTACAACTCCGGCGACTCGGGCATCTACCCGGGCTCGGGCCCCGAGGGCCACTGCCAGCGCTACGGGATCGAGATCCGCAACGTGGACTCGCACGACAACACGCTGGGCTACTCGGGCACCGCGGGCAACGGCGTCTACGTCCACGACTCGAAGTTCCACGACAACGCGACCGGCATAGTCACCGACTCCTTCGCCGCCGGCCACCCGGGCATGCCCCAGGACTGCGCGAAGTGGGAGAACAACCAGGTCTACTCGAACAACAACGACCTCTACAACGCCGAGCGCGACGCCTACTGCAAGCAGCCCGCCGCCGCGCGCGACCCCAAGATCGTCTGCCCGACCTTCCAGACCGCGGTGGGCACCGGCCTGATGATCGCCGGCGGCAACGGCAACATCACCCGCGGCAACCAGATCTGGGACAACTGGCGCGCCGGCGCGCGGCTGTTCTTCGTCCCGACCCAGCTGCGCGGCGACGACAACACGGGCCAGTCGGTCAACGACCAGGCCAACCAGTTCGACACGTCGAACAACAACTCGTACGTCAACAACAAGATGGGCTTCCGGCCCGACGGCACCCGCGACCCCAACGGGATGGACTTCTGGTGGGACGAGGAGGGCAAGGGCAACTGCTGGTCGGGCAACGTGGGCCCCGGCGGCCGGCCCGTCACCAGCGACCCGGCCAACCTGCCCGGCTGCCCGACCGGCTCCGCGTTCTCGACCGGCAACACCCTGAAGGTCGTCTCGCAGGCCTCGTGTGCCACGTGGGATCCGATGGACAACACGGATCCGCCCGGCTGCGACTGGTTCACGCGCCCGCCCGAACCTCGGTGAGCGCGCGCATCGCGCTGGTGCTCGCCGCGCTCTGCGCGAGCGCCGTGTCGGCCTGCGGTCAGACCGGCAGCGGCGACTCGAGCACCGCGGCGCCGAGCGCCGGCGCCGCCGGCGGGCTGCGCTGGGCCAAGGCGCCCCAGGTCTTCGTGCCGGCCAACCTGCCCAACGAACGTGTCATGGCGGGGGTCCTGCGCAACGACTCGTTGCGCAGGCTGCGCATCAAGGCCTCGGAGCTCGAGCTGCGCGACGCGCGGGGGCGCGCGGTCCGGGGCTCGGTCGCCTTCCTCAACGGATATCTCCACGGCCTGGACCCGCCGACGCGCGCGCGCGCG
>Ga0136612_10000190_pt1 | contig 18596 bp, 22 predicted proteins | sample AntDryUQ224A2306_2_FD_106644 | JGI IMG/M metagenome (GOLD analysis project Ga0136612, IMG submission 106644) | Polar desert sand microbial communities from Dry Valleys, Antarctica - metaG UQ224A (23.06) | ecosystem: Environmental > Terrestrial > Soil > Desert | place: Antarctica: Dry Valley... | reverse complement strand
GAGAACGTGCTGCAGCTGCGCGGCGACGCGGGAGAGCGCCAGGTGCCGGGCGATCCGCAGGTCGCCTACACCCACGTCTACGGCGCACCTGGCATCTCTGGCGTCACGATCCTCTCCCGCTAGACGTGCGCGCTTTGGCCCCCGAACGCAGTGAACACCCGACGTCAGGCCGGCCTTGCCCGGCCCAGCGAGCGGAGCGAGCCACTTGACGGCCGTGCGCGCTTTGGCCCCCGAACGCAGTGAGCACCTGACGTCAGGCCGGCCTTGACGGACGCGCTGCAGGCGCTGGTCGCTCGCCAGGCAATCGCCGACGTCGTCCACGCCTACTGTCGCAACGTCGACCTCGTCCGACCGGCGGAGATCGCCGCGCTGTTCACGGAGGACTGCACGGTCGACTACGGCCCCGGTCTCGGGCCGCCGACCCACGGCTCGGCGCAGCTCCAGCAGCGCCTGGCCGCCGGGCTGCCTCGGTTCGCCGCGACGAGCCACCACGTGTCGAACATCGAGGTCGAGTTCGACGGCGATGACGCGGCGAACACGATCGCGTACCTGTACGCGTGGCACCGCTACGACGACGGCCGGCCAGACGCCCACCTGTGGGCCCGGTACCACGATCGGTTCGTGCGCACGCCCGACGGCTGGCGGATCGCCGAGCGGGTCCTGCGCGTCGCCGGCCAGGAGGCCTTCGACGTCGACTGGTACTCGATCGGCCGCTCGGCGCGCTGACGGACGAACACAAAGGGGATCGATGGCCACACTGACGGCGCCCTTCGCCGCTGAGCGGGGGGACGAGGTCGCCCTCGTCGACGACGTCGGCGAGACCACGTGGCGCGACTTGGACGAGCGGGTCGACCGCCTCGTCAACGGGTTGCGTACCGCTGGGCTGCGCACCGGGGAGACGCTGGCCGTGGTCTGCGGGAACCGGCGGGAGTGGTTCGAGATCGCCATGGCCTGTGCCCACGGCGGCTGGACCTACGTGCCCGTCAACTGGCATTGGGTGGCCGACGAGCTGGCGTATGTGTTCGCCGACGCCGACGTCGTCGCCGTGCTTGTCGATGGCCGATACATCGACGCCGTCGGTGCGGCGTTGGCCGACGATCGCAGCAAGGATGTCCGGCTCGTCGTCGGCATCGACGCGCCCGAGACGGGGGCGACGGACGACCGCCCGTTCGTCGAGTACGAATCGCTCCTCGCCGGCGCGACCACCGACGAGCCGGAGGAACAGCGCCTCGGCGGGCCGATGTTCTACACGTCGGGCACGACCGGCCGCCCGAAGGGTGTGCGGGGTTCGCTGCTCGGCAACAACGACATGACGCCGGACATCATGAGCCTGGTCGCCGGCAGCTTCCGGGCCTTCTTTCCGATCCCCGGTCGCACGCTGCTCTGCGGGCCCTTTTACCACTCGGCCCAGTACGCCTTCTCGTTCCTGCCGTTCATCGCCGGTTCGTCGGTCGTCATCCAACACAAGTACGACGCTGCCCAAGTGCTCCGGTTGATCGACCGCCACGGCGTGACCAACGTGCATCTCGTCCCGACCCAGATGAAGCGCCTCGTCGACCTTCCCGACAGCGTCAAGTCCGGTTACGACGGCAGCTCGCTGGTGTTGGCGCTGCACGGCGCCGCGCCGTGCCCGCCGACCGTCAAGCGGGCGATCATCGACTGGTGGGGGCCGAAGGTCACCGAGTACTACGGCTCGACCGAGGGCTCGGTCGTCACGATGATCACCAGCGAGCAGTGGCTGGCCAAGGGCGGCAGCGTCGGCCGGCCGCTCGACTCCGTCGACGTGCTGGTCGTCGACGACGAGGGCAACGAGGTGCCGGTGGGGCAGGAGGGCACGCTCTACTTCCGTAGCAAGATGGGCATGCAGTTCACGTACCACAACGACCCGGCGAAGACGGAGGCCGTCCACCTGGCGCCCGGCGTAGCGACGAGCGGCGACGTCGGGTACCTCGACGAGGACGGCTACCTCTGGCTCTCCGACCGGCGCATCGACATGATCATCAGCGGCGGGGTGAACATCTACCCGGCCGAGATCGAGGGCGTGCTCCAGGGCCACCCCTCCGTCGCCGACGCGGCGGTGATCGGAGTTCCGGACGACGAGTTTGGCGAAAGCGTCAAGGCGATCGTCCAGATCGCCGACGGTGTGACAGCCGACGACGCGCTGGCGGCCGCGCTGATCACCCACTGCCGTGAGCTGCTGGCGGGGTACAAGACGCCGAGGTCGATCGACTTCATCGCCGAGATCCCGCGGTCGGAGGCGGGCAAGATCCAGAAGCGCCCGCTGCGCGAGCCCTACTGGGCCGACCACGACAGGAGGATCTGATGACGGTCGACTACACCCGCTGCTACCACCAAGGCGTGCGCGTGCCGGACCTCGATGCAGCGATGGCCGAGCTCGGGCCGGCGCTCGGCATCACGTGGTGCGCGCCGCAGCAGCGCGAGCAGCAGGTGTGGTTGCCCGAGGAGGGCGAGGCGACGCTGCCGCTGCGCTTCACGTACTCGGCGGAGGGGCCGCAGCACGTCGAGCTGCTGGAGGGACCGGCCGGGTCGATCTGGGACGGGCGCGAGGCGCCGGGCCTGCACCACGTCGGGCTGTGGAGCGACGACGTCGGCGGCGACAGCGAACAGCTGCTCGCCGCCGGCTGGACGCTGCGCCTCGCCCAGCGCCCGCCCGAGGACGGCTACGGCGCGTTCACGTACCTCCAGCCGCCCACCGGCAGCCTCCTCGTCGAGCTGGTGTGGAGCGCGCTCGAGCCGATGTTCGCCCGCTGGTTCGCCGGCGGCCCCCTCGGCTGATCGATGGGCTCGCCAAAGCGCGCACGGGGCTGATCGGTGGGCTCGCTGGTCCCAGACGACTTCGTCGTACCTCGGTCCTTGCCCACGCCGCAGTTCCGCCTGGAGCCGCTCGGGCCCGAGCACAACGCCGCTGATCATGCGGCTTGGACCTCGAGCATCGGACACATTCGGTCAACACCCGGGTTCTCGGAACGGGACTGGCCACCGCAAGACGGCATGTCACTGGCGGAGAATCGCCACGACCTGCGGCGTCACGCTGAGGACTTCGCCGGCCGCACGGGGTTCACCTACACCGTGCTCGAGACGGGTACGGGTGCGGTGATCGGCTGCGTCTACATCTACCCCTCGGACGGAGACGTCGACGGAGTCGACGTGCGGTCGTGGGTGCGCGCCGATCGCGCCGCGCTGGACGAGCCGCTGTACCGGGAGGTGCTCCGCTGGCTGTCGGCCGACTGGCCGCTCGGCTCGTTCCGCTACGCCGCCCGCTGATACCGCCGACTTGTCAGGTGATGTTCTCCCCGCGCTGGCGGCGTGGCGGAAGGGCCGATGGTCCGCTGACCCAGGAACCGACGGTCTCGCCGGTGCGGCCCTCCGGGCCTTCGGACAGCAGCTCGAGCAGCACCTGCGCGTGCGGCATCGGGGTCTCCGTGGCATCGATGGCCAGTGTGTTGACGCGGATGCCGTGACGGTTCAGCGCCAGGGCCCACGCCTGGGTGAAACCTGTCAGCGCCCACTTGGAGGCGGCGTAGAGATCGGTGTTCGGCGAGTTGCGATCCGTCCGCCCGGCCCGACGAGGCGGCAGGATGTTCGTCGTCGACACGTTGACGATGTCGCCGCCGCCCCGCCCGATCATCGATTCGACCACGGCTCGCTGCATGAGGAACGCACCTCGTGTCGTCACGTCGAGCAGCTCGTGGAAGTCGGTCAGCGCCTGCTCGCGGGTCGTGTCGACCGGCGTGTGCTTCCACCGTCCGGCGTTGTTGACGAGGATGTCGACGCCACCGAGCTCGGCGACGACGGTGTCGACCGCCCGGCGCACGTCGTCCACCTGCGACACGTCGGCGGTCACGCCAAGGGTCAGTTCCTGGTCGATCGGCCGCTCGTCGACACCGGCCACGGTGGCGCCGGCTGCACGGAGGAGCTGGCAGCACGCCCGTCCGAGCTCACCGGCCGCGCCCGTGACGAGGGCGACCTTTCCGGACAGACTCACGAGAACGCCGCAGTCATGGTGCCGACGCGCACCGTCCAGTCGTCGGTCGGCTCGGGCATCACGATCGGGTCGTCGACCCAGACCGGCAGGTTCCAGCCGGTGCGTCCTTCGGGTCCCTCTTCGAGGAGGTCGACGAGGAACTCGCCGAGCTGCTCCGGACGCTTCCAGCGGGCCACCGTCTCGGGCGGCGGGCCGGCCGGCTCGAACAGCGAGCGGAGCATGAAGGAGTCCGTGGCGCCCATGCACAACCCGTTGACCCGCACGGTCGGTGCCAGCGCCTCGGCCCAGGCCAGCGTCATGCCGTTGAGCGCCCACTTCGACGCGTCGTACACGTCCATCGTCGCCCCGCCGCCCGTCGGTCGCTGCGGCTCGGTGTACACGTGGTCGGTGACGATGTTGACGATGTGACCGTCACCGCGCCCGAGCATGACCGGCATCACCGCCCGCCCGGCAAGGAACACGCCACGCGTGTTGACGGCGAAGACGTCGTCGAACGTCGTTGCAGATGCATCGAGTGGATCCGTCGCCTTGGTCGGGGCCCAGATGCCGGCGTTGTTGACGAGGATGTCGATGCCGCCGAACGTCTCGATCGTGTCGTCGACGAGGCGCCACACGTCGTGTGGATCGCGCATGTCGCGCAGCCATCCGCGCGTGTCGACACCGTGGCGGGTGGCGATGTCGGCGGCGACGTCCTCGACCTCGGCGAGTCGGTCACCGAGCGCCAGCGACGCGCCGGACCGGCCGAGCGCGTCGGCAAACCCCTTGCCGAGGCCGCGGGCGGCACCGGTGACGATGGCCACCTTGCCCTCGATCCACGATGTCCCCATGGACCCGCAAGGTAGGTGCCCTGCCAGACTCGCCACGAGGTGAGCACGAGGTGACGGCGCAGTGAGGATCGGCATCACGACGTTCTGCCTCGACCGCACGGTGCATCCGGTGCGCCTGGCTCGCGAGGTCGAGGACAGGGGCTTCGAGTCGCTGTGGTACCCGGAGCACAGCCACATCCCGGCCAGCCGGCGCACGCCGTGGCCGGGCTCGCTGGACGGTGAGCCGCTGCCCGACGACTACTGGCGGATGCACGACCAGTTCAACGCGCTGTCGATGGCCGGCGCGGTGACGACGACGCTGCGGCTCGGTACGAGCGTGCTGTTGCTGGGCCAGCGGGATCCGATCTGGACGGCCAAGCAGGTCGCCTCGCTGGACCACCTGACCGGCGGGCGGGTCGAGCTCGGCATCGGTTTCGGATGGAACCGGGAGGAGCAGGAGAACCACGGCTACCCGTGGGCCGACCGGCGGGCGATGGTGCGCGAGAAGCTGCTCGCGATGCAGGCGCTGTGGACCGAGGACGAGGCCAGTTTCACCGGCGAGCACGTGCGATTCGACAGGGCGTGGGCGTTGCCCAAGCCGTTGCAGCAGCCGCACCCACCGATCCACCTCGGTGGGGGATGGGGTCCGAGGTTGTTCGAGGCGATCGTCGAGTACGGGGACGGTTGGATGCCGATCTCCGCTCGCCCATCGCTGGCGAGGCGCATCGCCCCGCTGCACGAGGCCGCCGAGCGAGCGGGACGTGACCCTGCGACGATCGCGGTCAGCGTGTTCGGCGCGACCACCGACCCCGCCGGCCTCGAGCAGCTGGCGTCCGAGGGCGTCACGCGAGCCGTGCTCACGCTGCCTTACGAGGACGTCGACGTGGTGCTCCCCCTGCTCGACGAGTGGGCCCCCCTCGCGACGCGCTTTCACGAGGTGGAGGCGCGATGAGCGATGAGTGGTCATGGGGCGCACAACGCTCATCGCGTGACGACGGCCGCCCACGCGCCGAGCGCACCCCCGCGGCGACCGGTCTTGCGTCGCACCGCGGCGGGCGGGGTAGGAGGTCGCCCATGTCCGACGATCCGAGACCAGCAGAAAAGCCCACCGACCAATGGGTCACCGGCGACGAACCGTTGACCGGCCCGCAGGCGTCGTACCTCGAGACGCTGGCCCGGGAGGCCGGCGAGGAGGTTCCCGAGGGGCTGACAAAGGCTCAGGCCTCCGAGCTGATCGATCGCCTTCAGGCGAAGTCCGGCCGGGGTGACAGCGGTACCTCCGATCGACCCCAACCGTCGACGTAGGTGATCTCGTCGATCGGCCCCCGATCGGCCGGGCGGAAGTCCTCGCCGAGGTAGGGCGCGATCGGCACCAGCCCGACCTGCGTCACGTGGTCCGGGATGCCGAGGAGCTCGGCGGCCTCGCGCTCGTGGACGAGGTGCAACGACGTGTACACACTGCCGTAGCCGCGGGCGCGCAAGGCGAGCATCAGGCTCCAGACGGCGGGGTGGATCGAGCCGTAGAACGCGGCAGCACGGAAGTTGTCGTACGTCTCCGGCAGCCGCCCGAGCATGCACGGCACGACGTGCACCGGTACCTCCGCGAGGTGCTCGGTGAGGTGGCGAGCCGAGGCGAACACACGTCGGGTCTGGGCGTCGCGGGCGGGCGTCGTGTCGTCCTTCGTCACCTCGACCCGACCCTCGAACCCGCGCTGCTCCAGCTCGGCGGTCGCCCTGGCGTACTCGCCGAGGCCCTTGCGGTAGATGTCCGCCAGCGCCCGCCGGCGATCGGCGTCCTGCACCACGACCCAGCGGTAGGCCCGGTTGTTGCTCCCACTCGGCGCCTGCTGGGCGACGTCCAAGCACTGGCGGACCACGGCGAGGTCGACGTTGCCGTTGAGATCGAGCCGCCGGCGCACCGAGCGGGTCGTCGTCAGCAGCCGGTCCGCTGCTGCGACGTTCAGGCGCGCCAACGCCTACCCGCGCCCGACCAGGTCGAGCTGGCCGACGATGGCCATCTCGTGTGCGCTGCGCTGCTCGAGCAACTGGCGAGTGCGGCCGATCGCCGCGCCATCGTTCGCCGCGTACGCTGCCTCGACCGTGCGCGACAGCACCTCGCCGGCCCGGTCGTAGCGGGCCTGGACGTCGGCCAGCTCGAGCAGCGTGGGGTCGAGCTCGTCGAGCGCTCCGAGCGCTTCGGCCACCGCCGGCTCCTCGGCGAACGCTGCAGCGGCAGTGCGGATGCTTTCGATCTCCTCGTGCATCCAGGCGATCTCGTGTGCCGCCCGCACGGCCGCGCTGCGCAGGATCTGCTGCACCATCTGCACGGCGACGCGGGCCGGCTCGTCGGTGATCGTCGGCAGGACGATCTCCTCCAGGCTGCGCACGACGCCATGGATGACGTGGTCGGTCGTCGGTTTGCTCAGCACCTCACGCCATCCCTGACTGGTCCGCCGACGCGAGCGCAGCTTCCAGCTGCGTCATCGCCTGCATCCACATCATGTGACCGAACTGCACGGAGTTGAGGTTGAACAACGAGGCGAGGAGGTGGTTCTCGCCCCTGGCGAACGCCGCCCCGCCCTCGAGCAACCGTCGAACGGTGCCGATGACGCCGAGGATCAGGAAGTAGGAGACGATTGCGGGGTTGACCTGTGCCTCGTCGAACCCGGTCAGCTCTCGGTAGTGGGCGCAGAACTCCTCCGCGTCGGTGAGGTCGGGTGGCGCGGCCTGGGCCACCGCCTTGAAGTAGCCGAGGTCCTCACGCGGATCGCCGATCTGGGCCAGCTCCCAGTCGAGCAGGACGAGGTGGCCGTCGTCGTCGACGAGCATGTTGGCGCTCTGGAAGTCACCGTGGATGAGGGTCAGTGGCACGGGCGGCGGCCGGTGGGCGTCGAGCCAGGCGGCCACGTAGCGGAGGAACGGCTCGCTCTCAACATGCGCTCGATCGGTGCCTCGCCACTCGTCGATCCGCGAGGTGAGGTACCCGTCGTAGCTCGGCGGGCGCTCGATGCTGTCCGGCAGGTCGTCGATCGGAATGGTGTGGAAGCTCGCCGCTGCTTCGGCCAACCGGCTCGGGAGGTCGCCGACGTCGTCGCGTCCGGCGCAGTACGGCAGCAATGACATGGCCGTGGAGTGCTCGAGCACGATGGCCTTGGTGCCCAGGTGCTCGCCCGTGGCGTCGAAGTGGATCGGGGCAGCGATGCGGGCGCGCCCTGCCACGGCGTGCAACACGTCCCACTCGTAGCTGCGGTCGGTGTGGATCAGACTCCGGTCCGGCGGCGGATCGCCGCGCAGCACGAACGTCCTCTGCTCGGGCTCACCGTGGCGTTGCCACGTGACGTCGGCGCGAGCAAGCAACCGGCTATAGCCGCCGGTCATCACTCGATAGGACGTCACCTCGACATCGGTGACGCCTTGTTCCCGCGCCGCAAGGAAGGCGGCCAGACGTTCGGGCATCGCGGACGGATCTTCCAACGTTCCCCCTGGTTCGCTCCCGTTCGGTTCCGGTGGGACGAGCGTAGGCGGCGGTCATCTACCTTCGACCCGATGGCCACGCTCCTCGCCCACATCCGCGTCAAGTCGGGGACGGAGGACCAGTTCGAGGACATCGCCAAGCGTCTGTACTCCTCGACGCACGAGCACGAGACGGGCGTCCGACACTACGAGTACTGGCGCGGGGCCGAGCCGTCGACCTATTACACGCTGCTCGCGTTCGACGACCACCGCGCGTTCATCGGCCACCAGACGAGTGCGCACCACGAGACGGCGGGGTCCGAGTTGGGTTCCGTGATCGAGGCGCTTCACCTCGAGTGGGTCGATCCGATCGCCGGTGCCTCGGGCCTGCCCCCGACCGAGCATCAGGAGGCGCCAGAAGGAGCCGACAGCCTGACGGCTGCCCACACGGATCGCTACGCCGCCGAGGTCGCCGCCTGGTGGTCGACCCACCGCTGATCCCGAGGATCAGGTTCTCAAGCGTTTTCAGTGGTCAGATCTGACACCAGATCCTCAGAAGAAACCTCGGGCTCGGCCCCGCCGCCTCGCGGATGCGAGCCTGGGGGATGGCTCGCATCACGATGCTCACCCCCGACGAGCTGGACCCGGAGCTGCGCAGGCGCAGCCGGGCCGACGAGCGCACCCCGCTCGAGCTCGGTTTGACCCGCATCTTCGGCCATCAGCCGGAGATGGCCAGGGGGCTCGGCGCGTTCGGTGCCGCGTTGAAGGCCAACCGCACGTTGCCGGAACGGTTGATCGAGCTCGTGCGGCTGCGCGTCGCGTTCCACAACCAGTGCCGCAGCTGCATGGCGATCCGCTACCCGGACGCCCTTGCCGACGGCCTGACCGAAGACCTCGTCTGCTCGCTGGAGCGGCCGATGGAGGCCGACGACCTCGACGATCGAGAGCGCCTGGCGATCCGCTACGGCGAACTGTTCGCGACCAACCACCTGGCCATCGACGATGCGTTCTACGACCGGATGCGCGAGCTGTTCACCGAGCCCGAGATCGTCGAGCTCGGCTTGAACGTGGCGATGTTCGTCGGCGTCGGCCGCCTCTCCGCCACGTGGGACATGATCGACGACCTGCCCGACCGCTACCGGGCGGCCGGCGAGGTCACGCCATGGGGCGCCGACGACGCGGTCGTGGTCCGGTGACGGTGGGGCTTGCGGGCGCCGACGAGGTGGCGCTCGGTCAACGACTGCACCACGTCATCACGCAGTTCTGCAGGGGTGTCGACCGCCGAGACGCCGAGCTGGTGCGGGACTGCTTCCACCCGGATGCGTTCGACGATCACGGTGTGTTCAAGGGTGGCCCGTCCGACCTCGCGGAGTGGCTGCTCGAGGTCACGGCGGCGATGCAGTTCATGCAGCACACGGTGTCCAACTTCCATCTGTTCGGCGTTCGGGACGACGTCGCCACGACGGAGACGTACTGGCACATGCGCGGCGTCGGGGTGGACGGTCAGCTGGCCGAGGCGAGCGGCCGGTACCTCGATCGGTTCGAGCGCCGGGCCGGGCAGTGGCGCATCGCCAATCGGCTGTGCACACTCGAGTGGTCGTCGCCCGGCACGGGGTACGGCGCTGCCGACTTCGCCGGCGGGGCGACCGATCGCGGTGATCCCTCGTACGCGCTGGCCGATCTCGTCGCGCCGGAAGGGCTGCACGCCGGCCGCGTCCAGGTCGACGGCGTCGTCGCCTGACCGGCCACAATGACGACCACCCAAGCGGACGAGAGAGAGTCGATGCGATGACTGACGTGCGAACCCCGTGGTTCCTGGCCGGCAACTACGGGCCGGTGCTCGACGAGATCACGGAGTACGACCTGCCGGTGACGGGGGCGATCCCGCCGGCGCTGTCCGGCCGGTACCTGCGCAACGGCTCCAACCCGGCCAGCGGCACCGCGGGCCACTGGTTCTTCGGCGACGGCATGGTCCACGGCATCCGGCTCGAGGACGGCGCGGCGTCGTGGTACCGCAACCGGTGGGTGCGCACGACGAAGCTCGAGAAGGGCCTCGAAGCGACCGATCCCGAGACGATCATGGACCCGACGGCCAGCGCGGCGAACACCCACGTGCTGGCGCATGCCGGGAGGATCTGGGCACTGGAGGAGGGGCACTTCCCGTACGAGCTGACGCCCGAGCTGGAGACGATCGGGTGCGACGACTTCGGCGGCGCGCTGACCTCGGCGTTCACCGCCCATCCGAAGCTGTGCCCCGAGACCGGCGAGCTGCACTTCTTCGGCTACGGCGTGTTGCCGCCGTACCTCACGTACCACGTGCTCGACGCCAGCGGCGCGCTGACCCATTCGGCGCCGATCTCGGTGCCGGCGCCAACGATGATGCACGACTTCATGATCACCAGGGAGCACGCCATCTTCATGGACCTGCCCGTGGTCTTCGACATGGAGAAGGCGGCGCGTGGCGACGTGCCCCTCGGCTGGGACGACTCGTACGGCGCACGGATCGGGATCATGCCGCGGTTCGGCACCGACGCCGACGTGCGGTGGTTCGACATCGACCCCTGCTACGTGTTCCATCCGATGAACGCCTTCGTCGACGGGTCGAAGGTGGTCTGCGACGTCGGCCGGCACGAGTACATGTGGCGGGCGTCGATGGACGACTTCGCACCGTGCTACCTGCACCGCTGGACGTTCGACCTCGATTCGGGGGCGGTCACGGAGACCCAGCTCGACGACGTCTCGCATGCCTTCCCCCGCGTCGACGACCGGGTCGTCGGCCTGCCCCACCGGTACGGCTGGGCGGCTGCGCCGCGGCCGGGGACGGCCGGAGGCATCGGTGACCCGGGCGTCGTCGTCAAGTACGACCTGTCGACCGGCGGGACGGACACGTTCGACCTCGGGCCGACGGCCCACCCCGGCGAGTTCGTGTTCGTGCGCGCCGACGACGCCAGCGGCGAGGACGAGGGCTGGGCGATGGGACTCGTCCATGACGACGCCACGGGCCAGTCGGACCTCGTCATCCTCGACGCCAGCGACCCGGCCGCGGACCCCGTCGCCGAGGTCCACCTGCCGCGCCGCGTGCCGTACGGCTTCCACGGCAGCTGGATCAGCGACGCCGAACTGGCGTGAGCTCCCCCACCTGGGCGTGATCCGTTCCTGGGCGTGATCCGTCCCAGACCCTGAGACGGATCCCGCCCGGATGTCAGGCGGGGGGCAGTTCGAGCTCTCGGGCTGCGGCGTCGGCGACCATCCGGTAGAAGCGCAGGAGGAGTTCGCTCGGCTCGTACAGCTCGACGAGGTGGCCGAGCTCGTGGCGGGCGTCCATGAAGGCGAACTCCTGGCCGCCGGTCGTGCGCGCCCACAGCAGCTCGGGCCAGTCGTGATGCGTGCACCAGCTCATGGCGTCAGGCAACGACTCGACCATGAAGGCGAGGTGATGGACGCCCGACCCGGGCGCAACGAGTGGCGAAGTGTGCTCCTGCACCAGCTCGACCATCACGTGGCCCCACTGCCCATACGCCGAGGAGTGGTCGAACTCGCCGCTCGAACCGTGCACTCGCGCCTCCGCCAGCTCGATGTGCTCGATGACGAAGAACGGCCCGGCGCCGGTCGTCTCGGACCGGTGAGCAGCGGCGGCGTGCACATCGTCGACGGGATAGGCGATCTGCACCGGCGCCCCGAGCGGCCGATCCGTGGCGGTCACGGTCGCGTCGGTACGGTCCGGGCGTGACCGACCCCGTTGCCGCGCTGGCCGATCGCCAGGCGATCATCGACGTGACGATCGCCTACTGCTGGGCGTTGGACAGCCACGACTGGGATGGGCTCGACGACGTGTTCACCCCGGACGCCACCGCCGACCTGGGCAGACAGGTCGAGGGGATTGGCGAGATCAAAGCCAGGGTTCGCGGCGCCCTCGAATCGCTGGACTCGAGCCAGCACCTGATCGCCACCCACGACGTGCGGCTCGACGGCGACCGGGCCACGTGCCGGTGCTACCTGCAGGCCCAGCACATCCGGGATGGGGTCGAAGGCGGCAACACGTTCATGTTCGCCGGCCGCTACGAGGACCACCTGGTCCGTACGACCGAGGGCTGGCGGATCCGCCACCGCACCCTGGTGCAGATGTGGACCGCCGGGAACCCGGCCGTGGTGCAGACGAGCGAAGCGAGTCTGCGAACAACATCTGGGCGCGACGTTGTCCGGGCGAGCGAAGCGAAGCCCGGGAATCATCTGGGCGCGGATCGTCCCACCAAGTGAGACGATCCGCGCCCAGATTTCACCACCGTCTCGCTTCGCTCCCCGGTGTCATGCTCCACGTACCGCGCGAGCAACTGTTCGACGCGCAAATCGGGCGGGATGCGGTCGATGCCGATGGTGCGGTCGATCTGTTCGTTGAAGTGCCAGATCCTGCGCTCTTGGTAGTTGATGGGGATCCCGCGGAACGCGGGGGACTCCAGTGACCGCTGCATCGGGGCCATGTTCTGGAAGTCCTCGTCCATGATCCGGTCGAAGTTCTCCATCCGCTTCTCCCAGTGCGGCGGCAACCCTGCGGCCGGGTCGAAGTCGATGGGCGCGTAGTGGATCCAGTCGATGCGCGTCGTGCGCTTGTCCAGCGGCCAGAAGAGGATGAACGGGAAGCCGTAGGCGGCGATCGGCGTGATCAGGTTGGGGAACACCGAGTACGCCGAGCTGGTGCAGCGCACGACATCGTTGACCGTCTCGATGTCCGTGAACCCGGGCGCCACGACATGGCGCCAGTCGTCCCAGTCATCCATCCCCGCCGCCGCCCACGACGACTTGGCGAACGGCGTGATCATCCGCGACGACCCGTTGGGCAGCAGACCCATCGTCGCCCCTCGGTTGTCGAGGTGGCTCTCGCCCTCCCGCTGGTGGATGTGGCGGAAGTGGTACACCTCGAGGAACGCCTCGGCGGTCACCTTCCAGTTGCACGGCACGATCTCGCTGCGCCTCGAGACCTCGCGCAGCGACGGTCCCTGCAACTCGCCCAGCTGGTCGGGGATCGGGGCCAGCCACTGCAACAGCGGCGGCGCGTCAAGGTCCTGGTTGACGAAGATCCACCCGTCCCAGACCTCGCAGCGCAGACGGCGCAGGCACCGCTCGGCCTTGTCCAGCCCGACGAAGTCGCGCTCGTCGGGCACGGCGATCAGGTGGCCTTCGGTGATGTCGTAGGTCCACGAGTGGTACTGGCAGCGCAGCGACCGCGCCGAGCCGGCGCGGTCGCGCACGACGGGCGCACCCCGGTGCTGGCAGGTGTTGTAGAACGCCCGCACGACGTCGTCCTTGCCGCGCACCACGATGACCGGCACGCGCAGGTCGTCGAACGTGAAGAAGTCGCCGACGGACGCGACGGACTCGACCCGCCCGGCGAGGACCCAGGCGTGCGGCCACAGGTGCTCCTGTTCCAGCTGCCAGAACTCGTCGCTGGTGTAGCGCCCGGCGGGGATGTCGTGGAACGCCGGGAAGCCCTCCGGCGGCGCGGTGCGCCCGAACTCGTAGACCATCTCCCGATGCAGCCGGTCGAGCAGCTCGGCGTCCATCGCGTCAGCCTGCCAAAGACCCAGCGTCGACGGCGACGACCTCGCCCGTCACCCACGCCGCCAGGTCGGAGACGAGGAACGTGATCACCCGGGCCACGTCGTCGGGCTGCCCCGCCCGGCCGAGCAGGGTGCGGCTCATCGTGGCGCCGACGTCAAGCCCTGCCGCCTTGAGCGGCGCCAACTGCTCCTGCACACCCGGCGTGTCGATCACGCCGGGCGCTACCCCGACGACACGGATGCCGCTCGCCGCCAGCTCGATCGCCAGGTTCTTGGTCAGCCCGACGACGGCGTGCTTCGACGCGACGTAGGCGCTGATGCCGGCGGCCGCCCGGAACCCGGCCGTCGAGGCGACGTTGACGATCACGCCGCCGTCGATCATCCGCCGCGCCGCCTCGCGCGCACCAGCGAACGTCCCCCGCACGTTGATCAGCAGCATGCGGTCGATGAACTCGTCGGTGGCGTCGATGGCCGGTCCGGTGGTCGGGTAGATGCCCGCGTTGTTGACCCAGATGTCGAGCCGCCCGAAGTCGCTGACAGCTCGGTCGGCGAGGGCGGCGAGGGAGGTCGTGTCGGCGACGTCGACACTCGCCGCCACCACCGAGCCCTGCGCGCTGGCGGCGACGTGCTCCGCCGATGCCGCGTCGAGGTCCGCGGCGAGCACCTGGGCGCCGGCCTCCGCCAGCCGGCGAACGGTGGCGGCGCCGATGCCCCGGCCACCCCCGGTCACGACGGCGACCCGGCCGGCCAGCGAGAACAGGTCGATCAATGATCGTGCGGTGTGGTCCGGAACGCTCGTCCGCGACGTCGGGCCACAGTTCGGGTCATCACTCACACGGCGCATGATCGCGGGACGTCGCTCGCTTGCTCGCAGCGGAGCAGCTCGACGCACGGACCGATCGCGCGAGCTGCCTAAGGTCTGCCCGATGCCGGGGGTCTCGGGGGAAGCGGCGCTCACGGTCGCATCGCTGTCCAAGACGTTCCCCGGACAGCGCGCCCTGATCGACGTCGATCTCGAAGTGCGACGCGGCGAGATCCACGCGCTGATCGGTCAGAACGGGTCGGGCAAATCGACCGTCGTCAAGATCATCGCCGGCTACCACCGACCTGACGACGGCGCCCGCGCCACGATCGCCGGCACGCCGCTCGAGTTGGGTTCGACATCGGCGGCAGTGGCGGCGGGGATCCGCATCGTGCACCAAGACCTCGGCCTCATCGAGACACTCTCGGTGGCGGACAACTTCCGACTGAACCGCCCGCTGCCGGCGCTGCGCCCGTTGCGACGGCGCGATGAGCGCGCGGCGGCGCGCGACGCGCTGCGGGTGCTCGGTTACGACGTCGACCCCACTGCCATCATCGCCGACCTCTCCGAATCGGAGCGCACGGCGGTGGCGGTGGCAAGGGCGTTGGATGCCGAGGACCGCGGTGGCGAACCGTTCCCCTTGCTCATCCTCGACGAAGCCACCGCGGCGTTGCCGGGGCCGGAGGTGGATCGGCTCTTCTCGGCCCTGCGGCGCGTCGTCGCGGATGGCACGGCCATCCTGTTCATCTCCCACCACCTCGACGAGGTCCTCCAGCTGGCCGACCGCGTCACGGTGCTGCGCGACGGCCGCCGGATCACCACGCGGGAGGTGGCCGGCTTGACCCACGAAGCATTGGCCGAACTGATGCTCGGGCGCCAGCTGTTCGCCGAGGCACCTGCCCACACCCGCCACGTCGACGCGGCGAGCGACCACACGCCGGTACTCTCGGCACGGCGCATCGCTGGTCGCGAGCTGGCTCCCCTTGACCTCGACGTCGCCGCCGGTGAGGTCGTCGGCGTGGCTGGGCTGACCGGATCCGGACGTGACGAGCTGGCCGGCCTGCTGTCGGGGCGGCTCGACCGCAGCGGCGACGTGTACGTGGACGGGCGAATCGTCGCATCCGGTGATCCCCGGGTTGCGATCGGCGTTGGGCTGTGCTGCGTGCCGGCCGATCGCGCCAACGACGCGCTGATGCTGCTGGCCACGATGCGGGAGAACCTGACGTTGGCCGACCTCGCACCGTTCTGGGCGCGCGGACGCCTGAGCACCAGAGCTGAGCGAGGCGATACGTCCGTGTGGGTGGAACGACTCGACATCCGGCCTCCTACCCCCGAGGCGATCATCGGTGAGCTGTCCGGTGGCAACCAGCAGAAGACGGTCCTCGCCCGATGGCTGCGCGTCTCGCCCAGGGTGCTGGTGCTCGATGAACCGACGCAGGGGGTAGACGTGGGCTCCAAGGCGGACATCCACCGTCTGGTCGACGAGGCCGCTGGCCGCGGCGCGGCGACCGTCGTGTGCTCGTCGGACAGTGCCGAGCTCGAGCGGCTCTGCTCGGAGGTCATCGTGCTGCAACGGGGGCGGGTGCTCGCCCGACTGACCGGTGACGACATCAACGAGGAGCGCATCGAGGAGATCCAGCTGTTGCCGCTGTCCGATGTGGTGGACGCCGGGGCGCCGACATCGTGAGCTCGACGACGATGGCAACAGCGCGGTCCTCCCGGCTGCGCATCCCGGGCCTGAGCAAGGCCAGTGCCCTGTACCTGCTCGGGCTGATCTTCCTGATCTTCGGGCTGTGGATCCCCGAGACCTTCCTCACCTCGGCCACGTTCAAGCTGGTCCTCTCCGACCAGGTCGTGATCGGGCTGCTCGGCCTGGCGGTGCTGATCCCGCTCAGCGCCGGAGCGTTCGACCTGTCGTGCGGGTCGATGCTCGCCTTCTCGCTCGTCGTCGTGAGCTGGTTCGAGCAGGAGACGGGCCTCAATGGCATCGTCTCGTCCCTGCTCGCGCTCGGTGCCTGCGTCGTGGCCGGGTTCCTGTCCGGCTTGGTCGTCGTCAAGTTCCGCGTCAACTCGTTCATCGCCACGCTCGGCATGAGCCAGGTGCTGGCCGCGGCGACGCTGTACATCTCGGGAAACCGCCAGATCACCGGCGTGTTCTCCTCGACGTTCCTCGAGTTCGGACGCAAGGAGTTGCTCGGCATCCCCATCGTCGTGTACTACCTGGCGGCGATCGCGCTCGTGATCTGGTACGTGCTCGAGTGGACACCACTCGGGCGACACCTGCTGGCCACCGGCGCCAACCATGACGCGGCTCGACTGGCGGGGGTGCGCACCGACCGGATGGTCTGGGGCGGACTCGTGGCGTCGGCGTTCATCGCCGGCATCGCCGGCTTGGTCTACGGCGCCAAGGTCGGGTCGTTCTCCAACACGTTCGGCACACCGTTGCTCTTCCCGGCGTTCGCCGCCGTCTTCTTCGGCGCCACGCAGTTCAAGACGCGCGCCAACGTGTGGGGCACGCTGATCGCCGTCTACGCACTTGCTTTCGGGGTCAAGGGCCTGCAGCTCGCGTTCGAGGGCGGCGTCTACTGGATCACGCCCCTGTTCAACGGCCTCGCCCTCTTGATCGCCGTGGCTCTGGCCAGCCGCAAGGCTCTGCCGCGGCTCCGGCTGCGCTCCGAGGAGGACGGTCCACCGATGGACGACCGATCGACGACCTCCCCCGCCTCCGCCCCGACGAGCGCGACGTGACGGCGCGCGACGTGGTCGAAAGCGTCGTGAATCGGCAGGTCGTGCTGGCCGCGCGGCCGGACGGTCCGCCAGTCGAGTCGGACTTCCGGGTCGTCGAGACGGCGCGGCGTGCGCCGGGCGATGGTGAGGTCGTCGTGCAGAACCTGTACGTCTCGCTCGACGCCGGGTTCCGCAACTGGATGGACGCCGACAGCGGCGACCACATCCTCCCCGCGATGGAGATCGATGCGCCGGTGATGGGTCTCACCCTCGGTCGGGTCGAGGCGTCGGAGCATCCGGACTTCCGGCCCGGCGAGCTGCTGATGGCACGCTTGGCGTGGGAGGAGTACTCGACCACGGACGCCACTGACTTCCTCGTGCGGGTGCCGCCCGACCTCTCCTGCCCGCTCAGCTACCACCTCGGGATCCTCGGCGACACCGGGATGTCGGCGTACTTCGGGCTGCAGGACGTCGGGCGCCCACAGGCTGGCGAGACCGTCCTGGTCAGCGCGGCAGGCGGTGCGGTTGGATCGGTCGCCGGTCAGGTGGCGCGGATCATGGGGGCGCGGGCCGTGGGCATTGCCGGCGGTGCCGACAAGTGCCGTCGGCTGGTCGACGAGCTGGGTTACGACGACGCCGCCGACCGCCACGCTGACGTCTCGGCCGACTTGGCCCGGGCCTGCCCGGACGGCGTCGACGTCTACTTCGACAACGTCGGGGGACCGCTGCTCGAGGCGGTGCTCGACCACCTCGCCGTCGGGGCGCGGGTCGTGCTCTGTGGTGCGGTCGCGGCCTACAGCGCGAAGGAGCCCCTGCCCGGGCCCGCCAACCTCTTCCAGCTCGTCACCAAGCAAGCGCGGATGGAAGGGTTCATGACGCACCTCCAGCACGACCGGTACCCGGAGGCGCGACAGCAACTGCTGGACTGGATGGCCGAGGGCCGCCTGCGCAGCGTGGAGGACCTGCGGGAGGGGATCGAGCAGGTCGGACCGGCCTTCTGCGACCTGTTCGCCGGTCGCAACTTCGGAAAGACGGTCGTACGACTCGTCGAGGACAAGGGGGAACGATGAGGAAGCACTGGACCACAATCGCCGCTGCCGGCCTGTTGATCGCGACCGCCGCGGCGTGTGGCGGCGACGACGACGACGAGACGCCAGCTGCCGAGAGCAGCTCGACGCCAGCCGGTGCCGTTACCACCGCCGCCGGCGCCGACACGACGGCCGGCGGTGCCGACACGACGGCCGGCG
>Ga0136612_10000189_pt1 | contig 18599 bp, 14 predicted proteins | sample AntDryUQ224A2306_2_FD_106644 | JGI IMG/M metagenome (GOLD analysis project Ga0136612, IMG submission 106644) | Polar desert sand microbial communities from Dry Valleys, Antarctica - metaG UQ224A (23.06) | ecosystem: Environmental > Terrestrial > Soil > Desert | place: Antarctica: Dry Valley... | reverse complement strand
GTCTTCGACGGGGCCATGGGAGGACTCTAAGCCGCGATACTTGAGATCATGAGCGCCCGGGAGCTTTGGCAGGAGTCCTTCGACAGGTCGAATCTGCGTGATGCGGAGTTCGAGACCATGTCCGGAGTCCCCGTCGAACCGCTGCACGGCGGCGACGAGTCCGCCTATCCCGGCCAGTACCCCTACACCCGGGGCCCGTACGCCTCGATGTACCGCTCGAAGCTCTGGACGATGCGGATGTTCGCCGGGTTCGGCACGGCCGAGGACACCAACGCCCGGTTCAAGGAGATCCTGCGCTCCGGCGGTGACGGCCTCTCCACCGCCTTCGACCTACCGACCCTTTACGGCCGTGACTCCGACGACGTCGAGGCACTCGGTGAGGTGGGCAAGTGCGGGGTTGCCGTCGACACCTTGGCCGACATGGAAGACCTGTTCGCCGACATCGACCTGGGCGACGTGAGCACCTCGATGACCATCAACTCGCCGGCGATCATGTTGCTGGCCATGTACATCGGTGTGGCCGAGAGAACCGGGGTCGAGCGGGCCAGGCTCGGCGGCACCATTCAGAACGACATCCTGAAGGAGTACCAGGCGCAGAAGGAGTTCATCTTCCCGCCCCGCCCTTCGGTGCGGCTGATCACCGACATGATGCGTTTCTGCGCCGCGGAGATGCCCCGGTGGCACACCATCTCGGTGTCCGGCTACCACATCCGTGAGGCGGGCTCCACGGCCGCTCAGGAGCTGGCCTTCACCATCGCCAACGGTTTCGCCTACGTCGAAGCGGCCGTGGCTGTCGGCTTGGACGTCGACGAGTTCGCGCCGCGGCTGTCCTTTTTCTTCAACGCCCACCTCGACTTCTTCGAGGAGATCGGCAAGTACCGGGCGGCCCGCCGCATCTGGGCTCGCTGGATGAAGGAGCGCTACGGCGCGAAGAACGAGAAGTCGCTAATGCTGCGCTTCCACACTCAGACGGCCGGTGTTTCGCTCACCGCCCAGCAGCCCGAGGTCAACATCGTGCGCACCGCCATCGAAGCCTTGGCCGGCGTGCTGGGGGGCACCCAGAGCCTGCACACCAACTCCATGGACGAGGTGCTCGCCCTTCCCACGGAGAAGGCCGCCCGCATCGCGCTGCGAACCCAGCAGGTGATCGCCCACGAGACAGGTGTGGCGAACGTGGCCGACCCGCTGGGTGGATCGCACTACGTGGAGTGGATGACCGACGAGATGGAGCGCCAAGCCGAGGAGATCTTCGCCCACATCGACGAGATGGGCTCGGGCTCGATGCTCGAGGGTGTGTACCGAGGCGTCGAAGAAGGTTGGTTCCAAGGGCGCATCGCCGATGCGGCCTACGAGTTCGAGCGCAAGGTCTCGTCGGGTCGCCGGGTGGTAGTGGGGGTCAACCGCTTTACCGACGCCACCGGCGACGAGCCTCTGGAATTGCTGCACATCGGCCCGGAGGTGGAGGAGCGCCAGCTCAAGCGGCTCGACAAGGTCAAGGCCGACCGCGATCCGCAGGCCGTGGGAGCCACACTGGCCGAAGTGGCCAGACTGGCGGCGGAGCCCGACGCGAACCTCATGCCCCCCATCCTCGATGCGGTGCGGGCCTACGCCACCCTCGGCGAGATCGTCGACACCCTCGCCGGCGTCTTCGGTCGCTGGAGGGAAGACCCCCGCCTGTGAGCCCGTCGCCCGCCAAATCCGGCGAGCCTCCCCTCCAGTGGGCGTACTTACCGCGGCATAGCTGGGTGAAAGCCGCCCGCAGGAGGTCTGGTTGAGCACATGAGCACATGAGCACAGTTGCGGAGTTCGAAGTGAGGCACACCCGGGCGGTGGCTCCCGTCAGACGGGTGGCCCTGGGTGACAGCGACCTGCCCATCGACCCGGCCCCCGGCCACGGAGGTCTACTGCTGGCCGGCGTGGTCGGAGCCTCCGTGCCTCGTCTCACCGAAGAGGTGCGCGACGACCTCGACCGGCTGGTACGCGACCTCGAGATTGGTGAGCGGATCCCTCAACCCCGGATGCGCTTTCGCTTCCAGACCGACGTCGTCGGCCTCGATAGGTCTCGTCACCGGCTACTCCAGGTGGGCACCGCTCTCGGCTTCGAGTACGACGACCATGGAGCGCCTTTGCCACAGGCCCTCGCCGCGGTCTACGCCGCCGGGGCCCTGACCGGGCAACGCCGTCTCGTCGTGTTCCGGATGATCCGCCGAGCCACCCGATGGGAGGGCGCGGCCGACGATTCCCTCATTACCTTCCTTCGCTCCGACGAGGCCACCTACCTACGACGCGACCGACACCACGACGAGCACTGGGCCATGCAGTTGTTGGGTTTCGGCGGCGGCGCCGAGCCCGCACGCGGGGAGATCCTCGGGCGCTTCCGCGAGCTCGTCCGCGAAGCCCACCCCGACCATGGCGGCGAGACGGGGCTGGCCGGCGAACGCATCACAGATCTGACAGTCGCCAAGCGGATCCTGCTGGCCAGTTGACGGCCGGTCGTCCCCGTAAGGGCTCCGGTGCCCCAGGCAGGGGCTACGGCCTGGTACTCGCCCCTGGAGCCAGCGCCGGCCCCGACCAGCCCGCACTGATCGCCATCGACCGCGCCGCCTCCGCGCTCGGGGTGAAGGTGGCCCGGGTGGCTCTCCCCAAGGGAAAGGCAGAGCGGGCTGTGCCGAGGGCGACGGAACAGGTGAAGGCGCTGGGACTGCCCGACGGCAAGGTGTTCAGCGGGGGGCGGTCGTTCGGTGGCCGGGTCTTCTCCATGGCCGTGGCCGACGGATTGCCCGCCGCCGGGCTGGTGCTCCTCAGCTATCCGCTTCATCCCCCGGGAAAGCCGGACCAGTTGCGCACGGATCACTTCGGCCAGCTCAAGGTGCCCTGCTTATTTGTCTCCGGCACCCGGGATGCGTTTGGCACTCCGGAGGAGCTGGAGCGGGCGGTGGCCCTGATCCCCGGCCCCGTCACCCAGGTGTGGGTTGATGGGGGTGACCACGGGATGCGCGGCAAGGACGACGTGGTGGCCGAAGCGGTGGTCGGGTGGTTGTCCGACAACACCAACGCCTGAGACTCAGGCGTCTTCGGGGTTGATGTCCTCCAGCTCGAGGCGGGCGGTCTCCGGGTAGAGCAGCAACACCAGGACGGCCACGAGGGCTGGTCCGGCGGAAAGCACCAGCAGCGCCGGCCCGAGACCGCCCAGCTCCGCGGCCAGGAACCCGATTGACACCAGGCCGATTACCGATCCCACTCGGCCCAGGCCTCCGATGATCCCGTTGGCCCTACCCCGCAGGGAGGTGGGAAACAGCTCCGGGCCGTAGACCCCCAACGCCGGCACCGTGGCCGATCCGATCACCGCCCCGATCACCGACCAGGCCCATAGCCCCCACCCTTGCGAGAAGAACATGGCGACGGTGGCGCCCACGCCGCCCACGATGCCTATGGCGCCAACGATCCGTCGACCCTTCATGTCGGCCAGGTAACCGCCGACGACGATTCCGATCCCGCCGGGCACGTTCGTCAGGATGGTGAACAGCGAGATGGCCCCGGCGGAGTAGTTGCGTTCCTCGCGCAGGAACTCGTTGGTGAACTGGCTGGCCGGCGACACGAACAGCGCGAGAAGCAAGCCGGAAATGGCCAGGAGCCAGAACCGGCGTCCGTGGCCAGCCACCGCGGCCTCCACATGGGGTCGGTTGAACCGCCGGGATTCGGGGAGGCGACGGGCCACCGACAGCGCCAGCGGGATGCCGATGCCAGTCAGCAGGAACAGCACCCGCCATCCGCCTGGGTGAAGGTCGGCTACGAACAGGACAGCCACGGGAAGGCCTGCGCCGAAGGCGGCGCTCACCGAAAGAATGGACACGGCGTAGGCCCGCGAGCCTGCGGGCACCTCCTCGGCGGCCATGATCCCCAGCGTGATGGCCAGCGCAGTAGCCGCGCCTCGGGCCACGAGTTGCGTGCCGGAGTAGAAGAAGATGTTCGGGCTCAGCGCGCCGAGGACGGTGAAGGAGCAGGCCATGAGCGCCGACAGCACCACGATCGCCCTTCGCCCCCGTCGGTCGGCGGCCGCCACGAGAGCGATGGCCACCAACACGTCGAGGCGGGCCGCCGCCGTAGCGATTCCCTGAACCCGCGTTCCTGAGTTGAACTGATCGGCCGCGAAAGTCAGTGTCTGGGAGAGGAGCACCCCGGTCATCCCCGTGACGTACGACAGGGCAGCCAGACAGCCCAGGACGGTCGCCGAACGGGCGTCGAAGTTGTCGGGCGGCGACCACCACGGCCTGCGCCCGTGGCTGCCGATCCGACCCAACTGTCTCCGCATCGGCGGGCCGAAAAGCCAACCCCAATAGGGGATGGCCAGGCGGAACTCGACCGTCTGGCGGACCTCCGTGCCCGCGGCCGACTCGGCGAGAATCTCTACCGAACGGCTGTAATCAAGGACCGGCCCGGTTTCGCAGACGAACTCACCTGCGTCGGTGGCTCTTTCGACCAGCGGCGTCCGTCGTGGCTCGAGCATCGCGGCCAAGCCTTCGGCGTCGACCGTCCCGGAGCGAACGGCACGCAAGGAGGGCGATGATAGGGGCGCGATGTCTGACGAAGCGACTGCCGAGGGCGCGGGTGGGGCCCCGCGCACCGAAGGAGGGCAGGTTGGGGTGCCCGCTCGGGAAGAGGGCATAGACCGGTTTGTCGTCCGGCCCGGCGGACCCTTGTCGGGTTCGGTTCAGGTCGGCGGCGCCAAGAACTCAGTTCTCAAGCTCATGGCCGCCAGCGTTCTGGCCCAAGGCACCTTCCGGCTCTCCAACGTCCCCCATATCGCCGACGTGGAGACCATGGCCGACCTGCTCACCTCGATGGGGGTCGACGTTCGACGTAACGACCATGAGCTGCAGCTCCACTGCTCGTCCGACCTGGTGCCCGAGGCTCCCTGGGAACTGGTCGAACGGATGCGGGCTTCGATCGTCGTACTGGGGCCCCTGCTGGCTCGCTTCGGTAGGGCCAAGGTGGCGTTGCCCGGCGGCGACGACTTCGGTGTTCGCCCGATCGACATGCACCTCCGGGGTCTGGAGATGCTCGGCGCGACCTTCGAGATGAACCACGGGTTCATCGAGGCCAGAGCCGATCGCCTGATCGGAACCCGCATCGTCTTGGACTTCCCCAGCGTGGGAGCCACCGAGAACTCGCTCTTGGCCGCGGTGCTTGCCAAGGGGACGACCGTCATCGAGAACGCGGCCCGCGAGCCCGAGATCGCCGACCTGGCCACCTTCCTCAACAAGATGGGGGCCCACGTGCTCGGGGCAGGTACCTCGACCATTGAGATCGAAGGAGTCGACGAGCTGCACGCCGCTGCCCACAAGGCGATTCCCGACCGCATCGAGGCCCTCACTTATCTCGCCGCGGTGGGGATTGCCGGCGGCGAGATCACCGTGACCGGGGCCCGTATGGACCACATGGAGCTGGTGGTGGAGAAGCTGGCCAACATGGGCATGCTCGTCTCCTCGACGACCGGTGGCCTGTGGGCTCGAGCCCCCGAGAAGCTCATCAGCACCGACCTGGCGACGATGCCTTATCCCGGCATCGCCACCGACTACAAGCCACTGCTGGTGGCCATGCTTTCGGTGGCCGACGGGGTGGGCATTGTGACTGAGAACATCTACATGTCGGGCCGATACCGCTACACCCAGGAGCTGGCCCGGATGGGCGCAGACATTCGCGTGGAAGGCCACCACGCCGTGGTGCGAGGAGTGCCCGGACTTTCGGGGGCACCGGTACGGGCTCCCGACCTGCGGGCCGGTGCAGCTCTCGTCCTCGCTGGCCTCAAAGCCGAAGGGGAAACCATCGTGACCGGTGCCGATCATGTCGACCGGGGCTACGAGAACTTCGCCGGCGCTTTACAGGGCCTGGGGGCCGATGTAGAGCGGATCCGAGCCTGATGAGGGGGAACACGCAGGTCGACCCCGCTGTTGATGGGAACATGGAGGCTGTGAGCACTCACACATCAGCGGGCACCACGACAGAGGTCCAATTGACCAAGCCCGGGGCGCCCGTGCGGGTGGAAGGGCCGGGCCCTGCTGCCGCCGCTGGCCTCGACCCGGATCGGGAGATCTCCGACGCCGAACTCATGCGCATCGCTTTGGACGCTGCCGTCGAAGCGATCCGGCCCGCCATCCAGATGGACGGCGGCGACATGATCGTGCACGAGCTGCGACATGAAGAGGGTGTGGTCGACATCGAACTCATCGGTGCCTGCGTGGGCTGCCCCATGTCCTCGGTAACCCTCAAGCAGGGTGTCGAGCGAATCCTCACCGACCGGGTGCCCGGCCTCAAGAAGGTGCGAGCCAAGGGCATTGACTATGACGTCGTGGAAGATGCCTGGTAGCAGGGCCTGGTAGCAGGGCCTGGTAGCGGGCCCGGCGCGGCTCGCTAGCCTGCGCCGGACCATGCGGTCCCGCCCTGTCCCCGATCTCGTAGAAGCCGCCACCAACGGCGACCGGCTCTCGCTGGCCCGCACCATTTCGCTCATCGAGCGGGGCGGCGACCCAGCCCGAGAGGTCTCCCGCCTGATGTTCCCCAAGGGCGGATCCGCCCACACGATCGGCATCACGGGGGCGCCGGGCGCGGGTAAGTCGACCCTCACCGACCAGCTGATCCGCCACATTCGCAGCGAGGCGGGCGGAGAGCGGGAGGTATCGGTGCTGGCTGTCGACCCCTCGTCGCCTCGTACTGGCGGAGCCTTCCTCGGCGACCGAGTCCGCATGCAGGACCACGCCACCGACGGCGGCGTGTTCATCCGGTCGATGGCCAGCCGGGGCCACCTAGGCGGGTTGGCATTGGCCACCCCCGAGGCCATTCGCGCCCTCGATGCCGCCGGCTTTCCCCTCGTGATCGTGGAGACCGTCGGCGTGGGGCAGGTGGAGATCGAAGTTGCCGGCGCGGCCGACACCACCGTCGTCGTCGTGAACCCCGGCTGGGGTGACGCCATCCAGGCCAACAAGGCCGGCCTGATCGAAGTGGCTGACATCTTCGTAATCAACAAGGCCGACCGGCCCGGCGTGGAGGAGGTGGAGCGCGACCTCAACTGGGCGCTCGACCAGACGATGTGGCCCGCCTGGAGGCCGCCGATCCTCAAGACGGTGAGTTCGACCGGCGAAGGCGTGCCCGAGTTGATGGCCGCGATCGAGGAGCACCTCACCACGTTCGAGAAGTCGGGCGAACTGGCCGAGCGGCGCGCTCTGCGGCTCACCGACGAGCTGGCCGAGATCGTGGCCCGCCGCCTCGAGGCCAAGGCGCGGGCTGCGGTGGGGGAGTCTCGCTTCGACGATCTGCGGACCCGCATGACCGGCCGTGAGATCGACCCGCACAGTGCGGCCGATCAGGTGCTGGAATCGATCAGTTAGCCCGAGAAGACAAGCGACAGGAGACGAACGATGGCTGAGTCAGAGACTTTCGTAACGATGGAGCGCCGGGACGGCAACGTCGCCCTCATTCGCCTCGACCGACCGAAGATGAACGCCATTTCCGGCGACGTGCTCAACCAGCTGCACGAGATCCTGGTGGAGCTGGAGTCGGACATGCCCGGAGCCGTCGTTGTCTGGGGTGGCGAGCGCATCTTCGCCGCCGGGGCCGACATCACCCAGTTCGGCGGGGCTTCGGGTGGATCCATCGGCGTGGGCTTCCGCGAAGCGCTCGACAAGCTGGCCGGCTTTCCCCGGCCCGTGATCGCCGCTATCAACGGCTACGCCCTCGGCGGTGGGTGTGAGCTTGCGCTGGCTTGCGACTTCCGGGTGGTGGGCGAGGGCGCCAAGCTCGGCCTTCCCGAGGTTCAGCTGGGGATCATTCCCGGTGGCGGCGGTACCCAGCGCCTGCCCCGACTCATCGGCCCGGCTCGAGCTAAGGAGCTGATGATGACGGGCCGGCATGTCAAGCCAGACGAGGCGATCACCATCGGCCTCGCCGACCGCCGCGCGAACGACGAGCAGGTGCTCGACACGGCACTGGCCTGGGGCGCAGAGTTGGCCAAGGGGGCGGTCATCGCCCAGGGCCTGATCAAGCGGGCGGTCAACGAGGGCCTCGAGCGCGACCTCGACAAGGGCCTCGACCTCGAAGCCGAGTGCTTCATCGAGGCCTTCAAGACCGAGGACGCCAAGATCGGCATCACCAGCTTCATGGAAAAGGGCCCAGGCAAAGCCGAGTTCGTCGGCAAGTAGCGCCGACTCGTGGCCCGCCTACTGGTCGGGCGGACCCTCCCAGTCGTCTTCGACCCCGCGGCGGCGTAGGCGCCCCGATCGACCATCCCGGTCTCAGGCCCAGACGGCCAACCCGGCGGCCAGGGGGTTGGCTTGCAGGCGGTGCGCCGGCACCACGCGGACCGCAATGCCGTAGCGACCGCTGCGGGCGGGGGGTACCGATCCCCGGTAACGCAGCGCTCCCGGGCCGGCGTTGCCGTCGACCAGGTCGAGGACCACCGGCTCACCCGCGGGTGTCAGCCGGTCGCCAGCCCCCACCACGCCGTGTACCGCATGCACTGAGAGGTCGGACCCCTGTAGGGCTCCTGCGTCCACCGTCACCTCGACGTCTCGGGGCTCGCCGACACCAGCGGGCGAGTCGTCGATGCGAACCTCCCGGACGGTCACCCCGCTCCAGTTCTCCCGCACGCCATCGAGCCATCCGCTCAGTTCCTTCGCGCCGGCGAATCCGTCGGCGGATGTGGCGTCGGCCAGCGCCGCAGCCGGTTCGTAAAGGCCGGTGACGTAGTCGCGCACCATCCGGGCCGCCGAGACCCGGTGCCCGAGCGAAATCCAGGCGCCGCGCACCATCTCGCACCACCCCGCCGGTGCCTCGCCGGGGCCGGCGCGGTCGTAGAAGAGGGGGACGACCTCATGTTCCAGTAGCCCGAAGAGGCTGTTGGCCTCGTGCAGATCACGTTTGGCGGCGTCGCCCTCGTGCTCCGAGGAGTCAATGGCCCAGCCGTTGCGGCCCCCGCCCTCCGGGGACACCTCGTACATCTCGTCCCACCAGCCGTCGAGGATCGACAGGTTGAGGGCGCCATTGAGGGCTGCCTTCTCTCCGCTGGTGCCGCAGGCCTCGAGCGGACGCCGCGGCGTGTTGAGCCAGACGTCGGAGCCGTGGTACATCGTGCGAGCCACGCCGATGTCGTAGTCCTCCACCAGAACGAAGCGGCCCTTGAGCGCCGGATCGCGGGAGAACTCGAAGATCTGGCGGATCAGATCCTTCCCATCGTCGTCCGCCGGATGGGCTTTGCCGGCGAACACCATCTGTACGGGACGGTCGTCGGCCGTGAGGATGGCGCGCAGGCGCTCGGCTTGCGACAGCAGCAGGTTGGCCCGCTTGTAGGGCGCAAACCGCCGCGCGAACCCGATGGTGAGCGCATCCGGGTCGAGCAGAGGCCCCGACGAGTGACGGGCCCGGTTGCGCACCATCTCGACCAGTCGGGTGCGGCCCACCCGCTTGGCTCCCCAAAGGGCCCCGTCGTCGATGTTCCCGGCCCGCTGCCAGTCGTCGGCGTCGGCGCTCGCCCAGCCGAGGCCCACCGACCCGCGGAACAAGTCGGTTACCTCCGGGCTCACCCAGGTCGGGCCGTGGACGCCGTTGGTGATGGGAATCACCGGCACTTCTTCCTCCGGGAGATCGGGCCAGAGCGATCCGAACATCTGCTGGGTGACCTTGGCGTGGAGCTTCGACACCGCGTTGGCCCGGCCCGACATGCGTAGGCCGAGGACGGCCATGTTGAAAGGGTCCTCGGGGGCTTCCTGCGGATCGTGGCCGAGGGCCATGAGCTCGTCGAGGGTCACCTCGCACTCGTCGGCCCATCGGGAGAAGTAGCGCTCCATGAGATCCCGCGGGAAGCGGTCGATTCCCGCGGGCACCGGCGTGTGGGTGGTGAAGATGGTCGCCGCCCGGGTGGCCTCCACCGCCTCCCGAAAAGACAACCCGGCCCCAGTAATGAGTTGACGCACCCGCTCCAGGGTGAGGAAGCCGGCGTGACCCTCGTTGGTGTGCAGCACCTGGGCCTGCTCGCCCAGCGCACCGAGGGCCCGCAGGCCACCCATCCCCAGGAGGATCTCCTGGCGGAGTCGATGCTCGGTGGCGCCTCCGTAGAGCCGGTCGGTGATGAGTCGCTCCTGCGGGCCGTTCTCATCGATGTCGGCGTCGAGCAGGTACAGGCGCACCCGCCCCACGTCGGCCCGCCAGATTTGGGCCGTCACCTCCGTCGAGCCCATCTCGATCGAGATCCGCAGGCCCTCCTGGAGAGTCAACGCCATCGCGTGGGGATCGAGATGGGGGTAGTGCTGGTCCTGCCACCCGGCGGCATCGAGCATCTGACGGAAGTAGCCCTGCCGGTAGAACAGACCGATGCCCACCAGCGGAACGCCGAGGTCGCTCGAGGCCTTGAGGTGGTCGCCGGCCAGCACCCCCAGGCCTCCCGAGTACTGCGGTAGGGCTTCGGCGATTCCGAACTCGGGGGAGAAGTAGGCCACGCTGGTCAGAGCGCCGGTGCCCTCCCAGGCGGGCGATGTCACATATGCCCGGAGATCGGCGACCGTTTCGCGCAGCACTGATAGATAGGAATCATCAGTGGCGAGGTCGTCGAGGCGGTCCCGGCCGACGCTCGCCAAGAGAGCAACGGGGTCGTGACCCGACCGCTCCCACAGGGTGGGATCCACCCAGGCGAATAGGGCGGCGGCCCGCTCGTCCCACGACCAGCGCAGGTTCAGCGCCAGGTCTCGGAGAGGCTCCAGCGCCGCAGGGAGAGGGGCGCGGACGGTGAAGGTCTTCACGGCTCGCACCGACACGAAACTAGCGAGAGAGAGCTTGCGTTTTGGCGGTGCCTGGCCGGGGAGGAAGAATGCAGGGGATGGCTGTCGGGCGAATCGTTGTCGCCGCGGTCCGGCCGTCCACCCCCTCGGGTCACCCAGCCAAGGCGGTTGTGGGCGAGAAGGTGGCCGTCTCCGGCGACATCTTCCGGGATGGGCACGACATTCTCGCGGCTCGAGTGCTCTGGCGCTCCTTGGCTGACGCCGGGTCAGGTAGCTGGCACGAGGCACCCATGCATAACGTGGGCAACGACCTTTGGACGGGCAACATCGAGGGCCTGAGCCAGCTCGGACCCCACGAATTCGTGGTGGAGGCCTGGACCGACACCTACGCCACCTGGCGTCACAAGATCACCGCCAAGCTCGGCGCCGGCCAGGAGCTCACTTCGGAAATCGCCGAGGGTGGAGCCCTGCTTGCCGCCCGATCCCGCAAGCTTCCCGCGTCAGATCGTCCCGTCCTGGCGGCGGCCCGCAAGCTCCTTCTCGCCAAAGGGGCCTCCCCCTGGGACCGGCTGCGCGAGTCACTTTCCGAGCCGGTGGGAGCTCTGCTGACGGGTCCCGGCTCCACCCGGGAGGTCACCCGCAGCGGCCCCTATCCCCTGTGGGTCGACCGGGAGCGGGCCCTGTATGGCGCCTGGTACGAGTTGTTCCCCCGCTCCGAGGGCGGGTTGCGGGGGGTGGCCGAGGGTCGCCTCGCGGAGGTGGCCGCGATGGGTTTCGACGTGCTGTATCTCCCGCCCATCCACCCCGTCGGCACCACCAAGCGCAAGGGGCGCAACAACACTCTCGACCCGGCAGCCGACGATCCGGGCAGCCCATGGGCCATCGGCTCTGCCGATGGAGGCCACACCGCCATCAGCCCGGAACTGGGTGACGAGGAGGACTTCGCCGCGTTGGTGAAGGCGGCCGACGGCCACGGGATGGAAATCGCCCTCGACTACGCCCTGCAGTGTTCGCCCGACCACCCGTGGGTGAGCGAGCACCCGGAGTGGTTCCACCGCCGACCCGACGGCTCGATCGCTTTCGCCGAGAACCCTCCCAAGAAGTACGAGGACATTTACCCCATCAACTTTTGGCCTGCCAAGGAAGCTGATCGAGTGGCGCTGTGGAATGCCTGCCGCGACATCTTCTTCCACTGGATCGAGCGGGGTATCCGCATCTTCCGGGTGGACAACCCGCACACCAAGCCGTTGGCCTTCTGGGAGTGGGTAATTCCAGAAGTGCGAGGCCGCCAGCCCGACACTCTTTTCTTGGCCGAGGCCTTCACGCGCCCCAAGGTCATGGCGGCCTTGGCTGCCGTCGGCTTCAGCCAGAGCTACACCTACTTCACGTGGCGCACCGCCAAGTGGGAGATCGAGCAGTACCTCGCCGAGTTGACGCAAGGCCCCGCCGCTGACTACATGCGGCCCAACTTCTGGCCCAACACTCCCGACATCCTCGCGGGGCCGCTGCGTCGGGGCGGGCCGGCCGCTTTCAAGATCCGCCTCGTGTTGGCCGCCACGCTGTCACCGGCCTACGGCATCTACTCCGGTTACGAGCTCTTCGAAAACGAGCCTGCTGCCGAGACCAATGAGGAATACGACCAGTCGGAGAAGTACGAGATCAAGAGGCGCGACTGGGCCGATGCGGATTCCCTGGCCCCGTGGATCGGGGCTCTGAATACCTTCCGGCGGGACCACCCGGCGCTGCACCGACTCCGCAACCTTCATTTCATCCCGACCAGTAACGATCAGGTGATGGCCTACGCCAAGGTGTCGGAGGCCGCTGACGACGTGGTGTTATGCGTCGTGAACCTTGATCCGCACAACAGCCACGAGGCCACCCTGGGGCTCGATCTGGTGGGGTTGGGTCTCGATCCGGCAGCCCCGCTGGAGGTAACGGACTTGTTCACCGGTCGGGCCTTCTCCTGGGGCCCGAGCCCCTACGTCCACCTCAATCCCCAAGAGCCCGCGCATGTGCTCGCGGTGCACCAGTGACCGATATGCCAGTGCGCTTCGGGTCTGACGATCTTCAGTGGTACAAGCGGGCCGTCTTCTACGAGGTGGGAATCCGGGGCTTCTACGACGGCAACGGCGACGGCACCGGAGACCTGGCGGGGCTGGCCGCCAAGCTCGATTACATCCAGTGGCTCGGCGTTGATTGCATCTGGCTGCTGCCCTTCTACTCATCGCCGCTGCGCGACGGCGGCTACGACATCAGTGACTTTGTCTCGATCCTGCCGGAGTACGGGGATCTGGCCGACGCCGTGAATCTGGTGGAGGAGGCCCACGCCCGGGGCATCCGCATCATCGCCGACCTGGTCGTCAACCACACCAGCGACCAGCACGCCTGGTTCCAGGAGTCGCGACAAGACCGCACCAACCCCAAGGCCGATTGGTATGTGTGGGAGGACGACGACCATCGCTGGTCGGAGGCTCGGATCATCTTCGTCGACACCGAGACTTCCAACTGGACGTGGGACCCGGTGCGCCAGCAGTACTTCTGGCACCGCTTCTTCAGCCACCAGCCCGATCTCAACTACGACAACCCCGAAGTTCAGACCGCCATGCTCGACGTGCTGCGTTTCTGGCTCGACATCGGCCTCGACGGATTTCGGCTGGACGCCGTGCCCTATCTGTTCGAGCGCGACGGCACCAACGGCGAGAACCTCGCCGAGACCCACGAGTTCCTCAAGAAGTGCCGACGCTTCGTCGACGACAACTACCCCGGCCGGGTGCTGCTGTGCGAGGCCAACCAGTGGCCCGCCGACGTCGTGGACTACTTCGGCGACGGCGACGAGTGCCACATGTGCTTCCACTTCCCCCTCATGCCGCGCATGTTCATGGCGGTGCGGCGGGAACAGCGTTTCCCCATCACTGAGATCCTGGCGCAGACCCCGGAGATCCCCGAAGGAGCCCAGTGGGGAATCTTCCTGCGGAATCACGACGAGCTGACCCTCGAGATGGTGACCGACGAAGAGCGCGACTACATGTACGCCGAGTACGCCAAAGACCCGCGTATGAAGCGGAACGTGGGTATCGCCCGTCGGCTCATGCCCTTGGTGGAGAACGATCGGCGGGTGGCCGAGCTGCTCCACGCTCTGCTCTTCAGCCTCCCCGGCAGCCCCGTGCTCTATTACGGCGACGAGATCGGCATGGGCGACAACATCTATCTCGGCGACCGCGACGGGGTGCGCACCCCGATGCAGTGGACCCCCGACCGAAACGGGGGCTTCTCCTCGGCCGACTTCGCCCGCTTGTACCTGCCGCCCCTCATGGACCCGGTCTACGGCTACCAGGCGGTCAACGTCGAAGGCAGCATTCGCGACCAGAGTTCATTCCTTCATTGGCTCCGACGCATGCTCGAAGTGCGGGCCCAGCACCCGGTATTCGGCACCGGCAACCTCGAGGTGCTCGACGCCGAGAACCCCTCGGCCTTTGCCTACGGGCGAACCCTGGTGGGCGAGGACGGCGAAGACGACACCGTGCTGTGTATCTCCAACTTGTCCAAGGTGGCCCAGCCCGTCGAGTTGAACCTCCAGAAGTGGGAGGGCCGGATTCCCGTGGAGTTGATGGGTCGGGTGCCCTTCCCTGCTATCGGTGAACTTCCCTACTTCATCACGCTGCCCCCTTACGGGTTCCTCTGGTTCGAGCTGACGCAACCCTCATGACCCAGCCCTCATGACCCAGCCCTCATGACCACGCCGACAGAGCCGCAGGACCTGGCGCGACTTCTGCCGGCCCTTGCGGCCTGGTTGCCCGGGCAGCGCTGGTATCTGGGATCGTCGGCCCCCGAGCAGTTGGAAGTGGTGGATGTCGAGGTGCTGCTGGACGGGACCGGTGCGGCTCCTGGTTTGGCCTCACTCGTGGTGCGGGCTGACGGAGTTCTGTGGCACATCCCCGTCGGCTGGCGCCAGGCCGCCGACCTGCCTCCAGCCGTCGCTGATCGGGAAGGGGCAGTGATCGGCGAGATGGGACAAGGCCAGCTGGCCTACGACGCGGCTCCCGACTTCGAGCTGGCCGCCTACATCTACCAACTGGTGACCCAGAGCGCCGAGCCGCCAGAGCACATTCGTCCGGTCGGCACCGAGCAATCCAACACGTCACTGATCTGCGACGACTCGGTGGTCGTAAAACTCTTCCGCCGCATCGAGCCCGGGCCCAATCCCGACGTGTCCGTGCCCGAAGCCCTGTCGAGGGCCGGGTTCGAGCACGTTCCTTCAGTAACTGGGGCATGGCGACGGGGTGACTTCGATCTGGCGGTGGCCCAGACCTACCTCAGCGGGGCGAGTGACGGTTTCGCCCTGGCGTTGGCCTCGGCTCGGGATTGTCTCCGCAGCCGAACGCTGCCCGAGGAGGCCGGGGCGGACTTTGCGGGGGAAGCCACCCGTCTGGGTGAGGTCACCGCCCAACTGCATTTGGCCTTGGCCGAAGCCTTCGGGGTCGCTGCGGCCTCACCCAAAGAGTGGGCCGCCGACCTGGCTGCTGACTTGGATCGGGCTGGGTTGCAGGCGGGCCAGCTGCTCGACCGCTTGGAGAACTTGTCAGAGCCCGGTTGCCTCATACGGGGGCACGGCGACTATCACCTCGGCCAGGTGCTGCGCACCGACACCGGGTGGTACGTGCTCGACTTCGAAGGGGAGCCCGACCGCGACGCCGCTGAGCGCGACCGGCCCGCCACTCCGTTACGCGACCTCGCGGGGATGCTGCGCTCCTTCGACTACGCCGCCGCAGTGGCGCTCTCCGAACAGGCCGAAGCCGAGCGCGAGGAACTTGCGCCGTTGGCCGATGCATGGGCGGCCCGCAGCCGGGATGCCCTGCAGCTGGGCTATTCCGGATGCGAGGGCATCGACGACTTGCTCCCTGGCTCGTCTGACAGGCCGGTGGTGCTCACCGCCTTCGAGTTGGAGAAGGCGATTTACGAACTGGGTTACGAGCAGGCCCACCGACCTGACTGGGTCCATATCCCCGCAGCCGCCATCACTCGGCTCCTGGTGCACGGGGGACACGGGTAAGCCGTGAGCGCCTCGGGTAAGTCCGATGAAATGGTTTCTCCCGAGTCCTTGATCGGCGAGCTCGACCTGCACCTCTTCAACGAAGGCCGTCACCGCCGGCTGTGGCAGGTGCTGGGCGGGCGAGAAGTGGAGCTCGGCGGAAGGAAGGGAGCGGGCTTCGCGGTGTGGGCTCCCAATGCCCGCGCTGTCCAGGTTGCCGGCGATTTCAACGCGTGGAACGGCGACGGGCACCCCTTGGAGCCTGCGGGATCCTCCGGTATTTGGCAGGCCTTCGTCCCCGGGGTAACCGCCGGGGCTTGTTACAAGTACCTGATCCAAACCGCGCACGGAAACTGGCTGGAGAAGGCTGATCCGCTCGCCCTGTGGTCCGAAGAGCCTCCCCGTACTGCCAGCCGGGTGGCCCCGGTGGCGAGCTACACGTGGAACGACGCCAAGTGGATGCAGGCCAGGGGATCGCGCGACCCCCTGGCTTCGCCGATGTCGATCTACGAGGTGCACCTCGGCTCGTGGCGGCGGCGCCCGGAGGAGGGCGATCGGTCGCTGACCTACCGCGAGCTGGCCGAAGAGCTGCCCGCTTACGCCGCCGAGATGGGCTTCACCCATGTCGAGCTCATGCCGGTGGCCGAGCACCCTTTCGGCGGGTCGTGGGGCTACCAGGTTTCGTCCTACTTTGCGCCCACGGCACGATTCGGCGATCCCGACGACTTCCGAGCGCTGATCGACGCCCTCCACGCCCGAGGAATCGGGGTGATCGTCGACTGGGTCCCGGCCCACTTCCCCAAGGACGAGTGGAGCTTGGCTCGCTTCGATGGCACCGCGCTCTACGAACACGCCGATCCGCGGCGCAGCGAACACCCCGACTGGGGCACGCTCACCTTCAACTTCGCCCGCCACGAGGTGCGCAGCTTCCTCATCGCCAATGCCCTCTTCTGGCTTGAGGAAATGCACATCGACGGGCTGCGGGTCGACGCGGTGGCCTCGATGCTCTATCTCGACTACTCCCGGAAGCCGGGGGAGTGGGTGCCCAACAAGCACGGCGGTCGCGAGGACTTGGATGCGGTGGCGTTCTTGAAGGAGTTGAACACCGTGGTCTATGAGGAGCACCCCGACGCGATGACCATCGCCGAGGAGTCGACCGCTTGGCCGCTGGTGTCCCGTCCGACCTACCTCGGCGGTCTCGGCTTCGGCTTCAAGTGGAACATGGGATGGATGCACGACACCTTGGACTACTTCGCCAAGGATCCGATCCATCGCCGCTTCCATCACGACCGGCTGACCTTCGGGCTGGTCTATGCCTGGAACGAGAACTTCCTGCTCCCCCTTTCCCACGATGAGGTGGTGCACGGCAAGGGCTCGCTACTCAACAAGGCGCCGATCGACCGCTGGGAGCGGTTCGCCAATCTGCGTTCCCTTTTGGCATGGATGTGGGCCCATCCCGGCAAGCAGTTGCTCTTCATGGGTGGCGAGATTGCCCAGGTCCGCGAATGGTCGCATGACCGCAGCCTCGACTGGCACCTGCTCGATGATCCCTCCCACTACGGGGTGCAGTCCTTGGTAGCGGAGCTGAACCGGGTCTACCGCGACCACCCGGCCATGTGGGAGCGCGACTTCAATGCCGAGGGCTTCAGTTGGATCGACGCGGCCGACGTGGAGGCCAACGTGGTTTCCTTCCTCCGTCGTGCCGCCGATGGGCCTTCCGCGCCCGACCAGGTGGCCTGCGTGGCCAACTTCTCGCCGGTCCCGCGCCATGGGTACCGGGTTGGCCTGCCCTTCGCGGGCCGGTGGGAGGAGATTCTCAACAGCGACGCCACCCAATTCGGCGGCGCCGGGGTGGGCAACGGAGGATCGGTGTGGGCCGACGAGTCTCCCTGGCATGGACAGCCTGCGTCGGCGGCCATCGATCTCCCGCCGATGGGCGTGCTCTGGCTCGCGCCCGGGGAATTACTCGCGCCGGGCAAGTAGCTCGCGCCGGGCAAGTAGCTCGCGCCGGGCCGGCTGCCCAGGTGCCATAACGTTCGGCGGTGCCCGACAAGCCCGGCCTGGTGGTCCTCAGTGGCTATCCCGCCACCGGCAAGACCAGCCTCGGTGTGCACCTGTCCTGCGAGTTCGGGTTTCCGCTCGTCTCGAAGGACATGGTCAAGGAGCGGCTCTTCGACATTCTCGGCCCTGGCGACAACGACTGGTCGCACCTTCTCGGAAGGGCGTCGATGGCGGTGCTCTACGCGCAGGCCGGGGCCATCCTCGGTGCTGGCGTTGGGGTGGTGGCCGAGGCCAACTTCGACGCAGAGTTGGGGGGCCGGGATCTGCGCGCTCTGCTGCGTGACCACGAGGTGCCGGTCTGTCAGGTGGTCCTGCAGGCCGCCCCCGAGGCGTTGGTCTTGAGGGCCAAGGAGCGGGCGGCGAGCGGGGAGCGTCACCCGGGCCACAACGAGCAGTACCTGATCGCCGAGCTCGAGAACATGGTGGCGACCCCTTACGAGGCCCCCGAACTGCCCGGTGAACACTTCGAGGTCGATGTCACCGATCTCGACAAAGTCGACCTCGAGGCGGTAACGGCCCGAGTCCGCAAGGCTCTCGCCGCTCCGGTGCCCGGGCGCTCGGCGGCTGCATCCGTTGGGGCCTCCGCTTCATGACCGGGCTGACTTCGGACTTCTGGCGTCCGGCCCGGATCCGGGCCGAACAGGAGCGGCTGCTGGGCACTTATCTGCTGCGAGAGGTCCGTCCCTTCTCCGACCGGTACGGGTCCGACCTGGCGGTTGCCGGATGGGGGCAAGGCAAGCCCG
>Ga0136612_10000188_pt1 | contig 18609 bp, 19 predicted proteins | sample AntDryUQ224A2306_2_FD_106644 | JGI IMG/M metagenome (GOLD analysis project Ga0136612, IMG submission 106644) | Polar desert sand microbial communities from Dry Valleys, Antarctica - metaG UQ224A (23.06) | ecosystem: Environmental > Terrestrial > Soil > Desert | place: Antarctica: Dry Valley... | reverse complement strand
GCTCAACCCGAGACTGCATCCGAGGTCGTCCCTGAACCGACGATGGCTCAGGGCGAGGCGCTGGAGGCGCCCGCTTCAGCCGATGAGCCGGACACCGCTGTCGTCGGCGTCCTCGGCGATCACATCGAGAATCCCGTGGTCGTGGAGGAACTTGACCAAACCGGGGACGACGTTCAGGCCTGAGACCTCGTCAAGAGGCACCCAGCGGGCCTCCGCTGCATCGTCGCCGGCCCTCGGCTCGGCACCCTCCAGCACATCAACTTCGAAATCGAGAATGACGAAGTGGTCTTCGGTGTCGATGCGCTCCACCCAACCGAGTAGCGGGCCGCACACACTCTCTATCCCGGTCTCCTCCTCAAGCTCCCGCACCACGGCGTCGGCCAGTGTCTCGCCGCGCTCCACCCGGCCCCCGGGGAGCGACCACGAGCCCGCGGCGGGCCCTCTCCCCCGCCGCACCATCAACAGGCGGTCCTCGTCGATGGCGATCGCGCCTACGCAGACCTCAGGTCGGTCGCTCACCGCGTTGCATCCTCGCTAAAAGGGACGGGCTTCATTCGGTGGTGCATAACCAACAGCCTCGCGCTGAACCCGGTGCCTTCGAAGAAGTTCTTGGTATGGCGGTCGCCGGGGAGGGCCCAGGCGTCTATCCCGTCGCACGACTGATCATCCGCCCATCGCAGAACCTGGTCCATGAGAGCGGCGCCAACCCCTACTCCCCTGGCTTCCTGCTCCACAAAGATCGCCTCGAGGCGGCCCAGCCGGGATCCGTCGCGCAGAACCTCTGAAGCGGCGACGGCGTAGCCGACGATGGCATCGGCGACGGTGCCCGCCCACAGGCCGCCGTCGGCCAGGCGAGCCTGAAGCCATTCGATCAACGGCTCGCCCCCGGTTTCCCTGGCAGCGAAGACCGCTCCGCCGCGTTCGGGCCGTGCCGTGTCGACTGCGAGGCGATGCAGCTCGGCCACCCGCTCCAGCTCCTCGGGAAGAGGAGGCCGGGCGGCCTCCATCTCAGGCCCCCGAGCCGCTCTGGAGCTGCTCGACCCGATTAAGCACTGTCCGGCGACGGCGGGTGCTGCCTTCGTACTCCTTGACCGCCTCCAGCTGCTCGGCGCTCAAGCCGGCCAAGCGGCTCACCACCTGCGAAGCCGACAGCGACGAGTAACCGGCGATGCCCAGGTTGTCGGGCGGCGGCGGCATCCGTTTCGCCGTCGGCGGGACTGGAGGCGCCATCGCTGGAACTCCGGCCGCGGGCATGACTGGAGGGCCAGCTGCTGAGGTGGCCGCCGCAGGCCGCCCTGCCGCCGGCTTCGACCCTCCCAAGACTCCGGAGCGCAGCATTGTGCCCAGGTCGTTCCACTGGGAGACGATTCGGTTGATCTCCACCTTGCTTTGGTTGACCGCCACCTGGCCGATCACCTTGGCGGTGCCCATCTGACCCTCCACGGCCTCCCGGCCCTTCCGGATCATCTCGGGGAGTTCCTCGGCGGCGGTGAGCGCCATGCCGATGGGTGCATAGAGGAAGAGGTCGAGAGCCTCCTCCAGCGGGCTCCGCTCCACCTCGTCGGTGTCCTCAGACGCAGTCACGGCAGTACTGACGCTTGGGGTCGGCCATCTGGCTCGGGTGCTTCACCAAGAAGCACGACTGACACACGAACTCCTGCGGCTGACGGGGCTGAACCTTGCCCCCCTCGGGGGCGGTCCGGTCCTCGGGATCGTTGGGCTCGTCCTCGTCCTCGTCGTCGTCGTCGTCCTGTACGAGGCGCTCCTTAAGGATCACGTCGAGGCTGGCTTCGACATCGCTGTCGTCTTCTTCGTCCTCGTCGTCCTCTTCGGCAGCCGGAGCGGCCTCGTCGTCGGCGGCATCGTCGGTCTCGACGACGGCTTCGTCAGCCACTGCGACATCAGCGATGTCGTCGCCGAGGTCGTCGCCGACTACGTCGTCGGGGTCGAGGTCCTCGTCGTCATCCTCGAGGTCGTCAAGCTCAGCGACGTCCTCTTCGAGCTCGTCCTGAGGCTCGTCGATATCAGTGTCGGTTTCGTCCGCCGCCGTCTTCTTGGCCATACCGGCGGGGATCATAGAAGGGTCAATGAAGGCCGGGAACCATACCCACGGGTTGCGAGCCTTCGAGGGGATCCGGGAGGTCTTTGGTGCCGTCCGGCGAAACCGCCGGACGTTCTCTACTCAACCCCCCGGACCCGCCCGAAAGTTCCGGCAGCCGCCCCACCCGGGATACCCGGGCGCCCACGACCAAGCGGACGAAGGCGAAGCCGGCTCCGCATTTCTCCCACGCGGCAGGGGGGCCGTGCAACCGGTCTACAGGGGGTCTGACCAGCTAGTTGATGAGTTCCTGCAGGTCAGGGACTTGGAGAAAATCTTGAAGGAAGGCCGAACCTCAGCCGACGGGATCACGCGTGGCGCGCGTCGCTCGACGGGCCTCGGCCCGGCGCTCGGCTTCCAAGCGCTCGAGCTCGTAGGAGCCGTGATCGACGAAAGACATCGCATCGGCGATCACTCGGTGCCCTGCTTGCTCCGCGATCAGGCGATGCATCTCTTGGCACACCTCCCGGTAGGACGAGTGACCCTGCGGGGTCGTCCGCAGTTCGATGACATGCATCGCTTCCCTGGCGTTCATATGCATGACGTACCGCACCTTGTGAGCCAGCGTCACCGCGTACCCGGCCTGCGAGGGGAACTCGGGTCGCATGGCGGCGTAGAGCTCCTCGGCTCTCTCCATGCACGCCCTGAACTCTTCGCCCAACCCCGACTCCTCCACCGCCGGAGGCAGGTCGTAACCGTGCCCGGGGTTGAGCTCCTGCCACTCGATAGTGAGCAGGCGGTGGCGCTGGAGGTCACGGAAGGCTCCGTAGTCAGAGAGCACGTCGAAGCGATAAGCCGTCGCCTCCAAGGCGCGTCCCGGGCGATGTCTGCGGTTCCCCCGCTCCCCGACGTAGGCCCGCACCACAGACATCTTCTCGTCGGTGCTGAGTTGCTTGGCCTTCTCGAGGAGTTGGTCGTCGGGAAGATCGGAGTATGCGTAGAGCATGGCGGCGATCACCCGATCCTCGCCCTCAGGGTCGTAGTCCACGAGGGTGACAGAGGGCCGCGGGGCGGGCTTCTCGTCGCCCAGTAGCCGCCCCGCCACTTCAGTCATGGCCTCGCGGTTTGCGCTGAGGTATTCGCTCCACGCTCCCCCTCGATCGGGGATAGCCACCCGCTTTACGAACGAAGGAATGACCTTGTCGAGCTCGGTGAGCATCAGATCGGCGTAAGCCCGCGCCTCGGGCAGCGGGTGCGATCGCATGCGGACGAGGAGCATCTCGTAGGCCTGGCCGGTGCCGTAGATGCCGACGTTGGACAGTGCGGCCGCGGGCAACAGGCCCCGGAGGGTGTCGAAAGCTTTGGCCCGCAACGTCTGGCGGTGAACGAAATCCGAGTCGCCGGGCTGACGCGGATGGGCCTTGGCGAACCATTGCTGGGCCACGGGCAGAGAGGCCGCGTAGGCGTCGAAGATCCGGTCCATGTCGCCCACGTAGCGGGCGCCTAGTGGCGATTCCAGCAGGTCGGGATCTCGAAAATATCGGTAGCGTCCATTGGCCAATCTGGCGTCGTAGGAGATGTAGCGGGTGGACTGCTCCATGTAGGCCATGAGTCGGCCCCACTCCAGAACCTTGGTCAGTAGGTTCGAGGCCTGCTCGCAAGCGAGGTGCACTCCCCCGAGCTGGGCCACCGAGTCGTCGCCGTACTCCACGAAGACCCGTTCGTAGAGCTCCTCGGCCCGCTTCAATCCAACGGTGGCGTCGATGGTGGCGTCGCCCGACACATCGAGATCGCCCACGAACTCGTCGAGGAAAAGGCGCCGCAAACTCTTCGGCGAACGGGAGTAACGGGCGAACAGCGCCCCCTTGACCACCTCGGGGAGGTTGGTGACGGCAAAGACGGGGCCCTCGAGGTTTGTGAAGTACCGCCGCAGGACCTCGGCTTCGTCGTCTGTCCAGTTCTCCGAGGCGTAGGGAAGCACCGCTGATGGAGGTTACGGGGTCAGACGTAGACGGTCAGGGATCCGGGCTCGAGCCACACCGAAAAGGCGGAGATCCGGGGGAAGGGGGCCCCATCCAGCCGAAGGCGGAGGGTGCGGGGCAACTCGATTGAGGTCTCCGAGGCCTTGCGGGTATGGATCTCGGGATGGGGAAGGTGGGAACCGGTGGGCAGGCGGGCCCGCACCGAGTACCGGGCCTGCAGCCCGAGAGCGCCCTCGAAGATGTCGAACCGACCGTCGCCCGGATGGCTCCGGGGAGCGACGTCCCATCGGCCCAGCCATTCAGCGTTCATGACGGCGCTGAACCGCGACCAGCTTCGGGTTCGGGCGATGCAGTGGGCGATGAAGCAATGCCCCCCGTACCGCCCCAGGTCAACCCAACCGAGGTCGACCTGCACTCGGGTGGGCCTCCCCCGGCGGAGCCGATCCTCGCCTCCCACAGGGGCGCCGAGGGTGCGCCACAGGTCTCCACCGGTCAGGCCGATCTCCAGCGACTCGCCCCGCGACCTGGCCGACTGAACCGCTCGCGAGGCGGTCGCATCGGTGTCGAAGACCGGGGTGGCGGACGGCATGGTTCCGGCCTCGCCCCAGGGCTCACCCTTGCGAACGGTCATCTGGGGCCGGTCATCTGGGAACTCTCACTTGCCCCCACCCCGGTTCAACCCGACGGGTTCTGAGGCCGCCACCACACCATGGAACAGCCGATCCGCGCCGCGACGAAGCGCATCGGCGGCGTCGGGGTCCTCCACCACCTGGGCGATCTGACGCACGAGGTCCATCAGCTGGCGAACGTTGCGCACGAAGTCCCCCGCGCCGGCCACAGGAGAGTCGTCGATGATCTCGCTCAGTTCGTCGCCCCGGCACCAGCGCCAAGCGGTCTCTGCGAACCCAGGGTCGGGCTCCCGGGTAACGGTGAGCCCAGCCTCCTCCTCAGCTCGGCGGAGTTCTTTGCCCAAGGCTTCGACTCGGGCCCAGCTGTGGCGGACTGGATCGGTCGGCAGGCGGGCGGCTGGGTGAGGCCCGGGTCCGCGCGCCTCATAGGTGAACATCGACGCGACCGCCACCGCTTCGTTGGGGTCGAGACCGGACCAGAGGGCCTCCCCCGCCGCCTCGGCGACGAGCAGGTCGCACTCGTGATAGATCCGGGCAAGGCGGTCGCCCGATGGCGTCAGCTCCCATCCGTCGACGTATCCCCAGTTCCCGAGCAGGCGCATCACCCGGTCGAGCTGACGGGCCAGCGACTCATTCCTCGACCGAACCTTCTGCTCCGTCCGTCGCAGGTCGTTATCCAGTCGCTCTGCCCGGTTCAGGGCCCGCAGGTGACCGGCCGCGTCCGGACACGAGGCCACAGGGTGACCGGCCGCCCGACTAGCGGTGCGTGGCGAGGGGTCCCCCGTAACGTCCCGTAGACGACGGGAAGAACGGTGGGGTTCGCCCTCTATCCCGGTCCCCCGATCGCCGGTGCCCTGATCACCAGCACGCAGCCGGGCCTTTCCGAGTGCTGCTGCGGCTGCCTTCTGAAATGCCGGGCTCCGGGGGGCGAACGGCTTGGGGAGTTCGAGGCGGCCCACCGCAGTCGGTGGATCGTCGAAGTCCCGGGGCGCGAGCGAGAGGCTCCGTCGGTCGGGGGTCAAGCCCCTGAGCCGCACGTCGCCATGGCGTCGCTGGGAGGTCCCGACGACGGCTACCCGTCCTTTGCTGGGGACCATGATGACGTCGCCCGGGCGGAGCTTGGCGAAGGCCGCCAGGATCTCTGTCCGAGAACCGTCGCCTCTAGGCCTGGCGGAGCCCGACTCCTCCTTACGCAAGGCGCGCCACTCCCGTACGTCGCCCAGGTCGCAGTGTGCCAACTGTCGAGCCGCAGCCGACTCATGACGGAGCCGCTCCAACTCAGCCTCGAGCTGAACGACAACGGCGTCGCTCCGATACTGAGCAAAGGAGAGGTTCAGGAGATGGTGCGCCGTGTCCGGCTCGTAACGCCGCACCAGGTTGGTGGCCATGTTGTAGGTCGGGCGAAAGGCCGATACGAGGGCGTAGGTGCGGGTACTGGCGAGGTTCGCCACCTGGTCGAAGGGGACGAAGGGCGACCAAAGGACGATGGCGTGTCCGAGTTCGTCGATGCCCCGCCGCCCCGCCCTGCCGGTGAGCTGGGTGTACTCCCCGGGCGACAGAAACTTGTGGCCCACCCCAGTGAACTTCGACAGCTTCTCGATCACCACCGTTCGGGCGGGCATGTTGATCCCCAGTGCCAGCGTCTCCGTGGCGAACACGACCTTTACCAACGCAGCCGAAAAGCAGGCTTCCACCGCCTCCTTGAAGGGGGGCACCATCCCCGCGTGATGGGCGGAGATCCCCGACTCGAGGGCGTGGAGCCAGCTCCCGTAATTGAGCACCCGCAAGTCCTCGTCGGACAGACGCGCGACCTTGTCCTCCGCAATAGCCCGGATCCGCTGGCGCTCCTCCGGCGTGGTGACCCGTATTCCGTACTCCACGCACTGCCGCACGGCGTCGTCGCAGGCGGCGCGGCTGAAGATGAAATAGATCGCCGGGAGCATGTCCTCGTCGGAGAGCAGGTCCACCACCTCGGGTCGGCGAGGGGTGGCCAGTGTCGATCTTCCTCTGGCCGGCCCACCATGACGCGGCCCCCGAGAGGCGGCGTTGTCGAAGCGGTCGGCTTCCGGATTCGGATGATCGTCTACCAGGGTGGGCAGGAGGTGCAGAGTCCGAGCTCGGCGATCCCCCAGCAGGTAGAGGTTGCGCAACTCCACAGGCCGGTGCTCTTCGATGACGGCCAGGGCCGAGCCCCGCACTGTCGCCACCCATGCCGCCAGGTCTTCCGCATTCGAGACGGTGGCCGACAGGCATACCAGCCCGATATCGCGGGGGGCGTGGATGATGACTTCCTCCCACACCGGGCCTCGGTAGGCGTCCTGGAGGAAGTGGACCTCGTCGAGCACCACCCACCGCAGCCCGTGAAGCGTGGGTGAGGCGGCATAGATCATGTTCCGTAGGACCTCGGTGGTCATCACCACCACGGGGGCGTCGCCGTTGATGGAGTTGTCCCCGGTCAGAAGCCCGACCTTGTCGGATCCGTGGAGGGCCACCAGATCGCCGTACTTCTGGTTGGAGAGCGCCTTGAGGGGCGTGGTGTAGAAGGCCTTGCCCCCTTCGGCCAAGGCCCGGGCCACTGCGTACTCGGCCACCACGGTCTTGCCTGATCCGGTGGGAGCGGCCACCACAACGGACGCGTCACCGTCTATGGCGTCAAAGGCCCGAACCTGGAAGTCATCGGGAGGAAATCCCAGGCGGGAGAGAAAGTTCTCCCTTACTCCCACCTCGCCAAGCTAGCCATGGCAGGCCGACCCTCCGGGGAGGGTGCTACCGGGCCGACGGTGAAGACGCCAGCAGGTCCTCGAACCAGTTAGGCGCCTCGAGGGCCTCGTGCAGCGTCAGAACGTCGTCCCAGGTGAAGGCGGGCCCGTCGTAGGTCGTCGTATCAGCCTCTGGGAGCTTCCATACAGACAACTCCACGCCGGCCGAGACGAGAAGGTCAACGACACCGGGTTCTGCGGGACGCTCTACCTCACCCTCGCATCCGGGGCACACGAAGGCGTAGCTGCCCCGATTGTCGGTAATGCACAACTGGGCTCGGAGGCGATCGACCGTAAGGTCGACGTCGCCACAGGCCGGGCAAGTAGCTCTGATGCTCACGCTTTCAGGTTGTGACATTTCCCTCATTTCGACCATGGCCTTCTGGGACGATCGTTCGCCCCCAGCCGGGTGGCTTCCTACTGATCCAGACGTGCCAGACGTCTGGTCATGACGCGATTCCTTGGAAGAATCGAAATGTGCGACCTCTCCTCGATCCACCGCTGGCCTTTGCCCACAGGGGCGGCCGGGCCGATGCGCCCGACAACACCCTCGAAGCTTTCGCCAAGGCTCTGGCTGCGGGGTCGACCGCCTTGGAGAGCGACGCGTGGATCACGGCCGACGGAGTCGTCGTGCTCGACCACGACGGTGTCGTCCCCGGGCTGCGTCGCCGGCGGATCGGCGACGTCAACCGTGACGAACTTCCTGGGCACATCCCTTCTCTGGTCGACCTCTTCTCCAGTTGCGGAACCGGCTTCGATCTCGCGCTCGACTTACGAGATCCCGGCATTGGGCCCGCGGTGGCCACCGAGGCTGAGCGAGCGGGTCACGATCAGCGGCGCCTCTGGTTGGTCGCCGCAGATGATTGGGAGGCCGCGGCGGGGTGGAAGTCCGCCCACGCAGAAATCCGGGTTGCCGATTCCACTCGCCGTCGTTCGTGGAAGGAAGGCGCCGAGCGCCGCGCCGCCAATCTGGCGGAGCGGGGGGTCGATGCCGTCAACCTGCATCACACGGACTGGTCGGCCGGCCTCGTGACCTTGTTCCACCGTTTCGAGATCCTCTGCTTCGCCTGGGACTGCCAGCACGACCGCGTTCTCGCAGCGATGGCCACCATGGGCCTCGACGGCGTGTTCAGCGACCACGTCGACCGCCTCGCAGCCTCTTTTCCCGGTCGGTAGCTTCCCCGCCGGTAGCGACGCAGGACGCCAGGGCTCAGAGGGTGGAGATGTCCCCCACCGGCCAGATTCGCACGAAGGCCCTCCCGTGGATGGAGTCGATGGCAACCGGGCCGAGGACTCGGCTGTCGCGGGAGTTCCCCCGGTTGTCGCCCATCACCCAGATCGTGCCCTCGGGAATCTCTTGGCGGGGGACGTTGTCCGAGAAGGATCCGTCGGGCAGGTACGCCTCGTCGAGCTTCTTCCCGTCGACGTAAATTGCTCCGTCGCGGGTCTCGACGGTCTCGCCCGGAAGGGCGATGACCCGTTTGATCAGATCCTTTACCGCCGCCTCGGCACCGGCCGGCAGATCGGGCCGCTTGAAGACGATGAGATCGCCGCGATCGATCTCTCCCAAGCGATAGCTCAGCTTGCTCACCAAGACCCGGTCGCCGATCTGCAGCGTGGGCTCCATGGAGCCTGAGGGGATGTAGAAGGCCTGAAAGAGGAAGGTCTTGACCAGGAAGGCGGCCAGTAGCGCGCCCCCGATGATCAGGATCCACTCGATCAGATTTCGGGTCCCGCTGCGCTTGTTGCCGGCGGGCGCAGCCGCCGAATCGGGGGGCCGGGCGAGCAGGTCGTCGCGAGCCCCGGTATCCATCTGGAGGGAGGCTACCGGGACGAGACGAGCCTTGAGCCGCGGGCAAACTGTCGCGGGCAAACTGTCGCGGGCAAACTGTCGCGGGCAAACTGTCGCGGGACTACCGGTACCGACCTAAAACGCGCTGGGCTGCCTCTCGCCCGACCTCCGGGTCACCTTCCAGCACCCGGGCCTCTGGGCCGAGGATGAGCAGGAGACGCTCCAGCCAGGCCTTCTCGGCCACGCCGAAGGTGACGCGAGACCAGCCATCGGCTCCGGCCCTCACGGATTCGACGGGGTACTCCTGGCTGGCCCAGTGAGCCTCCGGCGATAGTTCCAGGACGACTCGGGCTCCCGACGGCGCGGCCCCCACCAGATCGGGCACGGGGGGAACCTCCCTCGGCTCGAAGAACTCCTCGGTGGGGGTCGCCGTACGCGCCCGGTCGACTCGGAACAAGCGCCAATCGTCGACCTTCCGGCACCAGGCCCATGTGTACCAGGCACCTTTCGAGTTGAAGACCCGATGGGGTTCCACCTGGCGCCCTTGCCAAGAGTCCCTCCCGTAGGAGTAGTAGTGAAGGTCGACCACCCGACGAAGCGCTACCGAGTCCTCCAGGGCCTGGAGAACCTGGGCGTCGGCGGCCACCATCTCGATCTCCAGGACCTCGTCGGCGTCGATGCCCAGAGCCGCCGAGAGCTTGGCCACGGCGCGGGTGAGCGTCGGGTCGGTGTCCTTCCCGGCCATGGCGATGCGGGCTGCGCCGAGAAGGCCGAGCGCTTCGGCCGGGGTAAGCCGGAGTGGTCGGGAAAAGTAGGGAGCCACGCGGATCCAGACCCGGCCGTCGACTATGTCCACCTCGACGAGGTCGCCGGGCGAGAAGGGGTGGATCCCACATAGCCACAAAACGTCCTCGAGGTCCTTCACCAACTCCTTCTCGGTGAGTTGGAATCGCTCGGCCACCTCAGCGAGGGTGGGCCCGTCCTGCGCCACGATCCAAGGAACCATCGCCAGCAAGCGCTGCAGCCGCTTCTCCACGTTGCTCACCGGGCCACCCCTTCGAGCCAGGAGGTGATGTCCTCGCGCAGCTCGGCAGGAGAGAGCACCTCTGCATGGTCCAAGAATCCAAGGGCGAAGTTGCGGAAGCCGGCCGGATTGCGGACGGCCAGGGTCAGCACTGCCGAGCCGTCGTCGTTCTTGGCCACGCCCACCCGGGGCCCGGCCTGGCGAGCTGCCAGGTCGGCCTGTGCTGCGTCGATCCAGAGGCGGGCTTCCACGGGCTCCGCGTCCCCGAACTCCCAGGGAGGCAGGGCGCTCTGCCTCGGGGCCGCGGCTCCCTCCGGTGGCTTGGCAATTTCGCCAGGTGTCACCTGACCCGATACTCGGTCGAGGCGGAACACCCGCTCCCCCGCTCGGATTTCGTCCCAGGCCGACAGGTACCAATGACCGTTGCGGAAAGCGAGGCGTTCGGGAATGGTCTGCCGTGCCTCGCCCTGGTAGGTGAAGGCGGCGGCGCGGTTCTCGCTGATAGCCGCGAAGAGGGCCTCCAGGTGTTCACCACCCGGAACCTCGACATCGGGTTCGGGCAGGTTTGACACCCCGGTCACGCCACCCAACTTGAGCACGGCGGCGCGGGCTCCTTCGTCGAGAAAGCGAACGCTGCTCGCCGCTAGATGCAGGGCGGCGGTCTCCTCCGGGTCGAGGTTGGGGTCGGGCAGCTCGTACTCCGCACGCCGCACCCGGTAGCCGGTGCCGAGGTGGGGCTCAGATACAGAAATGGCCTCTACGGCTATGGGGACCCCCATGGAGCGCAGGGTGTCCTTGTCCCGCTCGAACTGGCGACGGAAGCTCTCGTCCCTATCCGGGTAGCCCTCGATCCGCTCCTTGATCTCTTCCCGGGCCAAGGGACGCTCGGTGTCGATGAGAGCGGCCAACAGGTTGATCAGCCGCTCCAGTCGGTTCATGGCGGCGACTCTAGGAGCGGGCTTCTCCGGTAGCCACCACTCGGGACCCCAACGCCCGCCCTGCGGCCGCGGCCATGGCAAAGAAACCCGGGTCGGCGGCCACCCCCCGGCCCATGGAGGTCACGGTCAGCTCGGCGGCGGCCAGTTCGCCAGCCGGATCGCCGCTGTCCACCAGTTCGATCCGGTGCTGGGGAGGTAGGTCGCTCACCTCGTAGCCCGCAGCCACGGCGATAGTCGCTCCGCGTGAGCACAGCGACAGCGCAGTGCGGCTGTGGTGGGAGACACCCCGGTGGCGATCCCTGGCGTCGGCGTCGCTCCAGCGAAGGGCCACGATCACGTCAGCTCCGGCTCTGCCTGCCAGGTCTATGACGCTGGCTACCTCAAGGCCGGAAAAGCCATGGCGGCTCGCCGTACCCACCACGCCGGGGCCGGGCCCCACGATCACCGCATCGCACCCTGCGTGACGGGCTGCTTCGACACCGCTGAGCATGTTCACCGCCTCGATCCGACCGCCGAATGATTGGCCGGTGCTCACCGTCGTGTGCAGGAGTCCCCTATCGACAAGGTCGGCCGCTAGGTCGGAGAGAACCAGCGGCAGCGCCGCCGAGTCGGTCATCACCCACCCGAGCCTGTGGCCAGGCGAGGCGAGGGAGAAGGCCACAGCGGCCGGGGCAAGCTGGCTGTGTAGGAAGGTCGCCAGCACGGGGAAGCCGGCGAGGCTCACCGCATCGAGGGGCTCGGGTCCATCGGGAGATTCGGCGCCGTGTTCCTCGGCTGAACCCGTGTCGGACTGAAGGCTGGTGTAGCGGAGCTTCATGATGTGGCCGCCGCCTTCGGCCTCCCATTGGCGGCGGCTGAGGTTCCAGTGGACGACGTCCCAGCCCCCCGTTCCCAGGGCGAGATCGGTGGCAGTTACGTTCAGCAGCACCTCGTCGCCTACGGCCACTGTGCCGATCAGGCGGGTCAACACGTAGGCCCGACGGCCGTCCACTTGCACGCGCTGGAGCCCGTCGCGTTCGGCGAGAATCTCGCTGACCACTCCGCTCAGGTAGCGGGGCATCTCACAAGCTGTCGATCAACTTCTGGACGCGATCGTCCTTGCACTTAAAGGGGTCTTTCAGCAGGATCGTGCGCTGGGCCTGATCGTTGAGTTTCAGGTGAACCCAGTCGACGGTGTGGTCCCGCTTGGTTTCCTTGGCGCGCTTGAGAAAGTCACCCCGAAGCTTGGCTCGCGTGGTCTGTGGCGGCACGGACTTGGCCGTCTCGATGGCCGCGTCGGTAGTGGTTCGCTCGACCAGACCCTTGTCTTGCATGCGGTAGAAGAGGCTGCGGGGCCGGTGGATGTCGTGGTACTGCAGGTCCATCAGTGCGACCTTGGGATGCGACAAGGGAAGACTGTGGCGGGCCCGATAGGCATCGATCAACTTGTGCTTGATCACCCAGTCGCATTCCCGATCGAGAGAGAAGGGGTCTTTCTCGATGCCCTCGAGGCAGTGCTCCCACATCTCCAGGGCCTTCTCCTCTTCGGGAGGGAGCCCCTTGCGGTCGGCGTACCGCCGGGCGCGCATGAGGTATTCGCCTTGGATCTCCAATGCGCTGCGTTCCGCCCCGTTGGCGAGGCGCACCCGCTTGCGGCAGGTCAAGTCCTGGGAGATCTCCCGGATGGCGCGAATGGGGTTCTCCAGCGTCATGTCCCGCACCACCACCGACGGGTCCTCCAACATGCGCAGCATGATTCCGGTGGCTCCCACCTTCAAGAAGGTGGAGTATTCGCTCATGTTCGAGTCGCCGACGATCACGTGGAGCCGTCGGTAGCGCTCCGCGTCCGCGTGGGGTTCGTCTCGCGTGTTGATGATTGGCCGGGATCGAGTGGTGGCCGACGAAACCCCTTCCCAGATGTGCTCCGCCCGCTGACTGATCGAATAGTGAGCGCCCCGCGCCGTGGTGAGCACCTTGCCTGCCCCGGCGTATATCTGGCGGGAGACGAAGAAGGGAAGTAGCACCTCGGCGTAACGGCCGAAGTCATCTCGTCGACTGGTGAGGTAATTCTCGTGGCAGCCGTAGGAGTTGCCCGTGGAGTCGGTGTTGTTTTTGAAGAGGTAGATGACTCCCCGGATGCCCTCTTCTCGGAGACGCTGCTCAGCCAGTAGCTGCAGGTCTTCGAGGTAGCGCTCCCCTGCCTTGTCATGAGTGACCAGCTCGTTGATCGAATCGCATTCAGGGGTGGCGTATTCCGGGTGGCTCCCCACGTCTAGGTAAAGACGGGCACCGTTCTCGATGAAGACGTTGGAGCTTCGGCCCCAGCTCACCACCCGTCTGAACAAGTAGCGGGCCACCTCGTCGGGGCTGAGGCGGCGTTGACCCCTAAGGGTGCAGGTGACGCCGTACTCGTTCTCGATGCCGTAGATGCGCCGCTCCATTTATGCACCCGGGTGAGTTGACCAACCCACCATCAGGCCATCTCGGCCGGGCCGTCCTCGGATTGTTCAGCCTGTTTGGCGGCCTTCGACTTCTTAGGGGGTGGTCCGGCACTCAGCAGCCCAGCCACCTCGGCGTTCTCCAACCGGCGGAAGGCTCGCCGACCGACCGAGCGTCCCAGAACAGCCACCTCGAGTACATCGGGGGCCAGGCTGCGGTCGGGGCCGGCCAAAGCGGCCACCGACGCCCTCACGGCGTCTTGGAGCGACCAGCCGGCGCGGTACTCCCCCTTTAGCCGCTCGGAAATCGGGTCAGGGTCGCCGCCGAGGACGGTGAAGTGCTCCTCGTCGGCCCAGTCGCCGTCGTAGAAGATGTGGTACAGCCGATCCTCTTCCGCGGTAGCGCCGAGCTCAGCCACGAGCAGCTCGACCTCGAAAGGCTTCATCTCGTGGGTGAATACCCGACCGATGACCTGCGCGTAGCTGTTGGCCAAGCTGCGGGCCTCGACGTCCTCGCGGCTGTACGTGTAACCCGTCATCTCCGCATTCATGATCCCGTTCTGGCGCAATGCGTCGAACTCCGACGCTTTGCCCACGCCAGCGAAGGCGATGCGGTCGTAGATCTCGGAAATCTTGTGAAGCGTTTTCGAAGTGTTCTCCGCAGTGATGAGAATGCCGTCGTCGTAGAGAGTGGCCACCAGCGGACGACCGCGAGCAATGTTCTTGCGGGCATAGTCAGCCTTGTCCCGCATCATCTGCTCAGGCGCTACATAGAACGGCATGGTCACGGCTGAATCTCCACCCGCCCGGGCACCCCAACCCGGGCTCCTCCGGAGCGTGGGGCCCCACCCACGCCCGGCTGTATCTGCGAGAAGCGCGTCATGGCCTATGTCCCTCTGAGCTCTTGCGTTGGATGATGGCGCCGAAGCGTTCGGCGACTTCGGGTTCCTCCACCCGGCGGTAGCCGTCGGCAGTGATGAGAGAGACCATCGGGTAGATGCCCCGGATCACGTCGGGCCCTCCGGTAGCGGTGTCCTCGTCGGCTGCTTCATACAGCCCTTGAATGGCTAGCTCCACCGCGTCGTCGCGGGCCATCGCCTCGCGCCAGCCGAGCTTGATGGTGGTGCGGGCGTCGCGTCCACCTGAACCGGTGGCGTCGAAATCGGCTTCTTCGGTGCGGCTTCCGGTGATGTCGTAGGTGAAGATGCGCCCCGTTTTTCGGCGAACGTCATAGCCGGCGAAGATCGGCACCACGACGAGCTGGAACTGGATGGCGGCGCTGAAGTTGTTGCGCACCATCTGAGCGAGCTGGTTGGCCTTGCCCTCGAGCGAGAGCGACCTGCCCTGGATCTTCTCGTAGTAGTCGACTTGGGTCTGGAAGAGCCGGACCATCTCCTGCGCCGGCCCAGCAGCTCCGGCAATCGACACCGCTGAGAAGCGGTCGACCTGGAAGACCTTCTCCATGGTTCGGTTGGCGATGGAGTGACCCAGGGTCACCCGTCTGTCGCCGGCCATGACGACGCCGTCGGCGTACTTGAGCGCCACCACGGTCGTGCCGTGGGGGATCTCTCCGCCGCGCGCCGCGGAAGCTATGGACGCCATCGGGTCGTGACCGGATCGGCGGAGCAGATCCAAGAAGTCTGTTCCCGGACCCTCGCCGCCTTGAAAGAGGGGGACGTGGGTCAGGCCTACTCCCCGCCCTTCTGAATGTAGCTCTTAACAAAGTCCTCGGCGTGCTCCTCGAGGACTTCGTCGATCTCGTCGAGCAGGTCGTCGAGACGGTCCTTGAGCTCCTCGCCCTGCGGCGCGGCAGCGGGAACAGCCTCTTCTACGGCCTCGTCCTCTCGACGGGTCGTGGTCTGCTGCTTCTTCTTCTGTTCGCGTTCAGCCATGTGCGGGTCTTGCCTCCTGCTGGGGTGCCATCTGCCTAACACAGCCCGAAGGCTGCAGGGTCCCACCGACCCCCTTGATGGCCCGGTTCAGGCGCCCAACTTTGCGATCAGTTCGGCCGGTGTCTCGCATGTGTCCATCAACGCCTTCAGACCAGCTTCCGTTCCCTTCAGCGGCTCCATCATCCCTACCCGTTTGAGGGAGTCGGCTCCCAAGTCGAACACAATCGAATCCCAGTTGGCGGCGGTGATGCTCGACGACCACCGTTTGAGGCACTGGCCCCGAAACCAGGCCCGAGTCGTGGTTGGCGGATCGTGGACGGCGTCGTCAACATCGGACTGCTCCACGATCGTCTCCATTCCGACCTTGGCGAACAGCGACCGATCGGGCCGGAGGTCGTGGTACTGCAGATCGAGGGCGTTCAGACGCGTGTCTCCCCACTCGAGGCCGTGCCTCTCGCGGTAGCCCTCCATGAGTCGCTGCTTGGCTATCCAATCAATCTGCGTGCTGAGGCTGGCTGGGTCGGTTTCGAGCCCGTTGAGCACGGCCTCCCAGCGGCGCAGGACCTCTCGGCCAACGGACTCGACGACCGGCTCGAGGCCGCGGTCGTCGGCGTACTTGCGAGCCAGGTCGAAGAGTTCCCACTGAATCTCCAGGGGAGTCATGGTCCGCCCGTCTGCCATCTCCAGCGTCTCGGATAGCGACGTGTCATACGAGGTTTGCCGGATGGCCGCCACCGGGGTAGCCAGGGAAAGATCGGTCGAGCCCCACCAGTCGTCTTCGATCATCGCCAGCACCAGGGAGGTAACCCCCACTTTCAAGAAGGTGGCGACCTCGGAGAGATTGGCGTCGCCCACGATCACGTGCAGCCTCCGGTACTTCTGAGCATCGCCGTGAGGCTCGTCACGAGTGTTCACGATGGGGCGCTTCAGGGTTGTTTCGAGACCCACCTCCTCTTCGAAGAAGTCTGCTCTCTGAGACACCTGAAAGTGGACCTTGCGGTCGCCGGTGTTGGCCGCCTCACAGCCCACCTTCCCGGCTCCGCAGTAGATCTGGCGGGTGACGAAGTGCGGCATTATCCGTTGCACGATCCGGGCGAAAGGCACGGCGCGATCCATGAGGTAGTTCTCGTGACAGCCGTAGGAGTTGCCCTTGCCGTCCGAGTTGTTCTTATGGATCAGGATCTCTTGGCCGGGTGGGAGTAGCCGACGGGCGGCCCGCATCGACCGGATGAGGACCTCCTCACCGGCTCGGTCCCACTGCACCACCTCTAGGGCATCGCGGCACTCCGGCGTAGAGAACTCCGGGTGGGCATGGTCGACGTAGAGCCGGGCTCCGTTGGTGAGAACGGTGTTGACGAGGTGGGTCTCGATTTCCGGAGGCATCGAGCCGTCGCGGGCGAATCCCCGGGCGTCGTTCCCTGGCGACTCGTCTTCGAAATCCCAGTCGACCTTGTCTTGAGCCGACTCCCCCGCCTCCTCGGCCAGCTCCAGGTGCTGGACATAGGCGTTGATCAGCAGCGACGACGCCGAGATGGGATTGGAGTCCGCGCCGCGCTGGACGATTCCGTACTCGGTCTCCATGCCGACAACCTTCGGAATCGCCACACCGCGACAGTAACGGGGTACCTGTCCTTCCTCCGGACGGCCTTAGTTTGGGCGGATGCCCACCCTGGCCGGAGCCGGCCACGCCGAGGTCAAGCGCTATCTCGCGCTCCGCGGCGGCCGAGTCCCGGCGAAGGGCCGGGCGGCCATAGATGGCCTCTGGGCCCTGCGCCGGGCGGTGGAGACGGGGCTAACCGTCGAAGTCGTCTTCCGTTGCCCGGAGTTGAGCAGGGGCAGGGAGGGTGAAGCCCTGGTGGCCGGGCTGGAGGAGCTCGGCGTACGGGCCCACGAGATCGCGGAGCGCGTCGCATTGCGGCTGAGCGACCGCGACGGCCCTGACGGTCTTTTCGGCATCGTGCGGCTACCCGAGACCACCCTGGCCGATCTGGCTGCCGATCCTCCGGCCCGCTTGCTGGTGCTCGACGGCCTGGAAAGCGCAGGCAACGTCGGAAGCCTGTTGCGTCTCGCGGATGCCATTGGGGCGTCGGTCCTGCTGAGCGACAGCCAGCTACGGCTAGAGCAGCCGAAAGTTGTCCACGCCTCGATGGCCGCTGTCTTCCACGTCCCCGTGGTGAAGCTCACCGGCGACGATGCCCGCGGATGGTTGCGAGAGCTCGACTATCAGGTCGTGCTTGCCGACCCCGACTGCCCGATCCCCTACCGGGGGGCGGACTACCGCTCGAGGGTTGCTTTGGTGGTGGGCAGCGAGCGCTACGGGCTCACTGGGGGGTGGCCGGCGGCGGCCTCGCTGGCTGTTTCCCTGCCAATGCTGGGCACCGCCGATTCACTCAACGTCGGTCATGCGGCCGCCGTCTTGATGTACGAGATTCTGAGCGCCCAACTCAGTCAGTAGGCGGGCGGAACTGGTCGGAGCGACTACTTCTCGAGCACCTTGCGGTACCTGGCCTCGATCATCGACAGCGCGGCGAAGCAGGTGATGCCGGCGGCGAGGATGACCAGTAGGACCGGGCCCCAGGGCTGCTTGGCCAGCTTTCCTAACGCACCCGAGATTCCTACGGCCTCCTTCGGCTCGAAGAGGATCGATGCACGGGCGAAGAAGAAGCCGACAAGCGAGATCACCACGCCCCGAGCCACGTATCCAATCTGGCCGACTATCGGAACCACGCCCCGCCACCGTTTGGCGACCCTGCGCATCTCGAGATGGTCGGTGAACTTCTCCTGAAGGCCGCGCCACGCCAGCACCGCTCCACCCACCAGCAGGCCGAAGCCGAGCAGGCCCACCAGGACCCTCCCCCACCCCGCCTGCTGCATCAAAGTGACGCTGAGGTCGGTCTCCCTCTCCTGGCCTCCGCCGGCTGCCTTCGATCCGGCTGCCTTCGATCCGGCCGCCAAGACGCGAATCGCCTGGTAGGTCGAGGCGACGTAGATGAGCCCCCGAAGGGCATCGAGGGCCCGGCGGCCCAGGGAACCCTTGGTTGACTCCTGTTTGCCTTCGCGCGCCCCAGTGACCGCCCGAGTGAAGCGCCAAGCGGCGTACCCCGCGAAGCCGAGGGCGAGCAGGACGAGCAGGATGCT
>Ga0136612_10000187_pt1 | contig 18610 bp, 20 predicted proteins | sample AntDryUQ224A2306_2_FD_106644 | JGI IMG/M metagenome (GOLD analysis project Ga0136612, IMG submission 106644) | Polar desert sand microbial communities from Dry Valleys, Antarctica - metaG UQ224A (23.06) | ecosystem: Environmental > Terrestrial > Soil > Desert | place: Antarctica: Dry Valley... | reverse complement strand
TGAGCACACGCCGCCCCCCGCATGAACGGCCGCTGTCTGCTCGGACAGGATGGAGTCGATGAGCGTCGCGTTGGATCCGTGTCCGAATGCCGCATCGAGATCGATGAGCTGGAGACGGGTAAAACCCAGTCGCGCCCAGCCGATAGCTACCGCGATGGGATCGAGCAGCCGTATCCGTTCCTGCTCATCGACCAGATCGCCAGCCAGCCGGACACACGCGCCGTCCCGGAGATCGAGTGCCGGCATTACAAACATGGCCATTCGTGGTTGCGGGCGGGTCGCGTCATGCGTAATTCAATGTAGCAGACCTCGCGACGCCAACTTGCACCGGTACGGAATGAACAGATCGAGTGGAAAGCTCCTGGCCCTTCTGATCGCCCTCATGAGTGCCTGCTCCGCAGGCACCAGCATGAAGGGAGATACCCCGGCCAACGCGGTAGCGTATCAGGAAGGGAACACCGCGGCACCGGTGAAAGTCGTCTACTTCGCTGATTACGTGTGCGATGATTGCGCCCGGTTCTCGAAGGAGGCGGTCGTCCCCCTTCAGCGCGACTGGGTCGCGAAGGGCCGAGCACGTCTCGAGGTCGTCGACCTTGCATGGCACCGGGGCAGTGTGGCGGGTTCCATCGCGGCAACGTGCGCGGCCGAGCAGAATCGATACTGGGAAATGCATGGCGCGCTCTTCGAACGACAGGAAGTGTGGAAGCGCGCTGTCGATATTCCGCGCATGCTGCAGGACTACGCGGGGGCGATGGGCATGGACACCGCAGCCTTTGCCTCGTGCGCATCGCGCGCTGATCACAAGGCCCGCCTCGATCACGCCGAGGATCTCACGCGGAAATTCGGTGTCCGTGGAACGCCGGCGTTCCTGGTGAACGGCAAGCTGTACTACGGTTCTCAACGATGGGAGTGGATGGAGCGCGTGCTTCTGGCGCATGAGCGCGGTCAGCCGGACAGTGCGCCGCCCCCGCCATTGGCTATGCCGACTCGCCGAGTGATTGATGAAGCCCGCGTCAAAATGCTCGAGGACTCGCTGGGTGGCACGGCCGATTCGATCCGGCTCCTCCAGATCAGGGATTCACTGAGTCGCCTGAAGCAGACTCGGCCGTAAAGCGGACGTTGCGGGAAAGCGAGCTTGTGAATAAATTCACATAGACACAATTAGTCAATTTTCCCGCCAGTTACTGGCATCGGAGGCTAGCAATGCGGTTCAACGGTTTTGCGCTCGTGGCGAGCGCGTTCGTCCTGATGGCGTGCGGCGGCAGCAGTGAGCAGGCGACGACAGACAGCTCTGCGACAGCGACCGCTGAGCCGGCGATGGGTTCGGCGGCCACGCCTGCGACGGGTGCTCCGGGCGCGGCAGCCGCGATCTCCGGCACCACGCACGAAGTGAAAATGATCGGCGATGCCTCGGGCTACAAGTTTGTCCCCGCGAATCTGACGATCAAGGCCGGTGACGGCGTCAAGTGGACGATGGTTTCGGGCGGCCCACACAACGTGGCGTTCCAGAATGCACCGGCGGATGCAAAGTCGCAGCTCATGGCAAACATGACCGACCAGTCGACGGGCGAGCTCTCGAGCAAGATGATGATGCAGGCAAACGAGAGCATGACCATGTCCTTCGCCAATGTAAAGGCTGGCAAGTATGACTACGTCTGCACGCCCCACATCGCGATGAACATGAAGGGTTCGATCACGGTTCAGTAACCGCGGTTGATGTTGTCGAGCGGGTGGACACCGAGTGGTGTCCACCCGCTCTTGTTTTGCCGGCTGGATCGCGCCCTGACGGTTCACAGTGACGGAACTGCTGGCTCGTTGCCTGCGTGAAGCAGTCGTCAATGTCCGGACGCTCCGATTACCATCCCGCCAGCATGGGGCCGTGGATCAACGCACGTGTCGCGAACGTGACGCGGTCGCCGCTGGCGATCCTGTTGATCGGATGTGCGGTATTCGTCGCCTCGCTCGTGGTGCTGGTCATCATTCCGCGGCAGGCGCGACGGAGTCAGCGTCCGGTACCGGTTTCCGAGCAGCGTCCTGATACGTTGATCCTGGCGAGCAACGTGCGACGGATGCGCGGCGCGATCGACCGTATCGATGTGGAGATCGCCGCTGCCGGGGATAGTCTGATCGCGGCTCGAGCCATCACAAGCGATACGCTCCCGTTGGAGTTACGTCGCCGACGGGATTCACTGGTAGTGAGCCTTGCCCTGCTGAATCGCCTTCTGGCGCGCGTGGAAAACGCCCCCCTGCCCGCTTCCTATCGGGCGCTCGCGCAGGCGCCGATGCTGCGAAGGAACGCGCGAGCGGTGGCCCTGGTCGATACGCTGGCCGCGGTGGAGCGGGAACGCGAAGACTTCGGTGCGTCGGGTGGCGTGGACCCCATTTTTGTCGCGCTGACCGAGCGCGCCGCAACGATTGGGCGCGCCATCACGGTGATGGCGGAGCGTGAGCGCACACGAACCCGTGAGGGGCTTGCTGCTCTACGGGAGCTCCAGCCCCGTCGCGACACCCTGCCTTCCAGCCTGTTCATCGCGCTGGCTTCGGGGCAGCGCGATTCCGCCAGACGCGAGCTTGCTGCGTCCGAAGAGACGCTTGCAAGTGCCAGACTGGTGTACATCGAAGCTGATGCGGCAGCTGATGCGGCAGTTGAGCGGAGGCGCCGGGCCGCGAACGTGACGGTTCCGCCAGTCGCCATGCTGATCGCGTCCGGCCTGTTGGGAATCTTCGCCGGCTTCAGTGGCGCACTGGCGCGTGAGTGGCGGCATCCGAGAATCGCGAACGTCGACGAAGCGGAACGTACCGCGGGTGTCCGGGTGCTCGCGGTCATCACCGAATCACGGGCCGTGGCCGTGTCCGACCGTGTCTTGCCACCCCTGATTGCGGTGCATGCCGACAGCTATCGAAGATTGTACCTGCACCTCGCGGGGGCCCGTGCGTCACTGGCGATGGTCACCGTAACTGGAGATGATCCTGCTCTCGTTGGGGTGGTGTCGGCGAACATCGCGGCATCCGCCGGACGCGAGGGCCGTAGCACGCTTCTCGTGGACGCCGACCTTACGCATTCGCCGGTCGCCGCCATTCTGGGAGCTGCCGAAGCGCCTGGCTTGGCCGACATTGCAAAGGGCGCCGCGCTCTGGCCCGAAGTATTGCAGGCGCTGACGCTCGCGCATGACTTCAGCCTTGACATTATTCCGAGCGGTCGCCGAGCGTCAGCCGATGTCAGCGATTCGGAAGCGGAACGCATCAGGCGTGACTTTGCGCGAATGGCGCGTCGCTACGATGTCATGGTACTCAACGCCCCGCTTGCCCACGTATTGAGAGGCGCCCGCAGCATGCTACCCGCCCCTGATCTACTTCTCTGTGTCCGGCTTGGTCAGACGCGGATCAGTGATCTGGCCGGGATGGTACAGGCGCTTCGTTCGGCGGGAACGCGTGTAAACGGTCTCGTGCTCTGGAACGCCGATGACCCCAGAATCCCACTCGCGCGGGCAGTCACCGAGAGGGAGCCGCAACGCGAAGTGCCCTCGTCGGTGCCCGCAGCCACATCGTGACGTGACGCTCGTCCTGCGAGCGCTCCCGTCCGATTGATGAGTTTCCGGCGAGGTGCCACGCTCTACGCCGGCGAGTAGCTTCAGGGGAGCCGACCGTGCACGACGACCTTCCAGAAGGGGATATGCAGGGGTATTCGGACCGTATCAACCACGCCTTCGCTTTCGCGGCAAAGCATCATGATCGTCAGGTGAGAAAGGGAACTGCGCTTCCCTACCTTACTCACCCGGCAAACGTCGCCGTCATCCTTACTCGTTACGCACAGGACGAGGATACGGTCGTCGCCGGCATCCTTCATGATGTCGTGGAGGATTGCGTGCGTGAGCATTATACGCGCGCGATGCTGAAGCAGCGCATCGGCGACAAGTTCGGAACGGCGGTTCTCGAAACCGTGCTGGCAGTGACAGAGCGTCGCGAAGATGACGACGGAATCGAGCTCTCGAGCGAAGACCGGAAGAGCGACTACCTGGAGCGGCTGGCGCTGGCGAGCGAACGGGCCCGGTGGGTGTGCGCGGCCGACAAGATCCACAATGCGAGCTCGATACTCGCGGACCTGCGCCGGACCGAATTTCCCGAGATCGTATGGCGGCGCTTTGGCGGGGGACGACCGGTAACGATCGCCTGGTATCGCCGGTGCTATGAGCGGTTGCTGGAGGTCGGGTTCACGGCTCCGATCATGCCAGAGCTGGAAACGGTGGCGCGAATGCTCGAGGGTTACGACGAAGCGATAGAGCCGTCCGTCTCCTGAACGATCCCACGCGCGCCGGGATACGTGCGCTCGACATAGGCCTCGAGAATCTCCAGAAATTCAGGCACGATGCTGTTGCCGCGCAGCGTCTGTCGGAGCTGCCCATCGACATACACCGGGGCTACCGGGTCTTCAAACGTACCGGGCAGCGAGATACCAATGTTCGCGTGCTTCGATTCCCCGGGTCCATTCACGACGCACCCCATGACGGCAACGTTCATGGTCTCAACGCCCGGATGCCGTGACCGCCACGTGGGCATGCGCTCCTTCAGGTACAACTGAATGTCCTCCGCCATATGCTGAAAGAAGGTCGAGGTGGTGCGGCCACACCCCGGACATGCGGTCACCTGGGGAGCGAAGCTCCGGACGCCCAGCGACTGGAGGATCTGCTGAGCGACGTGTACTTCCTCCGTGCGATCCCCATTGGGCCGGGGGGTGAGGGAAACGCGGATGGTGTCGCCGATTCCCTGGGCGATGAGAATTGACAAGCCGGCGGTGCTGGCGACGACGCCCTTGGTACCTAGCCCTGCTTCCGTCAGGCCCAGGTGCAGAGGATAATCGCAACGTGAAGCCAGTCTTTGATATACGTCGACCAAGTCCTGGACGCCAGAAACCTTTGCAGAAAGGATAATTCGATCGTGGGACAGTCCGGTGTTCTCGGCCAAGGCAGCCGACCGTAGCGCACTCTCGATCATTGCCTCGATGTAGACGTCTCGCGCCTGCCGAGGGTTGGGGGAGAGCGCATTCGCGTCCATCATTGATGTTAGCAGGTCCTGATCAAGCGAGCCCCAGTTTACGCCAATGCGAACCGGACGATTGTTCTCGACGGCGATGCGAACAATGGATCGAAAATTCTCATCGCGCCGCTTCCCGCCAACGTTGCCCGGATTAATGCGGTACTTGGCGAGGGCCCGGGCACAGGCCGGATGATTCGCGAGCAACAGGTGACCGTTATAGTGAAAGTCGCCAATGATGGGAACGTTGCACCCCAGGTCACTCGCGCGCCGCACGACTTCTGGCAGCGCTGCGGCTGCGGCCTCGTTGTTCACGGTCACCCGCACGAGCTGCGACCCCGCCTGTGCGAGCGCCACGACCTGTTCGGCGGTCGCTGCCGCGTCCGCGGTGTCGGTGTTCGTCATCGATTGGACGACGATCGGATGCGCCGATCCCATGGGGACCGATCCGACCGTTGCTGTCACTGTCTGCCGTCTGATTCCGAACGCCACGCGCACCTCGCTGGTGATTCCGGAAGCTAAATGGCCGGCGGACGATTTGGATGTGGGGCCGAACTCTTGCCGATGATCCCGCGCGACATGAACTTCGGGAACCCCTACCTCAGGATCGACCATGGCGGACGAGAGAGACGATAGCGTTTCAGCAGAGATGCCGGCTGAGCCAGCGCGCGCCCCCGAGCGCAAGGCGAGACGACGGTGGCCGTGGTTGCTACTGGTGCTCGCCATTCTCGTACCGGGCGTGGTCGTAGCCCTGTGGAGCTGGGTCACTCTTGGCTACAGCTATTCGAAAGGGGAGCGAGCCGGATACGTCCAGAAATTTTCGAAGAAGGGCTGGATCTGCAAGACGTGGGAGGGCGAGATCGCGATGGCCAGCATGCCCGGGGCGATGCCCGAGGTGTTTCATTTCTCCGTCCGGGATGACAACGTCGCTCGCGAACTGACGAAGAGCATGGGCCAACGCGTCTCGATCGCCTACGAGCAGCACAAGGGTGTGCCAACGAGCTGCTTTGGTGAGACGCAGTACTACGTCACCCGCGTCACCACTGTTCCCGGGCCCTGATCCAAGGGGGGCGTAAGGAAACCTGCTCACCCACCGGCCATAGCCACGGCTTTCCGCGACGGCCTTCCAGCTCAGGCATTCAACCCCGGCCTTCCTACCCGCTGGTTTCCCTACTCGATCCAGCCTTCCTTACCGCACTGGCCTTCCCCTCGGTTTTTGCGCCGCGCCTTCGACAGCATCGGCGAGCCGATCGTGGAGACGGGCCGTGATGGAATCCAGGTCGACGTGGACATTGATCGTGCGGGAAACCGGAACGCTCGATCCCGTTTTTGTGATCGCGTGAGCTACTTCGATGGCGCGAGCGATCGGCACCGCCAAGGCATCGATCAGCGCGCCGGCAATCGCGAGAATGATGAGCGACTCAGGCAGTATCTGACGTTGGATACCTTGGCGTTTTCGCTCGACGCCACGCACTTGATGGTGCGATAGGACATTGTCGAGCCATTTGATATCAACGTCGAGCGCAAGAGCTGCCACAGCAACAGTATAGCTTCGCACTTATTCAATCCTTTCCGAAAAGGATTTTTTAGATCAATACCACATGCCGCGCACATTCAATTGAAAATACTTTTCAGAAAAGAATACTAGAGCCACCACGAACTCCTGTCAAACCAAACTGGGCTCAGCAAGAGCGATATTCACACCCGGCGCGGCCAACTTTCCGCTCAAAGCGCAGAAAACAACCAAACGACTTCTTCATTATTGCACCCTGAAAGGGCGGGACATCGCGAAACCTTAAGGAACTACTTTCGGTAGTGCCTCGTTACTCTTTACGCCGTCAGTCGTTTCACGTTCGAGGCAACGGCAGTGAGGCCAGAAAATAGATTGCCTCATTACATTGGGCGGTCCTACACGGGCGCCGCTCCATCCGTCGGGAACGCGAAACAGGTTTCTCACGCCGTCACGCCGCTCGACATTTCCCTTGAAGACAGGAGATCCAAGCATGAAGCGCTCGATTTTTGGTGCCGCAGCACTCGCTCTCGCGTTGTCCGCTTCCACCGTCCAGGCGCAGCGGCCGTTCTCAGTCGGCGTAGCGCTTGGCGCAACCGTACCGGTTCAAGAGTTTGGCAAGTTTGCCGATCTGGGCTACCACGGGATGGTCTCGTTGGGCTTTACCCCGCCGGCGCTGCCTGTCGGCGTTCGCATCGACGGTGCATTTAATGAGCTGAAGGCGTCGAATGATAGTCTCAAATACCGCGTCATGTCGTTGACCGCCAACGCCACGATCGGAGTTCCGATGGCCATGTCGCCGATCTCACCCTACGTCATCGGGGGTCTGGGCATTTATAACTTCGATAACGATGCGCCCAATACGAAGAGCGACAGCAACCTCGGTTTCAACATCGGCATTGGCACCAAGTTCGGTCTCGCCGGTTTTGGTACGTTCATCGAAGCGCGCTATCACTACGTCACGGGTGAGGATGATCCGACGACGGGTGTGAGCAACTCCATCAGCTATATTCCAATCAGCTTCGGCATTACGTTCTAGGTTGTTGCCGCAGACAAAGCCGCCTCGCTTTCGCGAGGCGGCTTTGTCTTGTCCTGTAATGGCGATATTCCAGGGATGCTGACCCGATGGCGTCGTATTGCCGAAATCGCGCATCGCGTCAGCTTTGGCTGCGTGCGTTCGTATCCTTGTCCGAGACTCCTGCGATGACCAGCACCCCCTCGTATCGTCGATCAGCGATCCTTGCAACGGTTCTCGCCACGATCGCCTGCGGCCCGGTCCGCAGTCTCGCGGCGCAGCTGGCGACACCGGTTGCTCGCGCCCAACAACCAGCGCCCCGCCTGATCGTGATGATCACGGTGGACCAGCTGCTCCCCCAGTACTTCGATCGTTTCGCCACCCAGCTCACTGGCGGGCTCGGTCGCCTGGCGCGGGAGGGCGCGATGTTCACGCGTGCTCACCAGGATCACGCCATTACCGAGACGGCGCCCGGACATGCGAGCACCCTGTCCGGCCGTTTTCCGGCCAGCACGGGCATCGTGATGAATTCCGCCGGCGTAGGCGATGCGCAAGCACCACTCGTGCAAGCCGAGGGTCCGGGGGCGTCACCCTATCGGTTCCGTGGGACAACGCTTACCGACTGGCTGCGATTCAAGGATTCGCGCACACGTGCCCTCTCCGTCTCGCGCAAGGATCGGGGCGCCATTCTGCCACTGGGTCGGGCAACGCAGGACGTGTACTGGTACGTGTTGAACGGGAAGTTCACCACGAGCACCTATTATCGGGATACGCTGCCGGATTGGGTGCGACAGTTCAATGAACGCAACCGACCCTCGACGTACGCCGGCCGTTCATGGACGCTGCTCCTGCCTCCCGAGAGTTATCCGGAAGCGGACAGTGTCGCCGTCGAAAGCGGAGGCCGAGACTTCCTGTTCCCGCACGTCGCTCCCGGCGACAGCGTGCAGGCAGCGCGACTGCTCCCGGAGTTTCCGTGGATGGATGACCTTACACTCGACCTCGCGCTTGCCGGTGTGACGCAACTCCGACTGGGGTCGGGCCCGCAGACAGATGTGCTGGCGGTGTCACTCTCCACCACGGATGCGGTTGGCCATCGGTACGGACCGGACTCGAGAGAAATACACGATCAGATACTGCGCCTCGATCGGGCGGTGGGACGTTTTCTCGATTCTCTGCTGGTGCTTCGTTCCCGCGAGCATGTGGCGATCGCGTTGACGTCCGACCACGGGGTTGCACCGTTTCCGGAGCTCGCGGCGCGCCACTCGCGTCCCGTATCCATCCGGGTGGATCTCGCGCCGCTCGTGCGCCGAACGGCCGATGCGCTGGTGGCGCGCGGGGTGGACAGCACCGCATTCCGTGTGCAGGAAGGGATGGTCCTGATCGATCGCGCCGCCTTTGCGAACGCACGAGTGAACGCCGATTCCGCGGTGAACGCGTTCCTCGTCTCCGTGCGTCAAACACCCGGAGTTCTGCGCACCGATCGACTGAGCACCCTGCGCGCTCGTAACGACGTCAATGATGCCATCGGGCGTCGCTGGCTGCACATGATTCCCAATGAGTCCGACGCGGTCGCCGTCATTACCCTGAAACCATTTAACCCTGGAGGGCGAGTGACGTACGCGCAACACGGCTCACCACATGACTACGACACCCATGTCCCGCTCCTGCTGTTCGGGCCGTGGTTTACGCCTGGCAAGTACACCTCGATGGTCCGCGTGGTGGATATCGCGCCGACCCTCGCGTGGATTGCGCGTACCAAACCGACCGAGCGGCTCGATGGTCGCGTGCTACGGGCGGCGTTGAAGTAGATGCCTGCGCGGCCGCGCTCCGCGCTGAAGGCGCTGGAAGAGGCTCGCTTTGGCGCCTCGCGTACGCTCAACCTGCGCGCGAGCCTCCCCACGCCACAGGACGCGGTCGCGCGCACGGATCAGTGGTTACGGACACAACAGGCGCATCAGAGCGGGGAAGTGCTGATCATTACGGGACGTGGCAACCAGAGCATCGGCGGCGTCTCGGTGGTACGGGAAGCGGTACAGAAACTCCTGGGCCGGCTCAGGCGCGCGGGGGTGATCGCGTCCGTGCAGGAAAACACGCCGGGCTCGTTCGTTGTTGGTCTGGCGCCCCTGCGTACGCTGGTCGAAGCACCGCGTCGACATCGGGGTCACGCCGATCCAGTTCCCACGGTGTCGTCGCTTCCTGGCCTGGACAGGGAGACGCATGCGCTGCTCATTCGCGTGGCACACTGCGCGCTCGACCAACTGGGTGTGCGGGAACGCGACCGCTTTCTGGATGATGAGGTTCGCAGGCAGTTCAGCCTGATCACGGCCGAGCTCCCTGCTGGTTCGCGCCGTGACGAGCATCTGCGTACAGCATTGCTGCGACTGCTGGCGGAGTACGAGGAGTCGTGATCACCGCCCGCGTATTATTCGGCTGGTGGAAGCTATCCCTCTACGCCACATATACTTATAGTTGAGCCCGCATCGTTCGGCGGCCCGGAGATTGCAAACCTTTGTCTCTGACGCACGCTGGAGCGGCAACGTGGAGGCTGAAGAAAATCGTCCGACGCGGGGTCTGTCGGTTGAGGATCAGGTAGCGATCGCAGCCTATGCGGCTCGAGCGACCTGGCCGGCCGGTTTCACGCTGTATGAGCGGGGTGGACGCGCCGATGGAATGTTCTTCGTTTCACGTGGCCGAATCGTGTTGCGCAGCCGCGGCAAGTCGGGACGTGGGTTCATTCCGGCGATCATTGTCGCCGGCGAGACGTTCGGGGCAGAGGGTCTTTCGCCAGGCGGACATTACGCGACCGACGCAACGGCGGAGATCGAGAGCGAAACGATTTTCCTCGGCTCGGGAAAATTCCGCACTCTGATGCGCGAACAGCCCGTGCGGGCACTGGCGATCGTGGGGCAGGTCATGGAAGAAAGAACCGCATTCCTCGACCGGCTGCGCGAGCTCGCGACGCTGAACGTGGAGCAGCGGCTCGTGAATACGCTGCTGCGTCTTGCCCAGAGCAAGTCGTTCACCGATCAGCACGGGAGGATCGAGCTCACGCCCGCGCGATATCGGATTCTCTGCGAGTTGGTCGGCGCCACGCGAGAGTCGGTATCGCTGGTGCTGAACCGCCTTGCGCAGGAGGATCTGGTCGACCGGTCCGGCAGCACTTTCATTGTTGCGCCCTTCGACCAGCTGCAGGCGCGAGCCGATCAGGAGCGATCCGTTCCACTCACCCTGTCGTCCGAGCAGCGAGGCTATTCGGTGGCCTAGGAACCACAGGGGTGCGCACAACGGTTGGCTGTATATTGTCGAGTATGCACTTCCCTCAGCCCACCTCATGAGCCCCTTCGCTCCCGATCGCGATCCGCTGGATCAGGCATCCGGATTTTCGAGTGCGGAGCTGCAACGGTACAGCCGTCACTTGGTGCTGCCTGGTGTTGGTGAGGAAGGGCAGCAACGCCTGGCTCGCGGACAAGTGCTACTGATTGGCGCGGGCGGCCTGGGATCGCCGATCGCGCTGTATCTGGCCGCCGCCGGGGTTGGGCGTCTCGGTCTCGTAGACGCGGATCGGGTAGATCTGACCAACCTGCAGCGGCAGGTTCTGTATGGGACCGCGACGCTGGGCCAGGCGAAAGTTGACGCGGCGAAAGCACGACTGCACGACCTCAACCCCGAAGTGACTCTCGACGTTCACGAGGTGCGACTGACGTCGGCCAACGCGCTGGACATCATGCGGGATTACGATGTCATCGTCGACGGCTCCGACAACTTCCCGACGCGTTACCTGGTGAACGATGCCTGTGTGCTGCTCGGGAAGCCGAATGTGTATGGCAGTGTGCTGCGGTTCGAAGGACAGGCGTCCGTCTTCGGATTGCCTGACGGACCATGCTATCGGTGCCTGTTCCGGGACCCGCCGCCGGCGGATCTGGCGACGTCGTGTGAAGAGGGCGGAGTGTTTGGCGTTCTGCCGGGACTGGTTGGGGTTATTCAGGCCACGGAAACGATCAAGCTGCTGTTGGGACTGGGCGATTCCCTTGCAGGCCGGCTGCTTCTCGTGGATGCTCTGCGCATGCGCTTTCACACGATCGAGCTCGCGCGAGATCCCGAATGCCCCGCGTGCGGCACACGCGAGATTACGCACTTGCTCGACTACGACGAATTTTGTGGCGTCCGGACCTCCACTCCGGTCCCGGTTGGCGAGGAGATTTCTGTCGCGGAGCTTCGGTCGCGCTTGATGGAACCCGAGGCAGGCGCGCTGCAATTGATCGATGTGCGCGAACCGTGGGAGTGGAGTATTGCCCGGCTGCCTGCCGCCCGGCTCATTCCGATGAGTACCATGGAATCCACTCTCGACGAGCTCGATCGTTCCCGGGAGATCATCGTATATTGTCACCACGGAATCCGGAGCGCGCATGTCATGCACTTCCTGCGTGATGCCGGTTTTGCGCGCGCGCGATCCCTTGCCGGCGGCATCGATCGCTGGAGCGTTGAAGCGGATCCGCAGCTTCCCCGGTACTGATGTCCGCAGCCGAATGCTGATTGCCCTTGTCGCACTACTCGCGCTGCTCATCGTCATGCTGTCGCGCCAGGGAGTACGCTGGTGGTTCGAGCGCGCGAGCGTGTCGGGTTATGCTCGTGGGCCCGACGGCGTTATTATCGGTGCGGAGCCGCTCGATCTCGCACATACCGGAGGCCCCGGGCTGTTATTGCTGCACGGCTTCGGCGATACACCGCAGACCATGCGCGATCTCGCCACGCAGCTGCATGCCCGGGGCTATGGCGTAGTGGTCCCACTGTTGCCCGGACACGGCCGTACGCTTCGGCAGTTCGTGCAGAGCGGTTCCCGGGAATGGCTTGCCCACGCGAATTCAGCGCTCGCCACCCTTCGAACACTCCACCCTCAGATCGGAATCATCGGCCTGTCGATGGGAGGCGCACTTGCCACCATTCTTGCGGCGGAGCACGCCGACGTGCGGACGCTGGTGCTGATCGCCCCGTACCTGAGCGTTCCGAGCAGGGTCCGACGTCTCACACGCTGGCGCGGCACCATCGGTCAGCTCCTTCCCTATTTTCCGGCGCTCGGGTCACGCTCGATTCACGATGAAAAGGCACGGGTCGAGAACCTTGCCTACGGCGCACTGAATGCGACGACGCTTTCCGAGCTGGTAGCCGTCGTGGATCTGGGTGCGGGCGCGCTCCCCACACTGACGGTGCCCGTGCTCATGCTGCAATCGCGCGAGGACAATCGCATACCGGCTGCCGCGGCAGAGGGCATCTTCGAGCGCATTGGGTCGAGCAACAAGCGACTGACGTGGCTTGCCGGCTGTGGACACATTCTGACCGTGGATCACCAGCGGGAGCGCGTTGCAAGCGAAACCATGGCCTGGCTCGACCGCACCATGCCGATCACGCGGGCCGAGTCGGGGGGTTAGGAAAAGAAAGCGGGACAGCATACGCTGTCCCGCATCTGGTCATGCTGGAACCATCCGGCGATCAGGTAATGCGATCGTATGCGTCGCCAGCCATCTCGCCCAGGTGCTTCGCGCCTTCAACAGCTTGCTTGGCAACTGACGACGCAACGCGCTTGGCGCGTGCAATCGGCGACTGCTTGCGGCGCGCGCCACCACTCTTCTTGCCGCCGCTCTTGCGACCAGCGCCCGAGGACTTGCGGCTGCCCGACGACTTCTTGCCGCTACTCTTGCGCGCGCTCGACGCCTTACGGCCGCTCGACGACTTCTTGCCGCCGCTCTTCCGACCAGCGCCCTTGCGAGCGCTCGAGGACTTGCGCGCACCGCCTGCCTTCTTGCCGCCGCTCTTCCGTCCGCCCGTCTTGCTGCCCGACGAACGCTTTTTCGCGCCGCCACGCGATGAGGATGCCGAACGCTTCTTCTTCGCGCCGCTGCGCTTCTTACTACCAGACCGCCTGGATGCCGCCATGATGAAGTCTCCGAAGTTCGAGGTGGTGTGAGAACGTGTAGCAAGTTTCGCGCACAGGCAAGCGACAACTCTCCGCGCCATCCATACTAGCGCACTGTCTTTCCGCCGGTGCGCGCCATCTCAGTGCGCGCAGCGCGCCGACGGCAACGCGCCGATGCGGCCGATCACGGAATGTATGTCATGGCAATACGAACGAGGCTCTGCGCCTCATGCGCCTCGCCCGCGGCTGCCAGCATGTGGTTCCTGAGAACGTTCGCCATTGCCGATGAACAGGGCATGGCGGCGCATCCAAGCGCTGAATCGGCGGCCTGTTTCGCCAGATCCGAGCGCGAACGTGCGGACTCGAGCTTGGTACGACTCGTTGTCCAGAATCGCGCATATCTCGAAGGCCGATCATCAGGGCTGGCGACAGCGGTCACCAGCACCTGAAGTCGATCGCCCTTCTCGATGGCCTGGAGAAAGCGCTCGGTGGCGGTGGCGGCGGACTGCCGAGCATCCGTCATGTAGCCCCGCGCCCGCTCGGCTGATCGCTCGGCCGCCGCCAACTGCGCGTGCACAGAGCCCGTGTCCGCCTCGTCCACGCCGATACCAACGAGCACCCGCGTGCTGTCCGCAATCCGGCGAATGGGAGTGCGGTTGTCGACGAGCGACACTGCCGCCGGCCGTGGCGCCGCCGTGCACGCGGTAACGCACAACACTCCAATGGTAATGCGACGAATCATGCGACCCCCGAACGAACGATCCGGCGAGCGCGGTCCATGCTCATGCGACTCCGACCGCGCACCAGTTCTGTGAATGATGACTTGACGGGCCAGTCTTCCTGAACCGCAGCGATGATGCATTGTTCATGAGTGTGTGTCGAGAGCCGGTTTTAAACGTTCGCCCACGGACCTTCAGTGAGGATCCTTCGTGCGAGTGACAATTGTCCTGACGCTGTTGATGGTTACCGCATGTGGAGGCACCAAGCGACAGGCGACGAGCGGAAGCGCGGCCTCCCGCACAAGTGCCTCAATGCCCGACACGGCCCGCGCGGCCAGTGGCGGCGTGCCCCCGGGCTACATCGGACGAACGGACGACGACCGCAGTGATATTCGCGGAGCGACCTACAAAGCCGTGGACGGGCGCTTAGAGATCACAACGGGACCGGCTCACATCCTGTATTCACCCGCGGACACACTCCGGGGCGCGTTCATCGTCGCTACAACGTTCAATCAGCTCGCACCGTCCCCGCACGCGGAGGCCTACGGGCTTTTTGTCGGCGGCACCCATCTCGACCAGCCGACCCGGCGATACACCTATTTTCTGGTACGCGGGACCGGTGAGTATCTCGTGCGCGTCCGGGAAGGAGGAGAAACCCGGGATGTCGTCGGATGGACTGCGCATTCCTCCGTGCCGCGGACGAGTGCTGCGGGGAAAGGTGAGTACCGGCTCGCGGTCCGGGCTGGTGACGACTCGGTGCGGTTTCTCAGCAACGGCACAACTGTCGCGGCCGTCGCCCGAGGCACGGTTCCGATCGACGGCATCTTCGGAATTCGCGTCAACCCCAATCTGCATGTGACGGTCGATCGGCTGCGCAGATCGGGGAACTAGCTGCGCGGAGCGAGACCCCTCACGCGCGTTTCGCGCGTTTCACCGTGGCTGAGAACCCACAAATGATCAGGGTTGTTGCCCGCACTGGCCCAGGCGGACCGGATTCTGACAGGCGGTTCGTTCATCGCTTCATCCGTGAGTTTGAACGTTCCCCAATGGATGGGGACGAAGATCGGGGGCGTCCCACTGCCGGTGATCTCCCGATGCGCCTGGATGGCATCTTCCGGGTTCATGTGCACCGGACGCATGAACCATCGCGGCTCGTACGCACCAATAGGCAGCAGGACGAGGTCGAACGGTCCGTGTCGGCGCGCGATTTCTCCATACTCGGTATGCAACCCGCTGTCACCACCAAAAAACACCCGCGCCGAAGGCGAAGTGACGGCCCAGCTGCACCAAAGCGTTCGGTCACGATCGAGCGGGCCTCGAGCGCTGAAGTGCTGCGCGGGGGTGCAGCCGATTTCCAGCCCTCCGATTTGCGCGCTCTGCCACCAATCCAGCTCGACGACATGCGCAGCTCCACATTTCCGCAGCAGCGTCGCTACACCCAGCGGCACGAACCATATCGTATCCGCGCGTCGCGCGACGAGCCGCCGGATGGTCGGAACATCGCAATGGTCGTAGTGGTTGTGCGACAGCAGCACGGCGTCAACTGAGGGGAGCTGCTCGAAGGCAATGCCGGCTCGCGCCCAGCGACGTGGACCGAAGGGGGGGACCGGTGACGCGCACTCGCTCCAGATCGGATCGGTGAGCAGGTTGCGCCCGCCGATCTGAATGAGCGTTGTCGAGTGCCCGACCCAGGTCACGGTGAGTGCTTCCTCAGGCGCCCGTGGATTGATGAATGAGGGGGTCGCCACGGGAAAGATATTTCGCGGCGGCTGGACCGGACGACGCGTGGTGATTCGCTCCAGGACTACCCAGCGCAGGAAATCCAGCAAGCCATGCGACCGTGCTCCAGGCCACGGATTCTGAAAGCCGCCGCCCGGGCGGTGGTGTGCCGGCGAAGACGTCAGATCAGGTTGCCAGGACAGCGTCGAGATTCTCCTGGAGATGCGCGATCGACTTCATTCCGACGAGGGCGGCAGTGACCCCCGGCACCGTTCTCGTGAACATCAGCGCACGCTGGGCGTCGGTGGCAAGCGCTGGAAAGACATCGCGCAGCTGAGGAGGCAAGCCACTGGCGAGCTTTGACTGAAGCAGGGAAGCGCTGGCGACTACCGCAATGCCCATTTCCCGCGCCGCTTCCAGCAGCGTCACGGTGCGGCCATCCGGAAGTCGCTGCGTGGGCTGACGAATCGCCTCGACCATGGCGAGGTTGATAGGCAACTGGATCACGCGGAACTTGTGGTCCTTCCCGCCAACCGTGCTTGCGACGTCGACGAGATCGGCCAGGCTCAGATGGCCGGCCTCACCGGGCGGCACACGAAAGCCATTCCATGTTGCGCAGCCGTACCGTCCGATATCACCCTCCGCGGCACGCTCTTCGAGCAACTGAAATGCATCGCGCATGCGCTCGAGGAACGCAGCGCGCTCGAGGACATCCAGCTGTTGCTCAGGGTTGTGGAGATAGTAGATGTCGATGACCTGCGTACCCAGGTTGGCGCGACTGCGCGCCAGCTGGTGCGCGAGATAGCCGGGGGCAAGGCAGTGTCCGCCGGCAACGACGTCATCCGGCGTCATGATGCCGGGCGCATAGAATTCCTGCTGCACGTAGCTCTGGTACGCCGCACGACTGGGTGGTTGCACGCGATCGAGGGGGATGTACCCGCCCTTGGTACAGAGGACAACCTCGTCCCTCGCCACCTCACCCTCGCGAAGAAGCGCCTGTAGCGCTCGTCCGATGCTCTGCTCCGACCGCTGGCACCGGTAGTTGATGGCCGTATCAACAAGGTTGATGCCGCGGATGACCGCCTGCGTGATGGTGGCCGTGTACAGGTCGTCATCCCGATCGTCGCTTTCGCCAAGGTAGGTACCAATGCCGATGGACGAGATCGGGAGCCCGCCGATGGAATCGCGATAGAAGTCAGCCTGAAAGCGCGAGGTGAAACGCTTTCGATACCGGCTGGTTCCGGTTACGGTCGCAGCGCCAGCGATGAACGTGGTTTCAAGAGATGCGGACATCGGCGAGACGCTATTCCTGCCGGCATGAGAGGGCAAGGGTAGCGAGCCCAGCCTCTGACGCGCTGGTATCACGAATATGTTCCCTGAAACACACGCGCTCCGTCAATTGATTTGGAGGGTGATTCCGCTATATTTATGGGAGCGTTGGCCCGGCCTCGGGGAGGACACGAGCGTCGGGCCATCTCGTCTGCCAGCATCTCTGGCCCGGCGATAAGCGCTTTGACCGTTCCGAGGAGACGTAATGCCTGATTTTGCAAGCTGGGGAACAGATTGGTGGAAGCCGGTGCTCTTCATCATCGTTGCGGGCCACCTGACCAATGTCAGCGTGACCCTCTTTCTTCACCGCGCGCAAACTCACCGGGGCGTGAAGCTGCATTATCTCGCAGCGCTCCCAATGCGCATCTGGCTCTGGTTGACGACCGCCATTGTTACCAAGGAATGGGTCGCGTGTCACCGGAAGCACCATGCCTTTGCTGACCGGGAAGGCGATCCGCATAGCCCGCTCGTCGAAGGCCTGCGCAACATCGTGCTCAAGGGCGCCTTCTACTACAGGAAGGCGGTCAGGCAGCCCGGAGTGCTCGAGAAGTACGGCAAGGGAACGCCCACCGACTGGCTCGAGCGGCAGCTGTTCTCGCCGTTGAACTGGCTCGGTATCACCGTCATGCTCCTGGTGGATATCTACCTGTTTGGATTCTTCATCGGTCCGCTCGTTTGGGGCGTGCAGATGATCTGGATTCCCTTCTGGGCAGCGGGCATTGTAAATGGCGTCGGCCATGCGGTGGGGTATCGCAACTTCAACGTGAAGGACGAAAGCAGGAATATCACTCCGATCGCGATCTGGCTTGGGGGCGAGGAGCTCCACAACAACCACCACGCGGATCCGCACTCGGCCAAGTTCAAGGCCAAGTGGTGGGAGCTCGATATCGGCTGGGTGTACCTCCGCCTGCTGTCGCTGGTCGGGCTCGCAAAGATCGAGTACGCTCGTACCCCTTCCTGACGTTGGTGAAGTCGCCGCGGCGACTGGTGTCACTCCCCGGCTGCCGCTGCGGCCGGCAGAGATAGGGAGATCGGTACATGGCAGAGGTGAATTGCGTGCGGTGCGGACAAGTCCGCCCTGCCTTTGAGCGAGCGCCGTTCCCTGGCGCCCTCGGCGCCAGAATCGTGGAGTCCGTTTGCCAGGAGTGCTGGGCGCTGTGGTTGAAGCAGCAGACCATGCTGATCAACCATTATGGCCTGAACGTCATGGATCCACAGGCACGGTCGTTCCTCACCAAGAACATGGATGCGTTCTTTTTCAAGTCGGGCGGCGAGGAAGACGTGGATACTACCAAGAAGGGAACGATCAATTGGTGAGGCTGCTGACGGCAATGCACTCAAGGCATCCAGCCCGAAGCACGTGCCGAAGTTTTGTT
>Ga0136612_10000186_pt1 | contig 18679 bp, 19 predicted proteins | sample AntDryUQ224A2306_2_FD_106644 | JGI IMG/M metagenome (GOLD analysis project Ga0136612, IMG submission 106644) | Polar desert sand microbial communities from Dry Valleys, Antarctica - metaG UQ224A (23.06) | ecosystem: Environmental > Terrestrial > Soil > Desert | place: Antarctica: Dry Valley... | reverse complement strand
CCAAGGACGGGGTGCTCGTCGCCCGGCACGAGAACGAGATCTCCGGCACCACCGACGTCTCCGAGCGCTCGGAGTACGCCGACCGCAAGACGACGAAGTCGATCGACGGCGTGGCCCTCACCGGCTGGTTCACCGAGGACTTCACCCTCCGCGAGCTCAAGGGGCTGCGCGCGAAGGAGCGGATCCCGCAAATCCGGCCGCGCAACACGCTCTACGACGGCCGCTACGAGGTCCCGACCTTCCAGGAGGTCATCTCGCTCACCCGCCGCCTGAGCCGGGAGCCGGGCCGGCCGATCGGCATCTACCCCGAGACCAAGCACCCGACGTACTTCCAGTCGATCGGGCTTCCGCTCGAGGCGCCGCTGGTCGCCGCGCTGGAGCGCAACCGGCTCAACCGCCGGACCGCCAAGGTGTTCGTCCAGTCCTTCGAGACGGCGAACCTCAAGGCGCTCGACCCGCAGCTCGCCGTCCCGCTCGTGCAGCTGCTCGACGCGCCGAACTCGGTGCCGTTCGACGTCAGGGCCGCCGGCGGCACCACGACCTACGCCCAGATCGCCACCCGCGCCGGCCTCGAGCGGGTCGGCCGCTACGCGGCGGGCGTCGGCCCGCCGAAGACCTACATCGTCCCGCGCGACGCGGCGGGCAACTCGCTCGAGCCGACGTCCTTCGTCGACGACGCCCACGACGCCGGACTGCTCGTGCACCCCTACACGTTCCGCAACGAGAACACCTTCCTGCCGCTCGAGCTGCGCCGCGGCACGCCGCCCGATCCCGCCCGGTACGGCGACGCGTTCGCCGAGTACGAGCAGTTCCTCGGGCTCGGCGTCGACGGCCTGTTCTCCGACAACGCCGACACCGCGGTCGAGGCGCGTGACGGGGTGCCGCGCTAGGCGGCGGCCACCCGGACGCTCTCCTCCCCGACCGCGACGACGTCTCCGGCGCGGAGCTGCCGCCCGCGCCGGGCCTCGCCCTCGCCGTTCACGGTCACCACGCCCTCCTCGAGCAGGGCGCGGGCGTGGCCGCCTGAGTCCGCGATGCCGGCCAGCTTGAGCAGCTGCCCGAGGCGGATGACCTCCCCCCGGATCGGGATCTCCCTCATCAGGTCCGCGACACGGCCACGCGCCCGCCGTCGTCGACGCGAAGGCTCCGCCCACCGCGCAGGAGCTCGAGGAGCTCGTCGCCCACGAGCGCGCGCCGCCAGCCGGCGAGGGTGCGGACCGCGGGTTCGGGCCGGTCGCGGCGGACGGACACGACGATCGGGGCGAGGTCGGCGCGCGCGGCGATGAGCTCGTAGGCGAGCCCCGCCTCAAGGGCCCGGGCGCGGACGAGCGCCTCGGCGAGGGCGAGCGTCGGCCCGTCGCCCGTCTCCGCGTGCAACCGTTCGGCTTCGTCCTCGAGCACGATCGGCTCCGCCTCGCGGCCCCGCTCGACCGCGGCGATCAGGTCACGCCCGCGCCGCTTGACCACGTCGGGGAAGATCCCGCGGATCTGCCCCAGCGACCTCACGTCGGACGGCTTGCGCTTGACGAGCTCGGCGAGCGTCTGGTCCTTGACCACCGAGCCGAGCGGCTTGTCCTCGCGCTCCGCGGTCCCCTCGCGCCAGGCGGCCAGCTCCCGCGCCACGGCCCGGTCGCGCGGGGAGAAGGAGCCCGAGCGGGGCAGCCGGCGCCAGACCTCGGCCGGGTCGCGCACGTCGGACGCGTCCGCGATCGCCTGGCACTCCTCCTGCGCCCACCCGAGACGGTCGGCCCCACGCAGCCGGCGCTGCAGGTCGTCGGCCAGCGGGAGGAGGTGCTCGACGTCCTCGCCGGCGTAGACGAGCTGCTCCTCGGTGAGCGGGCGGGTGTCCCAGCGGGTGAACGACGCGGACTTCTCCAGGCGGATCCGCAGCGCATCGGCCAGCAGCCCGAGGTAGCCCGCCTGGGCGGGGAAGCCCGCGAACCCCGCGGCGACCTGGGTGTCGAAGACGCTGGTCACGTCCGTGGCCCACTCGCGGCGCAGGATGGCCACGTCCTGCCGCCCCGCGTGGAGCACCACCTCGACCGCCGGATCGGCGAGCAGCCCGGCGATCGGGGCCGGGTCGAAGTCACCGCGGCCGGCGTCGGCGAGCGGGTCGAGCAGGACGATCTCCTCCCCGACGACGATCTGGATCAGGCAGAGCAGCGGCCGGTAGCGGCCCTCGGGGACGAACTCGGTGTCGATCCCGAAGCGCCCGTCCGCGCGGGCGCGCTCGGCGAGGGCGGCGGTGTCGGCGGTGTCGGCGGGCACCCGGTTCAGGCCCCGGGCCGCGAGAACTGGCCGGCGATCAGCTTGTCGTAGCCGGCGTCGGGCAGCGCGGCGCGCAGGCCGCGCATCACCCTGGCCGACGGGGTGACCGAGTAGCGGGCGCGCGGCTTGCCGGCGGTGATCGCCTTCTCGATGGCCTTCCAGACGGTCCTGCCGCGGGCGACGAGGTGCCCGGCCGTCGCCCGGCCGATGCCGGTCGAGCAGCCGGTGATGAGTACGGCTCTGGAGGGCTTCACGGGTCTAGTATCCAGTTCCACGTGAGTCAGGGACATCTCGACCGGCTCTCGGCCGTGGACGCCGCCTTCCTGGCCCAGGAGGGGCCGAGCACCCACATGCACATCGGCGGGATCGCGATGTTCACCGGCGCGCCGCCCGCGCTCGAGGAGTTCCTCGCGCACATCCGGTCGCGCCTGCACCTGGTCCCGCGTTACCGGCAGAAGCTCGCCGTCCCGCCGCTGGAGACGGGCCGCCCGCTGTGGATCGACGATCCGAGCTTCAACCTCGAGTACCACGTCCGCCACGCGGCGCTGCCGGTGGGGCGAGCGGGCACCGGTGAGGTGGCGCTGCTCGACCTCACCGCCCGCATCTTCTCGCAGCCGCTCGATCGCACGAAGCCGCTGTGGGAGCTCTGGCTCGTCGAGGGCCTGGACGACGACGGCTTCGCGATGATCTCGAAGACCCACCACGCGCTGGTCGACGGGATCTCGGGCGTGGACCTCACCACCGTGCTCTTCGACCTGTCCGCCGACGGCCCACCGGAGGGGCTCGCGCCGCCCGGGCCGTGGGTGCCGCTCCCCGAGCCGAGCGCCGCCGCGCTGGCCGCGGCGGGGATCGCCGGCAGCGTGCGCACCGCCGTCGGCGGGGCCACCCACGCGGTGGGCGCCGTGGCGCATCCGGGCGGGCTGCTCGGCCGCGCCCGCGCGGTGGCCCAGGGCGTCGGCGAGGTGGCCTGGGCGGGCCTGAACCCGCCGCCCGCCACGCCGTTCAACGTCCCACCCGGGGGCCACCGGCGCGTCCGGGTGGTCCGCACGCGGCTCGAGGAGCTCAAGGCGGTCAAGGAGGCCTTCGGCGGCACCGTCAACGACGTGGTCCTCGCCGTCGTCGCGGGCGCGCTGCGCTACTTCCTCGAGGAACGCGGGCAGCACACGGACGGCGTCGTCCTGCGGGCGTGCGTGCCGGTGTCCGTCCGCACCGAGGACGCCCGGGGGGCGCTCGGCAACCACCTCACGCAGATCCTCGCGCCGCTGCCGGTCGGGATCGAGGAACCGGTCGAGCGGCTGCGATACCTGACCGGCGCGATGCGCGACCTCAAGGCCTCCCGGCAGGCGCTGGGCGCCAAGGCGATCGCCGCGGCGCAGGACTTCGCCTCGCCGACGATCCTCGCCCAGGCCTCTCGGCTGAACTTCTCCGATCGCTTCTACAACCTGCTGGTCACGAACGTGCCTGGGCCGCAGTTCCCGCTCTACGTGCTCGGCCGCCGGCTCGACGCGATGTTCCCCGTGGCCTTTCTGGCCGGCGACCGCGCGCTCGCCGTGGCGATCATGTCCTACGACGGCGGGATGAACTTCGGGCTGATCGGCGACTACGACGCGCTGCCCGACCTCGACGTGGTCGCCGAGGGCATCGAGGGCTCGCTGGCCGAGTTGACCGTCGCGGCGGCGCGCATGCGTGACGCTGCCCGCAGGACCGGGCCGCGCACCGTGAGGCGCCGGGGCGCCAAGCCCGCGAGCGGGCGGGCGGCTACCGGATGAGCACCGGCGTGCCGACCGGCACGCGCGGATAGAGGTCGATGACGTCGGGCACGCGCATGCGGATGCAGCCGTGCGACGCCCGCGAGCCGATCGAGCCGGGATCGCCCGTCCCGTGGATGCCGACGCCGTCGGCGATGCCGAGCCAGCGCGCCTTGAGCGGGTTCTCGGGAGAGCCGCCGGGCACGGTGCGGCCGGCGTAGAGCCCGGCCCACGGCTTGTTCGGCGCGCTCCAGGCCGGGTTGACCGCCTTGTTGGAGATCGTCTTGAGGCCGGTGGGCGTGTCGTAGCCGGCCGCCCCGACGGCGATGCCGTAGCCCTTGGTGAGCCTCAGGCGCTTGAACAGTCGCAGGCGGAAGTTCGAGCGGTCGATGGTCAGGACGGTCGGGTACCGGTTGACCAGGTCGTCGGCGGTGACCGCCGGCTTGAGGGTGACCCGGCCCGGGCGGAGGAGGCGCTTGGCCGCCGGATCGACCACCGTCTTGGCGAGCGTGGCCCGGAGCGCGGCGGCGTCAAGGTCGCGGCCCTGCGCCGAGCGGCGACGGTGGATCCGCCGGACGGTGATGCGCACCGTGGCGTTGCGGGGCCGGAGGTAGACCCGGCGGTCGATCCTGGCGACGAAGGCCTCGAGGGCCGACTGACGGACCCGGACCCACGGCGCGACGTCGATCCTGGCGCCACTGCCCGGGGCGATGAAGAGCCCGGCGTTGTAGGCGCGCCGTGCGGACTTCGAGGCGTCGAAGGCGAAGGCCTTGGACCGCTCGGTGAGGCGGAAGCGGCGGCCGGCGACCTCGACCGCCACGGCCTTGCGCAGCCGCGGGGCGAGCGCCGGCTCGAGCCTCGCGGCGGCCTCCTCGAGGGTCAGGTTGCCGACGTCGTTCCCGGCGACGGTGACGCCCTGCGCGATCCGCTTCTCCGGCGGGGGCGGGGCCTGCGCCCGGGCGGACGGAGCGACGACGAGCAGGAGCAGGAGCGAGGCGGCGGGCACCAGGAGGCGGTTCATCGTTGGCGCGAGGGTAGCCGCGCGCGGCGTCCGCGCTGCAAGGACGCCTGCGCGCGGGTCGCGGCTGGGAGGTCCACCCCTCGGCGGCGATGGCTCTGTGAGGCTATGGCGATGTCCGACGAGCCGGGAGAGGGCGCGCGTCAGCTTCCGCGGGAGCTCTGGGGGCGCCTGCGAGCCGATCCGGCGCGGGCCCCCGAGCACCTCGCGCTCGCCGCCGCCGAGTTCCACGGTCCTGCCGCCGCAGGATGGGCGGCCGAGCGGCGCCGGCGCTACGGCGGGGACGGCGCGCAGCTCGCGGGCATGGCCAAGAAGCGGCACGCGTCGCTCGCGCGGTTCGGCGGCGCGGCCACAGGCGTCGGTGGGTTCGTGACCGTGATCCCGGACCTGGCCGGACTGGCCTGGATCCAGTCGCGGCTCGTCTTCTTCGTCGCCGCGGCGTTCGACTTCGATCCGCTGGATCCGATGAGGCCGGCCGAGCTGCTCGTGCTCCAGGGCCTCTACTCCTCTCCGGAGACGGCACGGTCGGCGCTCGACGGCGTGGGGCGCTCGGTGGCGTCCACCTGGATGGACGCGAAGCTCTCGGCCTCCGGCGAGCGGACGCTGGTCAACCGCCTGATGGTGATGGGCGGCAAGCGGGTCGGGAAGAAGTTCGCCGCCCGGCTCGTGCCCGGCCTGGCGGTGGTGGTCAACGCCGCGGGCAACGAGCGCGACACCCGCGCGCTCGCCGACCGGGCGATCGCCTTCTACGGGGGGTAGCGCCGGCCGATCTCCCCGCCTCGTCCCCGGGTTCGTCACGACTTGGCGGCGGCTTCGTGCCTTTATCGGCAACGTGCGGGTCTTTCGTCCGGCGAGCCGTCCGGGTCCCGGTCTAGCTTCCCGCCCATGCTCGTACGTGAGCTCTCAGACGGTCAGGACATCGACCAGGCGCTGCTCGTCCGGGAGCGCGAGGTGCGCGCCAAGCGCGGCGGCGGCGAGTTCCTCAGGCTCGTCCTCGGCGACCGGACGGGCGGCGTCGCGGCGATGGTCTGGGACGGCGTCGCCGACCTGCCGGACATCTGCGCCCAGGGGTGCGTCGTCTGGGTGCAGGGGCGCTATGAGGTGCACGCGCGCTACGGGCCGCAGATCCGCGTGCGGCTCCTGCGCGCCTGCGGTGACGGCGAAGGAGACCTGCGCGATCTGCTCGACGGTCCCCCGCGATCAGCCGTGCAGATGGAGGCGGACCTCCGCGAGCTGGTCGGCACGGTCCAGAGTCTGCACCTGCGCGCGCTGCTCGACGGACTGCTCGGCCCAAGCTCGCCCACCTGGGCGCAGTTCCGGGACGCCCCCGCCGCCAAGCGCTACCACCAGGCCTATCAGCACGGGCTGCTCGAGCACGCGCTGTCCGTCGCCCAGGCGGTGTCGGCGATCTCGGCGACCTTCCCGGGCATCGACCGCGACGTTGCGGTGACCGGCGCGCTGCTGCACGACATCGGCAAGCTCGAGGCCTACACGAGCGACAGGTGCGCGATCGACATGACGGACCGAGGCAAGCTCCAGGGCGAGATCCCGCTCGGCTACTACCGCGTGCGCCGCCTGATCGAGGAGCTGCCCGGCTTCCCGGAGGCCGCCGCCGCGGCCGTGCTGCACATCATCCTCTCCCACCACGGCGCGCTCGAGCACGGCTCGCCGGTCCTCCCCTGCACCCGCGAGGCGACGCTCGTGCACATGATCGACAACCTCGGAGGCCGGCTGGGCTCCTTCGACCGCCTCGAGAAGGAGCTCCCCCAGGGATCGGCGTGGTCCGGCTTCGATCGTGCCCTCGGTGGCGGCGCGTACTTCGGGGAGCGCGCCGCGGCCTGAGGCGGGGCGGGTCGCGCGAACGTCCCGTCGTGGCCAACACGAGGTTGTCCTTCGTCCCGCTCAGCGGGATCAACTACAACCTCGTCGGCCGCGCCGCCTTACGACCGGGCGCGCGGGCTCAGCCTGCCCTCACCCAGCCGCCGTTGACCTTCGCCGCCCCGAGCAACACGTCCGCCAACCCGGCAACGCGCCGGCTCAGCGCGCCGGCGCGGCGATCTGGCCCGTGGCCACGCCGAGCGCGATGGCGTGCGCGCGGGTCGACGCGTCGAGCTTGCCCATGGCGTTGCGCACGTGGGTCTTGACCGTCTCGGCGGAGAGGACCAGCGCCTCGGCGACCTGCTCGCCGTTCAGCCCGCTGGCCAACAGGTCCATGATCTCGCGCTCGCGCTTGGAAAGGGGCGGCTGACGCACGGTCGCGGTGAAGGCGCGGGTCGCGACCCGCGGGTCGAGGTAGCGCTCGCCGGCCGCGGCGGCGCGGATGGCCTCGAGCAGCTCGGAGATGTCGCCGTTCTTGAGCGCGTAGCCCGTCGCGCCGGCCTCTAGGCCGAGAGAGACGAGCGCCCGATCCTCGGAGCCCGTGTAGAGGACGACGCGGCACTCCGGGTGCGCGGAGACGATCTCGCGGGTCAACTCGATTCCGCTGTCGGCGCCCAGCTGGACGTCGACGACGGCCACGCTCGGGGCCAGCTCCGCGACGAGCGAGCGTCCGCCCGTGGCGTCGCCGACGGCGCCCACCACGTCGCAGCCCCGCTCGGAGAGGAGGAGCGCGAGCCCGTCACGCAGGGCCTGGTGATCTTCGACGAGGACGAGGCGGATCGGCACCACCCGGGCTCTATCGGCAGTCCCGGGCAAAAGCGTGATCGCCGCGAAACAGCGCAAAGTGCGTGCCGAAGGACACCCGTCCGCGGGCCGGGGAGCCGGTGGACTCCTATCGTCCCCCGGGTGGCCAAGGACACCGAGAAGCTCATCCGGCAGCTCTCCCTGATCGCGTTCCTGATGGCCGAGCGCCGGCCCGTCACCGCGACGGAGATCCGGCGCGACGTCGAGGGCTACTCGGACATGACCGAGGACGCCTTCGCGCGACGCTTCTACGCCGACCGCTCCGAGCTTTCAGACCTCGGCATCGTGCTGACCGTGGACCGCCCGGCCGAGGGCTTCTCCGAGCAGGAGAACTACTCGCTGGCGCCGGAGGCCTTCCACCTCCCGGCGATCGCCTTCTCCGATCCCGAGCTCGCGGCGCTGCAGACCTCGCTCACGCTGTTGGACGGGGAGTTCGCCTACGCCGAGCCGCTGCGGCTGGCGCTGCAGCAGATCTCCTGGGGCCGGCCGAGCCCGCTCGCCCTTCCTGAACAGCGCACCATCGGCCTCGGTATCACCGCCTCGGCGGGCGGTCACGAGGTCGGCGCCCGCCTGGCCAAGATCGACACCGCGATCTACCGGCGCAAGCGGATCGGGTTCGAGTACTACACGATGCAGTCCGGGGTGACCGCCACGCGTATGGTCGACCCGTACCAGCTCCTGTTCCAGGGGGGGCAGTTCTACCTCGTCGGCTACGCCCACGAGCGTAAGGCGGTCCGCGTGTTCCGGCTGTCGCGGATCCGCGGGAAGGTGGCCTACGCGACCAAGGCCGAGCACGACTTCCAGCGCCCGGCCGACTTCGATCCTCGCGTCTACGCGAACAAGATCCCGTGGCAGCTCGGCGATCCGGTCGGCGTCGCGGAGGTGTGGGTCTCCGAGCGGATCGCGTGGCAGGTGGAGCGCCACTTCGCCGCCTACGGGGAGCTTGACGGCAGCCTGTTCCGCACGAGCTACGCGATCGGGCGGCTGCTGATCGCCTGGGTGTTCGGCTTCGGCGAGCACGCCCACGTGGCCGGGCCGCCCGAGCTGGTCGCCGAGGCCCGCGCGCGCCTGGAGCGCATGCGCGACCTCCACGCCGGTGAGCCGCCCGAGCTGCCCGCCGGCGCTCCCCCGGCGATCGAGGCCGAGCCGCCCGAGCCCGCGCGTCTCAACGGCCGGGGCCGCGATCCGCAGGAGGCGGCGATCCGCCCCGAGCGCTTCGCCCGCCTGGTGACCCTCGCCTCGGTGCTGATCGCGGCCGGTCGCTCGGGCGAGCGCCTCAAGGCCGCCGACGTCTGCGCACAGCTGCAGATGTCCGACGCCGAGCTGCGCGAGGACGTCTCCGTGCTCAACGTGGTCAACTTCGGCGGCGGCGCCTACGTGCTCTACGCGGAGGTGGACGCCCGCGGGGACATCACGGTGGATCCCGAGCCCTACGCCGACACCTTCGACCGCCCCGCCCGGCTGCTGCCCATCGAGGCCAAGGCGCTCGTCGCCGCGATCGACCTCCTCGGGGAGCACGTGCCGGAGGGGTCGCTGAGCTCCGCGCGGGACAAGATCGTTGCCGCGCTGGGGGAGGATCCGGTGACCGAGGGGCTGCAGATCACGAGCGCCGAGGGCGACGATCCGGTCCTCGCCCGGGTCATCGCGGGCGCCATCGCCGAACGCCGCATCCTCGAGCTCGAATACTACGCGGCCAACGAGGACCAGCTCTCCGAGCGCCGGCTCGAGCCCTACGGCCTGATCAATTCCGCGCAAGGCTGGTACGTCGCCGCCTGGGACCTCTTGCGGGAGGACACGCGGCACTTCCGGCTGGACCGGATCAAGCGGGCGAGCGTGCTCGAGGAGACCTACGAGCCGCGTCCCGACCTCGACCCGGTGGCCGACATCGAAGGCTGGCCGCGCACGGGCGAGGTGCCCGCCTCCCGGCTCGCCCAGGTCTGGATCGCCCCGGAGCAGGCCCGCTGGGCGGGCGAGGACCGCACCGTCCTCGCCGAGCTCCCCGACGGCGCCGTCGTCGTCGAGTGGGCGTTCAAGGGCGTTGACTTCCTCGTGCGCGAGGTGCTGCGCGAGGCGGGCGACGCCGCGGTGCTCGAGCCCGCCGACGCCCGCGAGGCCGTGCACGCCGCCACCGAGCGGCTGCTCGCCGCGCAAGCCGAGCCCGCCTAGTACACGCATGCGCTAGCGCCGGCGGCGGGCGAGGTGGACGCGCCGGCCGCTCGTCCAGACCGCCACGGAGCGCGCGCCGTCGGCGGTGGCCAGCACGGACTCGACCGCCTGGCCGTCCGGGCTGAGGCGCTCGGCGCCGGTGAACGGGCCGCGCCGGGTCAACCGGACGGCGTAGAGCCGACGGCTCGAGGTGAAGTAGGCGGCGATCGCACCGGCGCGAGCGCCACCGAGGGCCAGCGATGCGCCGGGGTCGATCGAGCGCGGTGAGCGGTAGGTCTCCGGCGCCGACGGGCCCCTCGCGAACCACCGGACCGCCCTGAGCGTGCGCGGCGACTCCTCCGCCGTTCGCGCCTGCGGCCAGACGATCACGACGCGATCCCCCACCGGCCGTAGGGCCGGGACGCCCGCGGCCCCGTTCGCAGCCGAGAGGGCGCGCACCGGGTCCGGGGCGTCCGCCGACGCCGCCCACCCGACGGTGTCCACTCGCGAACCCCGGACCGGGTCCCGCTCACGGCCCGGCGCGACGCGCTCCGTGACCGTCAGCGCCGCCACCGCGAGCCCGCGGGCGGTGACGGCCAGCGCCGGTGGGCGCGTCGCCGCCGTCGCTCCGGCGGCCGGGAGCGCGGACGCGACCCGAGCCGGCGCGCCCACCGTCCCGTCCGGCGCGATCCGCCGCAGCTCGAGCTCGAGGCCCTCGTTCACCGGCTGGTAGGCGACCGTCGCGGTCCCGTCGTCGGCGATCGCCGCGGCGGGGAAGCCGGCCCCGGCGCCGGCGATCCTGACGGGCGGGCCGAATCGCCCGCCGGGAGGACGGCTCGTGACGAAGACCCCGTCACGCGACCACGCCGCGAGCACCGCGGCGCCGCTCGGCGCGACGTCGAGCGCGGTGAGCAACGTGTTCGCGCCCGTGGCGATGAGCCGGCGGACGCCCTGACCCGGCTCGCCGACGAACACTGAGCGCGGTCCGCCGCCGGGGGGTATCGCCGACCATGCGTGCGTCCGTGAGCCCCGGCGGTCATGGTCGAGCTCGAGCGGCCCGAAGCCGTTGCGCGAGGTGGCGATCCGTCGCACCCGCGACCCAAGCCGCTCCTCGAGGATCCTGGTCCGGCGCCCAGCCGGACGCCGCTCGAGGACCACCGCAATCCCCCGCGGCCCGCCGTCGGCGCCCAGGGCGATCGCCGACCCGTCGCCGCTCGGAAGCGTCTGCACCGGCCAGGCGGCCGAGAGCGCGAGGAGCAGAGCAAGGCGCATGGCCACTCAAACGCCGGGGCACCCCGCCGGGTTTCGGTCATCCGTCTAGGCTGCCCCGCCGTGGACCTCAAGGGACTCATCCTCTCCGGAGGCAAGGGCACTCGGCTACGCCCGATCACCCACACCTCGGCCAAGCAGCTCGTGCCGGTGGCCAACAAGCCGGTGCTCTTCTACGGGATCGAGGCGATGGCCGAGGCGGGGATCTCAGAGATCGGGATCATCATCGCGCCCGAGACGGGCTCAGAGATCCGCGACGCGGCCGGCGACGGGTCGCGGTTCGGCGTCTCGATCACCTACCTCGAGCAGGACGCGCCGCTGGGCCTCGCCCACGCGGTGCTGACCGCCGAGCCGTTCCTGGGCGACTCGGCCTTCGTGATGTACCTCGGCGACAACCTGCTCCAGGGCGGCATCTCCGACCTGGTCGCGGCCTTCCGCGAGCACGAGCCCCAGGCGCTCATCCTCCTCACCCCGGTGCCCGACCCGGAGAACTACGGGGTCGCCGAGCTGCACCCGGCCGGCGGCGTCGCGCGACTGGTCGAGAAGCCCGCCGAGCCGGCGAGCGACCTCGCGCTCGTCGGCGTCTACATGTTCACCCCCCGCATCCACGAGGCGGCCCGGGCGATCGAGCCCTCGGCGCGCGGCGAGCTCGAGATCACCGACGCGATCCAGTGGATCGTCGACCAGGAGGAAGCGGTCGAGTCCCACGTCGTGCAGGGCTGGTGGAAGGACACCGGCCGTCTCGACGACATGCTCGAGGCCAACCGCCTCATCCTCGAGACGATCGAGCGCAGGGTCGACGGCGAGCTCACCGACTCACAGATCGACGGGCGCGTGATCGTCGAGACCGGCGCCACCCTGACCAACTGCACCGTGCGCGGCCCGGCGATCATCGGCGCCGGCGCCCGTCTGACCGACGCCTACGTCGGGCCGTACACCGCCATCGGGGAGCGCGTGGTCATCGAGACGGCCGAGGTCGAGCACTCCATCCTGCTCGAGGGCTCCTCCGTCCGCGGCCTGGCCGGCCGGATGGAGTCCTCCCTGCTCGGCAAGAACGTGGCCATCCACCGGTCCAAGCGCCAGCCGCGGGCTTACACGTTCATGGTCGGCGACCAGTCGGAGATCGAGATCCTCTAAAAGGACTTGACCCCCGGCGGCGTTCGGAGTAGACCACGTTTCACCCGAGTTAGGGAGGCCCACATGGGCAGCCGCATGATGGCCGACTGTCGGCGCTTCGAGAGCGACGCCGACTGCACGCTGACGATCATCGGGGATGACGACGACGTTGTCGCCGCCGCCGCACAGCACGCCGCGGCCAGCCACGGGCACGAGGACACGCCGGAGCTGCGCGATCAGCTCCGGGCGATGCTCGAGCCCGAGACCGCCTACGTGCCCGGCGAGCGCAAGCCGGAGCCCTTCCCGATCACCTGACCGACCGGACCGGCCGCCGCGCTAGACGGCGGCGGCCACGGCCTCCTGCGGCCGGACCTCCTTGGCCTTCTGGCGTTCGGGGGTGATCTCCACGACGTTCCAGGCCAGCCCGACGCGGCGCAACGTGCGGATGAAGGTGCCGGTCACGTCGATCTCGTACCAGCGCAGGCCATGGACGGCGGCGCGCGGGAAGGCGTGATGGTTGTGGTGCCAGGACTCGCCCATGGAGGGGATCGCAAGCCAGGCGACGTTGGTCGAGTGGTCCTCGAGGTCGAAGCGGCGCCGGCCGAAGAAGTGGCAGACGGAGTTGATCGACCAGGTCACGTGGTGCAGGAGGAAGATGCGCACCAGCCCGCCCCAGAGTGCTGCCGTCAGCGCGCCGCGCAAGGTGCCGTCGATCGCGTAGCCCAGGCCGAACGGGATGAGGATCCCGAGCAGCGCCCAGAAGGGGAACAGCTTGTTGATGCGGTGCATGATCGGGTCCTCGTACAGGTCCTTGGCGTACTTCTGCCACTGGGCCTTGCCCTGGCGGTCGAACAGCCACCCCATGTGCGCGTACCAGAGGCCGTAGAGGCTGCCGTCGTGCGTGTGCGGGGAGTGCGGGTCGCCCTCCTCGTCGGTGTGGGCGTGGTGCTTGCGGTGGTCGGCGACCCAGGACATGACCGGGCCCTGCACCGACATCGAGCCGAGGATGGCGAACAGGTACTGGATCGGCATGTGGGTCTGGAAGGAGCGGTGGGTGAGCAGCCGGTGGAAGCCGACCGTCACCCCGAAGCCGGTCGCCAGGTACACCCCGGCGAGGATCCCGAGGTCGGTCCAGTCGACCCAGGAGTTCCAGAGCAAGACAATGGCGACGAGGAAAGCGAGGAACGGGACGATCGCCCCGGCAAGGTTGTAGATCCGATGCGTGCGACTCATAGGTTGGAGTCTGGCGAGCAGCGAAGTCTGCGGCTTGTCGTCTTCGCCACCCCCCAAGCGCGAATGTTTGTAGCCTGAACACATGCCGGTCACGATCCCGCGGGAGGCGGCAGAGGTGCTGCGCCCTGTTCTTCCCGAGCTCGCCGACGAGACCATCGCCGCCATCGGCCGGGAGGTCCCCGACTACGCGCGGGCGATGGAGGGGCCGTTCGGCCGGGCGGTGCGGGGCGGGGTGGAGCTCGCGCTCGGGCGCTTCGTGGACGGGATCTCCGACCCGGAGGCGATGGCTCGCGCCGCGCACGACCCGGCCTACGCGGCGCTCGGCCGCGGCGAGCTGCGCGCAGGTCGCTCGCTCGACGCCCTGCTCGCCGCCTATCGCGTCGGCGCGCGCGTCTCGTGGCGGCGCTTCGTCCGCGCCGGGGTGGCCCGCGGCATCGCCGCCGAGACGCTCTACGCGCTGGGGGAGGCGATCTTCGCCTACATCGACGCGATCTCGGCGGAGTCCGCCGCAGGCTACGCCGAAGAGCAGTCGGCGCGGGCCGGCGAGCGCGAGCGGCGGCGGCGAGCGCTGATCGGGCTGCTGGCCGCGCGCCCCCCGGCCGACGAGGAGGCGATCCGCACGGCCGCCGCGGCCGGCGACTGGGCGTTGCCGCGCACGGTGGCCGCGCTCGCCGTGCCGGGCGAGGCGGACGCCGAGCGGCTCGCCCGCGCGATCGGCCTCGCGGCGGTCGGCGGGACGACCGCCGCCGACGGCGCGCTCGTCTTCGTCCCCGATCCGGACGCCCCGAAGCGGCGTGCGGGGATCGAGGCCGCGCTCGGCGATGCGGGCGCCGGCCTGGGACCGACGGTCGGCTGGCGGGAGGCGGGAGTGAGCGCCGGACGCGCGGTGGCCGCGGCCCGGCTCGGACGTGCGGGGCTCGTGGTCGCCGACGACCACCTCGTGATCCTCGCCCTGCACGCCGACCCGGGCCTCGCCACCGCGCTCGCGCACCGAGGGCTCGCCCCGCTCGCCGACGTCGAGCCGGCCGCCCGCGAGAAGCTGGTCGAGACCCTGCGCGCGTGGCTCGACCGGCCGGGCCAGGTCCAGGCGGTGGCCGCGGTCCTCGACGTCCACCCGCAGACCGTCCGCTACCGGCTCAAGGGCCTGCGCGAGCGCTACGGGACGGCGCTCGAGGATCCGGAGGAGCGCCTCGCCCTGGCGCTCGCGCTGCGGGTGACGACGCGGGACGAATGAGGTCAGGCGACGGATCGAGCGATCGGAGCGCCGGTTCGAGGGCGACGAACTCGTAGTGTGGGGTCCATGCGCCTCCTCGTGACCGGCGCCGCGGGCATGCTCGGCTCAGACGTGACCACCGCCGCCGAGGCGGCCGGCCACGACGTCACCGCCCTCGCCCGCCGCGACCTCGACCTCACCGATGCCCTCGCCGTCACCGCGGCGGTGGCCAGTGTGCGTCCAGACACGATCATCAACTGCGCGGCGTGGACCGACGTCGACGGCGCCGAGGCGCAGGAGGATCTCGCCACCGCGGTCAACGGAGCCGGCGTCGCCCACCTCGCCCGCGCCGCGGACGCGACCGGCGCGCACCTGGTGCACGTCTCCACCGACTACGTCTTCGACGGCCGCGGCACCCGCCCGTACCTCGAGTCGGACCCGACCGCCCCGCTCTCCGCCTACGGGCGCTCAAAGCTGGCCGGGGAGCGGGCGCTCGACCTCGAGCGGGCCGCGGTCGTCCGCGCAGCGTGGCTGTTCGGCGCGGGCGGCGGCAACTTCGCGGCGACGATGCTACGTCTTGCCGTGGAGCGCGACACGGTCACCGTGGTCGACGACCAGTTCGGCTTCCCGACCTATGCCGGCCACCTCGCGCCGGCCCTCGTGGCCCTCGCCGAGCGACGGAGCACCGGCGTGCTCCACGCCCACGGGGAGCGGCCCTGCTCGTGGTTCGACTTCGCCGAGGCGATCTTCGCGCGCGCCGGCCGCGAGATGACCGTCGTGCGCGGCTCGAGCGCCGACCTGGCCCGGCCTGCGCCCCGGCCCGCGTACTCGGTGCTCGGCACGGAGCGTTCCGAGGCGCCGCGGCTGCCCGACTGGCACGAGGGCCTGACCGCCTACCTGAACGAGCTCGAGGTCTCGGCGTGAGGCTGCTCGTCTGCGGAGGCGCCGGGTTCATCGGCTCGAACTTCGTGCGGATGCGGGTCCGTGACCACGGCGACGAGGTCGTCGTCCTCGACAAGCTGACCTACGCGGGGCGGCGGGAGAACCTCGCCGACGTCGAGCACGTCTTCGTGCACGCCGGGATCGAGGACCCCGGGAAGGTGGCCGAGGCGGTCGCCGGCTGCGACGCGATCGTCAACTTCGCCGCCGAGACACACGTGGACCGCTCGATCGCCGAGCCCGACGCCTTCGTGACCACCCACGCGCAGGGCACCTACGTGCTGCTCGAGGCGGCCCGCCACGCCGAGGTCCGCTACCTCCAGGTCTCCACGGACGAGGTCTACGGCTCGATCGAGGAGGGCTCCTTCACCGAGGCGTCCCCCCTGCAGCCCTCCTCGCCCTACTCCGCCACCAAGACCGGCGCGGACCTGCTTGTAGCGAGCTACTTCCACACCTACGCGCTCGAGACGCTGATCTGCCGCGGCTCGAACAACTATGGGCCCTACCAATACCCCGAGAAGCTCATCCCGCTGATGATCCTCAACGCCCTGCACGCCGACCCGCTGCCCGTCTACGGCGACGGCCAGCAGGTCCGCAACTGGCTCCACGTCGAGGACTTCGGCCGCGGGATCGGGCACGTCCTCGAGCACGGGGAGCCGGGCGAGGTCTACAACGTCGGCGGCCCCGACGAGTGCCCCAACCTCGAGGTCGTCCAGCGCGTCATCGCGCTCACCGGCGCCTCGGATGAGCTCATCCAGTACGTCACCGACCGTCCGGGCCACGACCGCCGCTACTCGCTCGGCTCGGAGAAGGTCCGCGCCCTCGGGTGGGAGGCGCAGACGCACTTCACCGAGGGGCTCGAGCGGACGGTCGACTGGTACCGGGACAATCCGGCCTGGTGGGAGCCGATCCGCTCCGGCGACTACCGCGCCTACTACGAGAGGCAGTACGGAAGTCAGCTCCGCTGAGAGCCGTACTCTGTGCAGTCAGCTCCGCTGAGAGCCGTACTCCGTGCAGTCACCTCCGGACCTCGATCGTCATGGTCATCCCGTCGTGGTGGGTGCAGACCAGCGAGTACGTCCCCGGCCGGGTCAGCGTGCGCCGGTAGGTGAAGGCGGCGGCCGCCCTGTCGGAGGCGAAGCGCTTCGCGCCGCTCGGCCCTCTGTGCAGCACGACGTCGTGGGTCTCCCCCGCGTCCTCGGGCCATTCCCAGGTGACCGTCGAGCGGTTGTTCACCGTGAGCTGGGCCGGCGAGTAGTAGTTGTGGTGGACCTTGACGGTCTCGTGCTGAGGGTCGCCCGCCCCGCCCGCGCCGTTCGGCGCCACGGCCACGAACGCCGCGGCACCGGCGAGCGAGACGACGACGAATCGAATCACTCTCACCGGCCGCGTCACGCCGCGCGAAGCTATTGGACGGACGGGTGGTCGACAAGCGGTTTGGGCCCTTCATACGACCGGCCACGGCCAGGGCGTCAGACGCCGGACCACGGCAACACGCGCAGCGCTACGCGGGGCGGATCGAGGCGACGCGCCAGCTCGTGCCCTGACGGACGAGGTCGATCGTCCGCACGGCGCCGCCGCCGTCCCGCACCCGGGCCGTCGCGCTCGTTCCGCTCACGGCCACCTCGCGGGTCTCGAGGGCGAACTCGTCCGCATCGCCGAGCACCACCTCGAGCTCCCGCGTGCAGGTGCGGGTGCCCGCCTTGAGCCGGTCGGCGAGCTGAGGCGTCAGCAAATCGGAGCAGATCTGCGCGGCATCGCCGTCCCCGCCCGCGGCGGTCAGGTCGGCCACGACCTGTGCGACGCGTTTCTGCTCGCCGGAGAACTCGTCCACGCCGGTCTCCTGAGTGGCCCCGCAGGCAGCCAGCGCAGCGGCGCACAGGGCGAGCGGGACGACGCGGAGGACCATGTGCGCAGGCTAACGCGCTGGGTAGGATGCTTTCGTGACAGCGAAGGAGATCGCGCCGCGGGGTCGCCACGCGCCTCCGCTGGAGGTGCGCAAGGAGCGCCAGCGGCGGCGGCTGTTCAGCGCCGCCAGCGCCGTGTTCGCGCGGCTGGGGTACGCGGAGGCCACCGCAGAGGCGATCGCCCGCGAGGCCGGCATGTCGAAGGCGACCTTCTACGAGCACTTCGACAACAAGGAGGACTGCATCGTCGCCCTCTTCGACGCGTCCTCGCGCGCGGTGCTCGCCGGCATGCGCGAAGCCGCGAAGCTTCCCTCCGACGACCCCTACGTTCGCTACCGCGCCGCGATCGCCGCGTTCCTGGAGGCGCTGGCCGCCTTCCCCGACGAGTCGCAGACGCTGCTGGTGGAGATCATCGGCGCCGGCCCCGCCGCGATGGAGCGGCGCGACCGGGTGTTCGCCGCCTTCGCGCGGTTCATCGACGAGACCAACGCGACGGACGCGGCGACCGGCGCCGTCCCACGCCTGGCCTCGCCGGAGGACGCCTTCGCGATCGTCGGCGCGGCGGTCGAGCTCGCCTCGCGCCAGTTGCGGGTCGGCCGGCCGGCGGAGCTCTCCGCGCTCGCCCCGGTCATCGAGCGCCTGATCTACGGATTGCTCGAGGCGGCCGTCGCGCCCGCCGCCGCTTGACGGCGCTCGACGCCCTCGAGCGAGAGGTGACCCACTGCCGGCGTTGCGCGCGCCTGGTCGAGTGGCGGGAGCGGGTGGCGCGGGAGAAGCGGGCCGCCTACGCGGACTGGGACTACTGGGGGCGGCCCGTCCCCGGCTTCGGCGACCCGGCCGCCCGCCTGCTCGTCCTCGGCCTCGCCCCGGCCGCGCACGGCGCGAACCGCACAGGCCGGTTCTTCACGGGTGACCGCTCGGGCGACTTCCTGTTCGGCGCACTGCACCGCACGGGCTACGCCAACCGCCCGCGGTCGGAGTCGGCCGACGACGACTTCGCCCTCTCGGACGCGTTCATCACCGCCGCCGTCCGCTGCGCGCCGCCGGACAACCGGCCGCTGCCGGCCGAGCGCGCCGCGTGCGCCGAGTGGCTCCACGCGGAGGTCCCGCTGCTCGAGCGGGTCCGGGTCGTCCTCTGCCT
>Ga0136612_10000185_pt1 | contig 18682 bp, 20 predicted proteins | sample AntDryUQ224A2306_2_FD_106644 | JGI IMG/M metagenome (GOLD analysis project Ga0136612, IMG submission 106644) | Polar desert sand microbial communities from Dry Valleys, Antarctica - metaG UQ224A (23.06) | ecosystem: Environmental > Terrestrial > Soil > Desert | place: Antarctica: Dry Valley... | reverse complement strand
GGCCGACAGACCTGCCGCTATATGTATCAGACATCCACCGCCGGGCCAAGCGGGCGAGGGCCCCGTTTTCACGGCCTCGATCACCGCTGTCAAGCCTTGGCGCCGGATAGGCCCCGGTCGCCGGCTGTGGCGGGCCTCAGGGTCATGAACAGCATCATGGCCGCAAATCCGATCACCGCGACCACCAGCCATGGGGCCATTGCCCGGTTCCAGCGCCTTGTCATGCTTGCTCCGACCTCAACAGCTCAACAGCCGATTTGCGAATGGCCCACTGACTACCGACTAGTGATCCGTGCGCCCGCCGTCGGGCGCCGGGGCTCCCTCGTCACGGATCAGACTCTGCGCGTAGCGCGCCAGGGTGTCGGCCTGGGTGAGATCGACACCGTGCTTCTCGCGCGCATGCTCGACCGCCTTGGCCAGCACCTCTTCCTCGGTGTCGCCGGTGATCTTGGCGCCGCAGACGACGCCCCCGTGTTGACACTCGAAACTCTTCGTCAAGCTGAACCTCTCTCCGGGACTTTGCTTGCTAGGTGTACGATACACCGAGTCGCAATCGTGACGTGCAGTCGGGGTTTAAAGGAGACACGGACCGAGACGATGCAAACGGACGGAAGCGGGATCAAGATCCAGCACGCCGAGTATGCCGGCGCCGTGTTCGGAGCCGACCATCCACGAGGCTTGGGGGGGCTTGGGGGCAGCGACGACGGGCCGCTCAGCGAGGTCCACGTCTTCTGGCTCGCGGGAATGAGCTGCGACGGCTGCTCGATCGCGGTAACGGGGGCGACCAACCCCTCGGTCGAGGACCTGCTCGCCGGCAGAATTCCCGGACTTCCGCGCGTCGTCTTGCATCACCCGGTGCTGTCGATCAACGCGGGGGTCGAGTTCACCCGCCCGATGCGCGACGCTGCCGCCGGCACACTCGGAGCACCTTACGTCGTCGTGCTCGAGGGCTCGGTGCCCGACGACCAGAAGTTCCCCGAGGGCGAGGGCTACTACTCCGCGATGGGCGCCGGGGGAATGGACCCCGACTCGCCCACCGATCAGCCGAACCGGGTCACCGACTGGCTCATCGCGCTCGCGCCGGGCGCCGCCGCCTCGGTCGCGATCGGCACCTGCGCGACCTGGGGCGGGGTCCCCGCCGCGGTCGGCAACGTCACCGGCTCGATGAGCCTGATGGATTTCCTCGGCAAGGACTACACCTCGGCTCTCGGGGTGCCGATAGTCAACATCCCGGGTTGCGCGCCTGTCGGTGACAACTTCACCGAGGTCGTCGCGGCGCTCTTGATGTTCCTCCAGGGTTTCGGGCCGTTGCCGGAGCTCGACGAGCTCGGTCGCCCCGCCTGGCAGTTCAAGGAGACGGTCCACCGCCACTGTGTCCGTGCCGGCTATTACGAGGAGGGCGTCTTCGCCAAGGAATACGGCGACCAGGAATGCCTCGTCGACGTCGGCTGCTGGGGCCCGGTCGTGCAGTGCAACATCACCGAGCGCGGGGCGATCAACCACATGGGTGGATGCATGGTCGCCGGCGGTCCTTGCATCGGCTGCACGATGCCCGGCTTCCCCGACAAGTTCGCGCCCTTCTACAAGGCACCGCCGGGCTCATTCGTTTCCGGCGGCATCACCCGCACCTACGGTGCCGGGATCCGGCGACTGCGACGGGCGACCCAAGGCCACCGCAACCGCACCGGGATCTGGGACACGACCGGCGAGATCCCGAGCCCGTACGCGGTGCGCAAGTCGAAGTCGACGCTGGCCTCGAAAGCGGAGGCCTTCTTCTACAACAAGCTCCAGTACAACGGCTCGACCGACATGGCAAAGCGCGCCAAGGATCAGCCGCTTCCCGAGACGCTCGACATCTACAAGCGCGACGGGCGCACGGGCAACGGAACCGGCGCCTAGCGCCAGATAGAGAGGACGGGACATGTGCTTCAAGAACCTGCCGATTGAGTTCGACGAACAGGGAAACGCGAGGCTCAAGGACGGGGTCGCGGACCCCTACTCCTATGAGGTCACCGAGCTCAACCCTCTCGACCAGGACGAGGAGAAGCTGCAGAAGCTGATGGCCCGAAACGGGCACATCCGCCGCGTCGACTTCGATCCCGTGACGCGGGTCGCCGGCGCGCTCGCCTTCCACACCGTCGTCGACCTCGAGAACCGGGAGGTGCTCGAGACCGATTCGATGGCCACCCTGTTTCGCGGCTACGAGGTGATCCTCAAGGGTCGCGACCCCCGCGACGCGATCTTCATCTCCTCCCGTGCCTGCGGCGTCTGCGGCGGGGTTCACGCGACCTGCGCCGCACTCTGCCTCGAGATGGCCTTCGGGATCACGCCGCCGCCGATGGGGATCGTCGCTCGCAACCTGCTGCTCTCGCTCGAGTACCTCTACGACCACCCGCTGCATCTCTTCCTGCTCGCCGGGCCCGACTTCTCCGAGCCGGCCGTTCGCGAGACCAATCCCGAGATCTGGGCGCGCGCCGAGGGTGCGCCCGCGCGCGGCAAGGCGCTTCACGGCTTCGCGACGATCGGCGAGATGATGACGGCGATGACTCCGCTTACCGGCTCGCTCTACGCCGAGGCGCTTCACATGACCCGCGTCGCGCGCGAGGCCTACGTGCTGATCGGGGGCAAGTACCCGCATCCGCAGACCGTAGTGCCCGGTGGCGTCTCAGCGACGATCGATATCTCCGACCTGAACGAGATCCAGCTACGGATCGCGAAGTTCTTCGACTACGGCCAGAAGGTTGCCGCGATCTGGGACGATCTGGTCGACTTCTTCTACGAGGTCAACCCGGAGTACCGCAAGGTCGGCCAGCGCCCCCAGAACCTGATCGACTGCGGCCAGTGGGACGACCCCTACGCGTTCGATGCGACGTACGAGAACTCCGATGCCTGGGGTGAGGCACGCTGGGCAACGCCCGGCGTGATCGTCGAAGGTGAGTTGGTCACGACCAGCCTTCAGAACGTGAACATGGGCGTCGAGGAGTTCATCGAGCACTCGTTCTATGAGGACTGGACGAAAAACGGGAACGGCAACGGCGATGGCTCGCCACGGTTCCCCACGGATCCGGCGGGCAACCCGCTGTCGCCGTATCACCCGTGGAACAAGGAGACGATCCCGAAGCCGGGCGGCACCAACTGGAAGGAGAAGTACTCGTGGTCGACGGCCCCCCGCTGGGACCGCCGAGCGATGGAGACCGGGCCTTACTCGCGGATGTGGATCACCGCTGCCGCGAACAAGCTCCCGCACCGGCGCTTCATCGACTCGACTGGCCACAGCCTCAAGCTGGCCGTGCCGGGCGCCGGGCTCCCGGCCGCCGAGGTCGAGTGGAACATCCCCACCGAGTGGGGCGCTTTCGAGCGCAACCGCGCCCGAGCCCACGCGATCCTCTACACGGCGCTGATCGCCTACGACAACCTTCTGATCGGGCTCGACATGATGCGAAAGGGCGAGACAAAGGTCTCGACCACCTACAAGGTCCCGAAAGATTTTCGCACCGGAGTCGGGCTTTGGGGCGCCGGGCGCGGCTATCTCACCCATCACATGACGATGGATGACGGGGTGATCGACAACTACCAGATCCTCACTCCCTCGACCTGGATGGCGTCGCCGCGCGACCCGTTCGGGAACCCGGGCCCGTACGAGGAAGCGGTCGCCGCGACGCCGCTGCTCGAGAACTACGAGAAGCCCGAGGATTACAAGGGGATCGACATCTTGCGAACGATTCGGAGCTTCGACCCGTGCATGCCGTGCACGACCCACATCCACACCGAGGGTAGGGTCATCTCGCGCGATGTCGTCACCTGCGCCTGCGGCGTCGACGACGATCACGAGCACTGAGCGCGTCGACACCTCGATGGACGAAAACGGCGGGCTGCGGGTCTTGGTCGGAGGAGTCGGCTACCGCAACCTTCGCGACGGCTCGATCGGTCCGTGGGTCGTCGAGCAACTCGAGGGTCGGGCCGGCGGCGGGCTCGAGGTCGAGGATGTTTCCTATCACCCTGTCGGGCTGCACCAAAATCTCACCGACCGCGAGCCCTATGACCGGGTGGTGCTGGTTGGCGCGACCGCGCGTGGACGCGAGCCCGGAACCCTCGACGCCTATCGCTGGGACGGACAGCTCCCCCCGAGCGAGGAGATCCAGGCCTGTGTCTCCGAGGCGGTCACCGGAGTAATCTCCCTGCCCAACGTGCTCGTGGTTTGTGGCGCCTTCGGTGGCTTTCCCGACGACGTTCGCGTGATTGAGATCGAGCCCGCCGACGAGGGCTGGGGCGAGGGCTTCAGCCCGGTGGTGGAGGAGAGAATTCCTGAGCTCTTGGAGGCGGTATGGACTTCGACCGAGCCGTAGGCGAGCTCGAAGCGCTGGTGACGACGCTCGAACGCGAGGGCGATGAGCGAGCGCTGCTTCTACTCGAGCTCGTGGACGCGATCCACCGCCCGGCGCTGGAGCGGATCGCCGCCGGCGATGCGCGAGACCCGATCGCCCGGGCGGTCCTCGAGATGTACGGCATCGGCGAGGTCGACGAAGCGTTGCTCGTCGAAGACGCGCTCGACGAGGTCCGTCCGTACATCGAGTCCCACGGGGGCGCCGTCGAGTTGGTTCAAGTCGAAGGCGGGAAGGTCCACGTTCGGATGAGCGGGGCCTGCAACGGTTGCGCCGCCTCGGCGATGACGCTTCAGCGCGGCATCGAAGCCGCATTGCGCGAGCACTATCCGGGCTTCGAGGAGGTGGTCGCGGAGCCGCCTGAGGAAGACTCGTCATTCACACAAGCGCCGCCCTCGCCGCTGCTGCAGATAGAAAACACGGCTTCACTGCGGCGGCCGCAGTTCGTCGGAATCGAGCTCGAGGGAATCGCACCCGAAACGATGGCCGCAAGAGAGGTCGACGGGATCTCACTACTCGTGATCAACCACGGCGGCGAGGTTTTCGCCTTCCACAACCGCTGCCCGGTTGACGATCGCCGGCTCGAAGAAGGCAACCTCTCCGACGGCGTCGTCGTCTGTCCCTGGCATAACTGCGCCTATGACGCACGCAGCGGCAGGCGAGTCGACGAGGACGCAGCCGGGCTCGCGGTCGTGCCGATCGCGCTCGACGGCGGCGCGGCCCGCGTCGCGGTGAACGTCCTTTGAGTGGAAACGAAGGCACCGAGGCCGCGCCGCCCGAGGTCGAGTACCCGGGCCTGCGCGACTGCGGCTACGGGCTGAAACGGCGAACGCGGCGCGTCCTCGTCGCCTGCGTCGGCAACGTGCTGCGCCGCGACGATGGCTTCGGGCCGGCGGTGGCCGCCCGCCTCAGCGGCCTTCCGGCAAGCGCGACGCTGGTCGAGACGGGGATTGGTGGGGTCGCGCTCGTGCAGGAGCTGCTCGCAGACTATGACGGTCTCGTGCTCGTCGACGCGGTCGACCGCGGGGCCGCGCCCGGGACCGTGTTCGTGATCACGCCCGAGGTGGGAGAGGCGGAGCACGTCGCCGACGTCCACCTCGCCAATCCCGAGCGGGTGCTGACGATGGCGAAGGCGCTCGGTCATCTCCCGGCCCGGGTCGTGATCGTCGGCTGCCAGCCGGCCGAGGTAGACGAGCTCGGCGAGGGCCTCTCACCCGCGGTCGAGCGCGCGCTCGCAACCGCGGTGATCAAGGTCGAGGAGACGGTGCGTGAGTGGAGTTGATGGCGGGTTCGGCTCCGTCGCGGCCGTCAGCGAGGCACTTCGCGGTGAGCGTTACCTCGTCGACGGGGGCCTGGCGACCGTCGTCTTCCTCGCACTGCGGCTGCGCCGGCCCCTGCTAGTCGAGGGCGAGCCGGGCGTCGGCAAGACAGAGCTCGCTCGCGCGCTCGCCGCGGCCAGCGGTGCCAGCCTGATCCGCCTCCAGTGCTACGAGGGAATCGATGTCCATCATGCCCTCTACGACTGGGACTACCCACGGCAGCTGCTTCACCTGCGCTCCGGCGGGGAGGAGGCGCTTTACTCGGAGCAGTTCTTGATCCGCAGGCCCTTGCTCGAGGCGCTTGCCACGCCTCGCTCGGTGCTCTTGATCGACGAGCTCGACCGTGCCGACGACGAGTTCGAGGCCTTCCTGCTCGAGTTCCTCTCCGATTTTCAGGTCACGATTCCCGAGGTCGGCGTGGTTCGGGCGGAGCTGCCGCCGCCGGTGATCATTACTTCGAATCGCACCCGTGATCTGCACGAGGCGCTGAAGCGACGCTGCTTCTATCACTGGATCGATCATCCAGAACTCGAGCGCGAGGTCGCGATCGCCCGGGCACGGCTGCCGCAGCTTCCGCCGACCTTGGTCCGTCAGGTATGCGCCTTCGTCGGCGAGCTGCGTTGGCTCGACCTCTACCGCGCGCCCGGCGTCGGCGAGACTCTCGACTGGGCACAGGCGATGGCCGAGCTCAGTCCCGGCGGTCTCGAGCCCGAGGCGGTGTCGCTGGCGCTCGGCTCGTTGCTCAAGGAGCGCGATGATCTCGACCGGTTGCGTGGCGAGGCCTTGGAGGCGCTGATCGAGAAGGCGCAGCGCCGCGCCGCGGAAGCGAGCGATGAGGCGGCCTGAGGGAATCGGGCCGCCCGCGGTGCACGACGCATCGGTGGCGCTTGGCCGCGCGCTTCGTGATGCCGGCGTGGCAACCGATGTCAGCCGCGAGGTGCTGTTTTGCTCGGCGCTCGGCGAGCTCGAGATCGAGCGGCGAGAGCAGGTTTACTGGGCGGCTAGCTGCTGCTTCGTTACCCACCCCGAACAGCGGCGGGCATTCGATCGGATCTTCGAGCGTTTCTGGGACGGCAGGGAGCTCGCCGGGCCGGACCGCGGGGCCGAGCACGGCGAGAGTGACCCGCGGGCGACGGGGCCGCAACGCGGCGGCGAGGCTACGCCGCAGTTCCGCACGCAAGGCGGGGCTGTCACCCTGGTTGGAGGAGGGATGCGGCAGGGCACGCGCGACCTTCCGACCGCAGGCAGTGAGGACAGTGGCCGGGGTGACCGCGCCGGCGTCATGGCCGCCTACAGCCCGGCCGACGTCGCCACCCGCGACTCCGAGCTCGCATACGCCGAGGACGAGCTGGCGGCGATGCGCCGCCTGGCCGAGGAGCTGAAAGAGGCGATGCCCCGTCGACGCTCGCGCCGCGAGAGCGCCGGCCGCCGGGGGCGCCTGGACATACGCCGCACATTGCGAGCGTCTTTACACACCGACGGCGAGCCAGTAAGACCGGCTTACGCGGAGTGCTCGCTGCGGCCCCGCCGGCTTCTGATCCTGTGCGACGTCTCCTGCTCGATGGACCGCTACTCGCGGGTGCTACTCGCCTCGATGAAGGCTTCGGTGGGGCCGGGGCGCAAGGCAGAGGCCTTCGTTTTCGCGACCCGGCTGACCCGCCTGACTGCGGAGCTTTCGCGGGGGGAGGCCGAACGCGCCCTCGAGCGTGCGCGAGAACGGGTGGAGGACTGGTCGGGCGGCACCCGCATCGGCGAAATACTCGGCGCCTTCAACCGAACTTGGGGAAGGCGCGGGCTGGCCCGCGGCGCGATCGTCGTCATCGTTTCCGATGGCTGGGATCGTGGTGATCCGCGCCAGCTCGCGGTCGAGCTCGAGCGCTTGCGGCTCTGCGCCCGGCGATTGGTGTGGGTGAACCCGCGGGCGGCCTCCTTGGACGCACAGCCGCTCGCCGTCGGCATGCGGGCCGCGCTTCCCCACGTCGACGACTACGTGCCGGGACATGACCCGCGGGCGATCGCCGGGTTGGCTAGCGTGATCGCCCGGCTCGACTCAGGGCGTCCCGCGCGGTCGCGAAGGAGCGAGGTCTAGACTTGATCGTGCAAGCTCGGGTCAGAAATCGAGACCGCGAACGTAGGAGGCTGAGATGAAGTTGGCGATCGCCGGAAAGGGCGGTTCGGGAAAGACCTCGATCGCAGGAACGATGGCGCGTCAGCTGGGTCGCGACGGCATGCGCGTGCTTGCGATCGACGCCGACTCGAACCCGAACCTCGCTTTGACGCTGGGGATACCGGCAGAGCAGGTCAATGATGTACCGACCCTGCCGCGGGACCTGCTCAAGCGAACCGACGACGGACTCGAGCTGACCCGGACGATTGAACAGGTGCGAAGCTCGCACTCGCTGACGGGGCCCGACGGCGTCACCCTGCTGGTGATGGCCCATCCGCAGCCTGAAGAGGCCGGAACCGGATGTCTGTGCAGCATGCATGCGACCGTGCGCACGTTGATCGAGGCCGCGCCGGACGGGGATGCAGACGTCACCTTGCTCGACACCGAGGCCTCCCCCGAGCACCTGACTCGAGGCACGGCGAAATACGCCGAGACGATGCTGGCTGTGGTCGAGCCCTACTACAAGTCGCTCGAGACCGCCCGCAGGATGGCGGGGCTGGCGAAAGACCTCGGCCTCGATCGGGTCATGCTCGTGGCCAACAAGGTTCGCGATGAGTCGGATCTGGAAGCCGTGCGCGAGTTCGCGGCGCGCCACGAGCTCGAGATCGCAGGTGTGATCCCCTTCGACGAGGCAATGCAGGCCGCCGAGCGCGCCGAGCGCGCCCCGCTCGACCACGCGCCGGACTCGCCTGCGGTCATGGCGATCGGCGAGATCGCCCGCAGTCTTTCGCGAAACGGCAACGGAGCGGCGGCCGGTGAGTGAGCTCGACGCGTTGAGGGTCCGCGACGAGATCCTCCAGGCGATGTACTGGATGCGGTCGGAGGGGCTAGCCGATAACGCAACGACTGCCAGCATCGCGAGCTTCCTGGCGGTTCCCACCCAGTCCTTGACGCCCTACCTCGAGCGCTTCACTGCCGAGGGGCTTCTGGTCAGCTCTGCGGCCGGGTTCGCACTCAGTGAGCGTGGTGTCGAAGCGGGCAAGCGCTCGTTCGCAGATGAGTTTGCAGACCTCACTCGGCCGACGCACGGGGAGTGTGACGCCGATTGCTGGTGTCATAGCTCACCGGAGGAGGCGGGTCGCTGCCTCGACGAGCGGGTAGGCCACGTCCATTGACACGCTAGCCCGATGGTTTCATCAAAGCCAGCGGCGCTGCCGAAGGACTTCCTCAGGTCCTGTCTGCTGCTGCTCTTGCGCGAAGAGCCGGCGCATGGGTACGAGCTGGTTGAGCGAACGCCGACGCTCGGGGTCGGAAGTCAGGATCCCGGAGGTCTTTACCGCGCGCTTCGCAAGCTCGAGCAGGATGGGATGGTGCGCTCGGCATGGGAGCGATCCGAGTCGGGGCCGCACCGCCGGATCTACCAGATCACCCGGGCCGGAGGCGAGGAGCTCCATCGTCGCTCACTCGAGCTGGCCGCCGGCGCGGAGGCGATCGAAACTTTCATCGCCCGCTACCAGGAGTTCGTCGCCATGCGACGCGGCACCCGACCGCTCGAACCCGCTCGCCGCCGCTGAAGACCTGCATCGCAGGCAAGGGCGGGGTCGGCAAGACGACAATCGCGGCGCTGGTCTCGGCGCGACTCGCCGAGCTCGGCAGGCGCGTGCTCATGGTCGATTGCGATCCGAACCCCAATCTCGCGGAAAGCTTCGGGCTCAGCTCAAATGAGCTGCAGCGCTTCTCTGCCGATCCGGCGCTGCGCCGGGCCGGCAACACCCTCGCCCTGGCGCGCGAGCCCGAGCTCGTCGAGGTCGGTGAGCGGTTGTCGTTGCTGGGAGGGCCGCCGAGCACCAGCCCGCTCGCTGACGCTGTCGCGCGCGGGATCGCGGGCGTCCTCGTGGCCGAGCGCTTCGACCACGTCGTCACCGATCTCGGCGCCGGTCCCGAGCTCGTCCGGGTCGCGGTTGGCGGGGTCCTCAATCCGGCTCGGCTGTGTCTCGTGCTCACCGACGGCAGGCCGGTGTCGAGTATGACCGCCGAGCGGATCGAGAGCGCTTGTGACCACCGGCAGGTGAAATCGTTGCGCATCCTCAATCGGCGCGGAGAAGCGGAGGCGGTGGCCGACGAGGTCACCGGGGTGATCGCCGCCGGCGGTGACGTCTGAGCGCTCGTCGCGGCGGTTCCGGCAATGGCTGGCCGGGCTCGCGGCGAGTCGCGGCGTCAGCCGCGCTCGCGGTCGCCGGCCGTCCAGCAGCGGACGATGTCGCGCATCGAGAGGATCGCCAGAGCCTCACCGGACTCGCCGAGCACGATGACGTGGCGAAAGCCGCCCTTGGTCATCTTCTCCGCCGCCGCCTCCAGCGGCCAATCGGGGTAGGCGTAGATCAAGTTGGTCGCGAGATGGTCGCCGACGCGCTCAGCGTCGATGTCCTCGCCGCGACCGCTCGAGCGCAACAGGTCGCGCTCGGTGATGATTCCCGGGGCCATGCTCTCGTCGTCGAGTACCACGGCCGCGCCGACGTTGTGGGCCGTCATCTTCTCGGCGGCCTGGCGTAGGGAGTGGCCGGGCCCAACCGTGACCACGATCGGGTTCATGCCGTCCTTAACCGTCATTGTCGATTTCGTATCGATCGGCACGAGGAGCCCCGCGGAAGAGCCTAGCTCAGCTCGACCCCGTCTGCGTCGTCTGCTCCATCTCCGGGCTGTAGCGCCCGTGCCGTGCCGCACCGTTACAGCGAGCCCGATGTGCGAAGGCCGCCTGGGCCGCGGGAGCATTGGCATCGACGCCGCCCCAAGCCGCGAGTGGCGCTGCCTGCAGCGCCCGCCCATAGGAGAAGCTCAACTCCCACGGGACATTGCCGATAGCGTTCATCGCACTCAAGCGCGCGCTGGCGAGCTCGTCGCTTTGGCCGCCCGAAAGAAAGGCCACGCCAGGGACGGCCGCCGGGACGACGCGGCGAAACAGCGCCAGCGTGCGCTGCGCGACCTCCGCGACGTCGGCCTGCTCAGGGCTGTCATACCCCGAGAGCACCATGTTCGGCTTCAGCACCATGCCCTCGAGCAAGACGCCCTGTGCGAGCAGCTCGGCGAAGACCGCGCGCAGGACTGCGCCGGTGACCTCCTCAGAATGGTCGATCGAATGCTCACCGTCCATCAGCACCTCGGGCTCGACGATCGGGGCGATGCCCGCCTCCTGGCAAAGGGCCGCGTAACGGGCAAGAGCATGCGCGTTGACGGCGATCGCGCAGTCGCTCGGCCGGCCGTCGCCGATCGCGATCACCGCCCGCCACTTGGCGAAGCGGGCGCCGAGATCGTGGTACTCATCGAGGCGCTCGCGGAGGCCGTCAAGGCCCTCGGTCACGGTCTCCTCGCTCGCGCCCGCGAGCGGCTTCGCTCCGGTGTCGACCTTGATCCCGCAGATCATCCCGAGTTCCGCGATCAGCTCCGGAAAGGACTTGCCGCCGGAGGTTTGCTGGCGGATCGTCTCGTCGCAGAGGATCACGGCGCTGATCTGGTCGCCGACCCCGGGTGAGGTCAGCAGCAGCTCACGAAAACGCTCGCGGTTTTCCTCGGTTGACTCGGCTCCAACGCCCTCGAGGCGCTTGGTCATCGTCTTGTTGCTCTCGTCTGCGGCGAGAATGCCCTTGCCCTCGGCAACCATCGCCGCGGCCGTCTCGAGCGTGTCGCGTGGGTCGCCGCTCACAGCAGCCCCTTTACTGCCTCGGCCACCGCTTCCGAGGTGATCCCGAGCTGGGTCATGACCTCGGGTCCGGGGGCGCTGGCGCCGAAGCGCTCGATCGAGACCGATTTGTCGGCGTAGCGCGACCAGCCGAGCGCGACGCCCGCTTCGACCGAGACTGTGGGCAGGCCCGGGGGCAGCACGGATTCGGCGTATTCGGAGCCTCGTTTTTCGAACAGCTCCCATGAGGGCATCGAGACCACCCTGGCCGCAATTCCGTCGCGACCGAGCTGCTCGAGCGCCTCGAGCGCGATTGCGACCTCCGAGCCGCTGGCGACGATCACCGCTTGGGGTTCACCCGAGCCGCCCTCAGCAAGGACGTATCCGCCGGCCGCAACGCCTTCGGCGGCGCCGGGCGCATCGTCGCCGAGCACAGGCAGGTCCTGGCGCGTGAGCAGCAAGCAGACCGGCTCTTCGGCCTCGAGCGCCACGGCCCAGGCGCTCGCAGTCTCGTTCGCGTCAGCCGGCCGAATCACGGTCAGGCCAGGAATCGCCCGCAGCGCGGCGTAGTGCTCGATCGGCTGGTGGGTGGGGCCATCCTCACCGAGGCCGATCGAATCGTGAGTGAACACCCAGACGGTCGGCAGCGCCATCAGCGCCGAGAGACGGATGGCCGGGCGCATGTAGTCCGAGAAGACAAGGAACGTCGAGCCGTAGGGCTTGAAGATCCCACCGTGTAGGGCCATCCCGTTGACAGCCGCCCCCATCGCGTGCTCGCGCACGCCGAACTTGACGTTGCGCCCGGCGGTCTCCCTCGTGTAGACGGCTTCGTCGGGGAACTCGGTCTTCGTCGACCCGGCGAGGTCGGCGGCGCCACCGACCATCGTCGGGGTGAACGGGGTGAAGGACGCCATGACTTTTCCGCCCGCTGAGCGGGTGGCCATCGCCTCGTCCTCGGACGGGTCGAAGCTCGGGATGGCAGCGGCGAGGCCCGGCAGCGGCCGTGCGGGATCGCTCCAGGCCGCGTCCCACTCCTCGGCGAGGTCGCCATGCTCCGCGTGCCATGCGTCGAAGCGGTCCTGCCACTCGGCCTGCGCCGCCGCACCGCGCTCGACCTGAGAGCAGTGTTCGTAGACTCCCGCCGGAACGGCGAACTTGGCGTCGGGGTCCAGGCCAAGCAGCTCCTTCGTAGCGCGAACTTCGTCCTCGCCGAGGGGCGCGCCGTGGGCCTTTGAGGTGTTCTGCAGGTTCGGCGCCGGCCAGCCGATGATCGACTTGACCGCGATCAGCGTCGGGCGGGCCGTCTCGGCGACGCCGGCCGCGACCGCGGTCTCAAGCGCATCCAGGTCGTTGACGTCGTCGACGTTCAGTGTGTGCCAGCCGTAGGCCTGAAAGCGCTTTGGAACGTCCTCCGAGAACGACTCGTTGGTGGGGCCGTCGAGCTGGATCGAATTGTCGTCGTAGATGACGACGATCCGCCCGAGACCGAGGTGTCCGGCGAGCGAGGCCGTCTCGTGCGAGAGGCCCTCCTGAAGGTCGCCGTCGGAGCAGATTCCGAAGACGCGATGGTCCATCACCTCTTCGCCAAAGCGCTCGCGCAAGAAGCGCTCGGCCAGCGCCATGCCGACGGCGATCGCCAAGCCCTGGGCAAGCGGTCCGGCCGTCGTCTCGACCCCGGGTGTCTGGTTGACCCGGTCGAACTCCGGGTGGCCGGGCGTCTGGGAATCCCATTGGCGAAAGCGCTTGAGCTCGTCCAGCGGAAGGTCATAGCCGGACAGGTGCAGAACGCTGTAGAGCAGCATTGAGCCATGGCCGGCCGAGAGCACGAAGCGGTCGCGGTCGCGCCAGCTGGGGTCGCGCGGGTTGTGTTTCATGAAGCGCGTGTAGAGCAGGTAAGCCGCGGGCGCCATCGCCATCGGCATGCCAGGGTGACCCGAGTTTGCCTCCTCGACCGCGTCCATGCTGAGGCCGCGAATCGTGTTGATCGCGGCCTCAACCTCGGCGGGGGTCGGGGAGCCGGGGACGGAACCTTGCTCGAGCAGGCTCATTTGGCCACAGTCTGACCGAGGATCGCGTGCTCTTCGGTGTCGGCGCGGCTGCCATCGCCGCCAAGCGCGACCGCGGCGCCGGCGGTCGCGAGGTGATAGAGGATCAGCACCTGGACGATCGCCAGCGACTCTGAGCGATGCAGCTGGGTACCGATCGTGAATTCGCCGAGCCGCTCCGAGCGCAGGTGGCTGGCGAAATGCATGCGGTCCCAGACCGTCTCCTCGACCTCCGCTGCCGCGGTCGGGTCGATGTCGCCGGGGACGTGGACGATACGCTCGCCCTTGGTGGTGCCGTCCTCGACGCTGAGGCTGGGCCCGAGATCTGGGTGGTTCAGGCCCCCGCACAGGGTGAGGACCGCGTCGAGGTGATCCTGGTCGGAGCGATCGCTGGGAACGAAGGAGACGACGATGTCGGCGTGGCTCTTTTGCGGGCGGATATAGAGCTCGGAGTCGGCCTCGCGCCGGTCGAGCTCTTCGAGCACCTGATCGGTCGTGTAGCCGCGCCGCGAGCAGTCCCGCTGCACCTTCCACTCCCTGCGCAGCCCCTCTGGCGGCGCCAGGAAGACGCGAACGTCAAAGACTTCGCGCAGCGCCTGCGTGTGGTAGCCAAGCAAGCCCTCGACGACCGTGAACCGCTTCGGCTCAACATATTCCGGTGGCCCGAAGGTGCCGTCCTGGTGGCGATAGACGGGCTTCAAGATCGAGCGGCCGTCGCGGACGGTGGCGAAGTCCTGTTCCATGATGTCGAGGTAATTGCAGTCTGGATGCAGCGGGGTGATCGCGCGTTCGGAGCGTTGCTGGCGGTTGTAGCGGTGGTAGTCGTCAGCGGCGATGTGCGTGACGTGCTCCTCGCCCAGCAGGCGCACGAGGCCCCTGGTGATCGTCGTCTTGCCAGTGGCGGAATCACCGACGACGCCGAGGATGATCGGGCGAGCAGGGCGCGCCATCAGGACTCCACCGGCGCAGGATCTTCGCGGTCGGCGGCCGCGTCCTCTGCCTCCGCTCGGGGGCCGTCACCGCCCAGGGCGACGGCCGCCTTGGCCGTCACGACGTGGTAGAGGACCAAGAGCTGGACGACTCCCAGCGACTCCGAGCGGTGGAGGTCTTCGCCGATCGTGAACTCACCCAGCCGCTCGCTGCGCAGATGGGAGGCGAAGTGGAGCTTCTCCCAGATCGCCTCCTCGATCTCGGCGGCCTGCTCGCGCTGGATGTCGCCGGCGATGTTCACGCGGCGCTCCGAATCGCCCTCGTCGATCGTGATCTGCTGCTCGTCGCCGATCAGCCCTGAAAGGTCGGGTTGAGGGAGCGAGTCCCGCAGCAGCAGCTCGGCGTCGAGTGCGTCGGGGTCGCCACCGTCGCCCTCGCTGAAGCAGACGACCATGTCGGCGTGGCGTTCCTGGGGGCGGATGAACTGGGCCGAGTCCGGCTCGCGCCGGTCGAGCTCGACCAGCACCTCATCGTTCTCATATCCGCGCCGGGTGGTGTCACGCTGGACCTTCCACTTGCGCCGGAGCTCCTCCGGCGGTGCGAGGAAGACCCGTACGTCGTAGCAGTCCCGCATCTGCGACGTGTGGTAGCCGAGCAGCCCCTCGACGATGGTGAAGGGCTTCGGGCTTACGTGGACCGGCGGGCCGAAGGTGCCGTCGCCGTGCTGGTACACCGGCTTGAGAATGGGCTCCCCGTCGCGCAGAAGCTGCAGATGCTGGGAGAGGATGTCGACGTAGTTGCAATCTGGATGGAGCGGTGTGATCTCGCGCTCCGCGCGCTCGGCTCGGTCGTAGCGGTGGTAGTCGTCGGTGGAGACAGCGGTCACCTGCTCTGAGCCGAGGATCCCGACGAGCCCACGGGTGATCGTGGTTTTTCCCGCTCCCGAATCACCGACGACGCCGAGCATCACCGGTCGCGGTGCGCGTTCCTCCGTTTGCGCCATTGGCTTCAGCTTCCTTGGGCCGGTGTCGTCGGAGCCGGGCCTTGCTCGGCGGACTGCTCCTCGGCGTCATCGAACACCGAGCTACGGAGGATGTCGTCGGCCTCGAGCGTGACGAGCTCATTTTTGGTCACCTTCCCGCCCGAGTTGAACAGCCGCATCGCCTGACGCATCCGTGCCCGCTCGATCGCATTGCGGATGCTGCGCCCGTGGGCGAAGCGAGGCCGGTCGAGCCGACGTGCGATGTAGTCGAGGAGAGCGCCGGAGGCGTCCTCGCTGAGCTCGTAGCCCTGCTGGGCGACCATCAGCTTGGCAATCTGCGTCAGCTCGCCGGCGTCGTAGTCGGGAAAGCTGATGTGGTGGGCCACCCGCGATCCCATCCCGGGATTGGCCTGGAAGAACTCCTCCATCGGCTTCGGGTAGCCGGCCATGACGACGACGAAGTTCTGGCGCTCCGACTCCATCATCTGCAGCAGGACTTCGATCGCCTCCTGGCCGTAGTCGCGCTCGTTCGCCGGGCGGTGCAGGTAGTAAGCCTCGTCGATGAAGAGAATCCCGCCCAAAGCCCGCTTGACGACGTCCCTGGTCTTCGGCGCTGTGTGACCGACGTACTGGCCCACCAGGTCGTCGCGAGTAACCGAGACGAGATGGCCCTTCTCGATGTAGCCGAGACGGTGGAGGATGTCGGGCATCCGCAGTGCCACCGTGGTCTTGCCCGTGCCCGGGCTTCCGGTGAAGCTCATGTGCAGCGTTGGCGCCTCGGAGTCGAGCCCCATCTGCTCGCGCAACCTGTCGATCACGAGCAGCGCGGCGATCTCGCGGATGTGCTGTTTTACCGGCGCCAACGCGACCAGATCCTGGTCGAGCCGGTCGAGCACCTCGTCAACCCGCGAATCGCGCACGACCTCCTGGACATCGGCCTCGTCGCCGGAGACCGCGGCCGAGAAGTCGACCGACTCGACGGCGGCGCCTTTCTTCAAGCCCTTGGTCGGGCGCACGACCCTGGCGCCGAAATCATCCGAGAACGACGGCGATCCGCGATCGTTACCGCGCGATCGTCCGTTGGCCTGGCCTTCTGGACCGCCTTGGGACTCGGCCTCCGGGTCGAGCGGCCTACCGGTCGTGTCGAGGCCGCGAGGGGTCACGGCGAGTCGCCAGGCGCGCCGTTCGCCGAAGCCTCATCCCGCCCCGCGTTCGCTGAGTCCCGTCCGGGAGTACCGTCCTGAACGGCCGCCGGGTCGCGAGTCGTGGCAAGGTCGCCCTTGTTTCCGTAGCGGCGGCTGACCGGATCCTGCTGCGCGTATGGGTGCAGGGTGTAGCGCATCTGGCGATCACCGTAGTCCTGGCGCTCGAGGCGGAACCCGGGCTCCTCGGCCGGCCGGTTGACGATGAAGCTGAGCGCCGAAGTTTGGCGCCCGAGCGAGCTGTCGTAGCAAACCACCTTGACGTAGTGGTTCGGATATGCCTTGCGGCAGGCATTGACGTCGCGCAGGGCAACGTCGGCCTCCCCGGGCTCGAGGTCGAACTCCGGCTGCTTCCACATATCCCAGAAGCTGTTGCGGGGGTGCGGATCGTCGGTGTACTCGACCATGATCGCCCAGCCGTTGGTAAGTGCGTAGCTGATCTGGGTCTCGATCTCCTCGTCGGTGAGATCGTCCAAGAACGAGAACGTGCCCTGTGTGATCCTCATCGGCTTGTCTCCTTCGCTTCCCCGGCGGCCTAGCGGCTGGCCGTCGGCGTCGCAACGGTGTCGGGGGTGTCGGTCGACTCGAAGTCGAAGGTGATGTCCTTCCAGACCTCCAGCGCGGCATCGAGCTCGGGGCAGCCCTGGGCCGCGTCTTTGAGGATGTCGGGGCCCTCCGAGTAGTAGTCCTTACCTTCGTTGCGTGCCTTGATCATCGCCTCGACCGCTACCCGGTTGGCGGTGGCTCCGGCGGCGATCCCCATCGGGTGGCCGATCGTGCCGCCGCCGAACTGGAGCACCACGTCCTCGCCCAGGTAGTGCAGCAGCTGGTGCATCTGACCGGCGTGAATTCCGCCCGACGCAACTGGCATAACCGGGGCGAGCGACGCCCAATCTTGATCGAAGTAAAGACCCGTTTCCGGGTTGGCCTTGTTGAAGCGCTGGCGGCAGACGTCGTAATAGCCCCTGATCATCCCGGGGTCACCCTCGAGCTTGCCGACGACGGTTCCGGCGTGGATGTGGTCGACGCCGATCATCCTGCACCACTTCGCGATCACGCGGAAGCTCACCCCATGAAATTTCTGGCGGGTGTAGGTGCCGTGTCCGGCGCGGTGGAGGTGCAAGATCATGCCGTTGGCGCGCGCCCACTTCGACATCGACTGCATCGCCGTGTAGCCGATCGTCAGGTCCATCATGATGATCACGCTGCCAATTTCCTTCGCGAACTCGGCGCGCTCGTACATGTCCTCCATCGTTGCTGCGGTCACGTTCATGTAGTGGCCCTTGATCTCGCCGGTGGCTGCGGACGCCCGGTTCACGGCCTCGATCGCGTGGATGTAGCGGTCGCGCCAGCGCATGAACGGCTGCGAGTTGATGTTCTCGTCGTCCTTGGTGAAGTCGAGGCCGCCGCGCAGCGCCTCATAGACGACCCGTCCGTAGTTCTTGGCGGAGAGCCCGAGCTTCGGCTTCGTTGTCGCGCCGAGCAGCGGGCGCCCGAACTTGTCCAGGTACTCGCGCTCCATCACGATCCCGTGCGGCGGTCCCTGAAATGTCTTCAGGTATTGCGGCGGGATCCGCATGTCCTCCAGCCGCAGCGCCTTCAGCGCCTTGAAGCCAAAGACGTTGCCGATGATCGAGGAGGTCAGGTTCGCGACCGAGCCTTCCTCGAAGAGATCGATGTCGTAGGCGATCAGGGCGATGTACTGCCCAGGGGTCCCGGGGACCTCCTCGACGCTGTACGCCTTGGCCTGGTAGTGCTCGTGCGGCGTCAGCCGGTCGGTCCAGACTACGGTCCAGGTCGCGGTGGAGGACTCGCCCGCCACCGCCGCCGCCGCCTCGATCGCGTCGACTCCTTCCTGAGGGGTGATCCGGAAGGCGCAAAGGATGTCGGTGTCCTTGGGCTCGTAGTCCGCGTCCCAATAGCCCATCTCGGCATAAGGCGTTACGCCGGCCGCCCAGCGGTCCTTGGCCGCGGGCTGTTCTGAGGGTGCCAAGGTCAGTGACTGAGTCGGTCTGAAGAGATCATCGTTCGATCCTACG
>Ga0136612_10000184_pt1 | contig 18696 bp, 17 predicted proteins | sample AntDryUQ224A2306_2_FD_106644 | JGI IMG/M metagenome (GOLD analysis project Ga0136612, IMG submission 106644) | Polar desert sand microbial communities from Dry Valleys, Antarctica - metaG UQ224A (23.06) | ecosystem: Environmental > Terrestrial > Soil > Desert | place: Antarctica: Dry Valley... | reverse complement strand
GCTGAACGTCTCCCCCTCCCCGGGGGCGCCGTCGGCAAATTCCTGTGCGAGCGCATCGACGAGGTGCGCGAAGCGCCGCGCTCGCTCGACCGGCATGCGCGCCCGCACCACGATCGACATCGAGGGATCATCGGCATCCCTGCCCGGCCGCGACGGGCGCGCCTCTGCGAGTGCCTGGCGCAGTGGCATCAGGCCATCGTTGACCACCGATGTCAACCTCGTCAGCTGCGCCGCCGAGCCATGGTCAACCCGTCGCCGATCGGCAGGATCACGTGATCGACGCGCTCGTCCGAAGCGACCTTCTCGTTGAGGGATCGCATGATGCGAACGGTCTCGCTCTCGATTGAGGGATCGGCGACCTCGCCGCTCCACAGCACGTTGTCGATCAAGAGGAGGCCGCCCGGCCGAACGACCCGAAGGCAGCCCTCGTAGTAGGCGTCGTAGCCGGGCTTATCGGCGTCGATGAAGGCAAGGTCGAAGGCATCAGCCTCCAGGCTCGCGATCGTATCTCTGGCTGGGCCGATGCGAAGCTCGACCTTCTCCTCGACGCCGGCATCGGTCCAGGCCTGACGGGCGATATCGGTCCATTCGCGGCTGACATCGCAGCACAGGATGCGCCCGTCGGCCGGCAGCGCCAGGGCCATGGCGGTCGAGCTGTAGCCGGTGAAGGTGCCGATCTCCAGGATGTTCCTGGCACCGGTGAGGCGCACCAACATCGCCATGAACGCACCCTGGTCCGGACCGATCTGCATGTTGTGCTCGGGAAGCGCCGACGTGCGCTGTCGGAGCGCCGCCAGCACCGGATGCTCGCGAACGCCGAATCGATGGAGGTAGGCGACGAGGTCGTCGCCCATGCTCAGGGTGCGGTTTGCCATGGTCGCCTGATGGTACGCGGTTGGGTTGCGCGGCGGGCGCCTGCGTTGGGAGCTGACCCGCGCCGCTGGCCGGCGCTTACCCAGCCGGAGGGCCGCTCGCCGCCGGTTGCAGAACTGGAATGCCCGCTGATCGAGGAGTTGGGACCAAGGGGCGGCGCTCGGGACGAGGCGTCGCCGCTGGCGGGCGGAATTGGCGCCGGTGAGTGCCCGTCGGCGGCCTTGGACGCTGCAGGGTCACCGTGGCATCGCAGGCGGGCGGAGTTAGCACCGATGAGCGGCGGTAAGCCGGCGATAACGCGGCGGTAGGATCTGCTCCGGATACTCGCGGCATGCCATTTCGGATCCGGCCGCTGGACGAAGCCAGTCGGCGCTCGAAACGCGATACGATCGAGTTGGGTGACGAACTCGCGAGGGCGCGGCGAACCTGCGGCGCGACCCAGGCGGAGATTGCACGGGCGCTTGGATGGTCACCGTCAAAGGTGCGACGAATCGAGCGCGGCCAGCGGCAATCTGTCACGCACCCTCGAGCTGGCATGCTTCACATCGGTTGTTGGGCTTCGGTACAGCGGCAGGATGTTCCTTGGCACCACCCGGTTGAGAGATGCCACCCAGCTCGAGACGATCGGTGGATATCGCTCCTTCGCAATCACCGGCGGTTGGTCCAGCAGGATCGAGGATCCGATCCCGATCACCGGGGACCTTCGCGCGTTTGACCTGATGCTTCGCGTGGCATCGGTGCGAGTGGCCACGAGTTCCTGTCGTGCCTCTACGACGTGCAGGCGCAGATCCGACCGCTCATTCAGAAGCAACGGGATGCCAGTGTCCACACGCTCATCCTGGTGATCAAGGACAACGCCGAGAACCGAAGGCTGGTCCGAGAGGCGAATGGGATGCTCCGCGACCTCTTCCCGCTCAGCTCGCGCGACGTGCTGCGGGCGATCCGCCAAGGACGAGACCCCGGCCGCAATGGGATTGTGTTCTGGCGGAATCGGGTCGCGGCCGCGGCCTGAACTTCGTGTTGGTGCCACGACGTCCGTCGCTCAGTGGCGCTAACTGCGCCCGAGGTCGGCGATTGTCGACGTGGCGAACCAGAAATGGACCGATTCAGACGCCAGCAATGTGCGTGTCGCGTGCTCCCAGGCATATGGCACGCCGCTCAGAGGCGTCACACGTGGACGAGAGTCGGGCCGGCGGACGGGCCCACTGAGTCCGGCTGAGTTAGCGCCGCTGAGCGGCGCCGGGAACGCGACGAACTACTCCCCGAGCAGCGATGTCTCGCGGTGAGTGGAGGGAACGTCGGCACCGTTGAGCCAGCGCAGGACGTAGTACTCAGTGTCGATCGCACGATGCGCGAGGTCTTCGGGCAGGTCCAGCAGCCAGCCCATGTCCTGGCGCTGTGTCCGATGGCAATCCATGCTCTCGCGCTTCGCGTCGGCGAAGGCAGCGACGTCGATGGTGGTGGTGACGTCGGCCTCGGCGCGGCCAAAGTCGAGCGCATCGCTCTCTTCTGACTCGATGGCGTCTCCCACCTGCGAGAGCGCGGCCGCGTTCGTCGGGTTGAGCTCGTCGGCCGGCGGCGGAACGACGTCGTCGAGGTCCCACGGCAGTGCGATGCCTCGCTCCTTCATGGCCGTCATCAGCTCGAACCAGCGCTCGCGCACGAAGGCGATCTCGTGGAAGCGGTCGACGGCCCAGTCCTCGCCCTGCGACGCCTGGTATGCCTCGCGTGCGATGCGTGCCGCGTTGATGTGATCGGGATGACCGTAGTTGCCGTTCTCGTCATAGCTGACGATCACCGACGGACGCACGTCACGCACGATCTCCACCAGCCGTCCCGTCGCCTCGGGGATATCGGCCTGCCAGAAGCAGTCGGGGTGGGCGTTGGAATCGGTGCCGATCATGCCGGAATCCCGATATCCGAGCATGTGGTGATGGATCGCGCCGCCACCGAGCGCGGACACCGAGCAGGCGAGCTCGGAGGCCCGGATCTGCGCCAGCCGAGGACGCGCCTCCTCCGGGTCGAGCGTCGGGTCGTGGATCTCGCCCTCGGCGCCATCGGTGCAGGTGACGAGGTCGACGCGGACACCCTCGGCCACCAGGCGTGCGATCGTGCCGCCGGTTCCCATCGACTCGTCGTCCGGGTGGGCATGCACGAAGAGAACGCCGCCGGTTGCGTCAGCCTGCATGAACGAGTGTCTCCCTGCTGCTCGGAGCCTCGATGGTAGCGAGTGCCAGCCGGGCGTCGCGCTCCCCGATCGCGATCGCGTCCGACACGCGGCTGAACTGGAGTGCGTTCATGCGTCCGAGCCGCGGTGCGATCAGCAGGTCGGGCGGGTTCCGCACAACCGGATCGGCCCAGCGACCGGTCAGGAGCGCGAGGTATCGACGGGCGGTGAGCCGATCCTCCGAGCTGCCGGTGCCCAGCCGCGCCGATACGGCGCGCAGGAACACGGCACCCGCGCGACTGGCGAGGAAGGCCGGCTTCGGAATATCGGCCAGCACGCCGATGACCGGCATTGCCGGCTCCCAGGCACGCGCCGGGGTCACGGGTATCCCCTCCCACGGGCCGGCGTCGCACCACACCCCGTCGGCGTCGCGACGCGGTGGGAAGAAGAACGGCACCGCGATGCTGATTTCGAGCGCATCGATCAGGCGGCCGTGCGTGATCAGCCGCGGCGCACCGGCGACGAGGTCGTACGCGGTGATCCCGAGCGGCATCGGCAGATCCTCGATCCGTGGATCGCCCAGCTCTCGTGCGAGGTGATCGAGCATCGGACGCGGGTCGAAGAGCGCGAACCGGCCACGCTTCGCCATCAGCCGATGCACCGGTGTGCGCAGCGCATCGGCTTCGATGCTGTCGGGTGTTCTGCCGGCCGCAAGCGCCGCGCCAACGATGGCGCCCATGCTGGTGCCGACGATGTGTCGCGGCCGAAGCCCTCGCTCCTCGAGCGCCCGCGCGACGCCGACATGCGCCCAGCCGCGCGCTCCGCCGCCGCCCAGCGCGAGCGTGAATCCATCGGCGAGCTGCACCGGCCTAGCCAGCGGGCTCGGCATGCTCCGCGCACTCGCACGACTGCCGCAGCTTGGTATAGGTGAACAGACCGGTGTCGTGACCATCGGCCCAGATCGGTGCAAGCGCATAGCGGCCGATCCAGCGCAGCTCCTTCATGTGCGTCTGGTGCTCGTCGAAGAAGGTTTCGAGGGTGACGACGCCGGGCAGGTTGCCCTCACCAGAGCAGAGTGCGCACGGGCATGCGCGGCGGAGCTCGAGCCAGTTCCACTCGCCCAGGTGGCCGTCGTCCCAGCGGATGCGCATGCGCCGAGCGGTTTCATCGAGCTCGACGCCGATCGGGTTGACGATGTCGGCCATCAGTCCCGCCAGACCGGCTGTGCGCCGATCCATTCAGCGCCAAATGCCGCGCCGGTGGGGGTCAGGCGCATCGGTGCCTGCTCGTTCAGGTCCCAGAGGAAGAGGTCCTGGAGAACGCCGCCGCCGGGCGCGGAGCTGCCCACGGTGAAGGTGATGCGCTGCCCATCCGGAGCCCAACGCAGGTGGCTGACCCGTCCCTCGACCGTTGTGGTGAGCAGCTCCTCGTCGGCATCGTCGAGCAGCGTGATCGTGCTCGTTCCCGTCTCGAAGGAGGTCCGAATGCGCCGCTCACCGTTCGGCGCCCAGAGGGTCGGACGGTCGTCCTCCTCGAGCTCGGTCATCGTGCCATCGTCGGGATCGATCTCCCAGGTCCCGGCACCGAGAGCCCAGAAGCGGAGCGTGCCGCCCTCGACCCAGTAGAGGCGCACCGGGCCGCCCTCATCGGCGAACTGCGCCTCCGCCAGGGCATCCTCGTTCCCGATGGATGGGCGTGCGTAGGCCGGCGCGGCAAGCTCGGTCACCGACCCGCTGGCGAAGTCGACGGCCAGCACCGTCGCCACCTCGTTCGCACCGTCCTCTGTGAGGCGTACGGCGTACACCGTCGAGGCATCGTCGCCGAAGGTGATCGTGCTGATCCCATCGGCAAGTCGACGCTTCTCCTGTCCCGGCTCGATGGAGACGAGGATGTCGGCGAGCAGGCCCACGCCGGCGGTGCCGTCGCGCGACCAGGCAAACCTACGGACGTCGACGCTCGCATCCTGGGCCAGGATCACCTGCGTGTCCGTGTCCTGGGTGAAGTCGCGGCGCAACAGGTAGATCGGCGCCAGCGCGGCATTGCGGCCCTGGTAGACCATCTCGAGCGCCCCGTACTTCGGAACGGGTGCCGCGGTCGGTGTCACCTCCGCGCTCGCCACCGGGGATCCGCTCGAGGCAGCGGTCGGCGTCGGTGTCGGTGTCGGTGTCGGTTCGAGACTGGTGACGGCAAAGTCGCTGGGGACGACGGCGAGCGGGCTGTCCGAGGGAGCCGCGCCCCCACTGCCGAGCGATGCATCGCCGGCGAAGATGAGCGCCAGCAGCACGATGACCATGCCCGCCAGCAGAAGGATCACGCCGATGAGCCACGGCACGGCCTGCTCGGCGGTCGACGGTTCCTCCTCCGCATCGGCGCTGGCGTCGGGCTCCTGCGCCAGGGAGACCCGGACGCGCCCCACCACCGGGTCGAGCGCCGGCGATCGATCCGGAGCCGCGGGCTCGCGCGGGGTCCACGTCGTCGGCAGCACCTGCGTCGAATCGCCTCGTTCGGGCCAGGTTGCCTGTCCCTCCCGCGGCTCCGGCTCGGGCTCGGGTCGTGGTGCGACCACGCTCTCGGGCTCGGGCTCGGGCGCAGGCACGGGCACGGGCGCTCGCATTGCCACGGGCGGCCAATCTCGCGCTGACGCGGGAATCTGCTCCAGCTCGGCCTCGGCCTCTGCCAGCGCCACCGGCTCCGGTTCTGGCTCCGGCTCCGGGACTGGCTCCGGCTCCGGTTCAGGCGGCGAGACCGGCTCGGGTCCCACGGCCTGCTCGGGCTCCGGTACCGGCTGATCCGTCGGCTCGCGCGGGGCCGCCGGCTCACGCGGCGTCCACACCGGCATCGGCGAGACATCTTCGGATGACCAGGGGTCGTCGGCCGGCATCCAGGGTTCCGGGCGGGGAGGTTCGAATGGGGGCCACGGTTCGCCAGCGGCGGGCCCGGCCGGTGGGGCAGCGGCGTCGGACGCGGGTGAGGGCGATTCGTCAGTCCACGACTCGGCCCACGGATCGCTGACCGGCAGCTCGGCGTCGTCCGGGAGCGCCTCCTCGGTTGGCGGGGAGGACGACGGCCACGGCTCCCACGGGGATGACGCTTCCGAAGGGGGCTCACCCCAGGAATCGCCGCCCGACCACCGATCGGTACTCCGATCCCCGGCCGCCCGATCGCGAAGATCCTCGCTCGGCCACGCATCGTCCGGATCGCTGGACGAAGGCCGATCCCACGGGCCGCTCACTCGCGAGCTCCGCTCGGTACACGGCTCACGGCCGCATCATAGCGAAGGGTCACAACCACGATGCCGATCATGACCAGCACCGTGCCGGCGACAAGGCGCACATCCATACGCTCGTTCAGGAGCAGCACGCCGAGCCCAACACCGACCACCGGGAAGATGTAGGTGACCATCGAGGCGACGGTGGCCCCGAGATGCTCGATGAGGAAGAAGAAGCAGACATAGGCGACGAACGAGCCGAGCAGGCCCAGCCACGCCACCGCGACGATCGTGTCGGCCTGTGTCGGCAGGATCACCCCGCCGTCGGTGATGAGTGCGAGCGCCGCCATGCCGATCGCCGCGAACCCGAGCGTTCCGCCCGCGACCACGTAGCGGTGCGTCGAGCGAATCCGGTGACGCGCGTAGGAGGCGCCGACGGCATATGAGAACGCCGCGAGCACGACGGCACCGGCGCCGATCAGACCGGACGCATCGGCCCGCAAATCGAGCTCTCGGCTGGCCAGCAGCGCAGCACCGATGAAGCCGAGCACGAGACCGCCGACACGCAGGGCGGTGACCGGCTCGACCCGCAGTGCCACGCCGGCGATCAACAGGCTGAAGATCGGCGTCAACGAGTTGAGGACCGCCGCGGTCCCGGAGTCGACGAACTGCTCGCCCCAGCTGATCAGGAAGATCGGGATCGCGGCGTTGATGGCGCCGAGCACCACGAGTGGCAGCCACTCGCGGGTGCCGCGTGGCATCGGTGGGCGCATGATGGCCAGCAGCGCGAGCATGCCGGCGGCACCAAGCCCCATGCGCCATGCGACGAGGCTCGCCGGGGGTATCTCATCGACCGCGATCTTGATCCAGGCGAACGACGAACCCCAGATCAATCCGAGCAGCACAAATGCAGCCGGCAGCAGCCAGCGTGGACGAACGGACATCTCACCAAGGCTAACGCAAGCGTCCACCGGACGCTCCCGCGGTCTCAGGGAGTGAGCGGCTCGCGGTGCATGGCCGCAAGGGATGACATGGTCGCGCCGATCAGTCGGATGCGGCCCACATGACAAGGCCAACCGCGAAGACACCGAAGACGAGACCGATGAACGCCGCGGTGCCCTCCGGACCCTCCCCGCCGGTGGTCGGCAGCAGGCTGTTGATGACGGCAAGCCCCACGGCCATGTACCCCAGCCACAGGACGAGCGCCACGGCGGCGATGATGCCGCGCTTGCTTCGATCTCGAACCATGGCGCCGATCCTAGCAGACCGATTCAGCCGGTCGCCGCAAGCCGGGCGCGGTCGGGAACTCGGTGGAACAGGGACTGTTCGGCGCGACCCTCCAACATGCGCAGCTTGGCCGCCGCGACCAGACCGATCGTGACCTCGTGACCGTCGTCGGCGCCGCCGGCAATCCGGCGCATGGTCATCGTGCCGATATGGGTGGCAACGTCCACGACCTCGAAGATGTGGCCGGGGCGCACGCCATTCTGCTGCAGGAAGGTGAGCAGGCGCGCATCCTCCTCCGCCTCCTCGGTCACACGCAGGATCGTCACGTCCGATCCGGCAGTGGCGTCCGACAGCTGCAACCCGGCTGGGCGCTCGGGAGTCTGGCCGTCCCGCGGGATCGGGTTGCCGTGCGGGCAGGTCGGCGGGCGGCCGAGAAGGTCATCGATGCGGTCGGTCACCCGGTCGCTCAGCGCATTCTGGAGGTGATGGGCCTCTTCGTCGGCATCCGCCCAGCCCAGCCCGATCACCTCGGTCAGCAGCCACTCCGACAGCGCGTGGCGCCGGAACGTGCGCTCGGCCGCCGTTCGGCCGCCATCGGTGAGGTTGAGCTGTCGCGTCTCCGGCTCGACGCTCAGCAGACCTTCGCGCACGAGGCGTGTGACCATCTCGCTGACGGTCGCGGCGCTGACCCCCAGGCGCTCCGCCAGGCGTGCGGCGATCACTGGTTGCCCCTCGCCGCGCATGTAGCGGATCGTCATGAGGTATTCGGCGGCGGCCTCGGTCGGCTCCTGCGCGGCGGTCGGGGACATGCGCCGATTCTAGCCTCGGACGGACGTGCCGGTACCGCCCCCGTCAGTCGTTCGTTGCCGGATTGCAGTCCGGGCCGAGCCGCGCGGTCGGCGTTGCCACGAAGGGTCCGGCCCTCCAGCTGACATCGGCGAACTTCTTCTGTCCTGCGGTGGACGGATGGAAATAGTCCCGGGTCGTGATGTCGCTGGTCGCGAACGCCGTACAGAATATGGCCCAGCCGTCGAAAACGCACTTCGCGGCGAACTCGGCGCAGACCGTCTCGATCGCCCGGTTGAGCTCGATGTTGTGCGCTCGGACCTGCTGGCGTCGATCGACGTCCACCTGGGCTGTCGACGTCGGGTTGGCGAGCAGCGCCTGGCACACGGTGAAGCGGGCCCAGGTCGAGCGAGCGCTCGAGTTCGTCTGGAAGATGCTCCACAGCTGGTAGGCGTCCGGGATGCTCGTGAGGTACACGGTCTGCACGTTCGTGTTGCCGGTGATCGTGGACAGCGCGGTCCTCAGATCGGCGCTGAAGCTGCCGACGGAGGTCATCGCTCCCGTGGTCGATGTGCAGATGTCGTTGCCGCCCATGTCCGCCGCGACGTACTGCACATTCCGGGCACTGATCTTCGTCATCTGGCCCGGCAGGTCGACCATTTTCACGCCGCTCTTCGCATCGTTGGAGTTGCGGCCGCTGATCGCCGTGTTCGACGCCAGGATCCGCCGGTAGTGGCTGTTGACCGTGGAGCTCGTGCCCGTCGCCCACGAATTAGCGACGCAATCGATGTATGGGAACCAGCAGGTGTTGAAGGCCCGGGCGATCGAGTCTCCGGCAACGGCCATCGAGTTCGGCGCCGGCCGCGCCGCGGCGGTCGCGGCTGGCCAGATCAGGACGAGGCTGACGGAGAGCAGCAGTGCTCGGGTTGCGCGCGAGACTCGGATTGCGGGCAAGGTCTCAGCCTCCGACGGAACGTTCTGGCGCGAATCTACTCCACTTCCAAGCACGTGTACACGCCCACCTGCGTCGCGGTGGTGGCGCAAACGGCTCGTCGGGCGAGCTCGACCAGCTGGCTGACGGCCTCACGCCCCGGATGCGTCGGAAACGGTGTATGTCACACCGAGTGGGGTTGGCTCGGGATCGCTGGTCGGGATCCAGGTCGGCTCGGGAGGGTAGTCGCTCAGTCCTCGCCCTTGCCGGACTGGTCGCGGATGGCGTTGACGACGGTGGAGTCGGCCAGGGTCGTCACATCACCGAGGTCCCGCTGCTCCGCGATGTCGCGCAGCAGGCGACGCATGATCTTGCCCGATCGCGTCTTCGGCAGATCGGGCGTGAACAGGATCTGCTTCGGACGCGCGAACTTGCCGATCATCTCGGCCACGTGCCCGCGCAGCTCGGCGCCGAGCCCGTCCGAGGCGTCGAAGCCGGAGCGGAGAATGACGTAGCAGAAGATCGCCTGGCCGGTGATCGGGTCGCTGCGTCCAACGACGGCGGCCTCTGCAACGGATGGATGCGAAACGAGGGCGGACTCCACCTCGGTTGTGCTGATGCGGTGGCCGGAGACGTTCATCACGTCATCGACCCGGCCGAGCAGCCAGTAGTAGCCCTCCTCGTCGCGCTTGCAGCCGTCGCCGGGGAAGTAGCGTCCCGGATATCGCGACCAGTACGTCTGCTCGTACCGCTCGGGGTCGCCGTAGATGCCACGCAGCATGGCCGGCCAGGGACGCTCGAGGACGAGGTAGCCACCGCCGCCCAGCGGAACGGACTTGCCGGCCTCGTCCACGACGTCGGCGGTGACACCGGGGAACGGGAAGGTCGCTGAGCCGGGCTTCAGCGTCGTGATGCCGGGCAGCGGCGTGAGCATGATCATGCCGGTCTCGGTCTGCCACCAGGTGTCGACCACCGGGCATCGGCCGCCGCCGATCTCCTTCCAGTACCAGGCCCACGCCTCGGGGTTGATCGGCTCGCCAACCGAACCCAGGACGCGCAGCGAGGAGAGGTCGTCATCGGCGAATACATCCGCGCCGTACTTCATCAGGGCGCGAATGGCGGTCGGGGCGGTGTACAGGATGGTCGACCGATACTTCGCCGCGATCTGCGCCCATCGGTCCTTGTCCGGGAAGTCGATGGCGCCCTCGTAGATGACGCCCGTCGCGCCGTTGGCGAGCGGCCCGTACACGATGTACGAATGGCCGGTCACCCAGCCGATGTCGGCCATGCACCAGTAGACGTCGGTCTCCGGCCTGAGGTCGAAGATGTACCGATGCGTCGTCGCCACCCCGGCGAGATAGCCGGCGGTCGTATGCATGATCCCCTTCGGCTTGGCGGTCGTGCCGGAGGTGTAGAGCAGGTAGAGGAGGTCCTCGGAGTCCATCGGCTCGGGATCGGCGGTCGTGGACTGCCCGTCGATCAGGTCGTGGTACCAATGGTCTCGGGTCTCGTCCCAGGCGACCTCGTCGCCGGTCCTCTTCACGACCACGCAGTGCTTGACCGATGAGGTCCTGTTGATCGCCTCATCGGCGCTCTTCTTGAGGGCGACCGTTGCGCCCTTGCGGTAGCCACCGTCCGCGGTGATGACGACGGTGCACTGCGCGTCGTCGATGCGATCGGCCAGGGCATCGGCGCTGAAGCCGCCGAAGACGACGCTGTGAGGCGCGCCGATGCGGGTGCAGGCCAGCATGGCGACCGGCAGCTCCGGGATCATCGGCATGTAGATGGCGATCTTGTCGCCCTTCCTCACGCCAAGCTCGCGAAGCGCATTCGTGAGGCGACAGACCTCGTCGAGCAGCTCGGCGTAGGTGATGGTGCGCGTATCGCCGGGCTCGCCCTCCCAGAAGTAGGCGACCCGATCGCCGAGGCCGGCGCTGACGTGGCGGTCAAGGCAGTTGACGCTGACGTTCAGCTTGCCGCCGATGAACCACTTCGCGTAGGGCGCCTCCCAGGTGTACAGCTCGTTCCACGGCTCCATCCAGTCGAGCCGGTTGCCTTCCTGCGTCCAGAAGTCGCGGAATCCTTCCTCGGTGGACGTGCGCTCGTAGATCGCGGCGTCGTTCAGCACGGCGGACGCACGGAACTCGGGCGAAGGCTCGAAGGTGCGGTCCTCGCGCAGCAGGTTCTCGATAGCTTGGCGGGCGTAGCGCCCCTCGATCGACATCCGCCGATTCTAGTGCCGGGCAGGGCGATCTCGGTCGCTTCCGCGCCGATACCTCCACCCCGTGAAGAACGCGGCACGGGCAATGCGAGGACTCAGGCCAGGAAGCGAGGCTCGCGCTTGCGGTCCGGGCGCAGCTCGTCGAGGGTCCGCAGGAAGTCGGCGACGATCGTGGACGGCTCGCCGACGTCGCGACGGCGCACGACGACGATCTGGCGACGAACGGTCGCCATGTCCGAGACCTCCACAGGGAAGAGGCGGCCGGTCCCGATCTCGGCCTGCACCGACGTGCGCGGCAGGAGCGCGATGCCGAGCCGCTGCTCGACCATGCGCTTCGCGGCGTCGATGTTGTCGACCTCGATGTAGCCGCGCGGATCGATGCCGGCCTGTCGAAAGATGGAGCTGGTGAGCTCATGATACGAGCTCGTCCGGTCGAACAGGATGAGGTGCTCGGATGCCATCTGCGCCATGCGGATCTGGGCGCGGGCGGCGAAGTCGTGGCCCCGCGGCACCACCAGCACGAGCGGATCCTCGTAGAGCGGCACGCTCTCGATATCGGCGTGCTGGATCGGACGCATGAGCCCGATCTCGACCTCCTCGCGAAGGACCATCTCAAGCACCTCCTCGGAGTGGCCGCTGCGCACGGAGAGCTGGACCCGAGGGTGCTCCGCCTGGAATCGATGCAGCATCGACGGCAGCACATACGTGCTCACCGCCGGTGCGGCGCCGATGGTGAGCCGGCCGCCCGAGCCGCTCAGCACGTCCGCCACCGCAAGGCGGCCCGCCCCGATCGCGGACAACGTCCGCTCGACGTGAGGCAACAGCGCTCGTCCCGCTTCAGTCAGCCGGCTGCCGCTGCGGGAGCGAATGAACAGCTGGCAGGCGAGCTGCCGCTCGAGGCCCTGCATTCGCGCCGTCACGGCCGGCTGGCTGACGACGAGTTCGTCGGCCGCGGCGCTGATGGTCCCCAGGCGCGCGACTGCGACGAAAGCTTCGAGCTGGGCGAGCTGGATCGCATCGTTCATGGAGCTATTGTATCGGTTCTGCTGATGGATGCTATCGAGAGAATCGTCTTGACTGATGTATCGGCCTGTCGCAGGCTGGTGCGATGATCCCAATCACCCCGACTTCAACGTCAGCCTGGCACCCGGTCCGCGTGCCGACCGCCGACGAGGCGCGGACGAACCCATGGCTCCTATGGCGCCCGGAATCGCCCGCGCAGCACGAGGTGCTCAGCGTCGCGGAGCTGGCCGACTGCGAATGCCCCGATCTCTGTGACCGCGACCATCCCAACGAGTAGGGTGCTCGGCGGACCGGAGACTGAGCGCGACGCGTTCGGCGACGAGGTCGAGGCCACCGGGCGCTGGATGGAGTCTGAGCGCTTCGCCGATACCGAGCGACTCTATTCGGCGCGCCAGGTCGTCGAGCAGCGAGGCTCGATCGTCACCGACTACCCGGTCGCGCGCCACGCCGCAGACCAGTTCCATGCGCGCCTGCGCGAGCTCTTCGCCGAGCGACGCGCCATCACGACCTTCGGGCCCTACTCGCCGGGACAGGCCGTGGCGATGAAGCGTGCGGGGATCGAGGCCATCTACCTGGGTGGGTGGGCCACCTCCGCCAAGGGATCCGCCAACGAGGATCCCGGCCCGGACCTGGCGAGCTATCCGTTGAGCCAGGTGCCGGACGAGGCCGCCGGGCTGGTTCGCGCACTCCTGACGGCCGATCGAAATCAGCGCTTCGCGCGCTCCCGCATGACCGATGCACAGCGCGAGTCCGCGTCGTTGATCGACTTCACGCCGATGATCGTCGCGGATGCGGACACCGGACACGGCGGCGACGCGCACGTCCGCAACCTGATCCGTCGATTCGTCGAAGTCGGCGTGCCCGGATATCACATCGAGGATCAGAAGCCGGGCGCCAAGAAGTGCGGCCACCAGGGCGGGAAGGTGCCGGTCCCATGTGACGAGCAGATCAAGCGCCTCAATGCCGCTCGATTCCAGCTCGACATCATGGGCGTGGCCGGCCTCATCGTCGCCCGCACCGATGCCGAGGCCGCCAACCTGCTCGACGGCAGCGGCGACGAGCGCGACCAGCCCTTCGTGCTCGGGGTCACGGGCCGCAACGTGCCCTCCTACAAAGTCGGCTACCTCGCCGTCATGCGGCATCTCCAGCGCGCCGGTGCGAGCGACCTCGGCGGCCACCTTCTCTACGCGATCGCCGACGGCGCCTACGCCGCCGCCGATGCATGGCTCGAGCGGGTCGGGCTGCTCGCCCACATCGGCCGCATGGAGCTCACCGGCCGGTCGGCCGAGGACGCGCTCGACGAGGCGGCCGACCGTTTCCTTGAGGCGTGGCAGGCGGAGGCCGGGCTGAAGACCTATGGCCAGGCCGTCGCCGACGAGATGACCTTCCGCGCCGACGAGGGCACGGAGCTGCCGATGAGCGTCGACGACTGGCTCGCGTTCGCGGCCACTGCTTCCTGGCAGACCGCTCGCGAACGCGCCCGGGGCATGGGCTTCGACCCGTTCTGGGATGCCGAGCTGGCCCGCACGCCGGAGGGCTACCATCAGGCCGCCGGCGGCATCGGCTACGCGATCGCCAAGTCGCTGGCCGTCGCCCCGTTCTCGGACCTGCTGTGGATGGAGACCAAGACCGCCGACCTTGACGACGCCCGAGCGTTCGCGGAGGCGATCCACGCCATCCACCCCGACAAGATGCTCGCGTACAACCTGTCGCCGTCGTTCAACTGGGACACGACGGGCATGAGCGACGACGAGATGCGCGCGTTTCCGGACGAGCTTGGGAAGCTCGGCTTCGTCTTCAACTTCATCACCTACGGCGGCCACCAGATCGACGGACTGGCGGCGGAGGAGTTCACCACCGCGCTGCGCGACGACGGCATGCTCGCGCTGGCCCGTCTCCAGCGGAGGCTTCGCCTGCTGGAGTCGCCGTACCGGACGCCGCAGACCCTGGTGGGCGGCCCGCGCGCCGACGCCGCACTGCTGGCCGCCTCGGGGCAGACGGCAACCACCAAGGCAATGGGCGCGGGATCGACCCAGACCCAGCACCTGGCCCAGACCGAGGTTCCGACCCGGGTGCTCGGTGCCTGGCTCGAACGCTGGTCGCGCCATCACCGCCAGGAAGGCGAGCCAGCCGTCCTGTTGCGACCCCACACCGCCGGTTCCGAGGTCCTCGAGCTGAGCGTGAGCCACGCGACCGGCGATCCGCTGGCCAACATCGTATTCACGACCATCGCCGATCGTCGAGGCCGCACGATCCTGTCGGTCCGGGATCAGAACACGCCCGATCCCTCGATGCGCCGCAAGCGTCTCATGACGCTGCTCCACCTCTTCCTGATCCATCGATACGGGGCTGCATCGGTGCACTTCCTGACGCCGACGGCAGACAACCGCCGCCAGTGCGAGCGCATGCTCGAGCTCGGGATCTTCCGCGCGGTGAACGACGAGATCGGCGAGATCATCGTGGCCGATGTGAACGCAGATGCGATCCGTGAGCTGGTCATGACCGATGGCGACGCCATGGAGCGCCTGATCACCCGGACCTGACGCGCCTGCACGTTCAGGCAGGTAGCATCGGCGACCGATGCTGACCTTCCTGGGGGCTGCTGCGCTCGCGTTCGGCGCCATCTTTGTCGCCGAATTCGGCGACAAGAGCCAGCTCCTTATCCTTGCCCTTGCGACTCGTTACGCCGCGCGGCCGGTGGTCATCGGCCTTGTGCTGGCGGTCGCCATCATCCAGGGCATCAGCGTCGGCATCGGCGCAGTCGTTGGGGCTGCCCTTCCGACGGTCATCGTCGCGATCGTCTCCGGAGTCGCCTTCCTGGGCGTCGCCGCGTGGACGCTGCTCGGCAGCGACGACGACGCGGAGGCCGACGACCAAGCGTCCGGCCGGAGACGACTGGCGGGCATCAGCCTCATCGGGACCGTGGCCGCGACGTTCATCCTGGCCGAGCTGGGCGACAAGACGATGCTCGCGACCTTCGCGCTGGCCGCGACGCAGGGCGCGCTGCCGACCTGGATCGGATCGACCGCGGGCGAGGTCGGGGCCAACCTCGTGGCGGTCGTGGTGGGCCGCCAGATCGGTGATCGGCTGTCCGCGCGGATGGTTCGCATCGGTTCAGCGGTCCTGTTTGCAGTAGCGGGCGTCGCGGTGCTGGTGGGCGCCCTGCTCGCCTGAGGCGCGCCACTTGCTGAGTACCGAGCATGCGCTCAGCCACCGGACCGATCCTCGTCATCCTCGGACTCGCCACCGCGGTCGCCCTTGTGCTCGTGCTGTTCCAGACCGTCGGACTACGCGGCGACCTGAACGCGGCCCGCGATGAGCTGCGCGTCGTGCAGGCCGAATTGGACGGCCTGGAGCGTGGGGTGCCGATGAGCGAGCTCTCGATGCGCCTCGCAGAGCTGGAGAACGACATCCGTGACTGGGTGGTCGCGTTCGGCGCGGAGTCACCGTCGAGCGGCGACCCATCCTCCCCCGCCGGCGGCAGCGCGACGGAAGACGAGGTGCTCGACCGCATCGACGAGGTGCTTGGCCGAATCGACGACCTGGAGGGGCGCATCGACGAGATCTGCGAGAACGTCCCCGTCTGCTGACGGGCTGAGATCAGCGCCCGGCGCGGCCGATGATCGAGGCGAGCAGGGCGACGCCTTCCACGATCTCGTGCTCCAGAAGATTGCCGTAGCCGAAGATGAGACCACCCGGCCCACCCGGACGGATGCGATGTGACTCCATCCCGTACAGCAGCATGCCGTCGTCGGCAGCACGGCCGATGACGGCGGCCTCGTCCAGCTCCGCTGGAAGCCATGCGAGCAGGTGCAGCCCAGCGGCAGTCCCGGTGATGCGCAGCGCGGGCAGCTGCTCTGCGAGCGCCGCGACGAGCGCATCACGACGCTCCCGATAGATCAACCGCATCCGGCGAAGGTGGCGATCCAGCTCGCCTTGCGAGATGAAGTCAGCGAAGGCAAGCTGCTCGATGGCCGGCGAGCCATGATCCGCCGCGAGCTTCGCGGCCGCAAGCGGGTCAACGAGCTCGGCCGGCACCGCAAGCCAACCGAGGCGCAGCCCCGGCGCCAGCGTCTTGCTCGCCGAGCCCGCGTAGATGACGCGGTGTGGCGCGAGGCCCTGGATGGCGCCGATCGGTTCGCGGTCATACCGATACTCCGCGTCGTAGTCATCCTCGATGATCAGCGCGTCGTGGCGCTCCGCCCAAGCCACGAGGGACGCACGGCACTGCGACGGCAGCACGGCACCGGTGGGGTACTGGTGGGCGGGCGTGACGAGCACCGCATCGGCCTGCGTCTGCTCCAGCTCATCGAAGCGCAGGCCATCCTCGTCGACCGAAACCGGCACGATCTGAAGCCCGGCGGCCCGCACGGTCTCCCGCGCACCCTCGTACGACGGCTCCTCCATGGCCATTCGCCGTGCTCCACGAGCGCGCAGCACCTTGCTGACGAGCGCCAGTCCCTGCGAGTAGCCGCTACTGATCACGATCCGCTCCGGGTCGGCGGCGGTGCCGCGAACCCGGTTCATGTATGCGGCGAGGGCCTCGCGCAGCTCGACCAGGCCGCGGCCGTCGGAATAGCCCAGCCGATCCGCGGGCGCCTCGTTCAGCGCCCGTCGCACCGAGCGCAGCCAGGCTGCCCTCGGAAATTGCGTGACATCGGGCCGGCCCGGGCGGAAGTCGAAGCGGATCGGAGGTGCCGGCGTGGCTTGCCGAACGGCGGCCGTGGTCGGGCCAGCACGCCGGGCCACACGCGTCGCCGACCCGCGACGACCGATCAGGTAGCCCTCGGCGACGAGCTGCTCATATGCCTCGACGACGACGCCGCGCGAGAGCCCCAGCTGGTCCGCCAGCGAGCGCGTCGACGGCAGCGCGGTGTCCGGTCCGAGCCGGCCGCTGCGCACGGCTGCTCGCAGCTCGCGCTCGAGCTGTGCATGCATGGGCGCCGGGTCTCCGCGGCTGACCTCGACGAGCAGGTGGTCGACGGAAGTGGTCCTGATTCTTGTCATGGGAGTGGACCTTACATCAGGACCACATCGACGTCATCGTGGCATGACACACGACGCTCTCAGCGAGGTAAGCAATGGACGCTCTTTTCCCGATCCTGATGGTGATTGCCATCTTTGTCGCACTCGACATCGCGGCGCTGCGCTACGGCGCCGACTCGCGCGATCGTTGAGCACATCGATGCAGGCTCTCACCTACCTGACGCTCGCCGAGGACCGTATGGCGGAGCTGCGCTGCGAAGCCGCGCGCCAGCGTCGAGCCGCCAACATCGTCCGCGGACGACCGACGATCATCGGCGCGTGGCTGCGCCGTCGTCGGGATCCAGCGGCGGCCGCCGCTGGGCGACGCTAACTCAACCCGAGCGCCGCGCCCCACCCGATATCTCGCGTCGCTCGGCCGGGTGGCGCCGGCCAGTGTCGCAGTCTCGGCCCGGGGCGGCGACACCCCACGCGGACGCTGTCCTGAGTTGCCCGTAGCGAGGGCGCTCGCTCAGTTAGCGCCGCTCACCGGCGGTCGGCGGAAGCGCCATCGGTCGAGGAGGCTCGCTCGCGGACGGCGACGAGCAGGACGGCCGCCGCCAGGTAGGACGCGGCCATGATCGTGAACGCGGCCGGGTAGCCGAAGGCATTGGCCACGAAGCCAATGATGAATGCCCAGAACGCGCCGATTCCGAACGCGAACGTGAAGTAGACCGCGAAGGCCACGTCACGCATCGGTCCGGTGGCCCGGTCGGCCAGGTAGGCCTGGAGCACCGGCGACTCGCTGAACACCGCGGTACCAAAGGGGAGCAGCAGCGGCACGAGCAGGAGCAAGTTGGCGCCTGCCGCCAGGAAGGCAAGGATCCCGACAGCGGAGGCCAGGTAGTAGGTCACGAGCGTGCGGCGACGACCGAATCGGTCGGAGAGGAGCCCCGCCAGGATCGGACCGACGACGGCACCCACCAGCAGGAGCGCGTACAGCACGGCAACTGTTCCCTGGTCGAAGCCCAGCGGCCCGGACAGGTAGAGCACCATGAACGGCGCCACGATGTCGAGGCCGCGACCGCCCGCGGCCACCAACGACGCGCCGAGGATGAGGCGCAGGTCTCGGCGCCCGATCACCGCCCGCAGATGGCTGCGGACTGATCCGGAGGCGCGCGCCCGTCGCCGGTAGGCTGCGTGATCCTCGCGCACCAGGAACGCCAGCACCACGCGGATCACGCGCGACGTGGCTTCGCGATCCGCCAGCACATCAGCGGCGGCAACGTCGGCACCAT